>Ga0315280_10010034_pt1 | contig 11966 bp, 5 predicted proteins | sample YL17G06_40_MG_FD_203697 | JGI IMG/M metagenome (GOLD analysis project Ga0315280, IMG submission 203697) | Sediment microbial communities from Yellowstone Lake, YNP, Wyoming, USA - YL17G06_40 | ecosystem: Environmental > Aquatic > Freshwater > Lake > Sediment | place: USA: Wyoming | collected... | reverse complement strand
GCAAAGCGGCGGAGGGCCACCGCACTCCAAAAGTCGGCTCGCACCCTCAGTTTTGCCAGTGCGCAGGGTGCCCTTGTCGTTGTTGCTTATGCGCGCTAAGCACATACCAGCCAGAGCGCACGGTGCGTCCGCGTGCCCGTGGAGCCATTGCCTGCCATGACGCAAGAAAACAATGTTCTCCTCACGGTCCAGGATCTGAAGACCACTTTCCACACGAGCGATGGCGTGGCGCGGGCGGTGGACGGCGTGAGCTTCGCGGTTCGACGCGCGGCGACGCTCGGGATGGTGGGCGAGTCCGGCTGCGGCAAAAGCGTGACGGCCCTTTCGATCTTGCGCCTGATCCCCGACCCGCCCGGCCGGATCGAGGAAGGGGAGATCATTTTTGAGGGACGCAACCTGCTCGCCCTGAGCGAACGCGAGATGCGCCGCATTCGGGGCAACCGCATCTCGATGATCTTCCAGGAGCCGATGACCTCGCTCAACCCGGTGTTCACCGTGGGCAGCCAGATCGCCGAGGTGTTCCGCGTCCATCAGAAAATGGGCCGGCGCGAGGCGTTCGAAGCCTCCGTCCAGATGCTCGGGCGCGTGCGAATCCCCAACCCGGTCCAGCGCGCCCGCGAATATCCCCACCAGATGAGCGGGGGCATGCGCCAGCGCGTGATGATCGCCATGGCGCTGGCGTGCAACCCGGCGCTGTTGATCGCCGACGAACCCACGACGGCGCTGGACGTGACGGTTCAGGCGCAGATTCTCAACCTGATGAACGACCTTCAGCAGCAATATCAATCCTCGATCCTGATCATCACGCACGATCTGGGCGTCATCGCCGAAATGGCCGAAGAAGTGGTGGTGATGTATGCGGGAATGATCGTCGAGCACGCGTCGGTCGAGGAGCTCTTCAATCATCTCTCCCATCCCTACACGCGAGCGCTGTTCCGTTCCATTCCGCGCATTGACGACATCAAGCACGGCCAGAAGCTCGACGCGATCGAGGGAACGGTGCCCAGCCCGCTGGCCTATCCCGAAGGCTGCCGGTTCCATCCGCGCTGCCAATACGTGATCGCGCGCTGTCGCGAGTCCGTGCCGCTGATGCGGACCGTCACGCCCGGCCACGAGGCGCGGTGCATTCGGTTCGAAGAAATCAAAGACTGACTTTATTGGGGGGGGGTGAAGATGCCAAAGTCCATACGCATCCAAGCCGGCGACGTCACGGTCGAGGCCGAGTTGAACGACTCGGAGACGGCGCGGAAGATCGCCGCTGCGCTTCCGATCGAGGCGCGCGCCCAGACGTGGGGCGACGAAATCTACTTCTCGATTCCCGTCAAGTGCGGCGAGGAAAACGGACGCGAAGTCGTCGAGCAGGGCGACATCGGCTATTGGCCGACGGGCAAGGCGCTGTGCTTTTTCTTCGGCCCCACGCCCGCCAGCGAAGGCGACGAAATCCGCCCCGCCAGCGCCGTCAACATCGTCGGCAAGATCCAGGGCGACGCGCGGGTGCTGAAGTCCGTTCGTTCGGGTGCTACGGTGCGCGTTGAGTAGAAGCGGGGACCGTCGTGGGAGCCGCAGAGGGCTTTGTTTCAGCCGGTTGAATGACCGCTGAAGTGGTCGTAGGGGCCGCGGCGGGCTTGGTTTCAAACTGGTGCAGCAGGTTCTGGATGGGCAGGCTGCCGGGATTCTGCTGGAGGGCCTGACGAAGAATTGTGACGGCGCGTTCGCGCTGACCGATCATCTGATAACCTTTAGCCAGACCCAGCGTGACGCTGGTTCCCAACTGCGGCGAAGCGGGCGGAACGGAACGCGCCTTTTCATAATACTTGATCGCCTCTTCCCATCTCCCCTGCCGAGATGCGTTTTCCCCGAGGATCAGATTGGCTCGAAAAATCCACGGGTCATAACGCTCGAGCGCGGGCGCCAGGCGTTCCACGTGATCGTAATTCCCCGCATCGAGCTCATATTTCGCGAGGGTTCCCAGCGCCAGCCCGTTGGTGGGGACGACGCGGACCGTCTCGCGCCAAAGCGAAAGCGAGGTGCGGCATTGGAGGATGCGTCCCACGTCCAGGATCGCGGCGCCCCAGGCGAGGAACCCGATGAGAATCCACCCGCCGATGGCCAGACCCAGCCGACGCGTCTCTTCCACGTCCTCGGTCAGTCGTTCCCAGAGTGCCACAATGGCGGCAACCGCAATGGCGGCCATTCCCACGCCGACGCTGTAGTAGAACCGCTCGGCCCAGAGATTGATGATCGGGTAGATGTTGCTGACCGGCAGGAAAGTCGCTCCCACCCAAAGCCCCGCCAGCCACAGCCAGGGTTCGCGCCGCGCGAGCATAACCCATAACACGACAAACGCCGCACAGACCAACAGTGACAAATAGAAAATGGGTCCCGCGCTTTTGAGCGGCCCGAGCCCGGCGATAATGCACAGCGGCAGGGGCCAGAGAAAGCGCCGCAGGTAGTAGGCGAACAAATAGGGCGCGGTCAGCAGGCGTTGCCCGAGAGGGCTCGGCTCGATCACCTCCATTCCGGCCGCAGCGGGATTGGCCATGACGGCGAATCGAATCAGGACGTAAAACAGCAGAACCAAAACGAGCAGGATATAGCGCCGGCATAGGCCCAGCCGGTGAACGGCCGTGCGGCCATAAAGCAGATCGCCAATCCACCAGGCCGCCGGCAGCACCAGCGCTCCCTCTTTGGCAAACAGGCCGTAGCCGAGCGCCATCGTCGCACCAATCACCCAACCGGCCCCCGACCCGCGGCGGTCGCTCACCAGGCAACAGCTCATGACGAGCATCCCCGCGGTCATCTGAAGGTCCTCGCGAAACCCTGGGAAGATGACCGCCTCGGTCTGCAGCGGATGGACCGCGAAGATCAGGGCGGTCGCGAACGATCGCCACAACCCCGCCCCAAGCAGATGGAACAGCGCGAACACCAGCAAAACATTGAGATGGTGGAACGCGACGTTGTGGAGGTGGTAGATCCACGGCCTCTTGCCCGCGATCGCGTGGTCGAGAAAGTAGCTCAGTGTGCAGACGGGACGATAACTGAATTCGTCGAACCGCTGGAAATACTGTGGGGAGAAAAGAAGAGGAAGATTCCTTAGCGTGGTGATGGCCTGATTGTTCTTGATCGTGTCGAGATCGTCGAACGTCAGCTCATTGCGGGCCAGCTGGCCGAACGTCGCCCAGACGATCACCGAGAGCAGCACAAGCGGAATCCCGGTCGTGCGCCACGACCGCGGGATCAGCTCGGAGATCGTTTTCATCATTCGCACGGTTTTGGCTCGTCAGAAAGAGAAGGATCGAAGCATGCCTATTCTGCCCGCGACGAGGAGAGTTCAAGGGCTTTTTTGGAGCCCGGCGTCAAGCCACGTGCAATCCAGTTTCGTCCAGCTTCGGCAAGGCCCTGAAAGGGCTGGGAAAACTTGGGTCGAGCACCTCCATCTCCGCGTACCCGCCATCTGCGCGAGACAAAACTGAGAGGCACACCATCAGGCGCCACATTCCGGGAAGCAGGCGCCCAAGCCGGTTTCTTTCACTCCCCGGCCGCCACGTCGAGCGTGTCGCGGATCTTGCGCGCCAGGACGCCCGGCGTAAATGGTTTTTGCAGGTAAGCCGTTCCGTGCTCGGTCAGTCCCAGGTGCAGAATGCCGTTGTCGGAATAGCCCGACATGAACAGCACCTTCAGGTCGGGTTGAGCGGCCCGCAGTCGTTCGGCGAGCGCCTTGCCGCCCATCTGCGGCATCACGACATCGGTCACGAGGAGGTGGAGGGGTTGGCCGGCGTGTTCGCGAACCACGCGCAAAGCCTCCTCGCCATGGGCGGCTTCCAGGAGGGTGTAGCCCAGCTCCCGCAGCACTCGAGCGCTCAGCGTGCGCACCGCTTCCTCATCTTCGACCAACAGGATCGTTTCGTCGCCAGGCGGCAGATAGCCCGCTTCATCGCGCTGGGGCAAGGCCGCGGGGGTTTCGGCCACGCGCGGGAGATAGACCTTGAAGGTGGTGCCCAGTCCCGGTTCGCTGTAAGCGGTGATGTGCCCGCCGCTCTGTTTCACGATCCCATAACATGTGGCCAGTCCGAGGCCGGTTCCCTTGCCCACCTCCTTGGTCGTGAAGAACGGCTCGAACAGATGGGCTTTGACCTCGTCGGTCATGCCGGTTCCCGTGTCCGTCACGGCCAGCAGCACATAGTCGCCCGAAGCCACGCCCCGCTGAGCGTGAGCATAGTCTTCGTCGAGCGTGACGTTGGTCGTTTCGATGGTCAGCCGGCCGCCCGAGGGCATGGCGTCGCGCGCATTGATGGCCAGGTTGACAATCACCTGCTCCAGCTGTGTGGGGTCCACCTGAACCGCGCCAAGGTTGGCGGCCAGCGGGGTGACCAGCTCGACATCTTCGCCGATCAAGCGGCGCAACATGTTCCCCATGTCGAGCAGAATGTCGTTGAGGCTGACCACGCGCGGCTCGAGGGGCTGGCGGCGCGAGAATGCCAGCAGTTGGTGAGTCAGGCCCGCGGCCCGATTGGCCGCCGACTGGATTTCGACGAAACAGCGCCGGACCGGTTCGGCCGGGTGAACCGAATGGATCCCCAGGTCCGCGTAGCCGATGATCGCCGTCAACAGGTTGTTGAAGTCATGGGCGATGCCGCCGGCCAACCGCCCCACCGCTTCCATCTTCAGGGCCTGGCGCAACTGCTCTTCGGCCAGCTGGCGCTCTTGCTCGCTTCGGGCCATGCGCAAGGCCAGCGCGGCGGTGTTGGCAAACGTCTCCGCCTCGCGTTGCTCCCGTTCGGTAAAACCTCCCGGACGGTTGGCCAGGGCGATCATGCCCAGCACCTCGTCGCCGACCTTGATGGGCGTGGCCAGGAACGAATCAATCGGCGGGTGTCCCTCCGGCTTGCGCCCGACCCAGTGGGGGTGTTCCGCCGGGGTGTTGGTGAGAACGGTCTGGCCCTTCCGCAGCGCCATTGAAAGCAGATTCTCGCCCAGGAAAAGGGGGAAGAACCCCTCGGTCGTGAGCTCGTGCCGGGCCCGATCGAAGATGCCGCCGTGCATGAGCTCCCAGGTTTTGCTGGACACGGCCAGAAGCCGCGGGTTGCGATCGGCGTCCAGATCCACGACGATCCCGGCCCGCGCGTCCGTGAGGTGTGTGGCTTGTTCGACGATGATCTGGGCCATGGTTCGGACGTTGCCGGTTTCGAGATAGCGCAGGCCGGCGGTGGCGATCGCTTCGGTGACGCTGCGGCTGTGGCGCTCCATCTCTTCCACCCGTTTGTGTTCCAGGGCGTTGACAAAGACCTCGCCGACCATTTTCAGCAGGGCGACGCTGTCTTCGGGCCAGGTTCTCTCTTTTCGCACCGAATCGAAGCCGAAAAACCCGATCGTCGTTCCGCGATAAACCAACGGAAGCAGGATCAGCGACTGAATCCCTTCGAGCTGAAACTCTTCTTTTTCCGGCGCCGCTTCGGGCGGCAAATCGCTCACGCGCGGCACGTGGACAATCTCCAGCTGTCGGATTTTGTCCAAGTGCCAGGGAAAGCGGCTCATCGGGAGACGCTGCAACCGTCGCATGGGGCTTTCGATTCCTTCGGCACACCACTCGTGGGTGTTGCTCATGGTCCCCTCTTCGTGGAACAGAAAGACGTAACTGCGGTCCACGTTCATGAAGTCGCCGAGGGCTTCGAGCGCGCTGCTGATTCCCCGGTCAATCTGCTCGAGGGCCAGCGTGAGAAAGTTGGTCGAGATGGTGGCGATCAGATTCTCGAAGGCCAGTCGGTGATGCAACGCCTTTTCCGCCCGGACCTGCTCGGTCACGTCCACGTCCATGGAGAAGACCTCGACGACCTGGCCTTTCTCGAAAATGGGGAACATGGTGGAATAGACCCAGAGTTCATCGCCGCGGCGATTGCGGATCGGCGATTGCTGGGGCGGTGTTGGCTGGCTGGTCTTCCAGATTCCGGCCAGATCGCGCTCGAATTGGGCCACCGCCTCGGGCGGGAGCATAAAATCCTGAAACCGTTTTCCGACGGCCTCCGCCGCGCTGAAGCCGTACAGCCATTCCGAGGCATCGTTCCAGTGGCGAATCATCCCCTGGCCATCCAGCCCCTGGATGGCCACCAGCGGGGTCTTCTCGATGACCGATTCAAACCGGGCGAGCGCTTCCCGCAACGCATCGTCGGCATGCTTCCGCTCCGTGATGTCGTAAGCGGTGCCCAGAACCGCCGTGGTGCCCTCATATTCGATGCGACTGGCGGCGAAATCCAACCAGCGCACCTCGCCGTCCTTTCGCACAATCTCCAGCTCATAGCGAGGGGGGACGTCCTGACCTTCCTGGCGTGCCCGCGATCGGGCTTTGACCATCTCTCGGGAATCCGGATGGCAGAGGTCGAAGATGTCCATGGCCAGCAGCTCGTCTCGGCGGTAGCCCGTGATCCCCTGGCTGGCCGGATTGACGTATAAGAAGCGATCGCCACGCACAATGAAGATCATCGCGGGAACCGTTTCGGCCAGGCCGCGGAACTTGGCTTCGCTCTCTTGCAGCGCTTCCTGCGCCCGCTTGCGCTCGCTGATGTCCTGGTTGGTGATGCGCAGGCCCACGATCTGTTCTGCTTCATCGTGGAGCAGGCGCTCGCTGACCAAAACGGGGAAGGTCGTCCCGTCCTTCCGCCGAAACGTCCGTTCGAAGGCTTTGCCGGGCGGCATCGTACCGGCGATTTTGGCCGCGAACGCCTGGCGCGAGACGTCGGCATCGGCAACAATATCCCAGATCGGATGGCCCAGGATCTCCTCGGGCTGATAGCCCAGCATGGCCAGCTCCGTGTGGTTGATCCGCGTGATGCGTCCCTCGGTGTCCAGCTCGTGATAGCCAACGGGAGCATCGTCAAAGAGCTCCTGGAAGCGGGCTTGACTTTCGCGCAACGCTTCCTCGGCCCGTTTCTTTTCGGTGACATCCCGGATCACAGTCACGATGCGGACGACCTTCCCTTCCTCGAACACCGGGATTTTCCGGGTCTCGGTAATAATCTCCCGGCCGCCGACCCAGCTGCGCTCCTCGGTAAACAGCGGTTTTCCGGACTCAAAAACCTGACGGTATTCCTCGCGGACTGTTTCCGGCAGGAAGGGGAACAGCTCCAAGATGCTCTGTTGCAGCCCGTCCGTCCGCGACCCCAACTCGGCACACCATAGTCTGAAAGTGGTGTTCAGGAGGACTACCCGCAAATCGCGGTCCACCACATGGACGGCATCGGCCAGCGAATTCATGGTGGTGCGGTATTGCATCTCGGACTGACGCAAGGCCGCTTCGGCCCGCTTGCGCTCGGTGATGTCCCGCGTGGCGCTGAGGACCAGCCTCCGACCCCCGGACTCGATCAGACGCGCGTGAACGTCCACGGGCATGATCGTCTCATCCTTGCGGAAATGACCCGATTCGAACGTGGTCTCCCCTACTTTCATCAACACGTCCAGTCGGGCGGCGATCAGCTTTTCGTACTCGGGGACATCCAGCTCATGAAGGTTGAGCCGCATAAACTCCTCACGACCATAGCCGTGGGACCGGCAGGCCGCTTCGTTGACGTAAATGAAGTTCCCGTCCAGATCGTGCAGGAAAATCGAATCCATGGCGTTATCGAGCAGTTGAGCCTTGAGCCTCAGCTCTTCCTCGGCGCGCTTCCGCTCGGTGATATCCGCGATGAGCGCCAGGATACCGGTGACGTTCCCTTGGGCGTCACGCAACGGCGCCGTGGACAGGCTGATGTCAATGGGCGAGCCATCTTTCTTGCGCCGACGCAGCTCCATGCCGGTGAACGCCTCCCCGCCGAGCACGCGCGTTCGCAACTCATGGAATTGCGAGAAATTGGCTTCGGGGACAAAGGGGAGGAGCCGTCCCAGCACTTCTGGCTCGGACCAACCAAACATCCGTTCGGCCGCCGGGTTCCACAGGGTGACCTTCCCCTCGGGAGCCAGGGTCATGATCGCCAGCGGCGAGGCCTGGATCATTGCGTGGAGCATTTCATTGGTTTCGCGCAAGGCTTCGGCCGCTCGTTTCCGGTCGGTAATGTCTATGTTCACCCCCAAAAGGCCGCGGATCTGGTCTCGATCCACGATGGGCGCCAGAATGCTGTGATACGTTCTCTTTTCCTTCCGTACGGCGTATTCGCTTTCGGTATGAATCACCTCGCCTGACAGGGCGCGACGGTTGTCGCGGTCCCATCGCGCCAGAACCCTTTCTTCGACCCCGGTGGCCGCGGGGAGTTTCCCGATCATGTCGCCCCAGATGTTCCTGGAGATGGTGTTCTGCATCACGCACCGCTGCTCAGGATCGAGAATCCAGAAATCAAACGGCAGACATTCGAGGGCGGTGTGCAACCGGGCCTCGCTTTCCCGCCGCACCGCTTCAACGTGGGCGCGTTCCAGGGCGGGCGCGACGGCATCGGCAATGCGCTGGAGCGTCTCCAGGTCCGCCTCGCCGTAGCGTCGGGGAGTATAGGATTGGGCCGAGAGGACCCCGATCATTGTCTCGCCGCTGCGCACCGGCGCAAACATCAGGCTGGCCGAAGGGCGATCGAGATCGCCGAACCGGCCGCCCGGGGGCCCCGGGTCGTCGGGCCGCCGATTGATCAGCAGCGGCCGGCCCTCGAGGACTTGTCGGCCCGCCTCGCTCATGCTCTCTTTGGGCCACACTTGACCGGGGAAGGTCTTCTTCTCCCCGGCGATGGTGTCCACGAACGAGATGGCCCGGAAGGAATCGTCCTCGGTGCGACGCACCGCTAGAAAGCAGGCGTCCCAGCCCACCAGCGGTTCGCTTTCCTCGCGCACCACCGCCGCCACTTCTTCTTCGGTGGCCGCGCCCGCCAGGCGGGTGGCCAATCGTGCGAACGCTTTCCGCTCTTCCTCGATGCGCTTTCGTTCGGTGATATTCTTGCAGATGGTGACCACCTGCCGGATGCCGCCCGTGGGATGGAAGACGGGAAACATGGTCACCTCGAGGACGATGGTTTCTTTCCTGCTCACACCATAGGTGCTCCGGACGTTCTCCAGAGGAATCAGCAACTCCGGGACGAACACGGTGGCGCCTTCATAGGCACGGGCGATCGTCTCGCGCAACCCCAGTTGATCCACCAGCGGCTCCTTGAGGATATTGCGCTGTCCAATCACGCGATCGGCCGACTCGATTCCAAACAGCTCGAGAAACGCAGGGTTCACCATGACCGTTGTGCCATTGGGCGCACAGACTTCCGTGGGATACGGCATCTGTTGGACAATCTGCCGGAACTGCTCTTCGCTGCTGAGCAGCGCGTCCTCGGCCAGATTTCGCTCGGTGACGTCGCGCGCGATCCCCTCGATGGCCACGACGGTTCCGGCCCGATCGTGGATCGAGATGAACTTCTGCTCCGTCCAGATGATGCCCCCGTCCCGGCGGATCACGCGGAGGAGCAAAGGCTGAGGTGTCTCATCGGGCGACCGCGTGGCTCGTTCGTGAAGCTCCCGGTCCTCGGGATGCACCACGCGAAAGATCAAGGCGGGGTCCGCGTAGAACTCCTCCGGGGTGTAACCGGTAATGGTCCTGATCGCCGGACTGACGTATTCGAACCCCGGCGAAGGGACCAGGCGGAAGCGAAAGACGATGTCCTGCGCATTTTCCGCCAGCAGGCGAAACCGTTCCTCGCTTCGGGCGAGAGCCTCTTCGGCCCGCTTGCGTTCGGTGATGTCGCGGGAGATTCCCACGATGCCGGTGACCCGCTGCTCCTCGTCCAGGATGGGACCCTTGGTGGCCGATACCCAGAAGGAGGTGCCGTCCGCTGCGACGACTTCCTCGACTTTGTCAACCAACGGCTGCCCGGTTCGGAGGATCTCCTGTTCATCGGCAGAAGCCTCCTGGGCAAAGGAGGGGGCGTAGAAGTCGAAATCCGTTTTCCCGAGGACCGCTTCGGCCGGGAGCCCCATCGTTTGGCCTTTGGCTTTGTTGATCCGGGTAAAGCGCGACTGGGCATCCTTGAAGTAGATGTGATCGGGGATGTTGTCCATCAGGGCGTGCAGGAGGGCGCGCTCCTGGGCGACCGCGGCCTCCGCCCGTCGGCGTTCGGTGATGTCGCGAAACACCAGGACCACCCCAGTGACGTTGCCGGCGTCGTCGCGGATGGGCGCCCCACTGTCATCAATGGGGATCTCGCGCCCCTCTTTGTTAATCAGGATCGTGTGATTGGCCAGGCCGACCACCACGCCTTCGCGCAGGACCCGCGCCCTGGGATTCTCCGCGCGCTTGTGCGTCTGTTCGTTGATGATTTTGAAGACCTCGGTCAGTCTCTTGCCGTGCGCTTCTTCCTGCGACCAGCCCGTCAGGGCTTCGGCCACGGGATTCATAAACGTCACCCGACCCTTGCCGTCGGTGGCAATGACGGCATCGCCGATGCTTCTCAGGGTGGTGGCGAACCACTGCTCGCTTTCTCGCAGTTTCGCTTCCGCGCTGTGTTTGTAGAGGGCCATCTCGATGCAAATCTGCAGTTCGCGGTCGTCAAACGGCTTGAGGACATAGCCGAACGGCTGGGCGGCCTTGGCCCGCTGGAGGGTTTCCGCGTCGGCGTACGCGGTCAGATAGATGACGGGAATCTTCAGGTGAGCCTGGATGTGGGCGGCGACTTCCACCCCGTCCATCTCGCCCGGCAGCACGATGTCCATCAACACCAAATCGGGCCGCAGCTCTTCGGCCTTCTGGATGGCGTCCGCGCCCGAAGAGGCCACGGCGGGCACCGTGTAGCCCATCGCCCTCAGCCGATTCTTGACGTCCTTGGCGATGATCCCTTCGTCCTCGACGATCAGGATTTTCACCTTGTCCATCGTCCTCACCCTCTCGGTCCATAGTGGGGTTCTGCAAACGTGATTCTGAAGCACGTTCCGTCCTGACGGTCAAGCTCCATGCGGCCTCCCAGCTGCTCCACCCGAGTGCAGACCCGCTGTAACCCCAGCGACTCGGTCCGGCGAATGTCCAACTCGGCCGGCAAGCCGATGCCGTTGTCTGCGACGACCAGCCGGCACTGGCCCGAATCGGTCGGACCCATTTCGATCCGCAATTCGCCTTTTCGCCCCGCGGGGAAAGCATGTTTCAGCGCATTGGAGACCAGCTCGTTGATCAGCAACCCACAGGGGATGGCCGCCTCCACGCTCAGCGTGACGTCTCGGACGGCGATTTTCAGGCGGACCGTCTTGGGGTTGACCGGGTAGGTGCGATACAGTTCCGTGACCATCTGGGTGACGGACTCGGCAAAGTCAATGCGGGCGAGGCCGGCATCCGACAGATGTGCATACAGGGTCTCGATTTTTTCATGGACGGAGTGGATCTCTTGTGCCCGACGCACTTCACGGATCAAAACGGTGGTGTTCCGAAACGATCGCACGGCGTCGGCAGCGAGAACCGTCAGGGCCACCCCGAAGCCCACAACGGCCAGCAGGTTGCGGCGCGACACGTTCATGGTGGGCCGTTCTCCATCGCGCGAGAATTGGAAGGTCCGTTCCGCGGGGCGTCGCAGACCCGGCGCTGGTCAAGTGGCGTTGCCCGTTGTGGCCGCCGGTGTGAAGCGCGTGGGGGGGGTCTAGCGTTTGGATTGGGGTGAAGGGTATGTCCACGCAACGGGGACCGGCGGCGAAATCCGGCGTCCCTCCGGGCCTCAGGCACCAGGCTGCACACCCCACCTCGTCCGCAGCTGCACACTTCCGGCTCAGTTTGACTGTGGCGAGCTCCTTCGGGGCGGTCAAGCAAAAGAAACGCCGGAGCGAAGGACCAGTGAAAAGAACTTATACAGACCAACAGCCACAGGCGTTTGACCGGGATTTCTCACCAGTCTATAGAATCTTCAATGGGTCTAGTGGTTCTTCAAGTCGAGAATGATGGATTCACGGAGCCAGCCGCTCCCCGCGTTTTCCGAACCCCGAAGGGGTAGCAGCAAGTAGCCGGGGGTGATGGCGGCGCCGCGCGTCGCCGAACC
>Ga0315280_10010033_pt1 | contig 11966 bp, 17 predicted proteins | sample YL17G06_40_MG_FD_203697 | JGI IMG/M metagenome (GOLD analysis project Ga0315280, IMG submission 203697) | Sediment microbial communities from Yellowstone Lake, YNP, Wyoming, USA - YL17G06_40 | ecosystem: Environmental > Aquatic > Freshwater > Lake > Sediment | place: USA: Wyoming | collected... | reverse complement strand
CTCTTTTCCACAGTGGCCTTCTGGATCTACCAATACGGGCTCCTCCTTACTAGGACCCAGGGAGACAACGCGAAGGATCTTCCTCTTGGGTCCTCCGCTCACTCTGACGTCGACGAACCAGAGGTATCTTACTCCTGTATCCGGGTTATCGTGAATTCCCCAGGATCTGCGCTCCAGGTTCGATTGTGAGCGCAGCGATGATCTCCTCCGTGATCCTTTGACCTGATGCACAGGTGCATCACTCCGTCCTGGCCAGGAGGCCCAGGGTCCAGGCATCGATCGAACCCAGGCAGATCATCGCCCATTCTACTCCAAGACCTCCATGACGAGCTCGTTTAACTCAGCTAACTTCCCCTGCATAGCGTCGACCTTCGCCTTTTTCTCTGGGTTGTCTTTGACAATTACGATCATCAGCGCCATGTAGGCTCTCATCTATGCCCAGCGCAATTCCACTATGTCGATAGATCCTCCTGGAGAAGTGAAGCCCGGAAGCTTCTCCGTCATTCTGACGTCTCCTCCTGGGCTGTCTCCTCTATCGTTAGTTGCTTTCCCCCGATCTTAAACACGGTCCTGGGAAGGATCTCCAAGAACTTCTCGACCTCGCCAAGGCCGTTGAACCCTTTGAAGGTCACGGTCAAATACCAGGATCCATCAGGGGACTTCTGGACCTGGACACGTTGACTTAGTTCCATGCTCTCACTTTCCGGCGCTCGGGATCGCCGTCAGTTTCTCCTTTCCCTGGACGACCTCGACGACGTGGCCCTGGATCAGATAGACACTGCTTCCCTCCTCGGTCTCTCCCAAGTAAACAGCCCCATACTCACAGAGATGGTCTTCAACCAGAACTGAAAGGGCAGATACGATTCTGACGGTCCCGTTTGCCTGGATACTCGCTCGGTCCATCTATGCAGCGACTCCCACTTGGGCCAGGTATCCGTTCTTCTGAAGCCAGTCCTGGACGATCATCCTGGCCATGGGACCGTCTTTCAATTCTTTGGCCAACGCGGCCTCATGCAGAGCTTTCCTAGTCCCAGGACTGAAAGAAACTTCCAGGTCCCTAGAATAGCTCACTTTCGGTTCTTTACGTCGGTGTTTTCTCATATTCACCACGGTACAATCTCCTGCTATTCTCCGGATAAAAGCCTACTGTAACCACGGAGCTCGCCAGGGCTTCCACTCGACTAGGATCCTCGTTTTGGGGCCTTTATATGTCTCTATATAAAGCGGAGGGGGTCGACTTGGCCACTTTTGACCATCAGCCCCCTGGCCCCCTAGTGCCAAAGGACCCACATCAGAACGACCAGGACGGCCAGCATGAGGATCCAGCCGGCCAGACATTTCGGACAACGCTTATGCGAATCTGATCGTGTACTCACGAAGGAAGCCCTTTCCGTGGGGCGTGATCCCAAAGGCGCGAGTCTTGAAACTGCCATCCTGGAGATGAGGCCAGAGGTCTCTCGCGTGCTTCTCGCTAGTGACCCGGTACTCTTTCGACACCGGCTTACCGTCCTCCTCAGAGACGTTGAGGATCAGCATGTTCAAGATCTTCGGTTGTTTTGTGATCCGGTCGGGGATGGTCTCAGAGGTCATTTTGTATCCGGTGAACCTCAGAACCTTCTCGACCTCCTCTTTCATCTCCACGAAATTTCCAAGTACCATACTCATTCTTTCTTATCCCCCCCCTCCCTCGCCGCTCCCTCCCCCCAGTAGTCGCTGGAGAACAATGGCCTTGGCCTTAATCATATCCGGTAGATGCTCAAGATAGTCGAGGACCTGCATCCTGGTAATTCCTGGGGTCAGACACGTAGCAACCCACTTCCCTCCGGCCCAGACCTCAATCTGGATCGTGGCGACGAGCTCCCTGGGAACCTTAGAAGGATCCAACGGCCCAGGAATTCTTTCCCCCTTGTGACTCACTGGATCTTTCTTCATACCTCATAATCTCCAGGCCTTGAAATAATGTTTGTGTGCAAGTTTACAAATTAACTTAATTCCAAGAGAGGGGGGGTCATGGTTCTCGACGTCGACCTCATACTCCTCCCTCTCGGCTCTCTAGGGTTGCCTCTCTTTTCCGGACGGATACGGAGGCGAGCCATTGGTCCAGCCAGTCCGGTTGATACTGGACAACCCGGATCCCTCTCTCCCTGGCGAGCTCAACGGTTACTGGATCCTCGACAGCATAGACAAACATCATCTCCAGAGGTAGATCCCAGCGTTCCTTAAGATCCGGGGTCTCTAGGAATAGCCGGCGATAGAGAAGGAGGAGAGTCACGGTCCCAGGTTCGGCTCTCATCTTCGACTCGACGATTATTGTGCTTCGAGGAAGGAACACCAAAGCGTCGCAGTACCTTTTGAGTCGACTGAGCTGGCGAGCTTGTTCCGGCAAGAGAGGTCGAGACAAGAACTCGAGGGGGATACTCCCGAGACGGACATTGGTACTGTATGGTGTGGTTGGGTACTCTCTCTTGAGGAACTCAGCCAAGAGCCTACGCTCCCATTGATGGCGCTTTCCTGGTCGGAGAATCCATGTCTGGGGCGCACTCAATTTTATTCTGACTCAATTCTGTGCGTTTCGATATATCTTCCTTCTCCCACTCTCGTCTTGAGGTTCCATAATTTGACTAAGAAAAATGCTAGGAACCAAACAGCACCATCCATAGCACAAACCATCTCAACACCACTCACAGCAACGGTCGCAGAAGATGGAAAGATCCGCATGAGCGCAGAGGACTTTGGAAAGATGTTCGCCAAACTGATCGGTGGAGCCGTGATCCCTGAAAACCACGCTGACCCTTCGACATTCAAGACTAATCCGGTAACTCCCGCGATTGGGTCTAGAGTTCTAGGGGCTGATGTGTGGTTTAAGCGGTACATCAAATCGGCCACTGATGCGGCTGGCGATTGGGAGGAGCGAACTCTTACGCCTAGAAAAGACCCCATCACGGCAGCCATAGCAGCCAACGAACATCGGAAGGATCGACTCGCCCAGTCAGAGAAAGACGAGAAGTGGCTCAAGACGATGCAGAAGCGCAATTTCAACGACGTCGCCGAAGGAGTCCAGGCTGTGAAAGCAGAAGGATACTCCAGTGGCGTGACCGCCAAGAAGGCAAAGGCGGAACGAAGAATCAAGGAGCTCCAGCCTCTCGTCGAGACTTTGGCCAAGACGCTCGATGGTCTATCCACAGACACGAAGAAGGACCGCGGGGAGAAGATGCTCGCAGCTCGCGATGGCATGCTGACCATCGGCGACAAGATGCGCGGCATAACTCCCTCCTCATAGCCAGGATGAGGCGATGAGAATTGGCCGCCCCCTACTGGCAACCTGTACCGTGCGTGAATAAAGACGCGCCGGCTCTCAACACCACGAACACGATCGAGCTCCCTAAGGCCGGAGCCATCGGATCCCTTCTTATCTTTGTGTCATGTGACCAGATGAACGTCGCCCGTCAATCTGAGAAGTGGCGTCTCATCGACAGCATGGATCTCCTGGAAGTCAAAGGCAACGGGACGTCGACTATCAAATCCTACCATGCGACGTTGGCCAGGGCTCTCGCCTGGTACGATCAGCGTGTGTTCACGCCTGACGTCGTTCGAGAGTACGCTGCAAATACGCAGTTCGCCAGGATCCTCATCAACTTTGGAGAAAGGTTGTACGACCGGCGCCATGGCCTCAACGCGTCTAAGTGGGACTCCCTAGAGCTCAAGATCAAGAACACTCTCTCCTCGACTTCCTGGGATAGTACGAAGCTCGCCTACACCTGCTATGCCCTGATGAAACGGGGCGACGGCGACTTTGGCTATGGCCACTTCAGAACCGAGACGTACAAGGAGTACACAACGGTCGCCTCGACCTGGGAGTACACAGATCTTCCGACGGACGCAAAGCTAAGGAGACTCATCCTACAGCTCGTCGCTAACACGACCAACGGGGTCGACGTAACGAACCCCACAAACTACGCGACGCAGATCAAATACTTCGTCAAAGGACGAGAGACCGAGATGTTCAACATCATGGCCTCAGAGATGCAGGTCTTCAACACGCTGGAGAACGAGGCTGAGATACTCAGCCACATAACACACGAATACCACGACGCGGATTATGGTCTCAGATCTGGGGTCGGATACCCTCTCGGCTGGGCTGGAGTCGTCGTAGGAAAGAACTCTGGAGCCGGAAGCACCATCCCAACGATCGGAGACGAAACAAACAGCACACTCAAACCCAGAGCATACCAGGCAGATCATCCGTGGTCCTTCCTGGTCAAAGGCATGGGTCCCGAATCAACGATCATCTTCAGACATGACAGATATCCGGACCTTGGCGATATGCTGGACTTGGCAGCGTCCGACGTCAAACCCGCCACATTCGACATCTACGCCAAGAACGCAAGCGGAGTCAATCGAGTCTGCATCGACCGGCTCTTTCTCCAAGAAGGGAAGGTCTAGACATGCCACGGACACCGGAACGAGATCCAGAAGCTTCCGTCTACTGCGAACGCTGCGACTACTACGCTCGACCTGACGAAGATGGCAATTGCTCCAAGTGTCATAAACAGGCATAGAATCGCGCCGGGTAACACCGGCCCCCCTCTTTTTCTTTGTCACCGAGGAACCAAAAATGAAAGGAGTGATAATCCTTGGAGGGTATAACTGATCTGGACCAAGTTGACGTCGTCAGAACGCGGGATCATCAGAAGGAAGCTCCTGACACGAGCGATCTCACCATCAAAGGCCGAGAGGTCGAACCAGGTTTCATCGGAGTCTACGATTTCATTTCCGGATACGATGAGACAACCGCCAATAAGCGAATTAGACTTCAGGTCGTCGTGGGATCCGAGATCCTGACGCTCAAAGATCAGACAGTCGCAACGACCGACCGATCCCTGGATATCCAAACACGGATCCTAGTCCCGGAAGGCGGGTATATTCAGGCCGTGATAGTCGGACCGACTAAGAGCGACGTCTGCCATCTCGCATACAGTGGTCATTGGGCCAGGACAGAATGAGGAATGAGGAGTGTTCGACCAGAAGAAGCTCACCGTCCCAGCCAATACTCAGCAAACCAGCCCCGCGTCCGTTGAGTTCAGTCTGACACCTGGCATGCTCGAAAGGGTCTGGGTCCACTTCCCTGATGGATGCAACCAGCTAGTGCACATCGTAATTTATCACGGTGGGACCCAGCTTGTTCCACGCGAGATGAAGGACAGCATATCCGGAAATGATTTTACATATGAGCTCACTCAAGCCTGTGAGATCAAACAAGGGTACGGGAAGCTTGTTGCCCGGGGCTGGTCTCCAGGAACTTTCTACCCTCATAATATTCTGATCGCGTTCGACACATTCAGCATAGAAGAACGAGATCTCACAGAGAACTTTCTGGAGGGGATCCTGGCCACGTTGAAAGGGATCGGAAAGGTCCTGGGAGTCAAGTAGATGAGTCTCAAAGATATGCCGGACTATGTGCGCCGGGTCATCCTGCAGAACACCCAGGGATCCGCCAAGGGGATCCGTTCTTGGGGCTATGATGCTCCGATCTCTTACACGGTCCCAGCGCCAGGCGCCGGTCGCGTTCAGATCTTCGATAGCGACGTCGGGACTTGGGGAGGCAGCGCAGCTCCGAACCCTGGTCCTGCTAATTTGACGGATTTCTTTGTGGTCCTTCGGAACAAGCGTTCCGCGGTCGAGCTCGTTGTCGACGGCAACGACCAGTTCAACATGGAGCTTAGAGGTCTCGTCCGGGATCTCGGGTATATCTCTGACCGTGTTAAACGGTTCAGCGTGATCAAATGGGCAGAGATCACTGGCTGGTTCGGGGTCTCTTGGCAGCTCCAGGCCCACAGCTATGACAGTTTCCAAGTTTACTTGTCATGCACAGCTGCCGGGGGCGCTGGGTCCTACACGGAGAAAGTCTATACGATCATATTCTTCTGGGAGCCGATCTAGCGATCATGAGCATCGACGTCAACCTTCCCGTTGTGGACGACGCAGTCCTGATGCGCGTCGCTGAAATCGTCTACAAGCTCACCAGGAAAGAATTCACGTTCCAGGTGGCGAGAAACGTCTCATGTGCTACGGCTGCTGACACGAGGATCAAGCTGGCAACGGTCCCGGCTGCAAAGTTCTGGGTCCCTGTATTCTGCGTGGTCAGCGCGGATGGTCTCTGCCAGTTCTACTTTAAGATCGGAGCTGCCGGAAGCCCGACTGAGATTACGGGAGGCTGGATCCCCCAGGGAGGCGGAACCGTCCCGGTCCTCTGGCCGTCCTGGAGACTTGACGCAACCCAGGTCTTTGAGATCTGGATAAGAAACGACTCAGGAGTCACCCGGAATGCGACAGGCTCAATGCACGCGATCGAGGAAACGATCCCATAGGTGATATCATGCCAGGCAAGGATCCGCGAGACATTGACATGGTCGCCCTAGAGCTCTTTGCAGTCCTAGCAGCAACAGGAGACGCGTTCGATGGAAACGCGACGACAAGCACAGTCTTACCCCTCGGCACGTGGACGGATATCACGGGCGTCAGCGTAACTATCGCGGCGAACAAAACCGTTCTTCTAGCTGACGTCGAGGGACAGCAAAATCAGACCGGATGGTTGCGCGTTCTCATAGATTCAACCGTCGTCATGTATCGACGTATGGCTCAAGCAAACTACCCATTCATTTGGCATCCAAGAGTACCTCTCAAAATCGCGAGCTCCGGATCCTCAAGGACCCTAAAGCTCCAACTCTACGCTGACAATAATGGAGAAGGGACCGGACGAATTGCAGGGATCACATTCTAGTGGGCTTGATCTCTGATGGCCAAGAAAACAGACATGATCGGGGCTGGCCTCAGCGTCTCGGGGCTCGGCCTGGATCCGAAGCGACCCTGGTTCATCGACTTCACCGTAGAGGACACGACCGCCCACGTTACCATATTCCGAGACAACTTCTTAGTTCCCCCGGGGAACCCAAACTTTCAGGTCGTTCCAATAGCCTACGCGACGTACCGGATCCGATACGTCGATTGTGGCGCCACGTGCGCCGACCACAAATATCGTCCGATCCTTCTCCTCACAGACTCAACGGGCGTTTCTCATCGATCCGAGTCAACAGCCGAGATGCCGGGTCCGGAGGATGGTGAGATCTGCGGCGCGAAAGTGGGCTGTCCTCCTGGGACCCATTGGGATCCAGATCAGAAGCGATGTGTTCCCGATGTTACTCCTCCTCCTCCTACTGATCATGTTACTCCTCCTCCTTCTGGATCGGCCAATCTTTACGGACAAGTGACGGAGAAGGCCTCTGGGCTCTCCCTCGAGGGAGCCGACGTCAAAGCCGATAGCCTAGCCTTCATAACCAAATCGGACGGAGGATATGAATTCCTAGCGATCGAACCACGGCAGTACCAGGTCACATTCACCAAGACCGGATACAAAACCGGCATGTACGACGTCATTCTCAAGGCCGGCGATAATCGCCTTCTAAACGCCGAGCTCGAGAAAGAGGAGGTCATAGTGCCTCCGCCCCTCGAGGGTCTCTGCAAGAATCTTCCAGGAGCCGAGATCCCTATCGCTGGCGCGATCGTCTCTGGTCTCTGCACTATATTCGTTCGGCTCTTTGCCCCGGTGATCACTTTCTTCCTGGACACTCTTGGACTTCGCAAGATGTTCGACAACCTAGTGGCTCAACTGGAGAAGATCATACCTCCCTGGATGCGCGAGCCGCTCGAGGCCATCCCTAATCTCCCTGCAAAAGTCTGGGAGCTCCTGCCGGACTACATTCGGGGTCCGTTTGAGTGGTTCAAAAAATCGCCTGAGGAGAAGGGGAAGGATCTCGCAGCCCCTCTCGAATCCCTCATCTCCGGACTTTTGACGCAGCTCTCCCATCTCGAATTCGAGGCCAGCCCTCAGGCCGTGAAGCTCGGTTTCGATTGGGCAAAGTATGGAACGATGCAGAAGTGGCTGGCTTCTCTCGGCGTCCGTTTGTTCGCCGGCCAGATCCACCGGGACGAGACCCGCATTCTGAGCGCGATTACTAAGGAACTGAGTGGAGCTCCTGGATCCCTGACAGCCACGCTCCGACCCCTTGGAGAGGCGTTCCTCAAACCCTACCAGGATCTTCTACAAAAATACAGCGAGCAATTCACCGGAGAGCCAGGGAAGGATCCTGGTAAGGCTGCTGCTAACATAGGAAATCTGATCGCTGGCCTAGGGGTCACAACGGCGATAGTGGCCTGGGTCGTAGATCTCGCGGTCGAGGCCGGCAGCCTGGGAATCAGTAAGGCAACAGGAAAAGGACTTCGGAATATCCTCGCCACCTTTGGATTGTCTGGGCTGTCGAAAGAGTTTGGTATGGCTCCGATCTCGTACGGGGTCAAACCATGGCTTGGACGCTACTACGACCAACTATTCAGAACGCACATTTTCGAGAGAGATCTCATCGACCTGATGTATATCCAGGATCCTAACCAGAAAGACCTCTGGCTCCAGCATTACCAGTGGTATGGTTTTCCAGACGCGTATATCGAGAAGATTGACAAGAGCCTCCGTAGATATCCGATTACTTCTCTCGTCGACAGCATGCTATTTCACGACCAAATCAATGAACGTCAGTGGAACGAGCTCTATCTCAAGAATCGCTGGAGACCTGAATGGCTCGAATACCGCTATCAATCTATGTGGACAACTCCGCGAGCGAACCTCCTAGCTAGACTCCTCGACGCCGTTCCAAGCGCAGAACCGAAGATGAGAGTCTGGCTCCGTCAGGGAGGATACCCGCCAGAAGATATCGACGACCTGATCTCGGCCTTCTATGAACTCGCCTTCAAGGACGATCGCAAGAAGGTGATCGACGGGGCCGTTAAGGACTATGTGGACGGCTGGATCTCGGAGTCCACTCTCGAAACTAATTTGACGGACCTGGATCGACCTCAGACAGAAATCTCCCTGAACACGATCTCCGCGAGTCTACAGATAACCAGGAATCATCGCGACCAGCTCCTCAAGCTCTACCGCGGCAAATACAAGAAAGGGCAGCTCTCGAGAGACGACTTGGCTAAGAGTCTCAAGGATCTCGGTCTCCAGGCCGATCGGATCGAGATGGAACTGAAGGAGGCTGATCTCGAGCTAGGAGAGGCCCAGGTCAAGACGTTCACCGAGGCAGGGCTCCGAGCTCTCTACAAGCAAAACAGAATTAACGCCAAGACCTTCCGCGACCGCCTCTTAGAAGCCAATTGGACTCCTGAGGACGCGGATCTCGATATCGAACATGCTGACGTCGAACGAGTCCAGGACGAGAGGAATCGTTTAGCGGCCGACGCGATGGATGATCTCGAATATGGACTGGCCACGATTGAGACGACAGCCGAACGACTGACGGATCTAAACTTCTCCCCTGACGAGACAACGCTCAAGATCGGGATCGCATGGAACGCACGACAACGAGCCCACATCAAGTACATTGTCCAAGGATATCGGACCGCTTTCCTCGCAGACAGAATCAGCGACGAACCATTCAAGGCAGCACTCAAAAAGTACGGGATCACCAACGACCGAATAATAGAAATATACTTGGAAGACACAGAAGCGAAGAAGACAATGCAGGAGTTAGGCTGATGGGAAATGAGCAAGAAAGAGAAATCTCCGGAGGACCCCTACAAGGTCCTTGGAAAGATCCTACGCAGGAAAACACCAGGAACGGAAGGCGGGGGTGAGCAGCCACGCAAAGAAAGGTAAGTACAAAGGTGAAGGTCGGGGTCGCCAGTAAGGACACGATCGCCATGGCTCTCATAGCGGAAGGAGTCGCATTGATCAACCAGGGTCAGACTCTCGTTGGGAGCGGTATCGTAGCGATCGGTTTTGTTCTCCTGATAGTCGACCAGTTCCTTCCGACGTCCAAATAGGAGGGAGGAGCCACGAAGATCGGTAAGTGGTTGGTTGGAGATCGAGGAAAAGATCTCCAGGGAGTCACGGACCACGACGCGATCCGTAGGGTCCAACAACATCTCAACCATCTCGGAACCACGGACATTAAGCTCGTAGCTATCGGCCCGGACCTGACTCAACATGCCTGGACACTCCAGGAAGAACTCGCCGAGATGAAAGGTCACTTGTACGGCTTCATCAGATCCAAGTATGGGAGAGAAATGCTGGAGGCCCACAAGCTCGCCATCGTCGAAGATTTCAAAGTTGGTGGAATCTAAGCCATGCCAGTTGTGATATTCAGCCGGCCAGACTGGAACGACACAGCGACTCAGTATGGCAAGTATTGGACCGGAGAGCTGGAGAAAAAATGTCCGTTCCCTCTCGTTGATCTCTACAAGGAGCTCGCGAGGCGGGCGCCCAACGAATCAGCGATCCAGAAGGATCCTGATGCTTTCTATTACGGATTCGGACATGGCAACGCAGACACTTTCACAGGCCAGGACCTAGAGACAATCATCTTCGCTAACAATATTCAGCTTTGGAACGCGGCGTGGGTCCATCTTCTGAGCTGTGAGGTATTCGCCCGTCTCGGATTGAAGTTCCCAAATGGATCCGGGTACAACAAGACGTTCTATTTCTACATCAACGTCTACCCTAACGACGTCGCAAAACAGTATTTTGACTCGGACCAGCAATTTGCTCTAGCTGTGTGGGCCGGAAAGACGAAGGCCGAGGCGCAGAAAGCACTCAAGGACAAATTCACGGAATACTACAACGCACCTGGGCAGGGGAAAGACTATCTCCCCTGGGACCGAGATTGCCATGTGATCACTGGAGATCCAAACGCCAAATGGACCGGAGTACAGGGCATCAAGAGAATCACAGCGTTCTACAAATACGAGGGGGGAGGAGAGATTGCGATCGGAGACATGACAAGTGGAGAAGACGATCAATGGACTATCACTTGGAAACCTCTGGCGGAAGGAGGTTACTCGATCGTGTACTATGGAGAAGACACTGAGGGAGGAATCAAAAGAGTGGAGACCGGAGTTTTCAACGTGAAATATCCTCCAAGCGGGATCACGATCACGCCGATCTCTCCCAAAGGCGGAGAGAGCATCGTCGCCCGAGAGCTCACACTCCAGATCGAGGCCACATACCAGAAACCAATGCGGAGACGATGATGGTAGGCGGGCTACCACTCAGTACGATCCTCATCGTCCTGGGAGTATCCATCATCGTCGACGGCGCCGGATCCATCATCGTCTACCGACGTCAAACTCTCGTTGAACATCTAGTGCGGGTCTACAGAATCGCCGTCGGTGTCAGCGTCCTGACCATAGCGTTCCTGATCTAGTCTCCTCTAGGGAAAGACCAGTCTCGCGATGTGGACCGCTTTCTCCAGGACCGTGAGGATCCCGTAGATCAGGACCAGGAACATGATCAATCCCAGGAAAGCGCCGGTCCTAACTGTCCGTTTTTCTTTGACCTGAATCTCTGTCACCCCCTCCCCCCATCATTTCCACTCTAACCACTAGAGACGATACTCTCCTTCTGAATTTCTGACTTCTTTCCTTCTACCTTCTACCTTCTATGTTCTACTACTACTACTACTACTACTACATACTATGAAACGCGTAATTGTATCGTACTCTCCACAAGAAACAAAGGGGGGCGGGGCTTTAGATCTCTAAACCCCACTCATAACCACACGCAGCACATTTCCAGCCGACGGCGACGACGTTGATCCCGTCTATTATGGCCCCTCTGTAGATCACCCTGAGACAGAGGTCGGATCCGCATCGGGGGCATCGAGTCGGAAGTCCGTTAGTCGACAGTGGGTTCAAACCCCTGGAACCTCGTCCCACACAGAAAGCAGCGACACTCTCCAGGATGGCCAGCGGGAAGTCCACAAGTATGCTTCGGCTGGTGAAAGGACTCTTTTCCACAGTGGCCTTCTGGATCTACCAATACGGGCTCCTCCTTACTAGGACCCAGGGAGACAACGCGAAGGATCTTCCTCTTGGGTCCTCCGCTCACTCTGACGTCGACGAACCAGAGGTAT
>Ga0315280_10010031_pt1 | contig 11967 bp, 13 predicted proteins | sample YL17G06_40_MG_FD_203697 | JGI IMG/M metagenome (GOLD analysis project Ga0315280, IMG submission 203697) | Sediment microbial communities from Yellowstone Lake, YNP, Wyoming, USA - YL17G06_40 | ecosystem: Environmental > Aquatic > Freshwater > Lake > Sediment | place: USA: Wyoming | collected... | reverse complement strand
CCCGCTTACGAACTGATCCGCGAGAGCCAATAGATCATCCTTTGTCAGGCTGAAGATATTCGCTCCCTTGAATCCGTATTTGGACAGAACCTCCCGCAGTTGAACCGTTGTTAGACTGCCCAACTCCATAGAGCACTCCCTTCTGTCTTTTTTGCTTGGTTCCTTGATTTCCTTTAGTCTTAATAGGTTTATGAATGAGGGGCTCGCCTTGCCACGTTGAAGATATTTGAGCTTTAATTTGAAAGCTCTGGGCGAGCCCCTTGAATCACTTGAAAGTTTTAGCTAAGAAGCCCTCAAGACGATGAGCGCTTCTTTCCCAAAATCGCTTACATTCAAAGAGATCTGCTCCCTTGCGGCGTGCCGCTTTGATGAAACAGATCTGCACGATGATTTTGAGAACCTCTGGAAGCGAGCAGCTGTCTATGCACGATTCCAGCAGCTCTTTCATCTCTTTAGGTTCCATGATGACTCCCTTTTTGCTTAGTTCCTTGACTACTTGCGCCGAATAAGATGATAAATAATGGGGCGCGCCGATAAGCGCGCCCCTTAACTCAGCTTTGCGCCTGCGCTTGCGGCTCAGGAAAATCCGGCTGGCGCGCCAGATAACGCCTGCAGTGGTCCCTGTCATAGTGCCACGCCTGGGCGTAGTCGGCGCGCCTGAGCAAATACCTCAGCAAAGCGCGGAAATGCCTCCGGTTGGCCGATATGAGGCGAACATAAACTCGGTCATACTGTTGCTTGCTCATGCGCGCCTCCGCCGTTTAGGAACGTGCCCACGTCCACTACTCCATACTTCAGCCGTGGATCTTCTTCTGACTCCCGGGTGGGATTCCCGCCGTGGTGCTGGTAGACCTTGCGCCGTTCGCTGAAGTTAAAGCCAAGCTCACTTAACAGCTTGGCCTCAGCACGCTTGGCGTGCGCGCCGTGGTCAAATTCAATCCAAGTCCATCCACCGACCACATACGCATGGCGCAGCAGTTCAGGCGGAAGCTTGACCAGGACTTCACGCGCTGGTAGGTTAGCGTTCAGGCCCCGTTGAGTCTGAGTTTTTGGTAACATAGCTCACTCCATTCTTTAGGTTTAGGGATATGCTTAAAGGGGCCCATAAAGCTCAGCTCTACGGCCCCAAAAGTCCTTGAAAGCGCAAAACGATATATCCCTAATATGCGCTTCGACCTGGATATATCACCTTGCGCTTCCTGCTTTTTACCGTTTAGCTTCTGTTCAACGTTTATGCAGCGTTCAGTTTTACGCTTTGCCTTAGTTACGGCCACACCCACCGATATCTTCAGCACTCACCTACACTTCGTCTGCATTCACCTTAAACTCCCACTGTCAAAGATCACTTTTGGAAACGTAGTTCCAATGTTGTATGTTTTCCAGGCTTTCCTTTCTTTTTTTTGACTTGATTATTATTATATATGTTTATCTGTATATAGCTATGTTAGAGTAGTTAAAGTAGTAAAGATTAAGGTTCACTCTTAGGAGTAGAGCAACTACACTTGGCCGAAATTCAAATCAATCAATCTGAAATAGCCGCTAACATGGCGATGCTGATCGCCTGGCAGGTTCTGAACAAGATCACCTACCCACAGGACCCGCGCTTTTCCAAAAACATCCTGGTCATCGCGCCGGGGCTGACGGTGAAAGAGCGCCTGCAGGTGCTGCTGCCTTCTGCGACGGGCAATTATTATAACGAATTCAATATCATCCCTCGCGGGCTGAAGGAAAAGATTTTCCAGGGCAAAGTGCTCATCCGCAACTGGCACGCCTTGAACTGGGATACTGAGGAGAAAGTCGCCAAGAAGAAGACCGTGGACAAGCGCGGCGTTAAGAGCTTAGAAGCCTACGTCCGCGAAGTTCTGGGAGAAATGGCCAACGCGCACAACCTGATCGTGATCAACGATGAAGCACATCACGCCTGGCGTGTGAACTTAGAGGCGGAGGGCAAGTATTTGCGGCAGCGGGACCTCAAGGACAGCGCCGAGGAAGCCACGGTCTGGATTGGCGGCCTGGATCGCATTCACAAGGGGCGCGGCATCATAACCTGCTATGACTTCTCCGCCACACCTTTCGCTCCTTCCGGCAAAAAGAGCTCGGAAGAGGCGTTGTTCGGCTAGATCGTCAGCGACTTTGGGCTGAATGACGCCATTGAATCTGGGTTAGTTAAGACGCCGAGAGTGGTCATTCGGGACGACGGCAAGTTGGGGTCAGACTACAAATCCCGCCTATACCACATCTATAACGACCCGGAAGTGAAGGATGACATCAATCGCAGAGCACAAGAACAAGAACCCCTTCCCGACCTGGTGATCAACGGCTATTACTTGTTGGGCAAAGACTGGTTGGAAACGGCCAATGATTGGCAACGCAATCCGCGCATTTCTACGCCGCCGGTGATGATCACTGTAGCCAACCGCACCGAAACCGCCGCGCGGGTGAAATTCGCCTTCGATCATAAAAAAATCCGCATTGATGAGCTCTGCAACCCCGACCGTATCCTGCACATTGACTCGAAGGTGCTGGAGGAGGCCGAGGCCAAGGAGGAGGCGCTGGATTTTGAAGAGCCGAACGGCGAAAACGAGCCGGAAGAGGATCAGCCCCGCAAAGAGAGCAAGAAGGACCGCGCAGAACGGCTGCGCAAAATGGTGGACACGGTAGGGAAACCGGGTGAACCGGGCAAACAGATCCAAAAGGTCATTTCTGTGGGAATGCTTTCGGAAGGCTGGGATGCGAAGACCGTCACGCATATTATGGGTTTGAGGGCGTTTACGAGCCAGCTTCTTTGCGAGCAGGTCGTGGGGCGGGGTTTAAGGCGAACCTCCTATGAAGTCAATCCGAATACGGGCAAATTCGATGCCGAATACGTGAATATCTTCGGTGTGCCGTTCACTTTTCTACCGCACGAGAGCCAGGATGGCCCGCCGCCGGCACCGCAGACTGCAAAAACCCGCATTGAGCCTGACATTGAAAAGCAGCAGTTTGAAATAAGCTGGCCCAACGTCATTCGTATTGACCACACCTACCGACAACAACTGGAGCTGGATTGGAATCGAGTCAAGACTTTGGTTTTGGACGCTTACAATAGCGCAAAGCTCGCCGAGCTAGCTCCCATCTTAGAAGGCAAGCCTGACGTGACCCGGATCTCTGTTATCGATCTTGAAGAACTTGGACGAAAGTACCGGTGGCAGAAAATTGTCTTTGAAACGGCCCGCGACATTTTTGACCAGATGAAGCCTACCTGGAGCAGCAACAAGGAGATTTTGCTGGCTCAGCTTATCCGAATCGTAGAGCAGTTCATCACTTCTGACAAAATCCAGATAATCCCCCCGCTATTTAATCAGGACGAAATCAGGCGCAGGATTCTTCTCACCCTAAACATGGAAAAAGTCGTCAACCACATATGGCTGACTATCCGCCAAAGCGACACAGAGGCTTTGGTGCCCGTCTTTGATGCCGAGAAACCCATTCGCTCAACGGGGGACATGCAAACCTGGTATACCGGAAAACCCTGTGAAAGAGCACAGAGGTCGCATATTAACTTCTGTGTTTATGATGGCACTTGGGAAGCAACTGAAGCCTTTGAGCTGGATCATAATTCCAACGTCGAAGCCTGGGCAAAGAATGATCACCTGCGATTCATCATTCATTATATTTTCAGCGGAGTTGTGCAAGGTTATCGCCCTGATTTTCTAATCAAACTCAAAAGCGGCAAAATGCTCATCCTCGAAATTAAGGGCCAGGATTCGCAAAAGGATAGAGCCAAGCGCGAGTTTTTGGATGAATGGACGAAAGCTATTAACCAGCATGGAGGATTTGGGCATTGGTGCTGGGATGTGTCTTTCCATCCGAAGGATGTCGCAGGAATTTTGGCGAAGTGGAGTTAATGACTCGCGAGCAACCAGATTGAAGCCCGGCTGGCGCAGGCGCAGAGACAGGTGGAAAAATTAATCCAATCCATCTTGACGAAAGCTTTCCTGGGAGAACTGGTTCAGCAGGACCCGAGTGATGAACCGGGGTCTGAACTTCTGAAGCGCATAACCAAAGGCCGTGTAACCCAAAATGCAGAGAAAGCAAGGTGATTCATGCAACCTGAAAAAAACGCTGATGCGTTTGCGAAGCTAAAATCCTACGGCGATCTTGTTGAGCAGCACTATGCTGATCGAATCAATGCAGCGATACCCTCTTACGCGAAGATTTGGGCGGAATATGTCGGCAACGACGGCACGGCCCATGCCTTGCCTATGCCAAACGCGGATGAGCAAACAGTCACGTCTCGAGATAAGTATGCCGAAAGAGCTTATACGCTCCTGGAAAGCCTGGCGCTCTGTTGGACGATTAAGGATCAGCTCAGAAATATCGAGGCTGTCGACAACCCCGAAATTTATCTCCAGAATCTAAACTTGTGGATGGCTTATCATGCTCACATTGGCCGGATATATGACATGGTCCAGTATATTGCCGACGATCTCAAAAGACCAAGATTACTTACTCCTTTTAAAGAATATTGGGAAGAACGGAACATTGTGCTGCACAGTCACAAGGTTCCGTTGATGTTTGTGGAAAATGTGCTGGCAGTACCCGCCCTCGGCGAGAAGCCCGGACACTGGCACAGGAAAATGCTGTGGCATGAGCTTAAATCAACGGATTTCGGGTTTTTGGCTCAAGAAGTCAGCGACACTCTCAGGGAAATTGAAGCAAAATTGGAGCGATTCTTTGCGGAACTGAGGAAACTGCTTCCTGCATGTAAGGAATGGAAGCTGGTGAATTGGTCAATGGTTGCCGCAAAAGGCAGACAGGATGCATCCGAACAAATCAGGAGCAACGTGTCAGTTTCAATAATGCCATCAGCGTCTGGAACGCAGACTAATCCGCCTTCGGGTTCTGTATGACTTGGCAAATAAATACAAGGTATGATGAAAGCCGATTCGCTTCGCGCCGCGTCTGGGAAATCTCGGTGGCAAGAAAAGCGGATTTCCAACGCATGGATCGGGCCTTTCGAGGGGAGATGTGATGGAACCCAAACTTGTCCATCTGTCAGGGCAGCAAAGTGCACTTCTCAGAGCCTTGCAGGAAGGGGACGAAAGATTATCGGTAATGTATCTGGGCGCATTGACGGTATTGACCGATCAACGTAATCAAGACAGATTTGCGCAGGCGGCTCATTCGCTACGGGAAGTTATGGAGAAGCTTCCCAAATACTTGGATATCCCAGTTGCTATAAAGACTATCCCTCTCAATGCAAAGGTCCGTGAGTTAGGCTTCTCATGGAAAAAAGCCTGCATAAATTCCAAATGCTGTGCGGAATCTAATTGGTCTGGACCAATTGATGAACCACTGAGCAGGTTCTTGACAACCGTTGAGTCATTCTTCTCTTGGTTTAAACAAATCCACCCAACAAGGAGGGGCAAGATCGCTCGAGCGCTAAAATCGATGAATCAAGATTATTACATTCCCCCCGTTATTGAAGATCTAAGAGTAAATGAATGGAGTCTGATTCAAGATTATTTCATAGGCATCGCGCATCATCAAATGCCGCAAATTGCGGAAGAATTTTTGCGCTGGTTGAATGCCTTAGAGAGTTTTTTGTTGGACTATCTTTGTCCGCGTACTTTTGAGGATCATAAGGCGCTTCGTAAAATCATCAGCGAGGGGGAATCAAATGCTTGATCCAGAAATAGTAAAAAAAGCAAAAAAGACCATTAAGAGATTTGCTGATTATCAATATTTCTTTGATCAGCTCAACACGCCCGATTGGATAGATCCTCTTTGGAAAGAAGGCTTTTTTCGAAATCCGCCCCCACCTATTGAGGAGGGGAAATATGTAAGATTCCCCGTCTGGCCGGAATCCCAGTACCTTGTTCGCATGACGGCGCACAAGCCAGAGGAAGTGCTGGACATAATTCTGCAAATCCCGGATACGGGAAATGTCCGCATTTATGCGGATCTGGCGGATGCTGCGCTGAAAATGCCCCCCGAGCTGGCGGTGCGTTTGCTGGATAAGGCAAAGGTGTGGGCTCAATCTCCCTACCAATCGTTTTTATGGGACAAGCTGGGAAGACTCATTGTTCACTATGCCAGAGGCGGCCAAGTGGAAGCTGCATTAGAACTTGCGAGCGTATTTCTCGAAATCCTGCCTGACCCTCGGCCCAGAGAAGAATCCGAAAAAGAGGAAATCCTTCAGCTTGCCCCAAGACCACAGACGCGCCTTAGTGAGTGGGACTACGGGGAATTCTTAGAGCATTTCTTCCCTGAGCTATTAAAGGAGGCTGGGATTGGGGCATTTACACTTCTGTGCGATCTGCTTGAAGCGTACGTGCGCCTCTCCCGAAGGCGTCCCGAAGAGCAAGGTCCGGAGGACTATTCCTTCATTTGGCGACCCGCCATAGAAGAGCATCCCCAGAATTTCTCGCATGGGCTGAAGGATTTCATGGTAGCGGCTATTCGCGACAGCGCGGAGACCCTGGTGCGGGAGAATAAGGCAGAGACGCGCAGGCTCGTGCAACACTTGGAAAAGCGCCCCTGGCGGATTTTTCATCGCATTGCGCTGCATATAATGAACATCTATTGGGATGCCATTCCTGATATAGGCGCTAAGCGGCTATTGGATGAGGAACAATTTAAGAGAAGGAGACCCGAGCACGAATATTCCCGTCTGCTTGAAGAGCACTTTGATAAACTTGCAGAAGAACAGAAACAAAAATTCTTTGAATGGATAGAGGCTGGCCCGGATTTGAATAAATTCAAGGAAAGTGTCGAGCAAGACACTGGGAAACGACCGACGGATGACGATGCTCAAAGATTCAAAAAGACGTGGCAGCAAGATCACCTGGCTTTAATTAGGGCGCATTTGGAGAAAGAATGGAAGCAGAGATATGAAGAATTATTAGCAGAATACGGTGAACCGGAACTCCCGGTGGATTTTCCCTTTTATGGCGGACCTCTCTGGGGCGGACCCACCAGCCCCAAATCTGCCGAAGAACTTCAAGGCATGTCGGTCGCCGATATTGTCCAATTACTCAAGAACTGGCAGCCCTCGGGTAAAGATATGGAGCCTACGCCAGAGGGTCTTGGGCGAGTTCTTGCCTCGGCCATTGGTCAAGATCCCAGCAAATTCGCTGCCGAAGCAGCCGGATTCAAGGGGCTGGACCCGACATATATTCGGAGCCTGATTGAGGGGCTTCGCGACGGCTTGAAACAGGGCCGGTCTTTCAAATGGCCGCTGGTCCTGGACTTATGCACTTGGGTTATAGGCGAATCCATTGAAATTCCCGGGCGCCAGTTCAGAGACGACCTGTTTGCTGATCCCAATTGGGGCTGGGCGCGCAAAGCCATCGCGGACCTTCTGGCAGCCGGATTTGACAAGAATGCAATTCCATTCGACCTGCGTGATAAAGCATGGAGCATCTTGGAGCCTCTGACAGGTGATCCCGAGCCAACCCCGGATGATGAGGCAAAATCAACAATGAGTCCAGCGGATCTTTCCATCAACCGAACCCGCGGCGAAGCCATGCACGCGGTATTCCGCTATGCGCTGTGGGTGGCGCGGAGCATTGAAAAGCTGCCCGACGGCTCAGAACGCCGCGCTCGGGGGTTTGAAGAGATGACCGAAGTTCGAGAAGTTCTTAATAAGCGCCTCGACACAACCGAAGAGCCTTCGCTCGCCATTCGCAGCGTGTATGGACAGTGGCTGCCCCGGATTGTGCTACTGGATCGAAATTGGGCGCAAGCTAATGTAGCCAAAATCTTCCCCAAGGATAAATCACAAAAAGTCTTACACGATACGGCATGGGCGGCTTATGTCACTTTCAACCGCCCCAGTGCTGAACTGTTCGACATCTTAAATGAACAATACGCTGCTGCTGTGGATCGTTTGGACGAGCCAGCCCAGGAAGCGAAGCCATTCTACAGCTCTGAAGAAAGTCTGTCTGAACATATGATGGCATTCTACTGGCGTGGCAAGCTCGATTTGGCCGATCCCAAGGGGATGTTGGCCCAATTCTGGGCGCGCGCGAATGAACAGTTGCGCGGTCACGTCTTGGTTGTTTTGGGGCGGTGGCTCTATGACATAAAGGAATCCATATCGCCTGATGTGCTTGAACGATTAAGAACTCTTTGGGAAGCCCGCCTTGCTGTTGCCAAAGCAGCTCAGGCAGCGGAGGGCTACAAGGCCGAGATGATCGCCTTCGGCTGGTGGTTCGCTTCGGGGAAGTTTGATGATGCTTGGGCGCTCTCTCAGCTTGATGAGGTCCTGAAAATCGCTAGCAAAGCCGAGCCCGATCACCTTGTACTGGAGCGGCTTGCCGCGCTCGCCCCCGCTATGCCGAGACAGGTTGTGAACTGCATGGAAGGCATAATCAGAGGGGATCGTGAAGGCTGGGGTATTTACAGATGGCGGGACGAAGGCAGGCAAATCTTGTCTATTGCGCTAAGAAGCGGGGATAAAGAGGCTGCCGCGAACGCAGTGAATTTGATCCATCTTCTCGGCAGTCGTGGCTATTTCGAGTTTCGGGATCTTCTGCCTTCACCGTTGTAATTGACGGCAAAGCGGGGGTGATTTTCATAAACTGATTTCGTTCGCATCTACCGGGTAGTGAGGCGCGAAATTGACCCAGACTTGGCAGGGCGCGAGGTCGCCGGCGCTCCGGTAGAGCGCGAACGAGTCTGGGTTCTTTGTTTTCGGGTAAAGGAAAAGATTATGCCAGATAAGAAGAGGGAGAAAATTCCGGATGCTCTAATATGGGCCCGAAACAGCCTGAAGGAGGCAATAAAACGGTTGGAGCGAAACGAGGGGGAGTCGCTGTACGATATGGATGCGCCAAGTTTCGTCTTCGTGAATTCAAGTTCTTTGCCGAGATAGGACGGCCGCTCATATCGTGGTTATCTGTGGAGATTCCTATGAATATTAAGAAGGATAAATTGAGTCGGGAGGACGCCTTAAAATTAGCCAAGATACTGCCGAAGTTCTTGTTGCGATGGAGATCCGGCGATACCCAGCATTTGAGCATGCCAGGTCTTCATTCGACCTGGAGAGAGTATTATAAGCGAATTATGGAAAGTGATGGGAGGGAGAAAATAAGGGCCCTCATGAATTTTTACCGGGATGAGCCATATGCAATTATGTTTCCCAGAGTCAGTGAGGAAATTGAGCGTCTTAGGAGGGAGAATACCGTAACATCCCCCAAACTTGCACATCAGATCCTAAGAGTCTATTGGAGTGTTCCCTACAAGCATGGCGACAATGGGGATATCAATGAAAGCAGAAAAAAGTATGATACCTATGGGAAAGAGATTCGCGAATGGCTTCACTTCTACAGGAGGCACTATAAGGTAAATGAAACCAAATATTCTTTTCAAAATGCACAAAAGAGGATTCGCGAGGTCTTCCGACAGGCGGATTTGAGTTGGTGCAAGGACTATCCGAATAGCATCATTAGGGGGGCTCTGGGACGGGGAAAAAAGGTGGATTGCTCTGCCGGAACTGATCGCGTGTCTGCGCCAATTGGAAAAATTGGAAAAGTCGCTCAAGTGGTATGCTCAACGCCTAGCAGCCTGGGCCCGCGATGAATTGTCCCGCAATCTCGTTACCGATATTATGCGCCGCGGACTCCATCCGCAGATTTTCGAGCTATTCTTAAATCTAAGACAGATCTTTGACGATGAAGCATGGTATCTACAGCTTAGAACTGAGCACATGGGAATCGGGTATCTTGAGGGGCCTTATTGTCTGATTTGTCCGGGCGGATTAATGGGCGGCATTTGCCCATCGGCACGTCAAATTCTTGAGCAAGTAGCGCCTGACAAGATTAGTTTATACAAGGAGTACCGCCTGGTAGAAGGAGATGTTACCAGAGAGACAATGCCCGTCTATACTTCGCTTTTTAGCGAAGAAGATGGAGCCAAGATGGCTGAGGCTATCGCCATGAAGGATACGGAGCAAATGCGAAAGATTCAACTGGAGAGCAAGCTTACACAGGAAGATAAGCGAAGGATTAGGCGCTTGATAAAATATCGTGAACAAATGATTCTAAAAAATGAGGGATTTTAAGAAAAGCTGACCGCAAGCAGCTAAAACCGAAAATTTCATTTCACCAAGAGCCCGATTAATTCGGGCTTTTATGTTTTTTGTGCGGTTTTGAAATTTCAATTCGATTTGCCTTTTTCCTGTAGCTTTGGAATTTTAGGGAATCTAAATTGTAGGCGACCAATGCGTCAATAACTCGCAGGAGGTTCGCATGAACCCAAAATTGCTTAATCTAAAGGTTCTTATGCTGCGTTGCGGCGTCAAGCAGGCTGATGTGGCCGTTCGGATGGGCGTCTCTTCAGGTTATCTTTCCGATTTGCTTTCAGGACGAAAACCGGTAGCCAACTACCTGATCCGAGAGATTCGAAAAGTCGTGAGAGAGCTGGCGACCTCCAAGAAGGATGCGCCGTCAATAACGCCGCCGCAAGGGAAACGACCATGATTGCGAATGCGGATAAGATCAACTCATTGCCAGCTCTACCCTCGCCAGAAAATCAGCTCCGGGCTCTGCGAAAGGCGCGGCGCGCTGAGGAGTTTCGATGTGGGTTTTGGCTGTTTCGCAGAAAGAGCGACAGGGTCCTTTCCTGCGTCGCATTGGACCAGAGTCACAATAGTTTGCAGTATCGCATCCGTAGGGCAATCGAGGCCCTCAGGGCTCAGCGTGAATGCGGATGATTATAGAGGCATCGTGTGGGAGGAAGAGATGGCAATCATCGTCGAGGCCTTGCAAAGGTTCCGCATGCGATTCTTGAGGAGCTGTGGTGCGGCGATACTCGTCGAAGCGAGAATGCTATGATCGACTTGTACATTTTGAACCACACTTCTTGGGGCCCCTTCAACTGGTTTTATTGGGATCGTTTTGGAAATCGACGCGAGGTCCGACCTGAGAGAGGGCAGGCTCCTTTGTGCGAGCGGGAAATGGTGAGAGAACTTCGGCTTGGGCACAAAAAGGTCAGAGTGCGGATCGCGACTCTAGTTGGGGAGGGGATACTGAAATCCATGGGTCGAGTGGGCAAAACCTACGGCACCATCTATCAAGTAGAAATCGAAAGATTTTCTGAATTTGTAGCAAGAGGGCAAAGCAGAGTTTCAAAAAGGGCACAGCAGAGGCAAACGAGGATTCGCTGAAATAGACGGAATAATAGACATGAAAAGGGCTCCGCAGAAGAGGCAAAAGGGCACAGCAAAGCGCGCAATAGGGCACAGCAGTATTTCGCAGCGGTCGAATATAGCGGTGAGAAAGCCGCACCTAATAAAATACGAGCAGAAAAGAATAATGAACTACACAACTACGTTGTGTTAGCTCCTACATTTCTTTCTTTAGTTACTTTCTTTCTTTGCCACGTGGTCGAAGATGACAAACAGGAAATCAACAAATGGCAGTTCTTGTCGCCGCTCGCGGTTCCACTCCATCAGCATTGGCGATGCTGCAAAGAGTCTATGGGCGGAGCTTCTCCAAGAGCGGATCGAACGGGAACGGAAACAGCAAGCGGTTTTTGAACGCCTTAAGCCCAATCTTAAGACACTTCCCGGTCTTTTGTTCGAAGACTGTCGTACCTTCGAATCTCGGCTGCAGGAGTTGGCCAGTTCCAGGCATATTGAACACATTCTCAAAGATCGCAATTTCACCGCCATCGAATTGATTCGCCGCTTCGATAAGTGGCGCCAAGAAAAGAGGTCGCGAGGCGAAGGGATTTTACCTTATAGGGGTGTCGGTTTGCTCATCGATTGGGCAGAAAAGTTCCTGCAATTCCCGAATCAAAACAGATGATCGGATATCGTGATAGGAGGTCAAATGAGGAGTCATGACGCCTTCCGCCTTATCGGCTCCATTCCCCGCAGCAAGCATCAAGAGATCCGCGTCTGCCTGACCCAGAACTGGCGAAAAAAGAAGCTGGATATCCGGACCTGGTATCGGCCAGAGGGTCGTGAGGACATGATCC
>Ga0315280_10010030_pt1 | contig 11969 bp, 10 predicted proteins | sample YL17G06_40_MG_FD_203697 | JGI IMG/M metagenome (GOLD analysis project Ga0315280, IMG submission 203697) | Sediment microbial communities from Yellowstone Lake, YNP, Wyoming, USA - YL17G06_40 | ecosystem: Environmental > Aquatic > Freshwater > Lake > Sediment | place: USA: Wyoming | collected... | reverse complement strand
GACGGAGGAAGAACACCGGGCGTTGCTCACACCGTTCTTGCGCCAAGGACTGGAGCGAGGTGAGAAGGTGATCTACGCCGTGCATGCCCACACGGTCAAGTCGGTCTTAGACTACCTGCGCGAGGACGGGCTGGAAGTCGAACCCTACCTAGCCCGGGGCCAACTGAGGGTAGTTACTGCTGGTAGCGTCTACCTGCGGGAGCGAGTCTATAATCCCGACAAGGTGATCCCCCTGTGGCGTGCCGAAATAGAGCGCGCGCTGGCGGAGGGTTACACGGGCTTGCGCGCCACCGGCGAAACGACCTGGGCTCTCGACAAGGTTCTCGGATCCCATCGGTTAATCGAATACGAGGCTAAGGTGAACGCAGCTCTCGCCGGCACCAAGTTCATCGGACTTTGCCAATACGACCAGAGACGCTTCTCTCCCCTTGTCCTTCTCAATGTCCTGTACACTCATCCCTTGGTTATCCTAGGAACCAGAATGTATGACAACTTCTACTACATTCCTCCACAGGATTTCCTGGGGGACAACGTCCCGGCGACCGTCCTGCGCCATTGCATAAAGAACCTGGTGGCGCGGAAGGGATTGGAGAATGAACTTTGTGACGCGCGCGAGCAATTAGGGTTGGTCCTTCAAGAACGGATCCGAGAGCGTTGGAAGGCCAGCCAAGCTTTGGCTCTTTCGAGCCCCAGCGAGAAACCTGGCCAGATGCGCTTTGCGATCAGTTGCCCGGTCACGGCGAAGATCTTGACCAAGGATAGAAAGTGGGGGCTGGAACATGGTGAGCTGCTCGATATCGGGGACCGAGGCGCCCGATTTCGCTTAGCTCGTCCCTTGCCCACGGGCACGCACGTCATTTTGGATGTTCACCTTCCTGGTCCTAAGGAACGGGTGATAACAATGCGTTTTGAAGGGCTCGTGGTGCGCGCGCAAGATGAACCTTCTTACGAGGTTGTTGTCCAGTTTCGCCGCACGGGCCGGATTCTGCGCCAGAATGGATCCGGGCTTTTCGCGAGGAGAGCGGTGAGTTAACGACAGCGTTCCGGAACTCGTGGGGCAAAGGTTACAGTGCAGGTGCCCGGCCCTCGCCGGACTGACGGCGCCTGAGAGGGCGGGTTGACGCCGCACTCGAGAAGAAAGCACAAGCCGCGCGGCTTACGGAGAGCGTCTCTGTAAGTCACAGAGTGGAGCGATGTAGCGATGGCAGGCACCATCACCCTAGCAACCGATTGCAGAAGCGGCCCAAGCTGGTATGCCCTCTATACGCGTCACCAGCATGAGAAGGCCGTGGCACAAATCTTATCGGGGAAGGGATTTGAAGTCTTTCTGCCGGTGTACTTGGCAGTCCGTCGCTGGAAGGATCGCGACAAGCAACTCCATCTGCCCCTCTTCCCCTGCTACGTCTTCATCCGCGGCGGGGCACTGCGCCGTCTGGACGTTGTCATGACGCGGGGGTCCACAGGTTTGTCGAGTGCGAAGGCAAGCCGGCGCCGATCCCTGACCATGAGGCGGGATCCGCAGATTTTGCAAGCCGACTCAGTTCTCGAAGCTCATCGGGGAGTTCTCGTATCTCCTTAGCCGTAGCCTTGTCCAGGAAGAACCGCCACTCCGGTACATCCAGGGCCTTGGCGACCCTCTCGACCAGAGACCGGCTGGCTTTTGTGCTGCCGCGCTCTATGCCACTGATGGTGCTCTGCGCGTACTGGGCGGCCCGCGCAAGCTCCTGCTGCGTCAGGCGCCTTTCTTCCCGGAACCGCCGCATGTTGCGGCCGATAGTTTGGTCCAAAGAGGCCATGAGTTCCGAAAGGGGCAGCAGAGATTATCAAACATTTTGATATTTTTCCGAACTTTTCAGGCGGGTGCCAGTAGGTGCAGCGAGATGATAGCTGTTGACATTTAAGAACACGGAATCTCTGGAGCTTGCGGCGGAAAGCTCAAGCAATGCCCCGGTTTCCATCTCTGCTGGAATACTATCGCTTTGAGAAGGCCAGACATCACCTGACGCAGGAAGAACTGCGAAGGCGCTGGGGTCTCAAGTAGCAAAGCCACGTTTATGCGCTCATCTACGGAAAGTGTAGGCCAAGGCCCGAGCTGCAAGGATCATGTCAGAAGACACAGGCATCGATGTCCTGCTGCTGCTCGGGGCGAAGAAAAACGACCGGCGGAACAAGGGTGAGAATTGAAACAAAGCAGATGCCTGCACAAGATGGAAAACTGCCCCGCCAATCCGTTTGATTTTGTGAACCCGATCTCGGACAGCCGATTCTTTGCGGGCCGAAGAAATGAACTCGCCGAAGCTGAATATTATCTCAAGCTCGCCACCCACCAGCGGCCTGTTCATTGCGCAGTCACAGGCCGCCGCGCTGCAGGCAAGACCAGCTTTCTCAATTTGCTTCAGAAAAAGGCCGAGGAAATCGGCATTCTGGCAGCGCGGGTCGACCTCACGCCTGATGCCGTCGAATCCGAGTTGAATTTCTTCCTCAATGTATTCGAGGCAGTGCTCTCCGCCGGCCAGGCAAGGCACGTTCTGTATTCCAATTTCTTCGACAAGTTCTATCTCGCTTTTCGTCAGGCAGTTGACATGCTTGCTCCTCCCTGCAGTTTTGACCTTCTTCCACTTGTGTTTCCGTTCCAGTACGCATTTGCCAAGGCACGCGGCAACGACAGGGCTCCGGTTTCCCAGCCGGTCTTGGCCTGCGACCTGAAGCAGATCCTACTTGAAGCCAGACGGCACGAGGTTCCGGCAATCGTGCTCCTCTTTGACGAGAGCGATTTGTTCGCCGACAACCCAAACCTGCTCTCCAAGCTCCGTAACCTTTTCACCCAGGTCCCTGGCTACATGCTGGTTTTTTCAGGCACTCTGAAGATGTTCCCTCTCATCAATGACCGGTTCTCTCCTATCGTCCGCCAGTTCAGGAGAATCGAGCTCAGGCCTTTCGAGACAGAGCAGGAAACGCTTGAGTGCATCCTGGAGCCGCTTGTTGTCTACGGCCAGGCGGAGAAATTTGATCTGAGCGTCCTTCCTGAAATTCACAGCATTACCGGAGGCGAACCCTACGAGATACGCCTCATCTGCCATTTCATGTACAAGCACTTTCAGGAAAAAGGCCTTGCCTCCATTTCCCTGTCACACGAGGTCCTTGAGGATGTTTTTGCCCAACTCGAAAGGCTCCATTCCGATGAGCGCGAGAGATTCCTGCGGAGCATTCGCGGGCTTCCATCAGCATCGCTCAATATGCTGCAAAAGCTTGCTATCTCTTCCCCGCTTTCGCTGATAGAGATGGCAAACGGTAGAGGGGAATCAGCAGCACATGATCGGTCGCTGGCACTGCAGCAACTTATTACCAGCGCCCAGGACCTCGCAGAAAGGTCCCTGATCACCTTGGATGGCAAACGGGTTCTGGCTGTTTTCAACCATGACGGGTTTGATCGGGTGTACCTCAAGTTCTTGCTCCGGGCACGTCTTGAAGAAGAACACTAAGCATCAACGACACGCCTCAGAAAAAAGCTGATCTACCCGGAATTTCCGATTTGAGCTTCCCCCTCAGCGAAAAATAGATGCCTCCTGTCGTGCCGCGTCAACCGCAAATCGCCCTGGCCTCTTTGAGGTGGTAGTGTGGCTCGTTTTGGCCGTTCTGCGGAGTCGCTGTGCGGGTTTTGCCCGCCCCAGTCTGCCTCGCCGCTGACACTTATCCGGCCCGACCACTTCTGAGCACCTAAAATTGCCCTCTCTCCTGTTTCGCTAGCCGTCCGGCAGCGCGACCAGAAGCGCCGACTGGTACATCTTGCCAACAACAACTTAGCTCTGGCCCTAAAGCGTTCGGCCGCTGAGGTTTGGCTCCTGGGGCCGGGGCCGGGATTCTTGCCAACAACAACTTGGCTCACTCCCAAGTCCTGATTTTCCAAGCGGTTGACCCTCCGCCGGTTCCCGCTCCCGCTTCTTGCCAACAACATCCCTCTGGCCTTCCTCCTGCCGCTCCTCTACAAGGGAACCCCTGCTGAGCGCGGAACCGATCAACGAAATCCACCGCCTTTACCACGCCGAGCGCTGGTCCATGCGCAAGATCGCCCGCTATCTGCACCTGGCTCCCAAGACCGTCAAGAAGTATCTGCTCGCCCCGGCCCAGGCGCCCCTGGGAGCAGTAGACGTGGGGTTTGTCCTGGATGCTGTAGCGAACGGTCTGATTGACCACCTTGCCGCACCCGTCGCACTTTTCGGTCACATAGAGGCCCAAAGAGCGAACATAAGCGAGTTGGGCGGCGGTGAGCTTCACGCACCACCTCTCTTCTGGTCATCTTTGCCTGGGCGAATATTGGGCGAATCCTGGTTGCGCCTGGGTTGCGGATTCTGCCGGACTTTGCCGGAATCTGCCGAGTTAGGTTGTTGATCTGCTTTGGAATCAGCGGGCGGTTTGAGACTCTGGATCTGCGTATCGGGGTTCGAATCCCTGCCTCCCAGCCAGTTCCCTTCAACGATTTGCCAATGTTTATGCGGGTTTGAGAGACCTGCCCCATATATCCGTAACAGCCCGTAGTAGCCCGTAACGGCCCGTGCTGCGCACAAAATGCGCACAATCCCCGCCGAGGGCCCCTCGGCTCCGGTCGAAGCGAGTCGGGCACAGGCCCCGCTGCGCCGTGGTAGCGGCATGTAGAAATCCCCACGCGAATTACACCGTGCGGATTTAGCCTTCTATTCGGCTTTATACATTTGCCCCAGGGGCGGTTGCTAGCAGCGGGTCAAGGGTCCGGAGGACCGTCTTTTTGCTAAGCGTGTGTCCTAGGTGCTTTCGGAGGCCACTATGGGCAACCGCGGCGAGAACCGCGCAGGAAAGGTTCAAGGGGAGGCCGCTTGGTGTATACTCGCAGCCCCGAGAACCCAAAATGGAAATCTCAGCTAAACCGAAAGGAGTGAATGTCATGGCGATTGGAGCGCGACTGCGCCAACTGCGCAAGCTCAGGGAAATGTCACAAGGTGATGTGGAAGAAGCAACCGGACTCTTGAGGTGCTATACCTCCCGCGTGGAAAACGGTCACACCGTGCCGTCTCTGGAAACGTTGGAGAAGTACGCTGCTGCCTTTAGCGTCCCCCTGTACCGGCTCTTTTACGAGGGCGATGAACCTCCACCATTGCCCAAACTGACGCCCCGCGAGACTCTTGAGGAACTGGCGGAAGAGCCAGGCGAGAAGGGGGCAGAGGCGAAGTTCCTCCTGAAACTCAAGAAACTGCTAAGCAAGGTTAAAGAGCGTGATCGCGTGGTCTTCCTGGCTATGGCGCGGAAGTTGGCTGCCGCCAAGAGGTAAGTCAATGAATCGGGCCGCTGTCCGCAGCCCTACTCATCCCACTCGTCAGGCTGCGCCTGCCGGGGGGTCGCTCGCACCTTCGGCCTGCGGCCTCGGTCGACGCTCGCTCCCACAGGAAAGATCGCCATAGGGCGTCTGTGGCCCGTGCGCGTGCTGGATCAACGCTCCGCACACACAGGGACACCCTCGGCAGACGGCGTTTCGTTCTCAGGTTGCATGCCCGGGAGTCCAGCCTGGGCGCGCCGGCACCCGTCCTTTTTCAGATTGAGTCCCATCAGTCTGCCAAGCTTTTTGCATTTCAAATTTCGCACTCGCGGCACACCTAGGAGTTGTAGCTAAGCCCGTTCACGGCGGGAAGTTCATGCGGCGCTCTAGAGGAGGTCTACGACCCATACATTCTGAGGTAGAAAAGGTTATGTATGGCCGACACATGCTCCAGAAATGGATCTGGCAAGGCCGCCACGATCTGCTCTTCCATATGTCCCTTCTTGGGCATTATCGGTCCTCCATCTACTCCTCAATCGGAGGACCTTCAGCCCAAGATTACTCCAGTTCTCTTTGGATCAGTTTTCCGGTTTTGGGTCAGACGTGCCAAAGAGAGGCAGTCTCAACTACACTCTTGGGAATCCGAGAAACCAAAACGGAAATCCCGGATTATATACTTCGGGGGACAGGCCACCTAAACTCGCCTCTGGCGCCCTCGAAGAGCCGCAGCGCGTCATCCCGTCCGCGACGATGGGGGATCACCTGACCAATGACGTGCCAGCGGTGCCGGCGGCCCATCCCAACGCGCCGTTGTCCGTCCCCCGCGAGAGACCACTTACACAAGGAGTTTCCACATTATGTCACACACTGCCGACAGCAACGGAATCATGCCACCTCACGCCCATCTTCTCGGAACGTGCGCACCCGAAAGGCCGAGGAAGCCTTTCCTGCCTGCGCTGGTTCTGCCGGCGCTGCTGCTCGTCGCCGCCGCGCTGGCCGCGCAGCCCATAGCCAACCATCCCAAAAACGGCCGCTATTACATATGGCGGGGGAAGCCCACTGTCTTAATAGCTTCCGGCGAACATTACGGCGCACTCATCAACCTGGATTTCGACTATCACAGATACCTGGATCACCTCGAAAAGATGAAGCTGAATCACACGCGGGTGTTTATGGGGTCTTACATCGAACATCCGGGCAATTTCGCCATCGTCGACAATACCCTGGCGCCGGCCCCAAACCGCGTCATCTGCCCGTGGGCCCGCAACAATGTGCGGGGCTACTCGCGGGGCGGCAACAAGTTCGATCTCGACAAGTGGGACGAGAGCTACTTCAAGAGGATGCACGACCTGTTTTCGACCGCGGAGAAGAAAGGGATATCTATCGAGGTGGTGTTCTTCTTCGACGGCCCGGAATCCGGACCGAATGCGAGCTGGGTTAATGCTCCCTTCAACCCCAAGAACAACATCAACAACACCACCGGCATCAAGGTAAGGGATTACCTGACGCTGGAGAACGGGAACATCCTGGGCTACCAGGAGAAGTACGTGCGGAAACTGGTGCGGGAGCTGAACAAGTACGACAACGTCATTTTCAACATATCCGAGGACCCCTGGGCCAACAACCAGGACAGGAGCGGGACGATCACCCAGCCCAGCGACCGCGTCAAGGCGTTTCTCAAGCGGGTGTCCGAATGGATTGTGGACGAGGAGCCCAAGCTGCCGTGGAAGCACTTCATCTCCGTGGACCTCAGCTTCGGGGCGACGGTGGTCACGCCGGCGGAGCTGGAGAAATACTGGCCCCTGGTCTACGGGTTCAATACCACTTACGACGATGGCTGCGATTTCCCCGTGCTGAACCGCGGCGTGAACAAGGTGTTCGCCTACAACGAGAACGGGTTCAGGGGGACGGAGGCCGAAGTTTACCGCGTAATCGGATGGAATTACATGATGGCTGGCGGGGCGATGTACAACAACCTGGACTACTCCTTCACGGTGGACCACGAGGACGGCACGGGGCAGAACCCGCAGTCGCCAGGTTCCAACGATCCGAAGATGCAGCTGCACATGAGCATCCTGCTGGCATGCATGAACAGCATTCCTTTCGTGGAGATGCAACCGTCGGACGACGTGGTCACGGGAGGCGGGTACGCGGCCCGCGCGCTCGCCAGTCCCGGCAAAGCGGACGCCGTGTTTTTCTCTGGCAACGGCCTCATCAGCCCGTCGGTGAACCTGCCGGTGGGCAACTACGTATTGGAATGGGTTGACATACTTACCGGGACGGTGCAGGACGCGGAGGTTTTCTCCCACTCGGGCGGGAACAAGAAGATCAAGCCCACCACCCTCTCTGGGGGCGGCGGAGCACTGAGGATCTTCGCCAATAGGACCACGATCACCAGCGTGGCACTGCCCGACGGCGTTGCGGGCACACACTACCAGTACCGCATCGAGGCCGCCCGGGGCCAGGGAGGCGTCATGTGGGACGTGACCGACCAGGCGGCACTGCCGCCCGGCATCACGCTGGGATGGAACAGCGGCAGCCTCGGCGGAATGCCGTCCAAGGTGGGCACCTACACCTTCACGCTGGTGGCGAAGGACAGCGCGGGGAACGCCGACTCCCGCGAGTTCACCGTGCACATCGCCCCAGCGCCAGCGGGAGAGCGGTAGGCCGGCCCGGACTTCTCATCAGCATCTCCTGCGTCCAAAAGAATCGGTGACAGGCAACGTGGTCCACACGCTTCGCTTGGGACAGCGAAGCCAGCCACCGATTGCTGCGCGCGGGGGCGGCTGCGGCCGCCCGGGTTCCACATTTGAGCCTTCACTCTTGTTGTCTCCTCAACTAGAATTCAACCTGTTTCTGGAAGTCGTCTAGTCGTGGTGGTGAGGTGCCCTATGTTTTCGAAACCGTATGTCGGAGTGATGAGCGGAACGGTCCAGATGTGGGCCATGCTTGTCGTGGTGGGAGCCTCGGTCGCGTGGGCTTCTACGCGCATCGACTTGAACGGCGAATGGCAGTTCAAGACCGACCCCACACGGCAAGGCAAGCAGCAGGGCTGGCCAAACCAGTTGCCCTCGGGGACGGAGACAGTCCGCGTGCCGCACACTTGGAACCTCGGCAAATACGAGGATTTTGAAGGGACCGCGTGGTACTTCAGGACTTTTACAGTCCCCGATGAATTGCGCAGCAAACACGTCGAGATCCATTTCGGCGCGACCTTCTACAAGTCCCGTGTGTGGCTGAACGGCGTGGAACTCGGAGCGCACGAAGGCGGGCACACCGCGTACCTCTTCGACGTCACCCCGCACCTGAAACGGGTCAATTTCCTCGCCGTCGAGATCAACAACCAGCCCACCAGCCAGTCGATTCCCGGCTGGGCGATGAAGCTCCGGGAAGGCGGCAACATCTGGTACGACTGGTGGCACTACGGTGGCATCGTGCGCGACGTCTGGTTGAGTATCAACGAGACAGGCATGGTTCGGCGGCAGCAGCTTCGCGTGAAGGTGGAAGGCAGCGCGGCCCAGGTCACGGACCGCGTTTTTCTGGAGAGCTTCGCGCGCAAGCCGATGCCGGTGAAAATAGTTCTGAAGGCATGGCCGCCGGAAGGCGGCCCTGTGGCACGGACAGCGGAAAAAGCGCTCACACTGGCTCCGGGGACTCAGGACGTGACGCTTGGCCTGCGCCTCGAGCCGGTCGAGCTCTGGCACTTCGATCATCCCAACGTCTACCGGATGGAAGTGGAGCTGGCGGATGCGCGCGGCAACGTGCTGGACTCGCTCAGCGACAACTTCGGCGTGCGCACGGTGGAGATTCGCGAGCGCCGCCTCTATCTCAACGGTGAGCCCGTGCGGCTCACCGGCATGACGCGTCACGAGGAATCACCCTGGGAAGGTCTTGCCGAAACACAGGGTACGATCCAGTACGACTACAATGACATGAAGCAACTGCAGATGACCCTGACGCGGCCAGTGCATTACCCGCAACATCCCGCAATCCTCGATTACTGCGACCGCAACGGAATTCTGTTGATCCCAGAGATCCCCATGTGGCAGTTCTCGGAGAAGCAGATGGCGGATCCGAAAGTCATTGCGCTGGCCCAACAGATGATGCGAGAGATGCTCGAGCAGGCGTACAACCATCCGAGCATCTTTGCCTGGAGCGTATGCAACGAGAGCGCCACCGACACGCCGGGCGGGCGCGCCTACTTCAAAACCATGTACGATTTTCTGAAGCAGCTTGATCCGGACCGCTACGTCAGTTACGCCGATGACCGCATCGCGTTCGTCGAGAATCCCGTCGACAATTCCGCCAGCCTTGCCGATTTCATCATGTGGAACGAGTACTTCGGTTCCTGGCACGGGCCGGCGAGCCAGTTGCCGGCGGTCATGGAACGCATCAAGAAGAACTATCCCGACAAAATGGTGATCATCTCTGAACTCGGCGCGGTGGGTATCTTCGCGCCGAATACAAAGGCCGCCGACAGACTTCGCGCAAAGATCTTTCACGATCAGATGGAATTGATCAGCCAGCAGGACTGGATCGCCGGCGTGGTCATGTGGTGCTATCAAGACTACAAATCCCACCGTAACCTCTGGCCGGGGTTGACCGCGGGCTACGTGGACCATGGCGTGGTGGACGAGAACCGTCAGCGCCGCCCATCGTACAAAGTATGGCAGGAATTGAACAGCCCGGCGCGCCTGAGTGTCGATTGGATATACAACGCGGATCGAAAACCTGTGAGCTTCCACGCCACCGTCGAACGGCGCAGGCCGGAAGAAATCCCGTCTTACGCGCTCCGCGATTACCGTTTGGTCTGGGAACTCCGGGACAACGATAACAACAAACTGACGGGCGGCGAGAGAATCGTGCCAGAAATCGGCCCGCCCCAATCACTCGAGGCAAGCTGGCAGGCCTTTCCGTCGAAGTCGTTGCGGCTCACCCTCCGGCTCTATAGGCCCACGGGTTTCATCGCTGCCGAGAAGATCCTGAACTGGTGGGAGCCGCGCACTAGTGGCTTTGAGATTGAAGAAATGACACGACGAGGAGTTTCGGTACCCGAATAGAAATTATCGCGGGTTCTATAAAAGGGGATGTCAAGAGAAAACACGTATTCTCCTCCGCGGGGAAGGGGTGGTTTTCTGACATCCAGCCCCTTGCGTGCGTCTGGCCAGGGTTTTTTGCAGAGCGATGCTGGCGCTGGAAGGGACGCCAGGAATTCCCACTCATACGGCCGGTGTAGACGCCGTGCGGTAACTGCGCCGGTCAAGCGGAGCGGTGGCACGAGGTGCCCACCATGGTTCTATCGGAGACTCGTGGCCTAAGGCTTTGTTGGGTTATCCGAGGGGGCATACGGTGGCGCGTGAGACTCGTGGCCTAACCCGCGAAAGATACTCACCCTCGAACCCGCGCGCGGAGCGGCCGAACGGACTCAGCCGGAGGTAGAAATGCCCTCGGGTCCGGGCCGGCACGCTCACGCGGCTTGGGGCTTCAGTTGCTCGGCGTCGAAGGCTTCTCCTTTCTTCCAAACGCTCAGGGTGATGACGGCGATCTTGCGCGCCAGGGTCAGGCGGGCCATGGCGGGCAGCATGCCCTTGGCCAGCAGTCCTTGGTAGAAAGCGCGGAACGGTCCCTCGCGGGCGCTGGCGGTGGTGGCGGCGCTCTTAAACACGTTTTTGAGGTCATGGTTATGGTTCCGGTTCAGTCCCCGAATCCAAACCGGCTTCTTAGCGCGTTCCAGTTGACCGTTGACGAAGCGATAGTCCGCGCTGCTGCGCGTCTCCAGGGCCAGGCCGCAGTAGGCCCAGAACTGACGCTTGGTGCGGAAGCGGTGGGGCGTTTGTACTCGCCCGATCAGCAAGGCGGCGCGAATCGGACCGAGAAACGGGATGGTGCGCAGCAACTTGGCGGCCCCATGCTTGCGGCATTCCAGGATCAGCTCACGGCGCGCTTCCCGGCGCAGGGCTTGCAAGGCATCGAGTTCCTGATAGAGCCGCTCGGCGCGACGATGCAGGCCGGCTCCCCGCAGTTGCGCCAGCCACGCCTCGCGGTGCCGTCGCCCATACGGCCTTTTGCCGGTCGAGGCAATCGCCTGGCCGCGATACAGGGCCTTCAGGCGGCTCATCACGCGCGTGGTGTCTTCGGTGAGGGCAGTATAGCTCGCCCCCAACTGCTTCACCGTGATCGTGCTGGTCTCGCCGTGATAGACCGGCGCGAGCAAGCCGGCCCGCAGCAACTCGGCCAGCTTGCGCGCGTCGATCGTGTCACTCTTGTTGCCCGCCTTGAGCAGCGCGTTTTTCCGCGGATTCGACACCACCACCCGCGCCACCTGGCGAACCAACAGATCGTAGAGCCAAGCGGAGTGAGTTCCTTCTTCGAAGGTGAGGTGGAGTGCCCCGCGCAATCCGTGGATGAAATCCAGAATCGCGGCGGCGTGCGTGGCCACGACCGAGTGCATCACCAACTTGCCCTCGGCATCCAGCACGGCGACGGAGATCGTCGTCAGGTGGACATCCAATCCAATGTCCTTCACACTGTTCATCGGGTGCTCCTTTCGTCAGGCCTCGGTTAACTGCTCAATACAGCAACCCCAGCCTACTCCGAAAGGGGCGCCCTTTTATAATGCGTGGCGCATCCACGGCTTCGCCGGGACAGGTACATTGTCTTTAATGTATGCGCCCATCAGCAA
>Ga0315280_10010029_pt1 | contig 11971 bp, 8 predicted proteins | sample YL17G06_40_MG_FD_203697 | JGI IMG/M metagenome (GOLD analysis project Ga0315280, IMG submission 203697) | Sediment microbial communities from Yellowstone Lake, YNP, Wyoming, USA - YL17G06_40 | ecosystem: Environmental > Aquatic > Freshwater > Lake > Sediment | place: USA: Wyoming | collected... | reverse complement strand
CATCAAGTAACACTTGGTCTGTCATTCCTCCTTTTGCATTGTGTTTAACTCAGACTCACAACGCATGGAGGCATGGCAGGCCTCTAATCTAGCTCACGGCTGAACGACACGAAGGAATTGAATGTAGACCTCATTTATGACAGCCAAGAACTTGTGAGCAGTGATGTCGCAGGCGCACAATGGGCGCCCAATGGAGATACCTTCACCTACTATCAGGCAAGCCCCCAAAACGGCAGTCGATACATATGGAGCTACGATCTGAAGACGCGAGCAAAAGCGGTCTTGATCGATTCGAACAAGACACCAGTCCTTGAAGAACCGCAGTCCGTGGGCCCGGAAAAACGCTTCGCTGTGCCCAATTATCTTTGGTCACCTACTGGAAAGGAGATCCTTCTGCCCTCAGGCAATGACCTGTATCTCTACGATGTCGCGTCTGCTACAACAAGACGCGTGACTAATGATCAAGAGATCAAGGACGATCCGCATTTCTCCCCGGACGGGCAGAGAATCGCATTCATCAAGAATCACAACATCCATGTTCTTGACATAGAGACCGGAATTGATGTGCCCTTAACTACCGACGGGAGAGAACATGTTTTCGTCGGACAGTTCGACTGGGCATATCAAGAAGAGTTCGCTAGCGTCAGGACCGGCTTCTTCTGGTCTCCGGACGGTCAGCACATTGCTTTCTTCCAACTAGACGAGACTGAGGTACCGGAATTTCCCATTGTGGACTTTGTTCCAGTCGAAAACGAAGTTCAATCCACGCGTTATCCGAAGGCTGGTGAGAATAATTCGATCGTTCGAGTAGGAGTGGTCTCGATCGATAATCCACATATCGTGTGGCTCGACGTTGGTGGTGAGACCGACATCTACATCCCCCGCATTAGATGGCTCCCCGACAGTCAAAGTCTGGCGATCTATCGCCTGAACCGTGCTCAGAAAAGACTTGACTTGTTGCTTGGTGACATCTCATCAGGCTCAACCGGGGCTGTGTTAGTCGAGGAAGCCACGGATGGTTGGATTGACGTCTACGATGACTTCACTTTTCTGAGCGACGGCAAGCATTTCATCTGGTCTTCGAATCGAGACGGCTTCAAGCACCTCTACCTCTATGATGTCCACGGGCAGATGATTCGTCAGCTGACTGAGGGCAGCTGGGAGGTGGACAGCCTTGTCGCAGTTGACGAAGAGAATAGTCTCGTCTACTTCAGTGCAGGTAAAGAGAATGTCTGGGACCGTGATTTGTACAAGGTTGACTTGAACGGTGAAGGCCTCACGCGCCTATCCCAGCAGGAGGGATGGCACTCTGTTGATATGAATCCAAGCTGCGAATACTACCTAGATCACTTTTCTGATTTCACAACCCCTACCATCGTTGGTCTGCACAGCAGCGATGGAAAACTGCTTGATGTCATCGAGCCCAATGAAGCTCTTGAAGAAACGCTCAAGGAATACCGTCTGTCTCGCCAGGATTTTTTCTCCTTTGACACTGACTATGGCGTGAAATTGAATGCTCTGATGATCAAGCCGCCCGATTTTGATCCATCGAAGAAGTACCCTGTGCTGATCTACGTCTATGGTGGACCAGGATCACAGACTGTTGTTAATGCCTGGGATACAGATTCTCGCCATCGACAGCTTTGGCACAAAATGCTGACGCAAAACGGGTACATCGTATTCACTGTCGACAACAGAGGAACTGGTGGCCGAGGAAAGGATTGGATGAAAGTAGTCTACCGGCAACTGGGCGAGGCTGAGGTGCAAGATCAGATCGCAGGAGTCCAATATCTGCGCAAACTACCCTACGTGGATAGCACTCGAATAGGAATCTGGGGATGGAGCTACGGCGGCTACATGACATCTATGTGCATCCTCAAAGGCGCTGACTACTTCAAAGCCGGCATCGCGGTATCTCCTCCGACGGACTGGAGAGACTATGACAGTATCTACACTGAGCGCTACATGGAAAAGCCCCAGGACAACACGGAAGGATACATTGCAAGCTCAGCAATAGCCCATGCTAAAGACCTGAAGGGAAAACTCTTGCTGATACATGGCACTTCTGATGACAATGTTCACTTATCTAATAGCATGCAATTGGTCTATGCTTTCCAGATCGCCCACGTACCTTTTGATATGATGGTTTATCCCCGTGAATTGCACCACATCGATGATCATGATGCAAGACTGCATCTGTTCAGTTCAATGAGTAAGTATGTTCTGCAGAACCTTTAGTAGGTGTCCAGGGCGACACCAAAGTACAAGAGGACAACACCTAGAACGAAGACTGGGTTTGTGGGAGTCTTTTCCAAGTGCCGTATCCTATTTCCGTGGGCTGAACTTGATCGCGCGGTCCCACAGAATTTCAGATTTCGCAGGACCCACCTTGGTCGCTTTCTCCAAGTAGACTCGGAAGGCGATTGCCGTCGGCTGGTCCAGCTCGATGCCATGCGCCTTCAGGCCAGGACCCGGAACCTTGAAGCAGTTCTTGCCATCACATCGTCGCCCGATCTTGTAGGCATAAAGATACTTGGCATCGGGGTTGCCGGGAAGGTATTCTTCAGCTGTCCCTGAATACTGGTGGCTACCGACGCCTCCGACACCATTCCATATATCCGCCCCATAGACGACGAAAAGAGACAACGCGGCCTTTCCGTATGCCTCATGGTTGACTCCGTAGACGACCACGAACTCGTTCGGATCGTCAGCGAGGGTGAAACTTTTCGGAGCTCTCTCCGCCTGGCCTCTCATCAGTGACGGTACAGGCGGGTAAAATTGGAGTTGCCCACCCGTCCACAGATAGAGCGCATCACGGGTAGGCCCGGACACATTGATTCCTCTTTGGATGGCATCGTAACCCTCCGGGATCCATTCACAGACCTCAAGATCCGTAGCTTCCAACTCGCCGTATCTGGCCAAAATGGCGTTGCGTAGCTCACTGAGAACAGGCATCAGACTGTGCTCCGTCTTGCCGGTTCCCCGCACCCTCAGCTCAGGTACACTGTAGGGATCGACGTTGACACGCTCCTTCGGAGTCAGACGCAAGATGGCCGCGGGCGGGTTCTTGATGTATGCGTCGCCAGCCTGCTGGTCCTTGAAGTACGAGGGCCGGATGAAGAAGTTGAATGTATCAGAATCATCCTCTAGGCCCATATTCAGAATTGGGGAGGGTATAACGTAGGTGTTCATTATGGCGGGCGAGTATCCGGCTGAGATGGCTGCTGCACGGACGCGCTTGTCAATGCCCCTATCTGCCGTACTCACGATGACGGTATTCTTGTCGAACGAATTCCCCTCCGACCCATTCGGAGTGCCTTCAGTATTGATGGTTAGTTGATTCAGCGAGTCCGTCAGATCCGCGAAGAGCACCCTGCTCTCATTTCCGTAGAATTTCTCCATCAAGTATCCGCAATAGCTGTAGTACTTGCATTCGGGTGGTGTTCGCCCGACGAAGACAAGAGCTTCATCAGGGCGCATACGGAAGAGAATCGTAACACCCTTCAGGCCGAGGAACTCACCTATCTTGAACTTGTAGCTAGGTACCTGTTCTCCCGGCGCTGGCGGGACCAGACACACCAGGTAGGGCTTGGTGGGGTCGTTGCCCCAACATTGCTTGATCAGGCCTGCCTCATATGCCTCAATGACGGGAAACAGAGCCGCTGCCCCTTGCCCCACAACGAAACCATCCCGCTCAAGCGCGGACCGGAAGGCACCGAGGTCCCCCACGCTCGGCGGCACCGTTTCCGTCAAGCTCTCAGTCACAGTCTGGGTCACCGCGGGCCCCACGACGGGTTGAGTTGCGGCAACCGCTGCCCCCGCAACCGCTGCGCCTGCAGCAAACGATCCAGCAATCTTCAGGAAATCCCTTCGTGACGAGACCTTCTTCGCTTCGGACAAAGCAATCAGCTGAAGGCATCCCCCGTGACTCTGCATATTTGGCACTTTCGACGTGTAAGCAGTGGTTATGGGGCTGCGTCATCATCGCAGACACCACGCAATCCTAGCTGAGTTTGCGGGCTTCGCACAATATCGAAACCGGAGGCCAAGAAACTGAATCCCATAGGATTCGAACCCTCACGAATCTTGAAGCCAATTTCAGCAACAAGAATGCTGTGAGCTCCACTGGACCCGCAATAAAGCAGGGGTGGCTCTATCGGCATCATCATCTGGACCTGCTGCCTTTCGATCCAGCGTTTGATGTTAGGCCGCCTTCGTAGAGTGGTTGGAAGGCAGTATCTGCCCCTAGTTAGGGGCAAGTACCACCGGGCCCGCCAAACCACTCGCCCATGGCCTGAATTGTTCTGTGGAGCCCGGTTCTTCATCGCATGTGAAATGGGCCTGGAGATCATCTTCGAGGAGTCTCAAGTTGTTTCGGGCAATGTCAATTTCTCTGACTCGGCGCGACAGTAGTGTCTGAGTGCTGTTACCGATTTCCATGAGAGCGCCTACGAATCCCGAGCGCTCGTTCTATTCCTATGACGGCAACTACGGGAAGACCGACGTAGACCGCAACGCTCGCGAGTGCCGCGAGGGAGAAGGACGTGACCGAGGCAAGTTCTGAGTTGCCTGTTATTGATGCTATGCTCGTGAAGGTTAGTCCAGTAAAGTGGACAATCCCTATCAGAGGTAACAGCAGTATGCGGAAGATCGCTCGCATAAACTCACTGTCTATGATTACTCTGGCCACGGATGGGCTCCATAGATAGTAGAATGCGTTGAAGTCCTCGACCAAGATTCTCCCGATGCGGGTACTGCCTATCAGCTTGTCGCGAACGTATCGCATGTGCTGAACTTCGAGAGCTACGTCCGAGCCGTATGCTGCGGTCGCAATCACACACCTTTTCGGAGGGGGTGGGGGCGTCTCTGTGTTCGATGAGCTGGTCAGCTCACTTGTGGTCGACAGCTCTGATGACGTGACAGAACTAGACTCAGATGTTGCAGTTGTGATCGTACTGGAAGCTTGCGAGATGACGACAGGTAGACTGAATGAAGCCACCCCGGACGTGCCCCCACTGCCGCCGGAAGCCCTGGCGAGAATTGCGATAGTTGCACCATAATCTTGACTCTGGCTGTAGCTCTGGGATGTCAAGGTGATGGTGAAATCCTTCCTTTCGCCGGGGTTCAGTGGGAAGTTGTTATCCGAGAAGTACCAGGAGAAGGTGCTGTTGAATTCCTGGCTCGAGACGAGCGTCAATGTGAACACCGCCGGATCGGTTCCCGAGTTGCCCACGGTGGCACTTGCCGAGAGAGTATTAGGATCGCCACTGACCGATTGAGGGCGAAGTGGGTAAGGGCCGAGGTACTCCAAGCCAACGGTTGCGTGGACAGGTGTGACAAGCATGAAGAACAGTAGCATGGAACCGGCCGCGATGTACATGTTCACGCTCTTCTCAGTCAATTGGTTCGCCCAGCTCGAACTTACGTTTTGACTTGCTTGCCAGCATTAGGCTTCTGGAAAGGAAACTGTCAAAACACTTGGGGTTCGACAGGCAGCTTTCTCACAAGAAGCTCCTCTAACGTCGACAATGATCTGCCCGAAGCAGAATGTCCGTGGACAACCGTGGGTTTCACGACCTAGGCAGCGTCGTGTTGGTCTTCCTGGTCACGTTGCATAAGTTTGCCAGTCGATGTTGATGATGTACTGGAACGTGTAAGCACCAGGCGGGAATGGATCCGGCGTGGTGACGAACCAGTACATGTCCTTGTTCTGGTTCGATGCGACCGGAAGGTCCCTGTACAGGTCCTGCAACGACGTGGTCAGCTTCTTGCCGTCATTGTTCGCTGGATCAGATGTCTTGCCCACATAGATGTTCGAAAGCGGGAAATAGTCCCCGAACTCGTTGATAGGATCCCCGCCGCCCGAAACTTGGCACAGTAGTATCGCATTCCCAGTGTAGGTTGCCAGGTAAGGGTTGCCTGATGCCGACTGGTTGGTTACACCTTCCGAGACCGTGCCAAAATCGACGGCGGATGGAACAGCGATCGAGACATAGAGGTTCACGTCCAACAGCCCACTCCTCGAAGCCGTTGAGGACCCGGACTTGTTCCTTATGTTGACTTCGTAGTTCCAGTCCATGTTTGTACTTGTGTATTGTGCGAGATTGGCAAGTCGCGCGGCGAAGGTCCACGTGCCGAGCTTGGGATTGCCTGTCGTATGGCTGCTGTCTACGGAGACTAGGTAAGCGTAGCCGCTACCAATCCACGCATCAGCGCCGGTGAGTTCCTGCAAGCAGCCGCCTGAAGTTGAACAAGGAGGCGCTCCGGCCGTCCAGCCTTGGCGTACCCATCTGAAGCCATAGGCGCGCTGCTGATCGAACGTGGTCTTGGTGACACCGGTCTTGTAGATGTAGATGACGACGTATTCGACGTCATTCAGACCACCAGAGTCACCGACCGCCGTACTGAACCAGTATTCTGTGTTGACGTTGATTGCTGGTGGACTACCTGTCACGTTGATGCCGCCGTTTGTAGCACTAATCACCCTGTTCGTAACAGATACGGTTGAGCCTGCTGCGAGGATCGTCGCGGTACCAGTCTGCGAGGCCGCTACGACGGTTTCAACGACGTAGTTCCAGAACACTGGACCGTTTCCAACGTTTCCAACAAGAGCAAACAACGTGAACGTAACTAGAAACGTGGCAAATAACCGTCTCTTCCACTTAGGTCTCGACCTGATCTTGAACATGTTTGCCATCGTTCCTTGTGCAATCTTCTCCTTGGCTTGTATGAAGGCCCCCTTGCTTTGCATAAACACGGCATTGCAAGGAGAACGCAATCTTCGCTATCCTAGCGGATTGCATGATCGAGACTGTTGCCAATTGTAGAGTAGGGACTTGTTTCGAAGCTTTCACTCTGAAAGCGCATGGGCCAAGAGATTGTACGGATCGTGTGAGCATCCGCGATTCGCGCATGTTACTTGGCGAGTCACAAGGTGGCGCTTATAAGCCAGCGTGACTCCGTGAGTCTCATAGTCACGAAGTGGTCTGCATGCGCCGGTGCAAGGTCAGCCCTTGGGTCACTCGCTTGAACACGGCAAGCATCAGGCATAGGTTGCTCAACTTCGCTGTCCTGTGCATACTTGAATCCTCAGCGGTTCTCACCGGCCTTGGTGGATACGTTTCCCCTGTCGCCATAGTCGCAGCCGTATCCCAAACGGGAACAGGGACGGTTGTCGCCGCCAATCACCCACCGGCAATCGCGAACACGTCCTTCAATATTCTGTTTCAACCCGCGAATGGTAGCCTCCGACTCAAGTTGAAAATGCTCGTCAACGAACCGGACTCCCTCGTTGATGTTGACACCGTCATCGTCTACATCTACCAGACTGGTCAGACCAGAGGCGTGTTCAGCGAGCAGGGCAGTTACGCATTCAAATGGATCCGCAAAGGCTCCAACAGCCCGCCTGGAAACTGCAGGACTGCCAATGGATGCTGGTATGAGCTCACCACAGGAAACACTTGGACACAGTCCAATAAACACTTGGACATCTTAGACACCAGCCACGATATGATCAACGCTAAGACCACTTCGGGGAAATGGGTCTTCTCCATGAGATTCTCGATCCCAGCCGACTTCGTGTCTGCCAATCTGTCCTTGAAGTTTGAGGCCAGTGTCGCAGACAGGTCAAATGTCACCGCTTCGACCAATGGTCCGTTGCGTATCTCTCGCTGAAAACCTCGAACCGCAAGCCTTAGTGCCCATATCAAATGTGATGCATGCAATTTACTCTCCTCCTCTAAATACGGCATGCCCTCAATAGCGAGTAGATCATCTCAACATCGGCAGTGCCTGCTGCGTACAAAAAGGCTATAGTCGCCGCTCTGTAAACTATGAAATAGCTCGCAGCCCTGGGGTACATGCAATGTTGGAAGAACTTCCAGAGTACGGTCTAACGGAGATCCAGGCCAAAGTCTACTATCATCTTTTGAGACTAGGAAAAACGTCATCCACTGAGATCTCGAAGAAGCTGGGCGTTCACCGAAGCGAAGTGTACAGGGTTCTGCGAGAACTCGCGGAGAAAGGTATTGTGACGGAGCACAAGAATACTCGACCGATCCTATTTACACCTACGCGTCCTCAGGTTGCCCTCGACATCCTAGTTCAGGAACAAGAGAAGAAGCTCAAGAAGAGACGAGACAACTTGCCAAGACTGGTTAGCTGGTTGAACTCACAAACCAACGCCAGGAAGATGAGATCATCCATCCTGCTTGTGGATGATGATGAGACTATCAGGAAGGCACTCTCAAACGCACTTCAGGAAGAAGGCTTCAGTGTAAACACCGCTCAAGACGGCACACAAGCACTTGAGAGAAGTCGTCTGAGATTCTACGATCTTGCCCTAATAGACATACGCCTGTCCGACATGGACGGGATCAAGCTTCTCAGAATGTTAAGAGAGGGGAATCCCGAAATCAAAGAGATAGTCATAACAGGATATCCCTCACTTGAGAATGCTGTTCAGGCAATCAATGAGGGCGCTGATGCCTACCTGATGAAACCGTTGAACCCGTCTGATCTTCTGGCGAAGATTAGGGAAGTTGGGTTGTAGAACAGGCGCAAGATCGGTACACAGTCGCCACTGCTCGAAGAATCGAGATCGAGAGACCTAGAGAAGGTGTGCCGCTTGCGGCGGGAGAGCTCATGGGCGCGCAAGAATCCCTGACACGCCTCCGAGGACTATCTAGTTACTCCAGTCACCTGGGTAGGAGTAGGGCATACTCCAGACGTGGGGTAGATCATGCGCTTTCCTCATCATCGATGACGAGGATCCTCGCCGCCTGCTTCCCTTTCATTTCTCCGTTTTCACACTCGCTCTTCGCTCCAGTGGAAGCGTCACGGTGAAGGTTGATCCTTTCCCCAACTTGGTTTCAACGCTTATGTGTCCTCCATGCGCTTCAACGAGTCGCTTGGCAACCGGTAAGCCGAGCCCCATGCCTTTCGCTTTCGTGGTGTGCAATGGGATCCAAAGATCTTTCATAGTCTCGTTTGTGATACCTACGCCGGTGTCTGTTATGCCGAGCTCTAGATTGCCATTGGATTTTCGGCTTGTAATTCTGAGTGTGCCTCTCCTCGGCATGGCATCTACGGCATTCCGGATCAGGTTCACAAGAACCCGTCTCATCTTGTCCACGTCCAGCTCTATTTTGGGTTCTTTCTTGGTTAAGTCCACTACACGTATCCCGCTTGGTATCTTCATTGACATCAGAGCGTCTTTTGTGATTGATTTCGCGTCCGTCTGAGTGAGTTCCAGCTGGATTTCCCTTGAGTATTCGAGGAGGTCAGTTACGACCTTGTCTGAGTGTTCGATCCCTTGTTCGATAAGCTGGAGCATCTCCTTTCCTTTCTTGCTGGTATTTGGTCCCAGCGTCTTCTTCAGGCCATATGCGGCGGCCGCAATGCCGGTCAATGGATTCCGGAGATCATGCCCCACCATGGCTGCCAATTCTCCGATCGTAGCCATCCGCTGAGACTTTGCAAGCTCTTCCTCCAAGCGCTTGCGTTCTGTGACATCAGTCCAGTATCCATTGACCTCCATCGGCTTGCCATCGGCATCACGAACCACCTTCGCTTCTTCGCTTATCCACCGGTAGGCTCCGTCCTTGTGCAGAAACCGATACTCGAAGGTATGCTGCCCTTCCTTCCAGAGACAGGGAATCTCCGCCAGTGTAGGGCGCAAGTCCTCAGGGTGAACATGACGTTCCCAGAACTCGGGATGACCGATGAATTCCCGCGGCTCAAAGCCGAGCATTGAAACCACCCTCTCGCTCAGGTAGGTCAAGACAAAGTCAGAGTGGTCTGGAAGAGGCTTGCCAGCATAGATTACAGCCGGGTTAGAGGAGACCACATATTCCAGTCGTTCTCTAGTCGCTCGAAGCGCAGCGGTCCTGTCTGTGACCAGATCCTCCAATTGCGTAGAATAGCGCCTGAGCTTCTCTTCCATTCGCTTGCGTTCGGTGATGTCTCGAACGATTCCCCACATGCCAACAGGTTTTCCTTGCTCATCCCTGATTAGCCATACTCTGATGGTGATGGGGAATATCGTTCCATCCTTCTTGACGTACTCTTTCTCGTATTCATCAGCGTAGCCTCTGCTTGTTACTTGATTGCTGACTACGGCCGCTTCCATTTCGTGCCATTTCTGGGGAGTTAACTGTTGATAGGTCAGTTGCTTGAGTTCCCCCTTCGTGTAGCCAAGCATGTCGAGATAGGCCTGGTTCACATCAAGGATGTTGCCCCGCATATTAGTGAAGATGATTCCGTCTTTGCTTGAGTCAAACAGAGCATGGTACTTTTCCTCCGATTCTCGGAGCATCTCTTCGGCTTTTTTGCGTTCAGTTATGTCTTCATGGGTCGCTACCCAAATTCTTCCATACTCAGAAGATTCTAGCGTCGACACGTTGGCTCGGCACCAAATAGGAGTCCCATCTTTCTTGATATTTTGAACCTCTCCACTCCATACACCGCATCTATTCAGGCTCGCTTGGATTTCTCTTGCAACATCCTCGGGGCTTTTTCCGTTCGTTGGAGCGTTCACTGTTGCTATGTTCTTTCCAATCAATTCGCCTGAACCATATCCAAGCATTTCCTCAAACCGTGGGTTGGCATAGACGATCACACCGTCGCTGGCTCGGGTAAGGACAACGCCTTCAATCATGTTTTCTGCGATTTCGCTTTCAAGTCGGAGCTTCTGCTCAGCCTGCTTGCGCTCTACCGCGATGGCTGCGTGATTCGCGAAGAGCGTCAGGAGCTCTTGATCCTCTTGCGTGAAGCGTCGGGACTCCGCGTCATCCAAGACGTGGATTACTCCTACCACCCGGCCTTGCCAGATCATAGGCACACTGAGGACAGCCGTGAACGGATTGTCCCTCTCGAAGACAGGTGCTCGGCCCTGCCACCTACGGTAGTCATCGATTATCAGCGGTTTTTCGGTTTGGGCTACAATCCCGGCGGCGCCCTCACCATACCTGAGCACGGTTCCGGTGAAGTCGCGTGGAGTGTTATGGCTCACCACGCAGCAAACTTCCTTCCGCTCAGGATCACACAGGTACATCCCTCCGGCACGGGCCATGAGCAGCCGGGTCGATCGCTCAACGATGGCGTGGAGTAGTGTCTGCAATTTCTGCTGACCGGCAATGTCAAGCACAGTTGCTTGAAGCGCAGCTAGCTCTTCAGCCCTTCGACGCAACGCTTCCTCTGCTCTCTTGCGTTCGGTGACGTCTCTGACGATGCTGACCCAGCCAACTCGCTCCCCCTTGTCATTCAACAGTTGCGTTACGGAATGCTCTGAGGGGAAGATGGAGCCGTCCTTGCGCTTCATATGAAACTCGTGAAGGTGGAAGGTGGGGCTCTCTGCCTCCGCAGCAGGGTATAGGAGAGACCGGAACTCTCTCAGGGTTTCCTCGCTCACGTGGAGAAACGCAGTGGTCTTCCCGATCATCTCTTGCTTCTCACAGCCGAAGATTGTGGAGGCAGCCCGATTACACTCAAGTATGGTTGGAAAGGGAGGTTTGTCGTCGAGGACAAATGCCGCGTCAGTCATGCTGTCGAACGTCTTTTGGAGCAGGTCTGCTTGACGGCCTGCAGCTTCCGTCAGCTTTTGCCGAACAAGACCTTCTGATTCATCCAAGCTTTCCCACTTCTTCATTCCTTCAGTCACCGACCTGAGCCTTCGTGGCTAACAGTCCGATGATGCTGTCGAAGAGTGCGCTGTCTTTCCTGATCGCTTTTTCGGTTTGGTCCACGCTCGACAGCCTTGGTAAACTGGATCGTCTGAAGAGATGGAGGGGGAGGTTGAACTATGCCTGATAGCCTTACTCGCGCATCGAGTCTTCCAGTATCTCGTGTGTGCCTTGGCTCTTCGCCCTTTTTCGAAGGATGTCGAGGCGGAGCCGAGTTGACTTCAGGATGGCTTTGATGTCTTCTCGGTCGGTCATGGCTTTTTCAGGCCGAAGTGTAGCCTTGATCATTC
>Ga0315280_10010028_pt1 | contig 11972 bp, 12 predicted proteins | sample YL17G06_40_MG_FD_203697 | JGI IMG/M metagenome (GOLD analysis project Ga0315280, IMG submission 203697) | Sediment microbial communities from Yellowstone Lake, YNP, Wyoming, USA - YL17G06_40 | ecosystem: Environmental > Aquatic > Freshwater > Lake > Sediment | place: USA: Wyoming | collected... | reverse complement strand
CGCTGCGGCGAGTATGCTGTCAGGCCATTTGCTTGGCCTATGCTTCTACGATGGGATGGATGCAGGTGGAACCGCAACAACGGAATGCCCACCCAACAAAGGATCAGAGTGGAAGCATGAATCTCCCGACTTCAGTCGAGGAGAGAGTCAATGCTCTAACTTTTCACTTGCTCTGAGGGATCTTGCTCTGGCAGTATTCAATGATCTCCTTCGAGTACCCGATAAGCCTCTCAGCCATCTTCTTAGTGTATAGGCTTCCGGGAAAACCTACCTGATGTGCGTTCGGGTATCGACTAGGGATATACGCGTGATCTAACTCCAAAGCCTTATCACGGAGATGAGAGGGCTTCTCTTTCTCCGGAAGCGCATCTATCAAGGCGGTTACGGAGTGGCCCCAAGCTTCTCCCCCTAGGCTTTGGATTAAAGCTTTCACAGCTTTCTCCGCAGCCTGTTGAGCGGCGAAACATGACCATTCGTATAGTTCATCTCTAAGCGATGCCTCGGCCTGCCTGATGTCACGAGCAGCCTGATTAAGCCAATCCTTACTTCTCTCGACCACTGAACCCCTCTCCCGCCACTAGTTCTGGAATATCACAACGCCTTCCTCTTCAAGTGTCTTCGCAAATTTTGGGCTTTGCGCTAGCAACGCATTGAACTGCTCTTCGGTGTAAACCTTCGGTTCCAGCCTTGGAAGCCTGACCTCATCCATGACAACTCTGAAGGCATCGTCTCTCAGCGATCCTTTGTAGATAACAACAATATCTATGTCGCTTCCAGCAGTGTATCGGCCCACCGCATAAGAGCCGTATAGGATCACCTTCGAAACAGTTAATCTATTTTCAAGCCCTATCCTAGCTTGCCTAAGCCTGTCCATGACCTGTTTCCTGTTCAGAACCGGATAACTCACTCTGACCTGACTCATGAGTAGCATACATCTTCAACAGTCCTCATCCCCCATCTCTCTTATCGCTCTTGTGGCGTAGATCATTCGCCCCGCTCTCAAACGTCTCAGACTCGAAGGTACTCCTCTCTCATCCGTTCAATCGCCTTCTTCGCCTCTTCCGGCGTACCATACTTAGCATCCGCACCTGCGAGATCCAAAAGGTTCGGCACACGACGGACAAGTTGACGTCCTACTTCAACAATTAACTCGTCACCTTCGTTTATCCCGAGTATTACACGATACTCTGCTGGAAGGGTCGTTTGACCTCTCCTAGTGACTTTCACAACAACTCCCAATATTCATCCCAGGATCGAAGGAAATGAATCCTATTACATAAAAAGCTCCTACTCGAGACCTGTATTGCTATCCCAGGCACCCCCCTACCCCCATGGGGGGTCCAAAGACACCTACATCATCTAGTTCGAAATTTTGGACCAAAGTTTATTAGTTGGGGTGTTCGGCGCCCCGTTATTATGGGGCTTTGGCTGCCTGCCCTAAAGGTAGCTGACTAGCCCACGCTATCAACGATTCTCACAGACATAGTCCTGACAAGCTCAACTCGACTAACTAGATCTGATCAAACGAATGCGAGATGGTTCACCCCGGAAGTCAACAGACCCCTTTTGACATTGCCTGGAAATGAACAAGGGATTAGGTTGTTGTCCGCGTGCTGTTTAATCGGGTTCTGAGAGTGTTTCGAATTGCGACCATGGAGGCGTAGATAATGCAGGCTCCAGCAAGAATGGATTGGCTGAACGTTGTTCCAAGATCCCCCAATCTTAGGTTGCGACCAATCTCTAGCATAAAGGCGGCCATATCAGCTATCTGAGGTGTGAACTCGCGTATGAATAATAGGTCGTTAAACCACCAATATGCACCATTGTAAATGAAAGCGGAGATGAAGAATATACAATAAAGCGCTCTAGAAACATTCCCGTGAGCACCCTTCCAGTTCATCGCCAAATCCATTGTCAAGAATGGTATGACCCAGATTGTATAGTACCGGTTAAAATGGGATAATCCCACGTATATGATGAGTACGATTAGAATCACATCAAGAATCAATCGTCTATCATTTTTCCAGACCCTCAATACCAGGAGCGCTAGGACAGCCGCCACAGTCATTACGCTGGAGATCTCTGTTCCGGAGGTTGATGCAACGTTAGGTCTGAAACCAAAGAACCAGATGAACTCTTTGTTTCCACCGACGGGAAGCTGGTATAGAGTGCCCAAGAAGCGTGTACCGTAGATTGCAACAAATGGTATTATGGCTAGCGCTAATGAAGCGAAATATGATACGAGCGTTAAACAGAAGTTTCTGTTTCTTCTTTCTTTCAACATGAAGATTGCAAAGAATGGAACTAAAAATACCGGATAAAATCTAGCCATTGTTGCCACCGCTAGTGCTACGCCAGAAGCTACGTGTCTGTCGCGTATGAAGAGATAGACTGCGCAGACGACGAGAAAGGTGCTTATGATATCCATCGTGCCATCCATCTCAACAGCCACTGTCAAGTAAGGGTTGAGAAGCCAAACTGACGCGGCTAATGTTGCGATTCTTCGATTTACTGCAAGTATCGAGACACATTTGTAGATCAGCAGAGAAGTCAGCATGTCGAATGCAAGCAATGGAAGCTTAAACATGAAAAGCAATAGATAACCGCTTGGTGACGGTGTGAACACGTGATCCAAATATATCCAACTGTGATCAACTGGGACAAGGAGCCACAGTCTGTAAAAGAGGTTCATGAAAATAACAGAGAAAGTGTACGGGCCTTGGAACCATCTGCCATTTGACACCAGAAAGGCGCCATACACGATGTTGACAAAATCGTAGCTTGAAGGCGTAATAACGGCAAAGAAAGACTTGATTAGAATAGCAATTAGGAAGATAATGCGAAACGACTGAGAATTTGGTTCTTGGCTGAGAAAACTTTTCGTAATCATCTCATTACTCGCATCCAATTCAACCGAGCAGAGCTTTCAACCTAGGCGAGTTTCTAACGCAGATTTCAGCAGAATAGAATATGGCAACACCTGCGAAAATTGATCTCAGGATCGGAGAGACAACGAGAATCATCACAATATCACTATGAACTTGTCGCAATAATGCCGAGAATGTTTCCAGCTCTTTTGTGAAAGTTGGAATGAAAAATACACTAATGTTGGAAGCGAATTCGAACATGATCAGGCTGAAGAAGAACGCTGAGGTTAGGAGCAAAACATAGTAGAGTTTAGTCCACCTTCTCGATACAATAAGGTCAACTGTCATGAATGGAATCAACCATAGTAGGTATTGAGGAAACCAATCATAAAATGCCATATAAGCCAAGAGATAAGCGAAGATCACCTCGATAAGGTTCTCATCCTTCACTACCCAGAATGTGCCCAGGAGAAAAGAGAAGGCCAAAGCAGAAATCGTTGCCAAGCCAATCTTCGACGCGTACGGAGTAAGGATAAGCTCAGAAGCCATCGTTGTGAATGGTGTGTAGAAAAGCAGTGTAGCGCTGAATTCCATCCCCATGGCTGAAGTCCAAGCAACATAGACGAGAAATCCACTCAAAGCCGCTACTGCTATCTTGAGAAGATCCCGAACTTTCTTCAACCGATAATAGTATATGAACATCGCAGGAATCAGAACTATCGGAAAGAGTTTTAGGGCAATCCCCGCACCGAATGCAAACGAGCCAACTCCGACACGTCTCTTCATCAGAAAGAGTATACTCGCTAGCGTCAGAGCGATCGATATTAACTCAATCGATCCATTCATCTCTGCCGTCAAAAGAACATACGGGTTGAGTAACCAAACCGTGGCAGCCAACGATCCATTACGTCGACCGCCATACATAGTCGCAATGCCTTTCAACAAAACAGCACAGAATACATCTGCAACCAGTATCGGAAGCTTCACCATCAACACAAGAACATACGCTGATGGCCCGGGTGGAAACTGTGTACCACTAACCCACCCCGTAAGACTGGGATGATTCAAAGGCAGCGCCAGCCAAAACTGGTAAAACGGGCCGGAAATCAAAACGTATGGGACTGGGCTCTTCATCCATCCTGCGATCAGTTCTTTGAGGAGGAAGAGGAAATCATAGCTAATGGCGGAAACTGTTGCTAGCGCTATCTTCACCGCTATGGCAACGCCCCACAAAACGATGAGAGTTCTATCCTCTGCGAAAAGGGAACGTGATTTAACCAATTCAACTTGCTTAGTATCGGTCAACCCTTGGCACTTTTCCGCAATCTCTATCTTGACCTAGAAAACTAGTAATGATGGGACCGTACATTTAAGAGACTTGCGAACATTCTCAAAGTTCTAAGGTATTTGGAAAGAGTGGCTTTCAGACGGTGAAAATGGTTGGCGAATAACATTAGGACTTTTCTAGATGAACTTGAAAGTTCGGGTGAATTGAAGAGGGTTAGTGAAAAAGTCTCTACACGATTCGAAGTCTCCCGTCTAATGATGGAGAACGACGGTGGAAGTGCACTGTTTTTCGACAACCTTCGCGACCACGAGACGCATTTGGTTTCAGGCCTGTGTGGCACCAAGAAACGCCTTGCACGAGCCCTCGGAAAAGGCGAAGACCAGATTTATCAAACCATAAATCATGCGATCAGCAACCCAGTTGAACCTAAAGTTGTCAGCGACGGACCAGTTAAAGAGAATATTGAACCGCCGAAACTGACTAAGATTCCCATACTTGTTCACTACGAAAAGGATCCGGGACCTTACATTACAGCGGGCATCGTCACAGCTAGGAACGCAGAGGACAACATCGAGAATGTATCAATACACAGGATGCTGGTCCTTAACGACAATCATTTTACACTTAGAATTGTGCCTAGGCATCTCTACGCCCTATGCCAAATGGCAAAGAGCAGAGGAGATGATTCGCTTGACATTGGGGTTGCGATAGGACTGCGACCCCCGATCATGATCGCCGCTGCGTCGCATGCACCCTTTGGCGTAAGCGAATACGCGGTTGCAAACGCAATGATGGACGGCCAACTTACACTCACTGAAATCGGAAGTTCTGGACTGAGGGTACCATCGGAAGCTGAATTGGTCTTTGAAGCAAAGATCCTTCTCAACAAGGAGGTTGATGAAGGACCGTTCGTCGACCTAACAGGCACTTATGACATTGTGAGAAAGCAACCGCTTGTTGAAGTGACGAAAGTCTATCACAGAACCGGATACATCTATCAAGCGCTTCTTCCATCCGGTTCCGAGCATAGGATATTGATGGGTCTACCCTTCGAGGCTAAGATATACGACGCCGTCAGAGGAGTCGTACCGAACGTGAAAGCTGCCAACCTAACAGTTGGTGGATCGGGATGGCTTCATGCAGTGATCTCGATAGAGAAACAGACTGAGGGTGATGGAAAGAACGCGTTGATGGCAGCGTTTGGAGCCCATCCGTCACTCAAACACGCGGTCGTGGTAGACTCGGACATCGACGTGGCGAATCCTCATGAGGTTGAATGGGCGATCGCAACACGATTCCAAGCGGATAAAGGACTTATCATAATTCAGAATGCTAGGGGTTCCACATTGGACCCATCTGCAGATCAACATAATGGAACGACTACTAAAGTCGGAGTCGACGCGACAAGAACCCTGTCTAAACCAGTGGAAAAGTTCATGAGAGCAAAGATCCCCAATTAATCATCTTCCAGTAGGAAACTCTGTTGAATCTAACGCGACACGAAGAAGGGATCTTGAATGGAAGCTTTGGCGAAGGCAAAGCTCTCGCTATGCGCCTCCTCGTTACGCTAGGTGAAGTGTTCGAAGCTGAGCGAATGATACCGGTAGGGTCGGCGCAAGTGTCCGGTGTCTCCTACAAGACCATCGGAGACCCCGGAATAGACTTTCTTGAAGATCTCGCCAGTAAAGGAGCGAGAGCTGTTGTAAAGGCGACGCTTAACCCGACTGGAATGGATCTGAGACATTGGCGTGATCATGGAGTTCCAGAAAACTTCGCTAACAAGCAGTTAAGGATAGTTTCAGCTTTCAAGAAGATGAACGTCTCAACCACCTGCACCTGTATCCCCTACTATGCTGGAAACAGGCCGAGATTTGGAACAGATATCGCGTGGGCAGAATCCTCAGCTGTAGCCTTCGCCAACTCAGTTCTTGGAGCAAAGACGAACAGAGAAGGAGGTCCTGCTGCACTTGCAAGCGCGATTGTGGGAAGGACGCCGCTTTATGGTCTACACTTACCAGAGAACCGAAAGCCTACACATATAGTCAAGCTTGAATCGCCATTAAACAGCCAACTCGACTTCAGCGCCTTCGGCTACGCTGTCGGAGACAGGATACCTCAGAGCGTACCATTGATAGAAGGCTTAGCAAAGAAGCCCAGCTTGGACGAGTTGAAAGCTCTCGGCGCTAGCATGGCTGCTGCAGGTGCTATCGGTCTCTATCATATACACAATGTCACGCCGGAAAGCAGTCGTTTTCATGTAGAAGATACAGCTAAACTGAGCAGGATTGTCATAAGCGAGAAAGAGATACGTGAGGCGCTTCAGAAGCTTTCCACAACAGACGATTTCGACCATGTATGCCTCGGCTGTCCCCATATGAGCCTCACAGAGATCTGTAACCTAGCAAAGCGAATAAACGGAAAGAAACTGAAGAAGCCAATATGGTGCTTCACTTCACGAAGAGTATACTCCCAGGCACTGAAAAAAGGTTACGTAGCCAAAATTACCAGAGCCGGGGGTAAAGTTGTCAATGATACATGCATGATCGTTGCACCATTTGAAGAGATGAACTTACGAGCAATACTAACGGACTCCTGTAAAGCCGCACATTATTTTCCCTCAATGTGCAAGAGCGATGTAACATTGGGAACACTGGAACAGATCGTGGAGAAAGTCACATAGATCGTCTGGATGAATAGAAATGGCAGACAATAATATCCAATCGATCATCCTCAAGGGACGGAAGGTAGTTGGGGGATTAGGCAGCGGAGAAGCCCTTGTCTCATGTCAACCGATCTCTTTTCTGGGAGGAATTAACCCGAAGACGGGGGAGATCATCGAGAAGAATCATAACCTCTACGGAAAAAATGTTGCAGGCCGAGTCCTAGTTTTCCCCGGTGGAAAAGGAAGCACGGTTGGGTCCTACGTAATCTATGCACTGAAAAAGTATGGAACAAACCCAACGGCAATGGTGAACGTTCTCACAGAGCCGATAATAGCCACCGGATGCGTCATAGCAGAGATTCCTCTAGTCGACCGTCTAGACAATGATCCCACCAAAATTATCGAAACAGGCGATTACGTCATAGTTGACGCAACAAAGGGGCAGGTCGAGGTTAAGAAGAAAAACAAATAGATCATAATTCTATTTCCAAGTCACATCAGTCCATTCTCGACTGATATCAGAAAGCGGCGGATCCACAAACTTCCTTCTTAGAAGAGGTTCAACCTCGACCCCTACCAGATTAGCGATAGACGTAGCCGTAAAGATTATGTCGCACACCTCTTCCGCAACTTCATTCTCTCCACCTTTCCTAAGCGCCCTCGACAGTTCCCCTACTTCTTCAACCAAGACATTCAGAAGAAATTGTCCACCCATCTTCTGGTCTTGGCCACCAACCTTCTCTCGAATGATCTGTTGGAACTCTGCTATCTGCAATTCAGCAACATCTCCACGAGCTCTGACTTGAACAGCTCCAAGATTTGAATTGATCCCACTTGGGAAACTTTAAGATGAGCTGAAAAGATACAACTATGCGTGAGAATTGACATTGTCCAGAATAAATGGTTTAGATCGGATCACACGTGCCTTTCTCCTGATACTGATTATCTTCGGATCGGTTGCCGTGATAATTCCTAACGTCTTCGCCTGGGGTATATCGGCATCTCCTTCAACGAGGAATGTAGCTCCTGGAGGGACAACAACCTTCACCATCTACGTTACGGGCACTATAGCTGGAGATCCAAATGTCCAACTTCTTGTATCGCCGCCGGTCCTCGGCATCTCAACCAGCTTTACAGTCAACAACGTACCGGCACCATTCACGTCTACGATGACCGTAACCATTAACCCTTCAAAAGCACCGGGAACCTATGACATACCTGTATGGGCTCATCCGGAAGGCGTACTCTTTCCCGGCCCAGGCAATGAGGCGACCGGTGTCCACGTAATTGTGGGAGGTGCTTTCGACTTTAGTCTCACGTTGTCACCTCCAAGCATCACAGTAAATCCGGGTGAAACTGCGAAATATCAGATTCTCATAACGTACAGCGACCCATCATACAGTGGAACAACGATCACAGTTCAACCCCCAACTGGACTAGGCCCAGGAATGAACTATCAGATAATCTCAACTCCACCTAGCCTGTATATCCTAACTTCACAAGCAACTCCTGCTGGAACCTACACAATTACCCTTACTGGATCTGCCATGGGTGTCGTACGTCAAACAAGCGCTCTTCTCGTCGTGGCCCAACCCGCTCCTGCCTTTGACTTCAATATCGAGGCTAACCCCGGTTCCCAAACCGTCAAGACAGGGGAATCAGTAACATTCAACGTGAACGTAGGGCTGATCTCCGGAACTGCAAAGACGGTTACATTAAGCTTAACCGGCTTCCCAGCCGGTGTTACATACTCCTTCGCTCCTAACTCGGGAACTCCATCATTCTCTTCCACCTTGACGATCTTCACAGGATCTTCCACTCCGGTAGGAACCTATCCGCTTACAGTAATTGGAAACGGCGGCGGCTTAGAACGTTCCACCGTCATTCAATCGGTCGTTGAAAAGCCAAAGTCGCCGAGCTCAATATCACTCTCAGTCAATCCCACGACGCTAAAGGTAGGTGAATCAATCTCCGTGGCTGGTGTATTATCTCCCGGAACTGCTGCGACCGTCGAGCTAATCTATCGCAGACCCGATGGCTTTGAACTCACCAAGCAAATATCGACATCGACGAGTGGCGCATTCTCTGATTCAATCAACCCAGATATAGTTGGAGCTTGGTCTGTCGTCGCCCAATGGAGTGGCAACGACAATCTGGAAGGCTCGCAAAGCTCCCCAGCAAGCTTCACCGTCCAGGCTCAACCGCCGACCCCTCCATCAATCTGGGAACAGATACCAGGCGGGCTGACCACGCTCCTCCTCTTGATCATCATCGTCCTGATAGCTATCATTGGAGTAGCTCTATCCAGACGCGGGGGCCGACAACCGCCAGCTACGGCGGTGCCGACTCTGAGAAGATGCACCAAATGCGGCGCCGAGGTTCCTCCCACATCGACCTACTGTCCATCATGCGGCGAGAAGTTACGATAGAAAACTTCTATCGCCCACTCTTGGTATCCAAAATATTCGAAAGATGATATTGATCCTGAGATCGCTTACACGTTGTTTCATAATTCCCAATTTGTTTCCGCGATAGCAACAACGAACCACGGATCAGCGGTGATTATGCGCAGAGAGAGACTGATTTCCAGAATCATTAGAAGATCAGATGTCCCACGCGTGGATACGATTCCAGCAAAAAGCGTTGACATTATCGGAGACATAGCCATTCTGAAGATACTTGATGAACTTCAAGAAGCCAAGTTTCGACTCGCCGAAGCCCTATTGAAAGAAGTCCCAAACATCCGAGTCGTCTACAGGCAAACAAGTCCAGTAGCAGGAGACTTTCGGCTCAGAGGTATCGAATGGCTTGGAGGAGAGAGAAGGTCTACAACGATTTACACGGAGCACGGATGTAGAATCGAGGTCGACTTAGAAAAGGACTATTTCTCACAAAGGCTGGCTCATGAACGTAGCATAATCGCAGAACAGGTCAAGGCATCTGAAATGAGCAGGAGCGCAGGTGAAGTCATTGTGAACATGTTTGCTGGGGTCGGAAGCTTCTCGTTGAGGATAACCAGAGAAACAAGGTACTCGAAGGTCTTCTCGGTCGACATGAATCCTGATGCATTTCAACGGATGTTTCGAAACGTTCTCGCAAACAAAATGTTAGGTCGAGTTATCTGTGTATATGGCGATGCAGCGTTGGTCATTGACAATGTTCTGAAAGGAAAGGTAGACAGGGTTCTAATGCTCCTTCCAGAGAAGTCACTCGAATACCTGAGATCAGCTCTCACAGCTCTGAAACGCGAAATAGGAATAGTAAATTATGAAAGTTTCACTTATGCTGAAAAAGGAATTAACCCAATTGACGTTTCTAGAACTCGACTACATAGCTCGCTTGAGAATCTAAGTTGCAAGTACTCCATAGAAAGTGAGAGGATAATTCGTTCGGTCGGGCCCGGATGGTACCAAGTCGCTCACGATATCCAAGTCACCTTTGTCTAATGTGGTTAGAAACCTGCTAAGCGCAGAGAAAACCTCTTTAGTCCACGTTTAAACTTCTATTTGGAGATACGCTTTATGCCAACACTGGTTGGAGAAGCTCTAGTAGGATCCGGCAACGAGATTGCGCATATCGATCTTGTAATTGGCGAAAAGGGTGAAGCTGTAGAGCAGGCGTTTACGGCGTCCCTAGCAAGTCCGAGACAAGGACATACGCCACTACTCGCCGTCTTGGCACCCAATGTACCAGCCAAACCATATACGCTAATGGTGAACAAGGTTACGATCAAAGACGCAAAACAAGCCACACTGATTTTCGGCCCAGCTCAAGCCGCCGTGGCCAAAGCGGTCGTTGACAGCGTGGCCGAGGGCATAATACCGAAAGATAGAACCGAGAACATGCTCATCATCGTCTCAGTTTTCATACATTGGGACGCTGAAGACAAGGACAAGATCTTCAACTACAACTATGAAGCGACGAAGCTAGCGATCAAGAGAGCCCTAGAAAAGAAACCGACCGTTGAAGAAGTAGTTGAGCAAAGAGAGACCGCAGTTCACCCATTCCGATAGAACCTGAACATTCCACTTTACAAGAAATCCCGCTCATCGTAGAGCGGAGCAAACGCTCACGACCGGTTTGTTGTGTATAATTTGGGTAGCCACTTCTGAGCTCAAGCTGAAAGGTTCCAGCCGCCTTTCCACCTGTCTATCCAACCGTTGGTGGCAGGTTACCTCTCGCCGATTCGTAGCGACATACCAGGTGGGTTTCATCCTGAGGTTTCGTACCCAGTCCCCCAGGAGGGAAACCGGACGGTTATGACCGACACGTCCCGGCTCGCACTTTCGTGTGACGCCTGACACACCCAGTGGCTACCACCTACATAGGCCACGTGATTCGATAAAAGAGTTTGTTGACAGGCTGGGCGTTGTGTCCAGTGGAAGGGGGCTGGTTAACTCAAAAGGGCGTTGACACGTTTAGCCCCATTTCCGGCCTTGTCAAGCTTCAGGATCTTTAGATGAAAATTTTAAATGTATAGATACAGAATTTTGTATTGTACCCAGTCCCTCATGAAGGACCGAACGGAGGAGCGGGCGTCAAAACTGGCGTCCGCTCCTTTCAAATAACGAATCTTTTTCTCAATTTCATTGACGCCAAGTCTCAAGCGATTTCTTCAGTTCTTCGTGAGATTCAGCGTATTCTTGCAGCGGGATTCCCTTAATCACGGCGTCAACTGCTTGACGCATCGCCTTTGCACCGGAAAATGTGCCATCTACGTGACCGTGTATGCCTCCACCAGCTTGAATTACAAAGTCTCTGCCAAAGATCTTGAACAGAGAAGGAACCAAGCCTGGGTGAAGTCCTCCAGAAGCGACCGGAAGAACCGTCTTTAAGCCATATAGTTCACTTCGGAGGGCCTTACAGTTTTCAATTACCTCGTCTTTCGTCTCGTACATTTTTCCAACGACAGTTCCTACATGTAGTTGGTCGACTCCAATGATTCTTACAAGCTTTGCGATGACCAGCATATTGATTCCGTGATAATGGCTCTTTGTGAAGGTGGCGTGTCCAGCTCTGTGAGCGTGCAGTACTAGGTTGAAGTCCCGATTGCGTAACGTCTGAAGCGCTGAGAATCCACATGTTAAGATGTCGATCATTGCGTATTCGCCGCCGTTCTGCTCGACGAACTCGGCTCTTCTTATCATCTCGTTGG
>Ga0315280_10010027_pt1 | contig 11972 bp, 10 predicted proteins | sample YL17G06_40_MG_FD_203697 | JGI IMG/M metagenome (GOLD analysis project Ga0315280, IMG submission 203697) | Sediment microbial communities from Yellowstone Lake, YNP, Wyoming, USA - YL17G06_40 | ecosystem: Environmental > Aquatic > Freshwater > Lake > Sediment | place: USA: Wyoming | collected... | reverse complement strand
CTCACTCTCGCGGACTCCATGCGATCTCGTCGTGACCGACATGCTGATGCCGGATGACGGCGGGCTGGAACTGTTGCAGGTCATCCGCGAGACCCAGCCCACGCTGCCCGTGATCATCATCACCGCGTTCGGGGACTGGCGAAGCTACAGTCGCGCGCTGGAGCTCGGCGCGGCGGCCTTCATCAGCAAGCCGCTGAAGCTGGCGGAACTGATCGGCGCCATCCACACCGCACTGGCTGGGCGCGGCGCCGGCCAGGCCGCGTGAGCAGCGGGGGGCTCTCGCCGCGGGGGGAGTGCCATGCTGTCGATTCGACGGATCCTCTTTCCCACCGATTTCTCTGAGCCGGCGGAATACGCCTGGCCCTATGCGCTGACGTTCGCGCAAGAGTTCGGAGCCGAGGTCCACCTGCTCCATGTCGTCGCGCCGCCCCCGCGCCTGACGGAGGCCTATACGGTCACCTTCGACCCCGAGGGAACGGTGCAGGCCCTGATGGTGGAGGCGAATGCCTCCTTGGATGGGCAGGTCGAGGCGGCCAAGTCGCGGGGGCTGATCTTCCGTCGCGAGGTGCGGGTGGGGGTGGACTATCGCGAGATCATTGATTATGCTATTAAGCACGACATCGACCTGATCGTGATGGCCACCCACGGCCGGACCGGCCTGGCCCACGTTCTCCTGGGCAGCGTGGCCGAGAAGGTCGTGCGCAAGGCGCCGTGCCCGGTGCTGACGATCAAGCACCCGTCCCTGAAGGTTCACATACCGTAGCCGCTTCTGGGGGGAGGGCCGCCGATGTTTGCCCGGATCCTGGTCCCCCTGGATGGGTCGCCGCTGGCGGAGGGGGTCCTACCGGAGGTGGCGGAGCTGGCCCAGCGGTTCCAGGCCGGCCTCACGCTACTCTCTGTCGTCTTCGATCCCCTGGACATCACCTGCTCCCACATCCCCCACCCGCCTTTGGAGCGGCTGCGCGAGGAGATGATCCGCGAGGCGGAGCAGGTCTTGCGGCGCCGGGTGCGCCGCAGGCTCCGTTTCCTGCCCCGGGCCGAGACCACGGTGGTGGCCGGGCCGCCCGTCCGTGGTGGATCCCCGCGGGCGGAACGGGCCGAGGAGGAACGCGATGCTGGTCGAGAAACGGATGAAGCGAGATCCCGTCACGGTGACTCCCGACGATTCCTTCCGGCAGGCCATGACCCTCATCCGCCAGAAAGGGATCCGGCACCTCCCGGTCGTGGAGGGCGGCCGGCTGGTCGGCATCGTCACCGATCGAGACATCCGCCAGACCTCGCCCTCGCCGGCCACCAGCCTGGAGATCCACGAGTTGCACTACCTGCTGGAAAGAGTCACGATCCGCCAGATCATGACCAAGAAGGTGATTACCGTGACGGCCGACACCCCCATCGAGGAGGCGGCGCGCCTGATGCTCGCGCACAAGATCGGCGGCCTGCCCGTCCTCAAGGATGGGATCCTCGTCGGGATCATCACCGAAACGGACATCCTCCAAGCGTTCGTGGGGGTGATGGGCATCCAGCAGGAGCAGACGCGGCTGGAGTTGGTCCTGGAGGACCGGCCCGGCGCCTTCCTGGAGGTCTGCCGGATGATCCAGGAACAGGGCGGCGACATCGTCAGTGTCGTCACCGCCACGGCGGCCCACCATGGGGAGCAAACGAAGGTCCTCGTCTTCCGCCTGGAAGGGATCCAGGTGGAGCCGCTGGTGATGCAGCTCGAAGCCGACGGCCACACGGTCCTGTCGGCCACAACCTGACGGCAGTTCTGCCGAGGCCCCTCGACGCGGGGCAGGATGCGTTCTCCGGTCGGGGGCTGGGTCTGTACGGGAGAGAAGGTCAGGCATGATCGAGATCCGGATCCACGGCCGCGGCGGGCAGGGCGGGGTCATCGCCTCCAAGGTGCTGGCCGAGGCCCTCTTCCGCAAGGGATGGGATGTCCAGGCGTTCCCCGCCTTCGGCGTGGAGCGGCGGGGGGCGCCCGTCGCCGCGTTCGTGCGGGCCGACCTCAAACCCATCCGCCTGCGCTGCCAGGTGGAGAGGCCCGACGCCCTGATCGTCCTGGATCCCACCCTCCTGGATGATCCCGCGACGCTGACCGGTCTTGCGCCGGAAGGCTGGGTCGTGGTCAACACGGACCTGGATCCAACCTCCCTGTCCATCCCGCTCGCCTTCCGGGTGGCCACGGTGGACGCGGGCGGGATCGCCCTCCGGCATGGCCTGGGGTCGGCCAGCGCCCCCATCGTGAACACCGCCATCCTGGGCGCCTTTGCGCGGGCCACCGGGAGCGTCTCGCTGCCCGCGCTGTGCGCCGCCATCGCAGCCGCCGTCCCGGCGAAGGCGGCGCAGAATGCGGCCGCCGCGGCCGAGGCTTTCACCCGCACGCGGACCGGACGAGCCCGCGGGCGAATGCCCGCGCCACCGTCCTTGCCGAAGGTCCTGCCGAAGCCGGATCTGCATCCGGGAGGCCAGGCGGTCTCCGTGCGCAGCATGGCCTTCAACCGGACGGGCCTGTGGCGCAACGTGAGTCCGGTCCACCGGGAAGGAATCGCGCCCTGCACTGCGGCGTGTCCCATCGGCGCGGCCAGCCCACGGATCTGGCAGCGTCTCGCCGCAGGCGAGATGGACGCGGCCCTGACCCTGCTCCTCCAGGTGAATCCGCTGCCCGGTATCACCGGGCGGGTGTGTCCCCGGTTCTGCGAGGGCGCGTGTCACCGGACGGCGCTGGATGGGGCGGTGGCCATCCGGGACCTGGAGCGGTTTCTCGCCGACCACGGCAGCGCCGCGCCGCTCCCTGCTCCGCCCAAGGCGCCGCGTGCCGAGATCGCCATCATCGGGGCGGGGCCCGCAGGGTTGAGCTGCGCCTATCACCTGAGGCGGCTCGGCTATGCGCCGACGATCTTTGATGCCGCGAGTGAAGCGGGCGGCGTGCTGCGCTCCGGGATTCCCGCCTACCGTCTCCCCCGGGACGTTCTGGATCGCGAGGTGGCCCGGGTGGAAGCGGCCGGGGTCCGGTTCAAGCTGGGCGCGCACCTCGGCAAGGACTTCTCGTGGGATGACCTGTCCGGCTATGCGGCGGTGTTTCTCGCCACCGGGGCGGGGCAGGAGCGGGGACTCGAGCTTCGCGGTGCGCCGCCGGGCGCGGTGCAGTCGGGGCTGGCTCTCCTGGCGGCCCTGAACGGAGGCGGACGGGTCGCCGTCGGCGAGCACCTGGCGGTCATCGGCGGCGGCAACACGGCCATGGACGTGGCCCGGAGCGCGCGGCGCCTGGGCAGCCGGGTCACCGTGGTGTATCGGCGCACCCGGGCCGAGATGCCGGCCTTCGCCGACGAGGTGGCCGAGGCGGGAGCCGAGGGCGTGCAGTTCCGCTTCCTCTTGGCCCCCGTGGCGGTCGAGCGGGTGGGGGGCAGTCTCCGGCTCACGTGCCAGGTGATGCGGCTGGGATCTCCCGATGCGTCGGGCCGGCCGCGGCCCGAGCCGGTCCCCGGGGCACTGACGACGCTCGAGGTGGACGGCGTCGTCGCCGCGGTGGGCGAGGACGTGAACCCCGCCGTCCTGCCCAGGACGTTTCCGCCGGGCGCCCTCTGGGATGCGTCGGGGCATCCGCCCGTGTTCCTGGGGGGTGATGTGGCCGGATCGCGGCGCACGGTGGCGGACGCCATCGGCTCCGGGCGGATGGGCGCGACGTGGATTGACCGCTGGCTGACGCTGCGGGAGCCGCCGGTGGCCCCCGCGCCTTGCAGCGGGGTGCCGCTTGCCGCCATGCGCCTGCCGTGGTTCGAGGCGGCTGCGCGAATCCGCCGGAGCCAGCGGGACGCGGCCACACGGGTCGCCGATTTCCTCGAGGTTGCGGAGGACATCTCGGATCGGGCAGCCGTGGCGGAGGCGCGCCGCTGCCTCTCGTGCGGCGCCTGCACGCAATGCGACCGGTGCTGGCTGGCCTGCCCGGACGTGGCCGTCGTGGTCGAGGGCGCGGAGTACCGCGTGGACCTGGACCACTGCAAGGGGTGCCTCCTCTGCGTCGCGGAGTGCCCCCGGGGCGCGATCGCCGTGGAGGAGGTCGGGAGCCGCGCCTTCGGCGCGGTTGCTATAGCGTGAGTCCCTTTAAGGCGGGACAGTCTCGGAGCGATTGTCACCGACGACCATGAAGCTCGTCCTGGAAGGAAATCACGCGGCCTCCTACGGCGCGCTCTTGGCGCGGGTCCAGGTCGTGTCGGCTTACCCCATCACCCCGCAGACCCAAATCGTGGAGAAGCTGGCCGAGTTCTGCGCCGAGGGACGGCTCCAGGCCCGATTCCTCGAGGTGGAGTCGGAGCACTCGGCCATGGCGGCGTGCATCGGGGCGAGCCAGGCGGGCGTGAGGGCGTTCAGCGCCACATCCTCCCAGGGATTGGCCCTGATGCACGAGCTGCTCCACTGGGCGGGGGGGGGCCGCCTGCCCATCGTCCTGGTCAACGTGAACCGGGCCCTGGCGCCGCCCTGGACGATCTACGCCGACCAGACCGATAGCCTGTCCCAGCGTGACACGGGGTGGATGCAGATCTACTGCCGATCCAACCAGGAGGTGCTGGACTCGGTCCTGCTGGCCTACAAGGTATCGGAGCAGATCGGGCTGCCGACCATGCTGTGCCTGGATGCGTTCCTGCTCTCCCACACCTCGGAGCCCGTGGACATCCCGGACCAGGGGCTGGTGGATGTGTTCCTGCCGCCGTACCAGCCGGCGCTCCGCCTGGATCCCGCGGCGCCCCGGGCCTTCGGGGGCCTGGCGGGATCCGACGTCTTCATGGAGATCCGGCACGCGGCCCAGGCAGCCATGAACGAGGCCCTCCACCTGATCCCCAAGGTGGGCGAGGAGTATCGCGCGCTCACGGGGCGAGGCTATGGCCTGGTGGAGGACTATCGCGCCGAGGGTGCCGAGATTCTCCTCGTGACCATGGGGACGATCGCCACCACGGCAGAGACCGCCGTGGACGAGTTACGGGATGCGGGGATTGCCGCGGGGGTCCTCCGGGTGCGAGTCTTCCGGCCATTTCCCGGCGGGGCAGTGGCCGAGGGCGTGGGTGGCGCGCGCAAGCTGGTCGTTTTCGACCGGAACCTTTCGCTCGGCAGCGGGGGCATCCTGGCGGCGGAGGTGCGGGCGGCCCTGGCCGCGCGCGACCTCTCTCCAGGGATGTGGAACTACATCGCCGGGATCGGCGGCCGCGACGTGACGCCGGCGGCGATCATGTCGGCGTGCCGCGAGGCGGAAGCGGAGGACGCCCCCGGCATCGGGATCCGGTGGCTCGATCTGCGAACCTGACAAACACCGTCGAATTGCAGTTTCGAATTTCGAAATTGTGGAGTCGCGTGTAAAATGAACCAGGCCATAGGCGGGCCGGAGATCCCTCGCGAAGAATACATGAGTCCGGGCCACCTGGCGTGCCAGGGCTGCGGGGCGGCGCTGGCCATGCGCCTGGTGCTCAAGGGCCTCGGGCCGGAGACGGTCCTGGTGGTTCCGGCGTGTTGCTGGTCTGTCATCAATGGCCCGTGGCATGCGTCGGCGGTACAGGTCCCGTTCCTACACACCGCCTTCGCGGCGGGTGCGTCCACGGCCGCAGGGGTGAGCGCGGCTTTTGCGGTCCGGGGCATCCGGGCCACGGTGGTGGCCTGGGCGGGGGACGGAGGAACCTTCGACATCGGCCTGCAGGCGCTCTCCGGGGCGGCGGAGCGCGGGGACGATCTGCTGTACGTCTGCTACGACAACGAGGCCTATATGAACACCGGCATCCAGCGGAGTTCGGCGACCCCCGGAGGGGCCTGGACCACCACGACGCCGATGCCGGGGGCGAAGCGCCGCCCGAAGAAGGCCATCCTGGAGATCATGGCCGCTCACCGCATCCCGTACGCGGCCACGGCTACGGTGGGCCACCCCGAGGATCTGATCGCCAAGGTCCGGCGGGCCCGCGCCCTCAAGGGGATGCGGTTCCTCCACATCCTGGCCCCCTGCCCCCCGGGCTGGCGGATCCTCCCGGAGCAGACCCTCCACCTGGCGCGTCTGGCGGTGGAGACGCGGATCTTCCCCCTGGTGGAGGTCGAGGACGGAACCCGGGTGCGCATCACGGTGGTCCCCAGGGATCAGGCGCCGGTGGCCCGATACCTGGAAACCCAGGGACGGTTCCAGCACCTGACTGCCGACGAGGTCGCAGCCATCCAGTCGTCCGTAGATGCCTCCTGGGCGGCGCTGCTGGCGAAGGCCGGCCGCGCTGGGGAGGGGAACGGCGAGGCCGGCGGAGACCGGCGGGACTCCTGAACCTGACCCGGCCCGGCTTCAGGTTCGGATTGCAGCCACTTAATCTCCAACCAGCAAGCGAGGAGATGATGCTAGACGGATTCTTCAAACCCAATGCCGTGGTAGTGATCGGGGCTTCGCGCGAAGAGGGAAAGGTCGGATTCAGCATCGTGGACAACCTCGTCAAGGCGAGCTTTCCCGGCTCCATCTATCCCGTGAACCCGAAGGCGACCGAGATCCGCGGCCTGAAGTGCTATCCGGATCTCGCCCAGGTTCCGGACGGGGCGGAGCTGGCGGTCCTGGTGATCCCCCCCAAGGTGTGTATCCCCACGTTGGAGGCGTGTGCGGCCAAGGGGATCCGATCGGCCGTGGTGATCTCGGCCGGCTTCAAGGAGGTGGGCGGCGAGGGGGCCGAGATCGAGAAGGCCTTGCGGGCGCGCGTGCGGGAGCTGGGCATCCGCGTGGTGGGACCCAACTGCCTGGGGATCATCGACACCAAGAGCCGCCTCAACGCGACCTTCGCGGCTGGCATGCCCCCCGTCGGCGAGATCGCCTTCTTCTCGCAGTCGGGCGCGCTGTGCACCGCCATCCTGGACTGGGCCATCGGCAACGACGTGGGATTCTCCAAGTTCATCAGCCTGGGGAACAAGGCGGATACCTCCGAGGTGGACTTCATCGAGGCCCTGGCGGCGGATCCCGAGACCCGCGTCATCATCGGCTACATCGAGGGCGTGGAGAACGGTCAGCGGTTCATGGCAGCCGCCCGCGCCGCCAGCAAGGTCAAGCCCCTCATCATCGTGAAATCCGGCGGGACCGCGGCCGGGGCCCGCGCCGCCTCCTCCCACACCGGGACGCTGGCCGGTTCTGAGAAGGCCTTCAGCGCGGCCTTCCGCCAGTCGGGGGTCATCCGGGCGGAGAGCATTGAAGAGCTGTTCAACTTCGCCCGGGCCTTCGCCACCCAGCCGTTGCCGAAGGGGCCGCGCCTGTGCATCGTGACGAATGCCGGCGGGCCGGGCATCATCGCCGCCGACGCCGTCGAGCGGTCCACGGTGAAGATGGCGACACTCCAACCCCAAACGGTGGAGCGCCTGCACGCCGCCCTGCCGCCCACGGCCGCGCTGTACAACCCCGTGGACGTGATCGGGGACGCCAAGGACGATCGGTATCGAGCGGCCCTGGAGGCGGTGGCGGCCGACCCGAACGTGGACGGGGTGCTGGCCCTCACCACGCCCCAGGCCATGACGGAGAACGACAAGTTCGCCGAGGTGGTCGGCCAGACGGCGAAACAGACCGGGAAGCCGTTCTTCACCGCCTTCATGGGCGAGGCGAGCCTGCCCAAGGCCCGGGTGATCCTGCGCAACTATGGCATCCCGCAGTACCCGTACCCCGAACCGGCGGTCCGGACCTTCGAGGCCATGGTGCGCTACCGGGAGTGGCAGGAGTACGCGCCGACACCCCCACGCGCCTTTGCCGTGGATCGGGGACGCGTGGCGCTCGTGATCCTGGAGGCGCGGCGTGCCGGACGGACGACGCTGGGAGAGCGCGAGGCCCGCGAGGTCATCGCCGCCTATGGCTTCCGCCTCCCCCAGAACATGCTGGCCCGGACGGTGGACGAGGCGGTGGGGGCGGCCAAGGAGATGGGATTCCCCGTGGCCCTGAAGATCGTGTCACCCGACATCCTGCACAAGACCGATGTGGGCGGTGTCCGGCTGAACCTCCTGGACGCCGACGCGGTCGCCGAGGGGTTCGCGGGCATCGATATTAGCGTCCGGCGGTTCTTCCCCAACGCGGCCATTCAAGGGATCGCCGTCCAGGAAATGGTGGTCGGTGGAAAAGAGGTCATCCTGGGCATGACGCGGGATCCCCAGTTCGGCCCGCTCCTGATGTTCGGCCTGGGTGGGATCTACGTCGAGGTCCTGAAAGACGTGGCCTTCCGGGTGGCCCCCATCGGTCCCGACGAGGCCGAGGGCATGATCCGCGAGATCCGTTCCTTCCCGCTGCTCCGGGGTGTGCGGGGCGAGAAGCCGTCGGATCTCAATGCCGTCACGGACGCCCTGTGCCGGCTGTCCCAGCTCTGCGTGGACTTCCCCGAGGTCCTGGAGATGGATGTCAACCCGCTGCTCGTCAAGCCCGAAGGGGAAGGGGCGGTGGCGATCGACGCACGGCTGGGGCTGGTCCCGTGAGGGCCGGCGCTCTCAGCGAGTGATCATGGCGCGAAACGACGTGTGACCCAAGTGCGAGAAGGGAGACAGAGCATGCAAACGCTGTTCATCGGTTCGACGGCCGGCAATTCCGGGAAGACCCTGATCACCGTGGGGCTGGGCCTGGCCCTCAAGGAATGTGGGTACAAGGTGGGCTACCTCAAGCCCCTGGGGAAACTGCCGATCACGGTCGAGGGCAAGGTGGTGGACGCCGACGCCCAGTTCCTCAAGGGCATCCTGGGGCTGGCGGAGCCGCTGGAGCAGATCTGTCCCGTGGTCCTGACCCAGGACCTGGTGGCCCGAGGGCTGCGCGGCGAGGTCCCCGATCTCCATTCCAAGATCCAGCAGGCCTATGAGGCGATCTCGGCCGGGAAGGACATCACCTTGATCGGCGGGGCCGGCTCGCTCGCCGACGGGGCGTTCCTGGGGATCTCGGGGACCCGGCTGGCTAAGGAGTTCCGGGCATCGGTTCTGCTCATCGATCCCTACCTCAACGAGGTCGGCCTCGACTGCATCCTGACCGCCAAGGAGGCGCTGGAGGATCGCCTCATGGGGGTAGTCCTGAACCGCGTGACCCCGCAGAGCCTGCCCGAGGTGGAGCAGATGGTCGTTCCCTTCCTCGGGACTATGGGCATCGAGGTGCTGGGGGTCCTGCCGTTGGACCGCGTCCTGGACGCCGTCACGGTCCGCCAGCTCACCGAGATCCTGGACGGCAAGGTGCTCTGCGCCCACGAGCGCCTGGACGAGTTCGTGGAGCGGTTCAGCGTCGGCGCCATGGACGTGGATGCCGCCCTGGGCTACTTTCGCAAGCTCCCCAACAAGGCGGTCATCACCGGGGGGCACCGGGCCGACATCCAACTCGCCGCCCTGGAGACCTCCACCAAGTGCATCGTGTTGACCGGCGACCAGATGCCCAACGAGATCATCATCAGCCGGGCGCGCGAGGTGGGCGTTCCCATGATCAGCGTCCACTATGACACCTATACCACGGTGGAGAAGCTGGAGGCGGTGCTGGGCCGCATCCGGATCCGGGAGGAGCGGAAGGTCCAGCGCGCCCGCGAGCTCTTGCGGGATCGGCTGAACTATCGGCGGATCGTCGAGAAGCTGGGGCTCAAGCAGAAGTAGGCAGGTTCGTCTCCTCCTCCGTACGGCGCCTTCGGGCCGGCTGCAGCGACACGGCAGCCGGCCCGATCTGTTTCTTCCCCTCCGGTCCCCTTCGAAATTCAGAATCCGACATTCGACGTTCGAGCGTGGGTCCGCGTCCCCCGAGGTGGGTCATGAGGGGTTGGCAAGCTTCGCCAGATCGGGCAAGAAGACCCGCCGGCCCTGCACCTCGATGGCGCCGGCCAGGAGCCCCTCGGCCACCCAGGGGACCGGGGCAGAGGCCGCGCCCTCGGCGTCGCCCACCGTGAGAATCTCCCCTACCGAGTCCACGATGAAGCCCACGGGCTCGCCCCGCGACCCGGGGATCGCCACGATCATCCGGGTGTGGTGGCCGGTCACCGGGTTCACGAGGCCGAGGCGCTTGCGCAGGTCCACCACGGGGATGGCTCTCCCTCGCAGGGTTGCCAGCCCCTCGATGTGGGGGGCGGGACGCGGGATCCTCGTGATCGGCGGGACGGAGGCCACCTCGGCGACCTGGTCCACGGGGATGGCCAGGGACAGGTCGGCGACGAGGAAGCAGAGATATCGTTCCATCAGCGATGGATGAAGAGCCGAGAGTTGAGAGCCGAGAGCCGAGACACCGCCAGGAGCCTTTGGGGCTTGGCCGCGCGCATGGTGTTTCTACCCGAAGAGCAGGTCGCCCAGGGTGAACAGGAAGATGCCGATGCTCAGGGCGCCGTTCACGTTGAAGAAGGCGACGTCCAGTTTGGCCAGTCCGTGCCGGTGGAGCAGCCAGTGCTCGTACAGGAGCAGGGCGACGGCCAGGACGAGCCCGGTCGCGTACACCAGGCCGAGATGCCCGAGCGGGATCAAGAGCGCGAGGCAGGCCGCGGTCGCCGCGTGGAAGAGCCGGGCGACCAGCATCCCGCCTTGGACCCCGAGGCGGGCCGGGATCGAGAACAGGCCGGTCCGCCGGTCGAAGTCGATGTCCATCAGGGCGTAGAGGATATCAAACCCTGTCGTCCAGAACAGGACCGCCGCCCCGAGCACCAGCCCGGGCAGGCCGATCCGCCCGGCGACGGCGATCCATGCGCCGACGGGGGCGAGGGCCAGGGAGAGGCCGAGGATCAGGTGGGAGAGGGCCGTGAACCGCTTGGTGTACGAGTACCCGCTGGCGATCAGGATGGCCACCGGCGCCAGGGCGAAGCACAGCGGATTCAGCATCCAGGCGGCCAGCAGGAAGATCCCAAACGAGCCGCCCACGAAGAGGAGAGCCTCAGCGGGGGAGATCCGCCCCTGCGGCAGCGCCCGATCCTGCGTGCGGGGGTTCAGGCGATCCAGGTGCCGATCGGCGAGGCGGTTCACTCCCATGGCCCCGCTTCTCGCCCCCACCATGGCCACGAGGATCCAGAAGATTTTGTCGCCCGGCGGGACTCCGTCGGCCGCCAGGACCGCCCCCATAAAGGCGAAGGGCAGCGCGAAGAGGGTGTGGGAAAAGCGGATCATCTCCAGGTAGGTGCGCAGCTTTCGGAACATCCGCCTCTGTCCTTTGCCCTCACTTCCCGCCGACATGAATTGCCACGATCCCGCCCGTGAGGAGACGGTACGACACGTCATGGAAGCCGGCGTCCCGCATCCAGGCGGCGAGGCCCTCGGACGAGGGAAAGTCCGCCACCGAGGCCGGGAGGTACGAGTAGGCCGACGGGTGGCCCGAGAGTAGCCGACCGATCCGGGGTAGCACCCGGTGAAAATACCAGAGGTAGGCGCGCCGGAGCAATGCTCCCGGCGGCGTGGTGAAATCGAGGATCACGGCGCGTCCGCCTGGCCGGAGGGCCCGGCGCATCTCGCGGAGCCCTCGCACGCGATCCGGGACGTTGCGCAGGCCAAAGGCCACGGTGGCTGCGTCGAAGGAATCGTCGGGGAAGGGCAGGGCCTCGGCCTGGGCCACCTCCAATCGCACCCGATCCGTGAGTCGTGCGCGCTCGATCTTGGCCGTGCCCAGGGCGATCATGGAGCGGCTGAAGTCCACTCCTACAATCCGGGCGTGTGGAAACTGCCGGGCGGCCTCCAGCGCCATGTCGGCCGTTCCGGTGCACACGTCCAGCAGACTCCCCTCTCGGGGGAGAGCCGTGGCGGCCACCGCCTCGCGCCGCCAGGCGCGATCGCGCCCGGCGCTCAGCAGGCGGTTGAGAAAATCGTACCGGGGGGCGATGGCCGAGAACATCCGCTCGACTGCAACCCCCCGGTCATCGACGATCTCCGGTGCGCTCTCGGGCATACCGATCGGTCCTGGGCGAAGCGCAGGCTTCAGGCGCGGAGCAACCTCAGGTTCCGCAGGGCCGTGCCGACCCTGACACGCCGCGCCTCAAAAAACGAGGTCAAGAGAGCGGTAGTGATCCCGC
>Ga0315280_10010026_pt1 | contig 11974 bp, 14 predicted proteins | sample YL17G06_40_MG_FD_203697 | JGI IMG/M metagenome (GOLD analysis project Ga0315280, IMG submission 203697) | Sediment microbial communities from Yellowstone Lake, YNP, Wyoming, USA - YL17G06_40 | ecosystem: Environmental > Aquatic > Freshwater > Lake > Sediment | place: USA: Wyoming | collected... | reverse complement strand
AAGTCACTCTACGACTCCGGAAGACTGCGAAACTGTACTGTCGTTCTAACGGGTTCCCACAGCATCGATTTGAGAAAGGCTTCTGAAACTCTCGCTAGAAGGAGAGGGGAAATTCACAAGCTCAAGGATCAGCTTCCCGACAAGATATTGCTTCCAATGAAGTTCTCGGAGTACGTTGACGAGAGGAGCGAAACCATTAGGAAATTCGTTCTCGACCTCAATTTGCTCAAGAGGGAGCGAAGACACGCAATGTGGAGCCAAATATGTCGAGGCTCACTCCCAAGAGAACTCCAGGAACTGGAGGTTGTGGCAAAGGAGTTGCAACAACTGTTCAACGAATTTCTCATCACAGGGGGGATCCCAAAAACAATTGACACGTACCTTGCCACTGGATCGGTTCCTAGAGGTTTGTACGAAGGGTACGTCGAATTGCTCCTGCGTGACATAAGGAGATGGAATGGTAACGAAATAATACTCCGGCAAATTGTGAAGAGACTCATGGACACTCTCTCATCGCCAGTTACCCTAAACAACCTACGCGAAGAGACGGACGTGTCATCTCATCATACAACTGGTACCTACTTGGATTTCCTCAGAGACAGTTTCGTTGTAAGCGTCATACACAAGTTAGACAAGAACAAGGACGCTCCGATTTTCAGAAATTCGAGAAAAGTCCATTTCAATGACCCCTTCTTGTTCCACGCCCTGAGAGCATGGGCTCTTGGAAGAGAGCCTTATCGTGAGACTATCAATTTTCTCTCCGAATCGGAAAAAACAGCGAAGCTGGTGGAGTGTGTTGTCGCAGGCCATCTAGTCAGATTACTGTTCGGCTATCAACCCTCGTCACAATTCGACTACACCAACCAGCTCTTCCATTGGCAGAGCAGTAAACGACAGTTGGATTTTGTGACAAGGATGGATACCGGCTATCTGCCTATTGAGGTCAAGTACCAGAACAAAACAACTTCAGGTGATGCTGCCCCGATAATTGATTTCCAAAAAGGAGGTAAGTCCACTTCTGGACTACTTCTCACTAAAGACACGATGGGAGAAAAAAGGTCGCACGTCGAAATCCCTGTCGCACTCTGTTTGATGTTGATTTAGCTGAGCCGAAGAACTATCGAGAGGCCCCCAACATTCGAACACCGTTTCTAGGCATGATCGTTCATCACGACTTGAGGCGTCTTCCGACGACAGCCTGGGGCTGTCTTATGAAACAAAGCTGTTCTCTCTTCCGATTCGTGAAGTGTGGCCGCGTGAGTTGTGTTGTACACTTTGGAGAGGGCCACTTTTCTTGCATTCGACCCCCCCTCTAGGGGGGTACCCTTGGAATTGTTCTAGCGGTTTGGAACCGATACGTATCGGCGGTTGGGGAATTACGCAGAAAAGTGTTGGATGGCTGCTATAACGAACGTTAAATAGGCGCTGAAATCCATCGGCATCGCTAAATTCCCCTTGATGCGTTCGGTGGTTGATTTTGACTCGGCCTCCATGGACCATTAGAACCGATCTATCGGAGGCGCCTATCTTTGTCTGCTGGGAGACCACCAAATCCTGTCTCCTAGCCTGCAGGCACTGTAGAGCCAAAGCCATCCGGAAACCCCTACCTGGAGAGTTAAGCCATGAACAGGGGCTCCAGCTTATCGATCAACTAGTCGAGTTCGATGAACCATACCCCGCGCTCCTCCTAACCGGAGGTGATCCACTCATGCGAAGCGACTTCTACGATCTCATCCAATACGCGAAGAGCCGAGGCATCTACGTAGCCATCGCCGCCAGCGTCACTCCCAAGCTCAACCAAGACTCCATCAGCAAAATGAAGGGCTTGGATGTTGACATAATATCCGTAAGCCTCGACGGCGCAACACCTGCCACACACGACAAACTCCGCGGAGTCCCCGGAACTTATAACGCAACCATGCAAGCTCTTGAAAACGCCCGAGAGTTGGGACTAAGAGCCCAAATCAACACAACCGTAATGAGGAGTAATCTCCATGAGCTTGCCGACCTCTTCCAGATCGTCAAACGAACCCGAGCCGTAGCATGGGAAGTCTTCTTCCTAATCCGAACGGGCCGCGGAGCTTCACTCGAAAGCCTCCAACCAAACGAAACCGAAGACGTAATGCACTTCCTCTACGATGCATCCCAATACGGAGTACCCGTAAGAACTGCTGAAGGCCCCCAATTCAGGCGCGTCCGCGTCCAACGACAAAACGGCAAACCGATGCCGACCGGTCCCCTTTACGAAGAGCTCGCAGCCAGATTACGTGAACTCGTAGGCGAACCGACGGCTTCCCCGCTCGTCAAGTACACTCCCACACGCGATGGAAAAGGGCTCATGTTCGTCGGCCATAACGGAGAGGTGCACCCGAGCGGTTTCCTCCCAATCAAAACGGGTAAGCTGCCCGAAGATCATCTGATCTCAATCTATCGAACGAACAGCCTATTCAATTCGTTACGAGATCCTTCCATGCTCCGTGGGCGGTGCGGAAGATGCGAATACCGCTCCGTCTGTGGTGGTTCTAGATCCCGAGCCTTCGCGGAGTTCGGTGATCCGCTTCAAGAAGATCCCGCATGCTCATACATTCCCGGAACGCAATTCATCGAACCGCTCCCTGAACGAATCGGAATGAGTTGAATCGACGCCATGTCAAGCCCAAAACAAGAGCAGCGCATCCTCCAAGTAGCTAAGGAACTCTTCACGAAGCGCGGCTTCGCGAACGTCGCGATGCGTGATATATGCCGAGCCGCAGACGTGACGCCGCCAACCATCTACTACTACTTCAAGAACAAAGAAGCGCTTTTCGACGCGGTGGTCCGCGAAACCGTAACCATGTCCGAATTCATAAATCGCCTGGAAGAGGAATCTGGGAAGGCGCAGGGATATGAGGGGAAGATTCGGGCATTCACGAATATCTATCTCACCTACTTCCCCAAGAACATGCTAAACGTTGGCCTATACGTCCGCAACTCAACACAACTAGACTCTGTAGGAAAGAATACTCTCTCAAATGAATTAACGCGCATTCAATCGGTCCTTCTCGAGTTAATTCAGAAAGGTATTGAGGCTGGTGAATTCCGGGACACTGACCCAAAGATGGCTGCGGAATGCCTTCTGGGCATGATGCATCGATTCATATTCCAGCAAATCCACTTCCAGCGCAGCTACGACTCATCTGAAGCCACCTCCTACCTTGTCGACTTCTTTCTTAGAGCAATGAAACAGGAACACAAGCCATGAACCGCCTGCTCATAGGCACAAGAGGAAGCGCACTCGCACTCGCGCAGACCAATGAGATAGTTGAGGCTTTGAAGCGAATCGCGCCCGGCATACACTGCGACATCGTACAAATCCGCACCAAGGGCGACAAGATGCACGAACAGGGAACCACGGCCCAAGAAGGGAAGAGCATGTACACCGAGGAAATCGAAGACGCTTTGACTGCAGAGAAGATCGACATCGCAGTCCACAGCATGAAGGACTTAACCACAGATCTTCCAAAGGGCCTAGTCATCGCGGCAGTGCCCGAGCGGCTCAACCCTAGAGACGTCCTGATCTCGAAGAATAAAACGAAACTCGACCAGCTTCCAGGCGAAGCTCGCGTTGGCACGAGCAGTCCGAGGCGCAAGGCCCAGCTCTCAGCCCGTAGAGGCGACTTTGAGATTGTGGACATGCATGGAAACGTTGACACTCGGCTCAAGAAGCTCGAAAGGGGCGAGTGTGATGCGATTGTGTTGGCCGCTGCAGGCCTCATCCGTTTGAAATTGGAACGAAACGTAACGGAATACTTGTCTCCTGATGTCATGTTGCCTGCAGTTGGTCAAGGTGCTCTGGCCGTCGAAACCAGAGAGAGCGCAAGCGAGATCAGAGAGCTACTGTCGAAAATCAACCATGACCCTACTCGGAAGGCCGTTGACGCCGAAAGGGCATTTGCTCGAAGACTCGGCGCCGACTGCCGCACACCAATAGCAGCATACGCCAGAATCGAAGCAAGAAAACTAGTGATCAACGGCCTAGTTGCCACGCCAAACGGCAGCATGCTCGTGCGCAGCCGAATCTCCTCGGAAGACCTCGTTCCGGAAAAGGTTGGGCAAGAGCTAGCCGAAATTCTGTTGAACAAAGGGGCTACGGCCATATTGGAGGCAGCGTAATGGAGGCCACGACTCTCAAACCGCTATCTGGTCTAAGGGTACTCGTAACCAGACCAAGAGGCCAAGCTCACGTATTATCCGAAAAACTTCGCGCCCTTGGCGCGGTTACTTTCGAGTTGCCGACGATTGAGATAGCACCACTTCAAAGCTACACTCAACTTGACAATGCAATTCACAATCTCAAGTCCTATGATTGGATCATATTCACAAGCGTCCACGGCGTTCGATTCTTTCTAGACCGACTAACCGGCCTGAACATTGCTCTCACAAAAGATGACCATGTGAAAGTGGCGACTGTCGGACCAGCGACCGCCTCCGCCTTGAAACACGCAGGCCGCGAACCAGACTACGTGCCCCAACAATATCTGACCGAGAAAATAGCAACTGGGCTGGGTGATCTTCAGGGTAGACGAATCCTGCTCGCAAGAGCGGACATCGCCTCAAAAAGACTCCCTGAGATTCTCAGAGAACGCGGAGCCTCGGTAGACGAGGTTGTCGTGTACAGGACCATGATGGCTAGCGATTTGACACGTGAGAAGCTAGAATCTATTTTGATAAAAGGAATTGACCTGATCACGTTCACAAGTCCATCAACTGTACGTAACCTAGCGCTGCTGCTGAGCTCTGAAGGGCTTGATGGATACTTGAAGCGCTGCAAAGTTGCCTGCATAGGACCCGTTACCCATGAGGCAGCCAAGGAGTTGGGTATTCACGTGGATATTGTGGCGAAAAATCATACGATCGAATCATTGGTGGAAGCGATAGTAAATGAAATCTGAACTGTTTGAAGTAGCGCAACGGTCGCCAATTGCAGAGAGACCGCGCCGCCTGAGGCGCCTGCAATCGCTGCGCATGCTGGTCCGCGAGACTCGACTGTCCACTGCGGATCTAATGTACCCCATCTTCGTCGACCAACGACTAACCGGGCGACAAGAGATAGAGGCGATGCCCGGTATCTCACGCCTCAGCCTATCAGATCTCAAGACCGAGATAGATGAGATAACCTCCGGAAACATCCCTGCCGTACTCGTCTTTGGGCTCCCGAAACGCAAGGACGCCGTAGGTAGTGAGGCGTATGCAGAGAATGGAATCGTGCAGCAGGCTGTCCGGGAAATAAAGAGGCACGCGCCTGGACTCGTAGTCGCAACCGACGTATGCCTCTGCCAGTACACGGATCACGGCCACTGCGGACTAGTGCAGGGCGGAGAAATACTGAACGATGAATCCCTGAAGCTTCTCGCCCGAACGGCGGTCTCACATGCAAAGGCGGGCGCAGACATCGTCGGTCCAAGTGCTATGATGGACGGGCAGGTCAGAGCGATCCGCAATGCACTCGACGAACAGGGTTGCAGGAGCACGGCGATCATGGCCTACTCAGCAAAGTTCGCATCTTCGTTTTACGGACCCTTCCGCGAGGCCGCGGAATCGGCACCAGTCTGGGGGGACCGGCGTACCTACCAGATGGATCCGCCAAATCGCAGAGAGGCGATGCGGGAGATAGCCACGGACATCAACGAGGGCGCCGACATCGTAATGGTTAAGCCAGCGCTAAGCTACCTTGATTTGATTCGAGAAGCGCGCAACCGATTCGACACACCGCTAGCCGCCTACAACGTAAGCGGAGAATACTCCATGATCAAAGCTGCTGGGCAAAAGGGTTGGCTGGATGAAGAGAGAGTTGCACGTGAAGTGCTAACCGCCATAAAGAGAGCCGGAGCAGACATCATAATCACATATTTCGCGAAAGAAGCAAAGCGCTGGTTTGAGGAGGGAACCGGTCAATGAAGACCGAAATCGCAACAGAGCACAAGCCCGTGCAAAGCTCAGAAAGAGAGTTCCTGAAGTACACCTTCTTCAAGGTAGATCCACAATGGAGAAGGCTCAGTGACGCTGAGAAGTCAAAATCGAAACGAGAATTCGCGTCACGAGTGAGAAGTTACGCAAAGGATCATCTCCTCTGGAGTTACTCACTCATCGGAGTTCGCGGCGACACAGATTTCATGTTCTGGACCATCAGCAGACGACTGGAAGACTTTCAGGAATTCACAGCGAACCTTCTATCATCTTCCCTTGGAAAGTACTTAGAGATGCCTTACTCATATCTCGCAATCACCAGACAATCCGAGTATCTCGGCGGTCACCACCACGAAGGTCAGGAAGGAATGTCACCGGTTCAACGCGCGGCCAGTTCAAAGTACCTTTTCGTATATCCATTCATCAAGAAACGTGAATGGTACTTTCTCCCCCATGAGGAGAGACGAGTGGCCATGGCACAACACTTCAAGATCGGCCACAAGTACCCCTCGGTGAAAATTCACACCGGTTACTCCTTCGGCCTCGACGACCAAGAATTCGTTCTCGCATTTGAAACAGACGAGCCAGCAGACTTCTCCGAGTTGGTCATGGAGTTGAGAAGCAGCGAGGCCAGCCGATATACGGAGCTGGAGATCCCATTATTCACCTGCGTGGCGATGGACGTAGAGAAGATCTTGAATCAATTGGGCTAGGACAATTAACGTTCTTCTGGACAGCGATCAACCGTGAAATACGGAAACTCAAGTCTGCTCTACAAGCAAGCAAACAAATTCGAGGAACACGGTGCCTCAAACATAGGACTTGCACCACCATCACCAGGTTCCTTCCACGGACTGCGTGAAGTCACCAGAAAGCGACGAGGGTGATGCGGGAAATTGAATGACCGATTTCTCAGAGCCTGTAGGCGCCAACCCGTAGACGCAACCCCTGTATGGTTCATGCGCCAAGCCGGCAGGTATCTCTCTGAATACAGGAAAATCAGAGAGAAACATGACATAGTCTCCATTTGCAAAGATCCAGAACTCTGCTCCATAGTCACCTCCCTACCTGTCGAGATCCTCGGAGTGGACGCGGCGATAATGTTCGCAGACATAATGCTCCCCTTGGGGGGAATGGGAGTCCAATTCGAAATCAAGGAAGGAATTGGTCCCGTAATCAAAGACCCAGTACGCAACTATCAGAGTGCCAGTGCGCTTCGCGACCTTGACCCGAAGGCAGATGTTTCCTTCGTATTATCCGCCATTAAGGCAACAAAGAAGCGGTTGGATGGCCGCGTGCCTCTGATAGGCTTCTGCGGGGCTCCGTTCACATTAGCCAGTTACCTCATCGAGGGAAAGCCCAGTCGAGATTTCACGAACACTAAGGCCTTGATGTACCGCGATTCTGAGACCTGGAACCTATTGCTGGACAAGTTGGCTACAGCCATGATACATTATCTGCGAGCACAAATCCAAGCAGGAGTTGATGCTCTTCAATTGTTCGATAGTTGGATCGGTTGCCTCAATTCGCAAGACTACGAACAATACGTGCTTTCACACTCGCGACGAATCTTCAGAGAGTTAGAAAGCTCAGCAGTACCAAAGATACACTTCGGGACAGGAACATCAAATCTACTTGAGAGCATGAAGCAGGCGGGCGGCGATGTTTTCGGGGTAGATTGGAGGATTCCGATCGACGTTGCGTGGCAACGTCTTGGGCATGACGTGGCAATTCAAGGTAACCTAGACCCAGCAGTTCTTCTGGCAGATTCCGATCTCATCAAGTCTCGAGCCGCGGACATTCTCAAGAGAGTCGGTTCGACTCCTGGGCACATCTTCAATCTTGGACATGGAATGTTGCCTGAAACTAACCCGCAGAGTGTGATTGACTTGGTGCAATTCGTACACAGTGCCACCCAAAAACCATTGGAAGTTCAAGCCAAATGAATGATCTCGCCGTACTCCTATTGGCCTACGGGACCCCTAACTCCGAGGAGGATATAGAACCCTACTTCACCGATATTATGCGAGGACGCAAACCTAGTTCCGAACTACTGCAAGACCTCAAGGAACGGTACCAGAAGATCGGCGGGAGATCACCACTACTCGACATTACAATGGCCCAAGCCTCTGCGCTCGAGGAGCGTCTCAGGTCAAATGCCGTGAACACTCGCGTCTACGTGGGCATGAAGCATTGGCATCCATACATTAGGGAAGTTGTCCCAAGAATGGTAGGCGACGGTTTTCACAGAATCGTAGCACTAGCACTGGCTCCGCACTACTCAGGAATCAGCATAAGAGGATACAAGCAGGCGCTCGACAAGTCACTCGAAGCAACCAGCCAGGTCAGAGTCGACTTCATCGACAGCTGGTACGATAACCCAACATTCCATCAGGCTGTGGCAGAAAAGATGACGAAGGCTCTGAAGCAATTTCAAAATTCAAGAACCGAGATCGTATTCACTGCGCACAGTCTACCGGAACGTATCCTACGAGACAATGATCCGTATCCGAAACAGCTTGAAGCCTCATGCCAATCCGTCGCAGGGCTGCTAAAGCTCGATCACTGGTCGTTTGCATACCAGAGCGCTGGTCATAGTGGAGAGAAGTGGTTGGGACCGGATATTCTAGAGGCTCTGCAGCAGCTTAGCGATCGTAAGGGGCATGCTGACAATGTACTCGTTGTACCTATCGGCTTTGTTGCGGACCATCTCGAGATACTGTTCGATCTCGACGTGGAGGCTCAAGAGTTCGCCAAGAGCCATGGCCTGAATCTCAGAAGAACCGAATCCCTGAACACAAGCCCCACATTCATCTCTGCATTAGCCGACGTGGTCAGGAAAAGAATTGGTTGATAGATCTCAAGATGCGCCCGTGTTCGGTCTTTCCCGATCTTTCAAAATCATGTAAGTGACAAGTCCTTTCGCAATATACCTTCCCCGCCGATCCTTCACTTCCGATTCTCCCACCGCTATTCGCTTGCCCCTCTGAATGATCCGTCCCTTCGCCTTCAGAACCCCAGGCCTAGCTGGCGCAACGAAATTCACCTTCAACTCAATCGTCGTAATGGATTCTCGTGACCGCAATAGCGTACACAATGCCAAACCCACAGCTGAATCCACGAGGGATGCAGCGACGCCGCCGTGCGCGAAACCGGCGCTCTGCGTCAAACCCTTCGTAACATTCACCTTAATCTCCGAAGATCCCAAACCAAGCTTTGTCAATGTAATTCCCATGTGACGGTAGAACGGCATCAACTCAGCTAACCGAAAAATCCAAGCCGACTGACGCAGAGGGAGCTTGTTCAAACGCTTAACACCACGTATCAGTCGCTCGATCGTCTCTCGTAGGTCATAAGTCTACATTGCGGAGACCTCATTCGTGTGCCGCGTGGGCTAGAGCACACACACAACCCCAAGAGGCGAACAGATGCTGAGGCGTCGCCCGTCCGAAATCGGCTAGGAATTGAGTGCGGGTCTAGAGGTGCGCACACACAAATATCAGCGTGGATGATCATGCAACTGTGTGATTGCGGAGGTGAACGGTTTGGTTTGGAAAGTTATCGAGATCGTTGGTGAATCGCAGGAGAGCTTTGCGGACGCAGTACGAAATGCCATTGATGAAGCAGGCAAGACCGTTAAGCAAATGCAATGGTTCGAAGCAACCTCCTTCAGAGGAACCATTCAGGAAGGTAAAGTGCATCAATTCCAAGCAGTTGTGAAGATCGGGTTCAAAGTTGAGCGCTAGTCCCCAGATCAAATTTCCTCTCATGTGTGTGCGCGCACCAGCAGTACCACACACACCATAGCTGACGCAATAATCGGTGTGGGCGTTACACGTCGGCTTTCGGCAGTAGGTTGGTGGGTTGCGAGAAGAATTGTCTATGCTTGGGTTCTGACTATTTCTGCGTCTGCAGCGATCTCCGCTGCAAGCTACTATCTGCTGAGATTAACGCTAGGAGTCGTCTAGAGAGATCGTTCCATCAAGACGACCGTGAACGAGTAACCAGCGCCCCTAGCTTCTTGTTCGACAGTTTTCCTGACGTTCGAATAATCCCAGGAGTACTTGTAATCCTTCCCGAACAATCTCGACTGCTCTTCGATGTTTCCTTCTCTCGTTTTTGTTCCGGTCTTGTAGGTTTCCGTCTTGAACCCGAACCCTGGACTCATGTCGCCGGGTCCTCCGCTGCTGGATAGTCCCATTCCAGTTTCTTTGAGCATTTCAAAGAATCTGACCATCTTATTCTGCTCATCCACCCGCAGTCTCGCCTTGTAGGTGAGTGTCTTCTTTGACATGAACACCTTCCTTTCGGCAAGCTTGGCTTCGAGGAGGAGTGTGCCGTCCTTCTGTTCCTTGAACCTGTCAGGGAGTTTTTCGCTTGCTTGAATTAGTTTCGCGTTTAGCGACAAAAGTAAGCACCATTCTTCCCGAGGTACCGGTGCTTTCGTTATAACTGAAACATTCGATTCGCAAGCGTGAAAATCAAGCCGTAGTCCGGAGAAGTCAGCAGTTATTCCTGCATGATCTTCCCTCGCGCCCCTCCAGATTTTTCGACCACTATTGGGGGGTGGTGTAACTTTGTGGGGACACCGTGTTACTTTACGATGAGCACAAAGCTTCTTTCTCACTGTGTGCAACCATTGCGATCCGTCAAGAGATACGCGAACGAACTGCACGGGTTTTTCATGGCGAATGACTACGCAGATTGCGTAACTATGAAACAGAATACAACTGTTCCCGATAAGAGAAGGCTAAGGAACCGTCGTCGTTCGTCGTTATGAAAAGTGTGTGTGCGCGCGTGGGCTAGAGGGCTTCTCCTCCCGCCCAGTGGTCTGTGACTTAGGCGTTCACAGGATTGGGTGTTCTTGGATGTAGATGGTTGTGATTTTGCTTGTGAATTTCTCCGTGTCCTTCTGTGTGGCTTGGCCTTCGGTTGACGCGAATGCGGCTCTCATGCTTTCCTTGTCATCGAACCATAGTTCCACGACCCCGTTGTACTCGGGCTCTTTGTTAGGCGGCCGCTTGACCACGTTGACCACGTACTTCCTCAGCCCGGGCATCCTCTTCGCTAGTGGGGGATGGGTTGTGAGCCAGTATTCGGTGAATGTCTCGTCGGTCATGTTTTCTTTCTTGTTCAGGAGGATCATCAGCTTGAACGTCTGAATCACCGAGTTGGTGTTGACGTGGGGAGTTTTGGAGTTAATGGTTTTCATGGGGTGGTTGGTGTTTCTAGGGTTGCGTGGTATGGACGGGTTTTCTTGCCGTTGGTTTTGGATGGATCTCGTTATGAAACATTGATATACCAGAAATGGTACATTAGTATTTCAGGGAGCGAATTGAGGAAAATTCCAGTTCTACTCGCAGCCATCCTAGTTCTGCTCATGATCCCTGCTCCATCTGCCTTCCCAACTTCAACCAACAACTCCGCCTACCCAGCCACTGCACTACAAGTCCCAGTGAGCCCTGACACTTACCCAGCCAACATCCTACAACCCTGCCTCCAAAGCCACGGAATCATCAACTGCCACCCCACCAGCCCCCAACATGCGACAGGTAACCCCCTCACCAATCTCAATGCAGCAAACCAAGCAACACCCAGTGTGAATGCCTACGGCAGCCCCACAACCCAAACCTATCTCGCGGTCTTCGATAAGGCATTCAACGCACACGCACCTCCGTCATCCAAAGTACCCTGCTCTATAGGCTGTCCAACCATCAACTCCAACAGCACGCTACTCGGCATCTCATTCGACTCTGCAAACAAGGGCGGCATACTCGTCTACTGCTCAGCGCTAAGCAACCCAGCCTGTTACGTCGTTACCGGAACAAGCGCAACTGCCACTCAGTGGGCGGCGATGATCGCTCTCGCCAACCAACACAACACAGGTCAGGGCCACAACCCACTACAACTCGATTCAGCACTACACCCACTGCCCGAACGAACAACCCACAACAATAATCTTGACATTACATTAGGAAACAGTGAACTATCATCCAGAGCGCTACAGTTTAACGCTGCAACAGGATTC
>Ga0315280_10010025_pt1 | contig 11975 bp, 21 predicted proteins | sample YL17G06_40_MG_FD_203697 | JGI IMG/M metagenome (GOLD analysis project Ga0315280, IMG submission 203697) | Sediment microbial communities from Yellowstone Lake, YNP, Wyoming, USA - YL17G06_40 | ecosystem: Environmental > Aquatic > Freshwater > Lake > Sediment | place: USA: Wyoming | collected... | reverse complement strand
TTTGTTTTGCCAGCGGGGGGGGAAACCCGCTCATTTGTTCGTATTTGAAGCTAAATCCCTGCGATATTGAAAAAAGTTTTCAAACCAGCTGGAGATTTTTCTGGTGCCATCGGGAGTTTTCCGAGCCGACCGGACAACTGAAAAGTTGAGGCATAATCGAACCGTTAAAGTCGGGTGACAGGCTCGGATTTTGCCCCACTTTGTGGGGCAGGGAGTCTGTAAAGCTGGGGGGGCTACTCGGTTTTAGGGCGGAGGATTGTCTGTACATTCCAGTCTTTCATAAAGCCGTCGCCCATCTGTGTGACTATAAAATCGTACTTTTGATACTCTTTACCCTTGCGGAACGGCTCGAAGTGGGCGGCCAGCTTCAGGGATAAGATAGAGAACGTGCGTGCCGCTGGCTCGCCGTTTAGTTCGTCGACCCAGAACGTCAGCCCCTTGATAGGTTTTTCCTTGCCCGACTCTTTCTCCAGGATAGTCCGCTCGATGAGGTAGTCGTCGGTGAAGTGCATCCGGGTCGGGACTCCCGGCGCCAGGGCGATATAGTTCATCAGGACCATGGTGTCACCTCCGTATTTACTCTCCCTGGTACTCGTCGGGCTTCATCAGCTCGGCCTCCAGTTCGTGGGTCATTTCTCCCCGGAGAATGGTCATAGCCGTGTCGTCACTGACATGGTGATACACAGGCGGGGCCCCGTCACGTTCCCGGGCTTCGGTAAACCAGCCGCTCTCGGCGTCATGCCACACGCTTACCGAGCCCGGGGAAAGCCCTGTCAGTTTAAGTAGCGAGAGCATTGACTTCGGAACCCTGAGCCCCAGCTTCCCCAGCAGGTCTCCCTGGAGCTTATAGACGGCCTGGTACGGCTCCGTCAGCGGGCCAAAGCCGGCCCGGGTCAGGACCCGCAGCGTCCGCTGGATCTCATTGATCTGGCGATAGCTGTGGTAGAGTAATCCCGCCATCAGTCCACCCCCAGTATCCCGCGTAGTCTCATCTTCTCGGCCCGCTCGGCTCTATACTCCGCGGTGAAGTAGTGCTGGCGCTCTTTGACATAGTCCTCGATCCAGTCCTGGTGGGAGACGACGACCTCGACGCCGGCGGCATCGGCGGCGGTCCGGATCCAATCAATCATCCAGGGGACGACGAGCCGGCAAATAATTGGCTGCTTTTCATAATAAGGCAGGTCCGGGGTGCTGGCCAGCATGCCCCGATAATAGGTGAGATCGCCGATGCCGGCCTTGATGTCCCGTATCTTGGCCTCGATGAGGTAGTAGGCGCTGGGAGTCCATTTGACGGCGTCTACCCTGGGGCGCGTCGGGCGGAACATGGCGGCGGCCTTCCCCAGCCCCATCCTGTCAACGTACTCTTGAGGGATAGGACCCAGTTCGACGTTGAGCTGCCAGCCGCCTTCCGGCCAGGCGGACATCATGTACTCTGAGATATACCGGCGCTCACGCTCTTGTCTCGGCATTTACTTCCTCATAAGGGTCGAACTCAGGATAAGACGGGTCGGGGTTCGGATTATGCTCGCAGTCGTAGTTTTCACAGTTGTTACAAGCTCTGCCCATGGGATTACTGACCCCGTCCCACTTATCCAGCACCTCATCACTGTACGGACATGCGTAACTCATCGATTCCCTCCTGCAACATGTTGGCTCTTGATTATTGTAGCGCCGTGGGGCTATTATGTCAATGAATGAGCTAAAATTTCCGCAGAGGTAATTGGACTAAAGTAAGTAAAACGGAGGATTTCTATGGCACTTAACGTAAAAGCAATTGACGCATCATCTACCAAGTGGACGGATAACGCGGGACGGGCGGCTACCGAGTACGCGACCAACGCCGCCGCCGGCGCCGAGAGCTGGGCACGCAACACCGCCGCTTCCGCCGATAACTTCGGCCAGGCTGTCAGCGCCGCCGGCATTAAAAACCGCTTCCGCAGCGGTGTCGTGAAAGCCGGCGCGGCCAAGTACGCCCGCAAGATTAACGATGTCGGCAAGGACCGCTTCGGCCCCGGTGTGGCCGCGGCCAAGGACGACTACAAGAGCGGTGCCGAGCCCTACTTCAGCACCCTGGCTTCTCTCAGCCTGAGTGCCCGGAAGCCGAAGGGAGACCCGGCCAACTACAAGCGCGTTGAGGAGGTCGGCAAGGCGCTCAACTCTAAGAGGCTCGCTATGCTGGGCAGCAGCGGGTAACCTCGCCTGACCAACCGAGGAGGTAACACATGAAAACAAGACAGACTACTATTCAGGCGTTCCAGGCGCATGCCGCGCCCGGAACCGACATCTACCCGATCCGGCTCACGGACCCGATCTCACGACTCGTCATGCCCTATAGCGTGCTCATTCCCGCCGCGGCCAGGCTACAGCACATGTCCGACGTGTTCACCAGGATCGTGATCGTGGACGGCTCAGACGTGCTGCTGTCCCTGACCGGCAAGCAGGTTGACGGCATAGCTCGTATGAGAGCGCTTTCGTCTGTCGCCACGTTTGAGACGCCCGACCCGAGCATCACGGTCTGGGGGAACCTCATCATCGACTTCGGCCGGTATCTCTACGATAAGCAGCTGGCCCTGGATGCCAAGAGGTTTAATAACCCACAAATCCAGGTCACCCATAACGCTGCTACCATCGCCGCCGCCGGTGTGCGCTGCGACTATGCCATTCTGGCGGACATCATGGAGGACCTCGGCTCAACCCCGCAGGGATTCCTGATGAAAAAAGAGGCCAAGAGCTGGCTGGCGGCCGCCGCTGCCTGGGAGTATACGGAGCTGGCCAGAGACTACCCGTACCGCGCTATCTGGATTCAAGCGCAGACCAACCTGATCGGCGTGGACGGCCACTGGAGCCGGGCGGTCCTCAGTGAGGACAACTACAAGCGCATCCCGTTTGACGTGCTGGTCGATGACCAGGTGGCGGACAACGCCGGCAAATACGGTCTGATCAGCGAGTTCGTCAGCGGGACTGTCAGCGCTTTCGCGACCCCTGTATTCGCCGCTCCGACCTATGCCGGAAACCCGCTGGCCATAAACAGCATCGCCAGAAACGCCCTCCAGGGGCAAAATCTCAACGGCGGCCAGTTCACCATCGAGAGCGCCAACGGCACGGATGATTTCCGTGGTGTTATCTCGGGGCTGTGCCCTCAGGGCCTGGTTGTCTTTGATATGGGTCCATCGGATAATATCGAGGACTGGTATGACCCGAAGGCCCTTGGTTCCCTCCGCCTTGAGGTACTTGGCGCCGGTGCGCGGACTATCCGCCTGGTGACCGAGCAGCTCCGTAACTACTAAGCCGGGAGGCTGATAATTGAATAACCTCAAGAGTAAAGAGTACAACTGGCAATTCGTTACGACCAGCCAGGTACTGTCGGCGGTACCCTGCGAGCTGGTCTATGCTGAGGTGGTGCCGGCTGCCCAATACGCCGCCACGGTCCTGTATGACGGGGTGAACGCCCTCGGTACGCGGATCATCCAGTTCGGCATCGCCCCGGTCCTAAATATGCCGTTTAGCCCCGCCGTTCCTATCTACTGCAATACAGGGCTGTACATCGCCCTCGGCGGCGGCCAAACCGGCGTATTCGTCCAGTGGCGTGAGCTAATGAATGAGGAGAAGGGGGTCTAGCGCCCCCTTCTCTCCTGTTCTATAAATAGCTGAGGCTAATTGTGTTATTTGAGACCAGTATCACGATACCCAAAAACACGCTCAAGACCGCCCCCACTGAGGTGATGCTCCGGATTGCCCACGGCATTATCAGTAAAATCATGGTCCGCCCCCGCCCCGGTCATGCCGCTTTAGCTCACTGTGTTATCCTGCACCACGAGCACCAGATAGCGCCTTCGACCCTGGACATGGACTTCGCCGGTGATACTTTCCCGATAGACTGGGAGGAGTATTACGAGGTCTACCAGCCCCCCTACGAGCTGAAAATCAAGGGCTGGAACGAGGACGACACATACGAACATACGTTCGATATATTTGTAGCTGTGTTACCCCGCAAGGGCATCATCGCCACGGCCATTGTAGATAGTCTCAAGGACTTATTCAGTCTTAACACTATTAAGCGCATCTTTACGGGAGGCTCTTAAATGGTAAGAGGACAGCCTGATTACGGTATAACGGCTAAGACACCCGTAGCTTCCGGTATCTCCGACCCTGGGGAAGCGGCGGCCAGGCTGGGGAGCATCAACGTCTATGACCGCCGGGGATGGACGGTATGGATGGACGACTTCGAGGCTCCTGCCTTGAAGTGGCGCCCCTTTAATATTGCTCCAGGGACTGCCCCGGTATTGTCAACAGTCAACGCCTGGATGGGCGTCCAGTCAGTATCCTTCACGGCGCCTAGCGGTGTGCTTTCGGAGAGCTATATAGAGAGAAAATTCCCTTTGCTCAGGCTCGGCAGGGCTGGAGTAGAAATCTGGGTGTGTGGCACAACGGAAATGCCGGGGTACATATATCTAAAGTTCCTCATATCTGACGGGGTTAATCAAACAAGAGGGACATGGAAGCTCGATACTGTAAACAATATCATCTATATATACTCAGGTGGAGTCGACGTCCCCATAGCTACTAATGTTTTTGGCAAAGATGATACCTATAATTTTCTACCTATTAAGTTGGTGGTAGACATGGACACCGACCACTACACCAGGTTACTAGTCGGGCCGGATGAGTATGATTTGTCTAGCTATCCCCTGGAGCCTGTAGCGCTTTTCCCTCTCAGATTTATTCAGGTTGATATTGGAGCGAAAAGTAACAATTCGCTTACTGACATTCATGCCTATACCGATAACTTCATCCTGACTCAGAATGAGCCGTAAAGTGAGGTGCTAAAATGGAGGAGCAAATAGACTGCTGGGGATGGGACCCTGTAGCTGAGACCTGGGTTAAAATCCAGGTTGACGTCAACGGCAAGCTGGTAGTCACAACTTAGGAGATAAAATGGCACAGAAAGCACTATGGGGTTGGTGTCCCGGTAGTAATGCCTGGGTCAAGATGCAGGTAAGCGCTGTCGGGCAGCTGGTAATCGACCCCACGGCGATATTTGATGATACCCATTATGGCGTTAGCGGTGATTTACTTCACGCCCCAACGTCTAATGCCTTCTTTGACCATGATGCTGACCCCTACGCTCACCAGGACACCGGCGGCAAGTGCGGTATAACCGCCGCAACGCTGACGGGCAATATCACCCTGACGCCGTACGTTGATACTATCCACCAATGGTTAACGCTGGGCGGCGTCGACCGCGATGTCACCCTGGCGACTTTAGGAGCTAAAGTCGGAGACATCTTTATTGTCCGGAACAATAACATTTACACCAGCGTCAACAAGCTAAATATTTTCCAGGGGGTCACCTTCCTGGACTCCATTTACGCACTAGCTATAAAATCGTTTATCTACGACGGCACCAACTGGGTAGGGCATGATATTGCGAGTTCGATATCCGATGCCACTTCATATAACATGAGCCTGGGGAGGCAGGCGCAGGCCTATAACATGGGGTTTGCTATCGGGCCGGACTCCAGGGCCTATGACAATGGAGTTGCCGTAGGCAGGTCAGCCTACGGCTATAATGAGGGTGTCGCGATAGGGACTGCCGCAGTAGGCGCGAACTACGGGGTCGGTATAGGCCGTAGTGCAAATAGCGGCGCTAAACATTACGCCATTGCCCTGGGGGTTAATGCAAAATGCACCCGTACCGCCGAGACGGCTGTCAATATTGAGGACTACTCCAGTCCCAGGGGCAATTATACCCAGGGCAGATTCTTTGGCATTACCACGTCTGCCGCTCCGTTAGAAATATACCTGGGGGGACTCGCTGGCGAACGGTTTATCCTCCGACCAAGTTCAGCCCTGGCTTTCAGGATCACCGTCGTGGCCAGGGACAACGTGGCTAACGAAGTGGCGATGTATACCTTCGAGGGGGTAATCAAGCGCGACGCCGCCAACAACACGGTCATGTCTCACCTTGATACGACTGTCGTGTACGAGGACGATGCCACATGGGACTGTGTTGTCGCAGCTGACGACGCTAACGAGGCGCTGATAATCACGGTCACTGGCGATGCGACTAACCCGACGCGCTGGGCGGCGGTACTGGAGGGCGTCGAGGTAATATTTTAGTCTTTAGATAAAAGGGGTAACATTATGACTACACCAACACCTGACAGCAAGCTCGACGATATCCGGGAGATTTTGATGGACTTCGGCCTCCCGGTGATCATTATCATCGTATGTCTCATCCTGCTGCTGACGGGCCTGGACGGCGAGGTCAAGGCGATCCTGGCCATGGCAGCCGGCTGGATATTTAAGAGCGGATACACCCGGGCGAAAAACGGGAAGGGGGGATAATATGGCAGCTTCAGCACCGTTCAAGGTACTCAAGATTGACGAAATGTCCGCGTTATCTGACACCGGGGGCGTGGTGAAAGTCTACCGCCACCAGATTAAGACGAAGGGCGGCGTCGTCCTGTCCGTCGATATCGGCAGGGACGACTTCACCCCGGACAAGGCGACCGTGATCCTGACAGCCGCGGCTAAGAACGCTGACGCTATCCTGGCGATTTGAGGTTCCCGTGAGCTTCTTTAACTGGATCATCAACACGCTGGGGGGTATCAGCGGCTCCTTTTATGATGCTTATTTAGAAGTGAGCGGGTGGGTATGGCCGTTTTATTACCTGGCTAACCCCCTTTACTGGGCAAGCTCCAGGTTCGCTGACCTCTCCTGGGACTTTTACTACTTCAGCGAGTGGGCTTATGACGTCTGGAATAGAGTAACCTCGATCCTGAGCTGGGACAATATCTGGAGCCTCATCAAGCAGTATGCCGGGGCTCTACTCTATGAGCTGAAAGGGCTCTGGGACTGGTGGACCTCGATATGGTCAGAGATAGGCACCTGGTGGTCGGCGGTGCAGTACGACGTCCGGGGCTGGATCGATACCGCCGTGGGGGGGCTGAGGGACATCGCCGGGGCCTGGAGCAACTTCTGGAATTACCTCTGGCCGCAGCTCACCCGGGGCTTCGATAGCCTGAAATTGGGCTGGGATAACTTCATGTATCAAACTCTCCCCAACCTGGTGAACTTCTCCTGGCTGACGACCTGGTGGAATAGTCGGCTCGGCGATGTCCGGGAGTTAGTCAATACCGCTATCAGGGATGCCGCCGGCCTAGCCGAGGGCTGGCAGGACATGAGGTCTATCGTGGTGACATTCTTTCAGGACCCGGTCGAGTTTATCTGGCAGCGGTTCGCCGACTGGTTTTTAGGACCGGAGGGATAGTATGAGTGTAGGGGAGAGATTTAAGACATACGTCGATGGTCTGGCGGACTCCTGGGGGGACCGCCTGGCCGGCTGGATGATGAGCTGGGCCCAAAAGGGTATCGTCAACGCCTTGGAGGAAATGGAGCCCGAGCAAAAAGCGGCTATCGACGACATGGCACAAAAGCTGATTGATAACCCGAACGTCCCGGAGTATGCCAAGGGTTTCCTCCGCATGGCCACGAAGCGCGGCAACCCCCTGATTATCGTCGGCGCGGTTATCTTCGGCGTATTTATGATTATCCCCATGGTCACCGCCGTGGCCCAGCCCCTGGGGAATATACTGACGCAGAAGGAGGAGCGGGTCCTGCGCACCTTCCGCCTCGACCCGAACTCGGCACTCACCGCCTGGCGCCGCGACCGGACCGTCTATAACTGGGTATTCGACGACCTCAAGGACCAGGGGGTTCCCGACCGTACCATCGAGACCCTCAAGGAACTATCGAACATCATCCCCGGGGTTCAGGACCTCATCCGGATGAGTGTCCGGGAGGCCTTCTCCCCGGAGATCGCCGAGAAGTTCGGACAGTACCAGGACCCGCCGACCGCCGTCTATCCCTGGGCTGAGAAGCTCGGGCTGTCGCAGGAGTGGGTCGATCGCTACTGGGCGGCCCACTGGGAGCTCCCAAGCTCCGGCGACGGCTTCGAGCTGCTGCACCGCGGCATTATCACCGAGGACGAGCTCAAACTGCTGCTGCGGGCCCTGGACGTCATGCCCTTCTGGAGGGACAAGCTCATCAAGCTCTCCTGGAATATCCCCACCCGGGTTGATGTCCGCCGCTTCTGGGACCTGCGGACCATCGACGAGGCCAGGCTCCGGGAGGTCTATACCGCCATGGGTTACCATGGCCAGGACCTGGAGGATTACATTCTGTGGACAAAGATTTATACCGAGTTCCCTGACCTGCTGGCCAGGTTCAAAAACGGCTGGATATCCCTGGACAACGTCCGCAGCCGGCTGCTCGAGCTCGGCATGAAAGCGGACGCCACGGATGAGCTGATACAGACCAAGGTCCAGGCCGAGGGCGCCGCCAGGAGCAACGCCGAGCGGGACCTGACTCTCACCGATATCTATAAAGGGGTAAAAATGGAGCGGGTCACCCGGGCCGAGGCCGTGGGTCTGATCATGGACCTGGGTTACAGCGAGGACGAGGCCGGGTTTAAGCTCGACGTCAACGTGCCCACGGACGAGACGACCTCCGCCGTCGAGCAGCGGCAGCTGGCCAAGGCCGACGTGCTCAGCGGCCTGAAGGCCGGCATCATCACCAGGGAGGGCGCCCGCCAGATGCTCCTCCAACTCCGCTACGCCGCGGTCGATGTCGAGTTCCTACTGAAACTGTACGACGCCCTGGTAAAGCCCCCCGTGGAGGTCAAGCTCCTGGAGGCGTCGAAGGCAGACATCGTCTTGGGGGTAAAGAAGGGGCTCATCACCCAGTCGGAGGGTCACGCCATGCTCCTGGACCTCGGGTACGCGCCGGCTGCCGCCGACTTTATCCTGACGGTTCAGACGACCGAGAGCCCGTTCTCGCCGGTGACCTTCGACGAGTTCAAGGACCGGACGCAGAAGTGGCGCCTGGCGGCCGGCATGGAGGGTAAACCTATGACTGAGGAGATTAAGAAGCTGGGGGCTGACCTGGTAAGGATATCCGCGGAGGTCACCGCCCTGGCCCGGACCATCTCGGAAGAGCAGGGTAAGCTGGTGTCGGATACCGTTATTCCCGCGGAGGCAACGGCCCGGGTTAAAGAGCTCCAGGCGGTTTTATACAAGGCCCAGGCGGAACTCGCCCGGGTTAAGACCGACTATAACGCCAAAATAGCGGAGTGGAAACATGCCGCTAAATAAAGTGTTTACCGGGGAAACACCCCCTCCGGAGCCTGACGACGAGGAGGAGGATGAGGGGGAGGAGCTATAAATGTGGGCGCATCTCCAGTCAGCTTACTACTGGTTCTGGCATGACGTCTGCAAGCGTCCGGAGCCGTTTACCTATACCATGAGACGCTCTGCAATCAATCACCCGTTGCCCTGGATACTCATCCCCCTGGGGGTCGGCGCGGCCTGGTGGCTCCTGGTGACGCATCTTTGGGGCATTTTATAGGAACCACAGCTATGACGACGCGCTACAATCGAAATTTAAGCCCCTCGACACCCCCGGTTATACCTTTATGTCTTATAAAGTGCTCCCGCCCTCCGGCCGTCGAGTTGGCACAGATGGAAGCGCCCTCCCTGATAGGTTGTGAAACCCTGACATGCGCCCTGAGTGCTCGGTTGAAACGGCTGGAAACCTATCCTCCAAGAAGCTGGATGGTGTTTTACCTGAACTAGCCGGCCGGTGGTTACCGCCCCTCTGTTTTCCTTTCCATAACAATCATTGTCAGCCCCAACCTATATCTGTCACTAAATAAACTGACGCTACCCCCTTGACATTACGGTGTACTCGGTGTATAATCCAGTACACTACAACAGGTCATAAAAAGGAGGTCAATGATGTTAACAACCACCTTCCAACTCTTAAAAGATGCCGGCGCCTGCACTTCGAGATATCAATTTTACGCTAAGCATGTTGGTGGGGTAAATAAGTACGGCCACGACACCCCGATTAACCTGGTCGATATGCTGGACCATAACGGCCTGGATGATGCCCTGTGGTGCCTGCGATGCTGCCAGGACCAGCCGGCAGCTGAAAAACAGGCTCGTCTGCTGGCTGCGGACTTTGCCGAGCATGTCCTCCACTTCTTTGAGGAGAAATACCCCAACGACAAGCGACCGTGCCTTGCGATTGAAGCGGCCCGGCTTTATGCCCATGGAGAAATAACAGACGCAGCCAGGGCCGCAGCCAGGGACGCAGCCGGGGCCGCAGCCGGGGACGCAGCCGGGGCCGCAGCCGGGGACGCAGCCTGGGCCGCAGCCGGGGACGCAGAGCATAAGTGGCAATCCAAGAGATTTAAGGAGGTACTGAGCGTATGAGCAAAACAATCAAGCTGGAGGACAAGGTTTACAACAAGCTAACCGGCTTAATGAGGCCGAAGGAGACCTACTCCCAGGTCGTGGAGCGTATCCTGATGATGTTCGACAAGCTGGGGGAGCTTAAGGACGTCCTGGAGGGCGTGGTAGCGTTCAAAAAGGGGCAGCTGGAGCGCCTGGAGCAACAAAAACACGACCCGACGATATCGACCACCGGCACAGGCGAAGGCCGGATGCCGTAGAAAGGAGGTTGAACGATGAAGTGCCCACTGTTATTACCTGGTAGCCTGCACCAACTGACTAAAAACAAACAGGAACCTCTCGACTGTCTCCAGGCGGAGTGCGCCTGGTGGCATAATGGCGGTGATTGCTGTGCTGTACTCAGTATCGCCGTTAACCTTACTTATATTGAGGAGAGTACAGCAAAGGTGGTGAACCGTGATAACAGGTAAGAATGAGGAGCTCACCGCCATGGCCGATAACAACGTCTGCGCGGCTGACGGCGGACACCTATCCGTTGCCTGGGACGCTGAGGCCAGCATGTATTATCTGCGCTGCGGTATCTGCAACGTCACTAAGGGCATACAACGGGTGCTGTCCGCCACCGAGGAACTTAAGGCCGGCGTCGAGCTGCCGCCCCAGGTAAAGGATAACGTCGAGCGGGGCATGGCGAAACGCCAGGCGAAACACCCCGTACCCGCCGGCGCCGTGACCATGGGCGGCATACCGGCGTCCGACCTCGGCACCGGGGAGCTGCTTACCCTGGACGTAATGAAAGCCCTGGTCGACTACGCCCGCGGGTACGGGCTGGACCCGAAGCGCGGCCACGTGTGCCTGATGTACGGCAAGCCCTACATCACCATCGACGGTTACCTCTACCACGCCAGCAAACAGGGTAAGCCTTACCAACTCGCCACTCGGCCATTCGGTTTAGAGGAGCGCGTGCAATACCAGATTACCGACCAAGACCATGCCTGGATAAGTACCGTTACAATGGATAACGGCCTGACAAAGGTCAGTGGTTTGGGAATTGTCACCCAGGAGGAGATGACGGAAAAGAGCAAGAAAAACCCCGACCGGCTCGCCGCCCCAGTGGTCGCCCGGCACCCCTGGCAGCTGGCTCAGAAGCGCGCCGAGTGGCAGGCTATGAGACGGGCGTTCCCCATCGGGGAGTCCCCCCGGGGAGAGAAGATAAACCAATGAATTGCCCCATGTGTAAGAGCCAGTATTGCCTCAAGATAAATATAATACTGAGTAAAATGCCAGGTGAGGTTATACGCTACAAATGCCAGGTATGCAGATACGAATTTCTTCGTTGGCATGCTACTATTACTCCTCCAGTTTACGATAAACAGATATACAAGGAGGGTTAAATGACACATAAATACGAAAAGAGGTGCTGGAGCTGGGGCAGCACCAAAATGGAGCCCGACAGCAGGGGTGTCAGATGTAAGAAATGTGGGGCTACCTGGAACGAAATAGCTGAACTGCATCATACGTCTGAGCCGGGTAAAGCCTTTGAAGAAGAGCGGATTAAACGAAAGGAAATTCACCCAGAACTTTATGCCCCCCCCGGAACATAGACCAGAACTGAGATCCTGGCATTGCCAGGTAAGGCTGGAGCCACTTCTCGTAAAATGCCACGCCGTGCTCGGCCAGGTACCGGGCGATAAGGAGGAATAGCTTATGAAGAAGATAGA
>Ga0315280_10010024_pt1 | contig 11975 bp, 8 predicted proteins | sample YL17G06_40_MG_FD_203697 | JGI IMG/M metagenome (GOLD analysis project Ga0315280, IMG submission 203697) | Sediment microbial communities from Yellowstone Lake, YNP, Wyoming, USA - YL17G06_40 | ecosystem: Environmental > Aquatic > Freshwater > Lake > Sediment | place: USA: Wyoming | collected... | reverse complement strand
CCGGCGACCGCCCGTTCCGCGTGGCCGGCGTTTACTACGATTACACCAGCGACCGCGGCTACGCGGTGATGGACCGCTCCGACTGGCTGCGCTACGGCGGCGGCCCGGAAGCCACCAGTCTCGCCGTCTACCTCCAGCCCGGCGCCGACGCCGAACGCGTCCGCCAGACACTGTCACAGCGCACAACCAGCCGGGCCTTGCTCATTACGCTGAACCGGGAACTGAAAGCCAATGTGATGCGCATCTTCGACGGCACCTTTGCCATCACCTGGGTGCTGGAAGCCATCGCCATCGCGGTGGCGGTGCTGGGTATCGCCAACGCGCTGCTGGCGCTGGTGCTGGAGCGCCGCAGGGACTTGGGCATCCTGCGCTACCTGGGAGCTTCCGGCCGGCAATTGCGCCGCCTGGTGGTGTTTGAAGCGGCGCTGCTCGGCCTGCTGGCCTGCGCCGTGGGCCTCTTGCTCGGTGTCGCCTTGTCGCTGGTGCTGATCTACGTGATCAACCGGCAGTCATTCGGCTGGACCATCCAGTTCTCTCTTCCGGTCGGGTTTCTGGCGCTGGCCACGCTGGCGATTTACGCGGTCACCTGTCTGAGCGCGCTGTTTCCGGCGCGCCAGGCGGCGCGCATCGACCCCGTCGAAGCCGTGCTGGTGGAGTAGCGTCCGGAATCAGACGCACACTGTTCATTCGATGGCGATGGTGACGGTGTTGGATGTCGCGCCGCCGATGGAGAGCACCACGGAAACGGCGTCGCCGGTGGAAGCGCTTTGCGGAACCTGGGCGTTGACCTGGTAGAGGCCCACAAAGCCGGGTGCCAGTCCCGAGAAGGTAACAGCGGCTGGCACGGTGCCGATGGTGACGCTCGGCTGCGTGACCGCCTGCGAAAGCGGATTGCTGGCGGCGGCCACGCCGCTGCGGGGCGTGTCGCTGATCGTCGTCGCCAGTTTGGCAGGCATGTATGTCTTGCGGGTGGTGAGCAGGACCGCTTCGCCGGAAACCGCTGCGGCCTCGGCGCGCGGTCCTGTTCTCAGAGGGATGAGGATCTCCTTCGGTACGCGTTTATCCGTGCCTGTTTACCAAGCCGGGCGGAATTACGCCGGGCAGCCTCAAACCCGGCTTCAAGGCGCCGATCACGGCAGGACGTTGCAGATGAACCCGCTGATCTCCGCGCTGTAGCGTCCGTACAGTCCAGAAAACGGGCTGGTCGGGTCCGGCCAGACGAGCCACGGCCCTACCATCAGCAGGTTTCCTGAAGCGCTCGCGAATCTGCCTGTTCCTGACACGATCTTGTGGGTGCCTTGGTAGGAGCCCAAGCCGATCTTGCCGGGAACTATCGGGAAAACAGCATTGGTAACGTAGGTTGTGAAGGTGTCCTGGAATCTGCCTTGGGCGTCGGGATTGAACGCGAAGGTACACGACCCGCCTTTTCCCTGGCCGATGCTTCCGCCGACTCCGCGCCAGTAGTCGGTTCCGTCATTGCCGGAGTACAAGCCGATGAGCAGCTCTGGGCCCTCCAGGAAGCCCCAAACCGGCCCGCCCCAGATATCTGGCTCCTTCAGCGGCAGGGCGGCCGGCAAGGTTGCATGGCTGATGGCTCGAAATGCCCTGCAGTTCGATTGCGCCTGGGCACTGGGAGCGAGGGCAAGCAGAATCAGCAAGCCCACGGCCAATGCCAACATAAAGAAACACTTGCTGCTTCGCATTGTGGAACTCCTTGTCTCGTGGATTGCGGTTTTGGGGGGTTCAACCGCGTCGCTCGGTCGGCGGTCCAACCGTTAGCCGCCCCGAACGTGACAGATTCTGCGGCGGTTGACTGGGCAATTCAATGAACCGTCCCTGACGAAACCCTGATCAATTCCTGACACAGCCGAGCTCCGTGAATAAAAGAGTTTTAGATCGCCAATTCGCAGTGAATGATTCAATGACCCGAGCGGTGCTATACTCGGCCCCATATGCCGGACGAGAGAGAGACCGGCATGGCGCAAGCCGCGCCGAACTCATCGACAATTCGCTTCGACTGCTTTGAGGTGGATGCCGGCACGGGTGACTTGCGCCAGAACGGCGTTACCGTCCGGCTGCAACCTCAGCCGCTGCACTTGCTGCTGGCGCTGCTGCGCCAACCGGGAAGAGTCGTCAGCCGGGAGGAATTGCGCCGCTCGCTGTGGCCCGAGGAGACCTTTGTAGACTTCGACGACGGTCTGCACCAGGCCGCGGCGAAGCTGCGCGAGGCGCTGGGCGACTCGGCGCAGTCACCGCGCTACATCGGAACGGTGCCCCGCCGCGGCTATCGCTTCATCGCTCAAGTCACGACTGCCGACGAACTATCGGCGCCGCGCCGCTTCTCCAAGCGCATCCTCTGGTTCGCGACGGCGGCAGGAGTATTGGTCCTGGTCGCTGTCTCTGCTGTCGTCTTCCACATCCGCAGAACGTCGGCGCTTACCGAGAGGGACTTCATACTGCTGGCGGACTTCACCAACACCACCGGCGATCCGGTTTTCGACGCCACTCTGAAACAAGCTGTAGCCGTGCAACTGGGGCAATCCCCTTACTTGAGCATACTTTCCGAGCGGCGGGTGCAGGAGACGCTGGCCTACATGGAGCGCCCAACGGAGGAACGCGTGACCGGCGCCGTTGCCGCCGAGGTGTGCCAGCGCTGCGGCGTCAAAGCCATGCTGCGGGGGGAGATCGCCAGGCTCGGCGGCCGTTACGTGATCGGCCTCGAGGCCGTCAATTGCGTTACTGGCGGTCCGCTGGCCCACGTTCAAGAGACGGCCGACAGCAAAGAGAAAGTGCTCGAGGCGATAAGCAAAGCGTCGTCCGGGCTGCGGCGCAACCTGGGCGAATCGGTCCGATCGGTTCAGAGATACGATGTCCCGCTGCAGGAGGCCAGCACCTCGTCGCTGGAAGCGCTGAAGGCTTACAGCCTGGGACGCGTCCAGGTCAACCGGGGAGCACAAGCCGAAGCCATAACTCATTTTCTGCGGGCCGTCGAGCTCGATTCCAGTTTTGCCTCCGCCTATGTCGAGCTGTCTTTGGCTTACGGGAACCTTCTACGAGATGACGAGGCCAACAAGTACGCAACGAAGGCCTTCGAACTGCGGCAGCGGGTCAGCGAGCGAGAAAGGCTGGACATCGAGAGCCGCTACACAACGAATGCGACCCGTGACTTCCTCAAGACCGTGGAAACGCTTCAGCAGTGGGTCCGGACGTACCCGCGCGATCCCGCTCCACGCCGCCGTTTGGCGTTTCGCTATCAGAATTTGGGCCAGTTCGAGAAAGCTCTTGCCGAGGGCCGCGAAGCCATCCGTCTGGATCCCACGCACCCGGGGAACTATTGGGCGCTGACGCTCGCGAATCTGGCTTTGAACCGGTCGGCCGAGGCCAAGGCGGCAGCCGAGGACGCGGTTGAACACAAGCACGACAACTGGCTGACCCATTTCCTGCTCTACGAGGCAGCGTTCGTTCTGGGCGATGCGGACACCATGCGGCGGCAGGTGGAGTGGGCCAAAGGCCAGCCTGAGGAACACGCCCTCGTTGCGGCGCAGGCCGCTTCGGCCGCCTTCTTCGGGCGCCTGGCGGAGGCGCGCAGCATCTACCGCCGCGCCATCGAGCTGGCCGCGCGTAACGACGACAATGAGCACGCAGCGGTGTACACCGCCGGCCAGGCGCTGATCGAAGCGAGCTTTGGCAACCATCGGCAGGCGCGCGAACTCGCTGCCAAGGCGCTGGCCATAGACCGCGCCCGCCGCGTCCTGGTTGTCGCCGCGCTCACCTTGGCGCGAACCGGGGATCGTGCCCAGGCCGGGGCGCTGGCCGAGGAACTGCGGCAGCGCTTGCCGAAAGACCTCCCCGTGAACGCGATACTTCTGCCGGCTATCCGCGCCGAGATCGGGATTAGCCGGGGCCAGCCGGCGCGGGCTCTCGACCATTTGCAAGCGGCCCTCCCTTACGAGTTCGTGATCGAACTGGGCTACGAGAGGAATTTGACGGCCGTGGAGGCACGTGCCCGCGCGCTGCTGGCCGCCGGCGACGGCGCCGGCGCGGCCCGCGAGTTTCAGAAGATTCTGGATCACCGCGGGCTCGTTCCCAACCATCCAGCATACGCGCTCGCTCATCTTGGCCTGGCGCGCGCCTTGTTGCTTGCCGGCGACACTGCGAAAAGCCGCAAAGCCTACGAGGATTTCCTGGCCCTTTGGAAAGAAGCCGATCCCGACATTCCCGTGTTGCGGCAAGCCCGAAGCGAGTACGGCAAGCTGAAATGAGATAGCCGGCTCGGAGTGCGGCGGCTTGCCGCCGCCCCGCCCGCACACGCGCCAGTCCACGCGAACCGTGCAATCCCTATTCGATAGCGATGCTGACAGTATTGGATGTTGTGCCGCCGATGGAAAGCACCACCGAAACGGCGTCGCCGGGAAGGACCCCGTCGGGGATTTGGGCGTTGACCTGATAGAGGCCCACAAAGCCCGGCGCCAGTCCCCAGAAGGTGACAGTGGCCGAAACACTGCCGATCGAGACGATGGGCTGCGTGAGGGCCTCTGACAGCGGATTGCTGGCGGCGGGCGCGCCGGTTCGAGGCGTGTTGCTGACGGGTCCCAGGCCGATGCAGTAAATCGAGATGTACTCGCCGCGCAGCGCCGGGCGCGTTGCCCGGCCGCTGATTGAGCCACGGGCGGCCGCGATCTCGCCGCCGGGCGCCAGGAGAATCGCGCCCTGCCCGCGCCCGGTTGAGTTTGTGGAGAAGACGGCGGGGCCTAGCGAACTGATGGACACGGTCGCGGTCACCGACGTTCCCCCGGCAGTCAGGGTGAGCGCCGCCGACGTCCGGCCCTGCATTTCCCACGGAACCTGGAAATTAATTTGCGTCGGAGAAACAAAAAAGAGGGGGGCGGAGAATCCCTCCATCTGCAGGCTGGCGCCCGCCAGCGTGGTGGGCAGAGGCGTACCGCTTGCCAGGGCGGTGGTTGACGCCATTCCGGTGCCGAACAGCGAGGCGATCATGCCGGGCGCGAGGGGCGCGGCGAAGCTGGCGCCGTTCACCACGCCGTTGGCGGCGAAGGCCGGGCGCAGGGGCTCGCCGAGATCGAGCGTGGCGGTGAGCTGCGCGCGGTTGCCGGTGGCCAGCGCGAAGTTGCGCTCCATCTGCTGGCGCCGGGTGTTCACCCATCCGATCTCCTCGTCGGTGGCCCGCCGCGTGCTCCGCTCCATCAGCACGAACATCACCTTGAAGCTTTTTTGACTGTCCTTGTATGCAGGGACCCGCTGCCCCAGCGCATCGATCACCTGCTGGACCACCACGTTTTTGCGCGTGCCCCGGTAGGTGCCCGCCGGGGTGTAGTACTCGGGGCCCAGGGCCGGATTCGAGTTCTCAATATAAAACCAGGGCTCGACTTCCTCCGGCGCGGCCAACCCCATCAGGTACAGCTCGTGCCACGTGAAGCCGTAGTAGGGTGCCGGACTCGGCGCCGTAAAGCTTCCGTCCCCGTTGTCCTTGAAGCGCGTCCCTCCCATCACCGACGAATCGCCGGTGCTCAGGACGGGGAAGGCGGCCGGCATGTGCACATACTGGGCCGGGTGCGCGGTCAGCGGGTTCAGTACCGAGCTGCTGGCGCCATTCTCCATGATTTTCAAAAAGTACAGCCAGTAATGCGAGAATTCGTGGATCAGCGTGTGGCCGTTGTCGGTGGTGGCGCTGATCCGGTTCATCTGCGTCACGTTGGTCGATTTCGGCCGGTACAGGTAGGAAGTGGGGAAAACGCCGTTGGCGCTGGCCCGCCCGCCCGTCGAATAGGCGCTGGCACCGGAGATGATCGTGTTTGTATAGAAGCTCTGGAAAATAGCGATGCCGTCAAGGTCTCCGTCCTTCAGCCCGTAGGCCTCCCGCATCTGCTGCCATACGCGGACGACATCTACGGCCGGCAGCGTGTAGGTGGCGAACAGCGGCGCCGAAAGCACCGCCGCGCCGGGCAGGGAGCTGAAGGCCGTCTCCAGATCGGCGGAGTGAGCGCCCAGGTTCACGGTTCCGTTCACGCTGTCGCTGGCGCCGGAATACGAGGAAGCGAGCCGCACGCTGATGGAAGTGGAAGAGAGCGGCACCGCGCTTTCCATGATCCACACGGTAAACCCGTGCTCTTCGATCGTGGCCGACGGCCGGTTGGGAATCGACAGCCACTGGTATCCGCCGCGATTGATGGCCAGCGAGAATGACCTGGCCGCCTGCGTCACCGTGTCCGTCAAGGTGAGCGAGTAGGTGATGTTGTTGGTGGGAAGAGAGGCGGCGGCGGTGAGCGTGCCCTTTACCGTCACCTGGAATTCCAGCAGATCGGTGCCGGCCACCCGCACGGCGCGCACCGACTGGATGTCGAGCAGGTCGCGGAGCGCCGGGTCGGTCGTGGTTCCGGATACGTCGCCCGTCGCATCGTTGAGCGTGGCCGATTGCAGCACCGACTGGCGCCGCGCTTCCTGCCCGGAACTGACCGCGATGTCGCCGAACACCGGGGCCCGCTTGTAGGAGAACAGAATGTCCCCGTTCGGATACAGCCGCGCCTGGATGTCGGTGCCCAGATCGTTGGTCAGGTCGTCGCCGTTTTGCGCCGAGCGCCAGGTAATCAGCAGCGAATCCCTGCTCTCCTTCACGAACAGGTAGCGGGAGCGCTGGCCGCGGGTGGTGTGCAGCAGCGGCGCAATCACGCCCCGCAGGCTGAACAGGTCGGCTGCGTCATATTCATAGACGGTGCCGACGGTGGTGACCTCCGAAATCGCGGGCGGCGAGAGGAAAATCCCGCGATAGGTCGAGAGATAAACAGTGTTAACGGTCTGTCCAAGAAACGGAAAACTGAAGGCCGTGAGCGTATAGGCGCGATATTGAACATCCGCAGTGCTGCCGGACGACGGGAACGCATAGAAGAGCGTGCCCGGACTCGGATCATAGTTCAGGGCCTGCTTGGCGACGGTGAAGGTATCGTCGACGTTGCGCGTGAACAGCAGCGAGCTGTTCTGCAGGTCGAATGGCCGATCGAAGGGGGCGTTGGTGGAATCCGTCTCCAGCAGATAGACGCCGTTGACCACGCGGATGGCGTGGGGGCGCGTCTGCGCCATTGGCGCGAGCCGCTGGGCCTCGCGGGCCAGCACCCAGCGGTGCAGTTCCTCGACCTGCGCGTCGGTGGCCGGGCCGGTGCCGCAGGGAAGGGCGTCCGGCGCCTGGCCGGCCGCTGGCCACACCGACAGCAGGAGCAGCAACGCCGCTGGAAGTGCCCGTTTCACCGTAGCCGCAAGATACCACAGGGCGCTCGAACCACAAAGCCTTCCTGGTTCTTGGTGTCTTCGTGGCCTGGTGGTGAAGTTCTTCAGGGAACGCGGCCAAACTGAGCAGCGGCCTCCTGCCACTTCAACAGCGGGGGAAACACGCTCCAGTCGTAGAGATGAGCGCGGTACCAGGCATTCCGCTCAGCGGCCAGCCGCCCCACCTGCGCGCGCTGCTCCTTGCTCAGCTCTGGGTTGCGGGTCAGCGCCAGCGTCCTCGATTGCAGCGACGCGTAATCGAGCCCCAATTGCAGCCAGGCAATGCGCCGGGCATAGACCGAATCGAGGGGAACCTGCCTGGCAGCGGCGGCCAGCAAGGCGCGCCACTGTCCGATGACGGCGGGCGTATACACGTCAGGCGCGGCGCGCAGGAATTCGTCGTTCCGCCGCTCGCCGCCCTGGAGCTTGGCGGCCACCTCGTCGGTAGCCTTCTCTACCGCCAGATAGTACCTCTTCACCTCGTCCGCCCCCGGACCAAAGCCCGCGCGGCAATAGTCGTCGAGCAGCGCGTCCACGTCCAGCCGCGGATTCCAGAGCAGCCTGGCCAGCACGTAGTAGTTGATGCCCTGGGTGCTCCAGTGGTGGACCAGCGAGTCGAAGTCGCAGCCCATCATGTTGCGCTCGGCGCGGTGCCGGATGTCGGCGGCCAGCTTGTGGATGAAGACCAGGGGCATGCCGTGGCCGGTGTGCAGCAGGTTGGGCCGGTAGAAGAGATGGCGGGCCAGCGTGGCCCATTCGTCCCATTGCCCCAGGTCTTTGCGGCGCGAGGCCTCGGCTACGTATAGATCGTTGAAGCCGACGTAGCCCAGCAGGATATTGGGCCGCAGGTCCCGCTCCCGTAGCGGCGGGTTCTTCCACGAGCCGTAGGCGTAGCCGCCAACCAGCTTGTCGGGGAACTCCTGGGCCAACATTTCGGCGGCGCGGTTGTAGAAGCGGACGTAGCGGTCGCTGAGCGAAACGTGTTCGCGGGCCACGTCCTTACCGCCGGCCCGCCAGTTCATCGTGTATTTCTCGCCGTTGGGGTCGTCCCATTTCTCACACTCCGGGCAGACGCAGTTGCCCTGGAAAACGTTGTCGTTGGGCGATGCTGAAAAAGAGAGAAACTCCGGGCTGCGGCGGAAGAACTCGCGCGCGTTCTCCATCCACTGCCGGGCCACGGCCTGGTTGCTGACGCAAATCTTCACCCGGTCGTAGTTGGACCAGGGCCAGGTCCGGGATCCATCCGGCATCATGGCGAAGTATTCGGGATGGCTGTCGTGGTACTTCTCCCACCAGGTGGTGAAGCCGTGGCCATAGTTGGCGCGGAAATTGCCGCCCAGCCGCAGGTGCGAAGTCCACTGGCCGGAGGCCTGGCGCATGGCTGCGTGCCGCGCCGTGTCCATTTCCAACTCGGTCATGCCGCGGCCCAGCTTTTGGGGATTGAGATTGGCGATGCCGTCGCGGATGTTGCGCAGGTGCAGAGCGGGCGCGTCGGTGCGGTCAATGCGGCCCAGGCTCAGATTCGTCTTGCGCGGCACCACGGTTCCCAGTTCGCCGGGCCACAGCCAGCGCACGCCCAGGTCGCGCTCCAGCAGGTCGGCGACGCCATAGCACGTGCCGCCGTCCAGGCTGCCGCGGTCGGCGCCGACGATGTAGAGCCGGCCGGGCGCCGTCCGCAGCAGGAAGCCTTCGGGCGGCAGGTTCGCCGGATCGATGCCGGCGGCTGCCGCCAAGTTGCCCGCCCCCACCACGATCAGCGCCCGCGGCGGCCCCTTCACCTGCGCCTCTCTGATGACCGTGAACTCCGCGCCGGTGATGCGCTTGAGGTAAGAGGCGAGGTCGGCGGCCGCCTGCCCGGCCGCCCGCCCCGCGCCGCTGCCGACCACGATATCCGCCAGCGCTTTCCCATCGCGCGCTAACTCCAGCGACTGGCCGAACGCGGTTGCAGAGAAACAGCAGAGGACCAGGAGCAGCATCTTCATGACGAGGGATTATGGTTGTCCCGCCCGCGAATGACAAGCGATAGCTGTCGGCGCGCCTTTGTTGCGGGGGCAATCCGCGTGAATCCGCGTAATCCGCGGATCATTTCCGGTCCCGGCATTACTGTGCTGTAATGGAAAGAGCATGATCGAACGAGAGCTTTTGCTCTGGTTTCTGCGCGTGGTGGAGGAGGTGGCCATCGAAGCGGTGAAAACGTGGACCGCCGGTGGCCCGTGAGCATGTTCCTGTAATCAGGTGCCAGGTGTCAGGTGTCAGGTTGCGAACACGGCGGCCGGCGACTTTGGACTTTGGACCCTTGGACCTTGGACCTTTGCATGTGGCTGCGGCTGACCATCTTTCTTGCCTTCCTGGCCGGCCTGGCACCCGGCCAGGACACGCTGTTCCGGCCGGCGCTGCCGGGGTACCGGTTCGAGTTTCCTCGCGATCACTTCTCCCACCCCGAATTCAAAACCGAGTGGTGGTACTACACGGGGAACCTGCGGGCCGCTGATGGCGCGGCATTCGGCTTTGAGCTGGTCTTTTTTCGCGAAGCGGTCCCGAACCCATACGGCAACCCTTCGCGCTGGAAAACGGAACAACTTTACATTGCCCATCTGGCGGTGACCGACCTGCGCGACGAGCGCTTCGCGTATGTGGAGCGGATGCGCCGCGGGGCGCTGGATCTGGCCGGGGCGACGGCCGTGCCGGGGTATGAGCCGGGCCGGGCGGCTGAGGAATCGAAATCCGCAATCCACAATCCGCGATCCGCAATGCGGGTTTGGGTGGGCGACTGGAGCGCGTCCATCGCCGCCGCGGTCCACCGCTTGGACGCGCGGGCCAAGAACATCGCGGTGCGGCTCGACTTGGTGCCGCTGAAACCGCCGGTCATCCACGGGCGCGACGGCGTCACTCCCACGGGGCCGGGCGTGGGCAACGCCTCGCATTACTATTCCCTCACCCGGCTGCAGGCCACCGGCACCATTCACTCCGCAGGGAGGGACTATGCGGTCACGGGGCTGGCCTGGATGGATCACGAGTTTACCAGTAACGTGCCGGATCCCTTGCAGAGGGGTTGGGATTGGTTCTACCTGCAGTTCGACGACGGGTCGGAGCTGATGCTGTACCGGTTGAGGCGGCCGGACGGCAGCACCGATCCCTACTCGGCCGGCACCTACCAACCGCCGGAGGGCCCGCCCCTCCCGCTGGAGCCGGCCCAGTTCCGGCTGCAGCCGCGCCCGGCCAGCACATGGGAGAGTCCGCATAGCGGCGGCCGCTACCCGCTCCAGTGGCAATTGCAGATCCCTGTCCTGGAGATCGAGCTGGAGGTGGCTGCCGCCATGGCAGGACAGGAGTTGATCACCAACGAAACCGCCGGCGTCACCTACTGGGAGGGAGCAGCCCGTGCCGCGGGCCAGAAAGGGGGCAAGCCCACGGTTGCCAGCGGCTACCTGGAGATGACCGGCTACGCGCCTTCCCGGGCCTGGCCGCGATGAAAAGGTCCAAGGGTCCAAGGGTCAACATGAACCGCAGAGGACCTGGGACCTTGGACCTTGGACCCTTGGACTTTGGACCCTTGGACCTGTTTGAGGGCATTGACAGCTTCTCGAAATTGCCCCTAGAATTTTTAATTCGGCACTTTTGAAGAGCCGCGGTGGATGTGCCCCGGAGAGCACAGGGCCCATGGACAAGAAAAAGCTGGAGTACTACAAGAAGCGGTTGGAGAACAAGCAGGCAGAGTTGGAAGGCATCGTCAGCCGCACCGAGCATGATGGGCGCACGGCGGACGAGGAAACTCCGCAGGATGTGGCGGACAAGGCCGCCACTTCCTACAACAAGGAGTTCCTCTTCAGCCAGAGCAACCATGACCGGTTCCTGCTCCAGCTTGTTACCGAAGCGCTGGGCCGGGTCGAGCAGGGCACATTCGGCGAGTGTGTGGCCTGCGGCGGCGAGGTGCAGCAGAAGCGCCTGGAGGCGGTGCCCTGGGCGCGGCACTGCATGCCTTGCCAGGAGAAGCAAGAGAAGGGCGCGCTGTAGTCAGGCTGGAGGCCGGAGGCTGGAGGCTGGAGGCCGGAGGCTGCAGCCTATAGCCTGGGGCCTGATTGTTGATGCTTGCGGAAACCGAGTCAGCCGATCTTTCTCGCGGCCCTTCCCCGGGGCTTTCCCATTTCTTTCATTCGCTGTTTTCGCTTTTCTTCCCCGACATCTGCCGGGTCTGCGAGGAGCCTCTGGAGCGGTTCACGCCAGTGCCGGTGTGCCGGGCGTGCCTGGAGGGCCTGCGCGGCCTGCCGGCCCGCGCCGGAATCTGTGAGGGTTGCGGCCTGCCACTGGCCGCGGCCGGCGGGCGCTGCCGTCAATGCCAGCAGGGTGACTACGAATTCGAGCAGGCGCGCTCGTTCGGCGCCTACGACGGAGTGCTGCGGGAAGTCCTGCACCTGTTCAAGTACCGGGGTATGACCCCGCTGGCCGCGCCGCTGGCGGCGCGCATGGCCGAAGTTCTGAAGCGGGAGTGGGCCCCGGGCCGGTTTGAGGGGCTGGTCGCCGTGCCGCTGGCTGGCGGCCGTGAACGGGAGCGGGGTTACAACCAGGCGGCGCTGCTGGCCCGGGAACTGGGCCGGCGATGCGGCCTGCCGGTGCTGGAGAACGTCTGCCGGCGCGTCCGTGCCACTCCGCCGCAGACCGGGCTCACGCGGGCGCAGCGTTTGGAGAACCTGCGCGGG
>Ga0315280_10010023_pt1 | contig 11975 bp, 16 predicted proteins | sample YL17G06_40_MG_FD_203697 | JGI IMG/M metagenome (GOLD analysis project Ga0315280, IMG submission 203697) | Sediment microbial communities from Yellowstone Lake, YNP, Wyoming, USA - YL17G06_40 | ecosystem: Environmental > Aquatic > Freshwater > Lake > Sediment | place: USA: Wyoming | collected... | reverse complement strand
GGTAGCCCGTTATTGCCCGTTCCTGAGAGCTGCCGGCGAAAGCAGGAAGCGAACGGGATAAGCATGTAGGCTCCTAACCGTTGGCCTCTTCGGACGGGGGTTCGACTCCCCCCGCCTCCACCATTGTAAGTGCTTCTCTTTCATTCAGTTGACCCGCGCCGTTTTCCCGTGTACCTCCGGCGTACCCTTCGTTTCTGACAAGACCTCGGGAGCGGCACCCCAAGTGCGGCGGACATCCGCCTCAAGCTGCTCTTGTCGTGCCCGCACCCAAGGGGAATAGTGCTTTTCGGTCACTCTCACGCCTTGGTGCCCGAGTAGCACTGAGACACGTTCCAGCGGGACACCCGCCAAGAGGAGTTCAACGGCGAAGGTATCGCGGAAGCGGTGTGCGTGTCCGCCCGTCACCTCGGCCGTCTCGAAAAGCCTCTTGAGGGCACGCTGGTAATCTCCCACGGCGCTCTTGGGCTTCGACTGCCCGCTCCAGAAATAATACGGCGAAGTTCTCGCCATCGAGTCCAGGGCTTGTGTGACAAAGGGCGGAAGTGGGCAGTACACAGGAGTCCCGGTCTTGGCTGTGTAGAGGAACAGCCCGCCGTTGGTGATCCGGTCGCGTGAAAGCGTCACGGCATCTCGAATGCGAAGCCCACTGTGCCGTAGCAGTAGCAGCAAGGCACGCAGTCGCCTCCCATGCGCCGGCCTACCAGGATACTTCTCGCAGGCGGCCAGGATGTTCACTGCCTCCTCTCGTGTAAAGGGCAGCGTAGGACGGTTCGTGACCTTGGGACTCTTGATTTTCAGGGCCGGGTTCTCGGAGAGCCATCCGCTGGCGTGGGCGAATCGGAAGAAGGTCCGCAGGCATTCCAACTTCTTCAACGCCGCCAGGTTTTGGTTCGGCCATGAGGCGCGAAATGCCCGCAACGCTGGCACGTCGAGTTCCTTCAGGAAGCGAAAGCCGCGCTCTCTGGCAAAGTCCCGCAGCCCCCGAAGCAGGAGGCGATACTTGTAGAGTGTCGGCTCCCTCAGTCCGCGGGCTTCCCCATCGCGCAGGAAGTCTTCACCCGCTGTCTCAATTGATACCGGTTCCGGTTGCCCCGAGGACAATCCCTCCGCCTCCCACTGTCGAACTACAACCTGTGCTTTTGCCCAGTCGCGGGCCTTGAGCGATTGCCGGATCTTCGCGTTCCCAACCGTGCCTTGGACCCAGATGGGACAGTGACAACGGCGATACTTGCGTCTCTCCCCTCGGTGTGGGCAGCTCTTTAGATGGCGACGGTAGATGGTCAGCATCATCAGCCTCCAACCGTGCAGAGTCGCCGGTGTACCCGTTCCAGGACGGACTCAGGAATGCGCAACGTGGTGTAGCGGGCCTTGCGGCGCGTCGAGCTGTTGCCCGCCAGAACCAGGACACCCGGTTCTCGTCCGAAGATTCTCCGCACGGAGTCCGGGCTAAGATTCCACATCGCGCTGATTTCTGCAACCGCGTAGTGCCGTTCGGCAAACGGCGAGGTCGCAGTGGGCGAAAGACCCACGGTCGGTCGCCTCTGGCGTGCCCAGGGTTCCAACACCAAATTCTGAGTACCCTGACTCATAGGGCTGTCATCGTCTCCGTCCCCTCACCGAAGGCAGTCTCGTAACCCTCCGCCGTCCCCAGCCGCTTCTCTAACCCGTTGCTCGCCGCAGCACCTGGTTCACTTTCTTGTCGGTTTGGGAATCTCACCTGGTTCAATATTGAACCAATATACTTAGTAGCAGTACCTCCCCCCGCCAACCAGTCCTGAAACGTCGCCGACCCCCAACTCAGCCTGACCACCGTCTGCCCCGCGAACCGGCCATGTATGTCACGGTCGGTCGCCTCGATGGCCGTCTCGACCAGGCCGATCCCGGCAAGCTGGCCGAGCGCACGTTTCATCGTGCCGCGGTTGCCGATCCCGACGTTTCGCTGTAGCTTCCGGTAGGTCGTGGTGAGGAGCAAGGTGTCTCGCGGAATCGCGTCCACCAGGAACAATGCGAGCTGGCGGGCGCCGTGCGAGAGCTTCGGCCAGCCCAGCGACCGCCGGAGAGCGCCCACGCCTGGTTCCAGCCCGGTCGGCCGTTTCAATTGTGGGTAGTCCACAAACCGATGGCGCGTCGTGCCTCGTCGGTTTATCATCACGCGCACTCGCCGCTGAGGCACGTCGAAACGCTCCCCAATCCAGCGCAAAGCCGTTCCCACGTCGCTCCCGAGTATCTGCATGACAAGATCGATCGTGCTCCACGGGCGTCTCCGGCAGTCGAAGCATTTCACGGCGTTTTTACGGACCCAAATCCGCGCCCAGTGGCTGAGATCGTTAGGGCAGCGCACCCACCGGCCTCTGACCTGGAGCCCCAGCTTCACCGCCAAATCCGAAATCGGCAACTCGCGGCGCACATAGCCGGCGTCGGGAACTCTCAATTCCGAAAGGTTCCGGTCGCTCGCCCTTGACGCGGCAGCGTCACCCAGAGGTTTGCGGGGTCTCCGCTTCTTCTGCGCCCTGCCGTCAGTCCCCCTACTTTGTTCCCGGCTCCCCATCCGCACCTCGGTTTTCCCGTCGGTCTTCGGGAGGCATCTTCAACGTCTCAACCTTCCGCATAAGAACGATCCGGCCGGCCTGGAAGACGAATTCCACACTGCCATAGAACTCCCGGCTCTGAAGGTCGGCGAGGATAGCACTCGGATCAGGTGATTTCAGACCGTCGCCCTGTGACACCCGAACTACCTCCTGCTGGGTCTGGCTCGTTTTTCAGACGCTCAGGGGAGTCGCCCCGGACCCAAGCGCCGTCTGGATGGTTCTCAACCGCGCCTGCATCGCGCTCTGCAATGCGCCCCGGATAACCTGTTCCTCCTCCGGCTTCGCTTGCACACACCCAGTCTCGATCAACGAGACCCTGGATCGGTCAATGCCCGTGGCCCGAGCGACATCCCACTGCGTCAGCCCGCTCGCCCTGCGAAGATCCCTCAATCCTTTCACGCCACCCTCCTCCCCTCGGCTTCGTCCGAAGGTCTAAGTCTGAGCGTGCCGCTCAGCCAGGGGGGGGTGTCAAACAGAACCTTTGTGTAGAGCCGACCGGCCGGTAGCTTCCTCGGAGCTGTAGGGCAAAAACGCGCAGACGGACGCAATGTCTCTTGACAAGCCAAGGGAAATCTGATATACGTATGTCCGATATGGGGAAGCCCTACACAACGCGGCAAGCGGCCAAGGGGGTCAGAATCGCGCTGGTCACGCTCCAGCGGTGGATCGCCGACCGCAAAGTGAAAGCACCGAGGTTGGCCGTTCGTCACGGACGCGCCGTAAGGCTCTGGACGGAAAGAGACATGAGCCAACTGCGACGGATCAAGAAGCAGGTCTACGGAAAGGTGGGGCGTCCCCGAAAACCCAAGGCGTGAGAAGCGCGCCGCGCCGGTGCATCAACACCAAACGCGGCGCTGACCACCGAAACCTACATAGGAGGTCACGATGGCTAGCAAAATTGTACCACCCACCCCAGCAGTCCGCACCCCAGAACTCACCCCCGAGCAAGTAGCGGTTTTGACCAAGTTCAGCGACGAAGCCGAAACGGTCTGGAACCGCGTCCTGGATGTCATTGCCGCTCTTCGCGTGGTTGTGAAATTCCTCGCTGACTCGGGCTATGAAGACTGCGAACCGAGAGCGGAAGATTTCGTTGCGCGGCTTTCACCGACAGCAGGAATGGAGCAACTTCTGTCCAGTCTAATCCGGGACATGGCGCAAAGTCATGAGCGCTTCGACTATGCGCAGATGGAGTTCCACAAGTTCCTCAAAGCGCTCCCTGCAAGCAGCCAGAAAGCCCAGGCGTGAGGACGAAACGGCGGGGTCGTGTCGGGTCTCGCCGTCCGCCCGCAAATCTCTCCCGGTCCTGCGGGCGCTGAGGAGTCGGGCCGGAGCACGGAGCCTTGAATGTCAGACCAGAGCGACCAAGACCGAGTACAGTGTGAGATCAGAGAACTGGAATGCCTCTTGCGAAGCGGCGAACCGCTCCCGCGCAACATGCGTGAGGCCGACGCGCTCGGGTACGTCCCTTATGCGGGTTCATGGACGGACACCAAAACCAAGTTCATCTCCGAAAACGAAATGGTTGTAACGGCGCTCTCGATGGACGTTGCAACCGAACCGGGTCGAGACGATCTCCCGAGGATCAAGGCTCGGTTTACGGCACACTTCAAGTTCGGCCCGATTGAACCAGGGAAGTAGCCCCATGCGCGCAACCGTACTGACACTCCGCGCCGATATCGCCCGATTCATCCGGCAACCTGGCGGGCGCCAATCCGCCAAAACTCTAAGTGCTCGAAAGGAAGGTGACGTGTGAGAGTCGCAGCTTACGCTCGAATTTCGACCAACAGCGGCAAGCAAAGCGCCGACATGCAGACTCGCGAGGTTGAGGAATACTGCCAGCGCCGAGGGTGGCAGATCGCGGTTGAGTACGTTGACCAGGGTATCAGCGGAGCCAAGGAGCATCGGCCAGAGCTTGACCGGCTCATGGCTGACGCGCACCAGCGCAAATTCGATGCTGTGGTGGTCTGGAAGTTTGACCGCTTCGCCCGTTCCGTGTCTCACTTGCTGCGGGCCTTGGAAACCTTCAGGATACTCGGCGTCGAGTTCGTCTCCCTCTCAGAGCAAGTGGACACAAGCACGCCGACAGGCAAGATGGTATTCACGGTCCTGGGTGCGGTCGGCGAACTCGAACGCAGCTTGATTGTCGAGAGGGTACGCGCCGGCCTCAGAAATGCACGGGCCAGGGGCAAGCGCTTGGGACGCCCGCGAGTTCCCGTGGATGCTTCTAAAGTGGTCCGCCTTCGCGCTCAGGGCGAGTCCTGGGCCGCGATCTCTCAGGGCTTGGGCATCGGTAAGGGCACGGCGCAGCGGGCGGCCCTGACTCTGCCCAAAAACCCCGCCGCGTCCGTCGCGTTAAGCCCCTGATTCTGCGGGTGAGGAAAGGGCGGGGTCGGACGGCCCAAAATCAAGTGTTTTTGGTCTAGCCGACCGCGTTTGTGGACGGCGGACTCGCCAATAGCTTCCGCCTGGATTCCCGCTCACACCCTTCGGCCACGCCTTCAGGTGAGCGTTCTGAGGTCGTGGCCTCACACTGTTCTGCCCACTGTTCTGAGTGTGGTTCGAGGGCGCGCCTCGACCGACGCTTTTCCCTGGCTTTCCCTTCTCCGCCTTTCCTTGACCACACCGCCTCCCAGCCTCCCGTTGCGAGTTTTGGCTACCTGGGTAGCACCCACCGCCTCCCGAACGCAGGAAGGGGCCTGGTCTCGTGATACCGAGGCATTCCTGAGAGGCGGGTGACGCTCCCAGCCCGCATTTCGCTAGCATCTCCGTCAGCCGCAGGCGGAGCTTCTCCCTGACTTCCTTGCAGCCCGCCCCAGCTAATGACCTCTCTGTCCAGGTCGCGCCTGCGGTCGAATCCAAACGGAACGCCGTCACTGTCGTGTTCGCCTGACGCATCAATGCCAGCGGCGCACGGGGCGGGGCGTTATTTGAGTCGGCGCTGAAGGTGATGGTTTCAGTGCGCTCTTCCTTCCGACTCATGCTCCCGCCACCTCGACCAATCTGCCGCCCTCCGCGTCTTCCTGTTGGTCCTCACAGACCGACCATCTCCACCGTGAAAACCGTACTACCAGGTCGTGTCGTATGATCATCCGCGATGGTCCGCAGGCTCAGGGTGGAGCCCGCGGCGAACGCACAGGTGCCTGTCGGCACGTCGGAAGAAAACACCGTCGCCACGGGGAGCATGGCCTGAGCGGTGTTGCAGTTGTTCGTGCCATCTGTCATCTGGAACTGGCTGCCCAGCGTACCCCCCGCCCCTGCCGTGGCAAAGGCCGAAATCCGCACAACCTTGACAGGGTATGAGTTCACGAACTGCTTCAGGAGCGCGGGTGGTGCTGGCAACCCTCCTGAGTAATAAGGCGACCAGAGTGTTGAACCCCACGAGGACGAAAGACCACCGTTTCTCCTCAGCGTATTGGTCCCGGAATTCAAGATTCGGGCGGACGCGAGGCTCGTCACCAGTTCGTTGTCAGCAGAACCCGCCGTCAACTCCACGTCATAAGTTGGTGTCACTCCCCCCTGGACGACGCGAGGGCGAGCGATACTGACCTCGCTGGAATTGTCGGTGACTAAGTAGTGGCGGCTGTCAGTGAGGGGCAAATCGCGCGAATGGGAATTGCTAATTGAGACCTTCTTAGAATTGCTGACGACGTATCCGTGGCCGTCATACCAGAAGGTGGGCGGCACCGCCCCAACACTCGTAAAGGCCGTCGTTTTCGTGGCGTAGCCAGTTGTGCCGGGCGTGAGCCCCGTAATGTCTTTAAGGAACCCTTCACTACCAGATGCACCATTAACCAAGGTGCTGTAGATTCGTGCTACATGAACGCCAGCAGGCACGGTGCCCAGGTTGGCTGTAATCGTTTGATTTGCTCCTGCAACTACTGTCAGTTGGAGACTCTCTGCGCTCTCGGGACTGGGAGCGACCCCGTGCATCCAACAAAACTTCCAGTAGTACGTTCCAGGAGTGACGGTGCCCCCTGCGGTCGCGGACAGAAGTGGAGCGGCAGCAGGCGCAGCAAACGAGCGATCAATCTGAGCCTCCGTGTCGTAGTGGTCAACGGAAACGGAGTATGAATCCCGAATGAGAATACCAATTCCAGCCGATTCCGTCGCACCGCCCTGGACGCCCATGATTGCGGCACCATTCTCAATCAGGACACCGGCTCCGACCACCGTACTTGCGTAGTCGTTTATAAGGTCAGTTGTCGTGCCTCCCTGGATGTGAAATCCGTGCCCTGCTCCAAAAAGAACCTTGGAGTTCATAATGGTAGACAGAATTGGGGTTGTTATGACGAAGCCGCTATCGGCAACGTGGCTGACAAGAACATCGTTGATTTTGAGTCCTTCCACGTTGTCAAAGTCGGAGTGGTTAATCCTAACTGCTCCACCCGCTGTCGCGTCCATGCCAGGTCCAACTACAGTAAGGCCCTCCAGAGTCGGGTGCATCATGTCGGTAAGCGTGAAGGAATCGCCGGTGCTCGACTTGCGCATCAGAATGATGGAGTTCCGCGTCCCGTCTCCAAGAAGCTTGACGGTCGCCCGGACATTCGTGATCGGGGCAGTTGTGACGTACACTCCCTTAATGAAGCGGACGGTCCCCGCCCCGCTGTTGACCGCCGCCTGGATCGCTGCTGTAGCGTCCTCTGTAGAAGGGAACCAGTAGGCTTCTCCTGTCGTGCTCGTTATCGTGGGAGCCTGCGCGACCACAGCCTGCGTTGCCGAAGTTACAGAAGAAATGGTCGTTTCAAAATCCTCAAGGGTTGCCGCGTTGCGGAGAATTACACGGATGGTCTTACCCGCATCACTGGCCACGAATGGGTCGTATTTATCGGAGATGGTGATCGTTGTGTTGGCAGCGGTTGAAAGTACATGGTGAGTCTGCTTCTGACCAACAGCTCCCCACCATTGAGGGTACGCTTCGAGGCCGCCCCCGCCGACCAAATCCCAACCATTGCCGCCGGAATTACAGACATAAACCACCTGACCCGGCATCGCCGGATCGCTGCGTTCCAGGAATTCCCGATTGGCTGTGCAGGTCCCCGGAAAACTCGCGTAGGCCAAGCGACGGAAGGGCCGAGCAACGCTGGCGCTCTCAAAATCTGCCTCTGAACCTGTACCCAAAACAGCCAGCTTGCCGAAGGTGAAAGGGTAGGTGTCCGTGTTGGCAGTGTTTCCCGCGTCCAGCCGCAGGTAGGTGCTGTCGCCTGTCGGCGGGGCAACCACTGGCGTTGTGGTGAGGGGTGTGGCCGAATCCAGGTTGTAGGAGCCAACATCGGCTGAGCAACCCCCGGCCGTCACTAGACAGATGAGGTGATCAGCGCTCCGAAAAGACTTGCCCCCCTGGAAAAACCCCACGCGGTAGAACGTTCCCGCTGGCGTGATGGTGTAGTTACCCTGAATCGTGACGCCCGCCTGCAACTGCGCTGGCGTGACTCTGAGCGGCTGGGTCTGGACGACGATGTTCGTCCCGAGCACTCGCGGAACATTCGAGCCGAAGTTCATCAACTGAAGGGTGGCGTAGTCACCCGTTCCCGAAAGCAGGTTGCCCTGGATGTCCTTCATCGTGCCGGTTACGGTAGTGGATCGGGCCGGTCCTGCGGCCAAGAGGAGGGCAACGAAGAGTACAATGGCGCGAAGTTTCATCCCTTAACAACCCCTTCTACGGAGGCAGGCACAGCGGGTTCGGTCAATACCGGGGCATCCTATTGCACGGTAGGACGCGCCGCCCGCTCATGGGCTTCCATCAGCCGGTCAATCTCGTTGACCCGGGCGACTATTTCATGGAGTCCTTGTTGCTCCGCACACCAGTGGATCGCGGTCAAAGCTGCGTCGAGCGCACAGAGAAGCCCCACGAAGTCGCGTGCGGCCAGCGCCACAAGAAACTGACCGGCCGCATCTGACTTTTGCTCTGGCGTAGCGCCAGAATCGAGCATTTCTTCCAGCGCCTTCAGGAGTGCTTTGTCCTCAGCCACCATGTGAGCCTGCCCGCCACCATCGTCACTTTCTGATCGGAGTTTTCAACAACTGGTCCACCTTCGCGTTTTTCTCTTCTTCGGAAAGATAGGGGTTGCTGTTTACCCTGCCGATCTCGTCCGCCATCTCCTGTGCGCTCAGAGGAGTAGGTGTGGTGCGAAGGCCCGCACCTGATTGCCGATACAGTTCCCGTTCAACGTCACCGACCTGAGCTTTGGCCCTCGCCGAAACGCCCGGCTGCGCAGTACGCCTATACAATTCCCGCAGACTGGCGTTGTAAATGGCACGAGGATCTCCCGAAGCCTTCACCTTCGGGTCAACTTGCTCCAGGAGCAACCCCGCCGCGTCGAACGCCTCAGCCTTGCGCTGGTCGGCCACCTCGCGGGCCGTTGGTCCCTTGGGTTCCGAAATGTGCGTCGCCACAGCCTTCTTCCGCATAGCTTTGAGCAGACTGTCTTGTTTTGCCGCGTCTCTAGCTTCTACCGCAGCGGCGTATTCCTGGTCCAGGGTTTCAAATTTCTTTGGAGCCAACGCCCGAACCCTTGTCGGCACAGACGGATGAACAACGAACTTCCCCGCCGCCTCGGGCTTCATGGCCTCCGGGAGCCAGAATTGATTCGCTCCAGTAGTGGCTGGGTTGAGCTCTGGCCCTGACGGCACTGTGACGTTGACTGGCTCCCACTGTCCTGTCTTCGGGTTCTTCTCGAAGGGTGTATCCACACCTTCGACATTGAAGGTCTGAACCTGGGCATTTCGCTCTGCCTGCGCCTTCGGGATCGGGGTGAACCTGCCTGGATTCGCCTGAATCTGCTCTGGCGTAGCAAAGCCCGTCTTGCCCGTCTGGGTGTCCTGAACCTCCCGAAGTTCTGCGCGAACCGGTCGGGTCGCCTGAAGGTATTTTTCGTAGGTTCCCAGGTTCCGCTCGCCCACGGCCCTGCCTTGCTCCCATTTGAGTTGGGGTCGTGCCGCGAGGTTCTGAACGACTTGGCCGGCGCCCCCAAGTGCCGCACCTAGGAACGGCCGACCAAACCTGTGCCCGCGACTCGGGCCAGCGAATGCTGACGCCAGGATCTGGATGATCGGACCCGCCAAGGCCGCGAAGGACTGAAGTCGGGTGGGGTTCGGCGGCGGCGCTGTCGCTGCCTCCAATTGCTGTTTCGGCCACTCTTGGGGAACCTCGACCTTTCTGTACCCGCCACCGGTGGACCCTGCCGCTCCAGCCGCAGACGGTTCCGGTGCAGCCCCCGGAACCCCTCCGGGCGACGCTGGCGTGGCCGGCTCCGCAGGGGCTCCTGGAACGCCGCCAGACGATGCCGCCGTGGGACCTCGCGTCCCCCCGAACACCGTAGCCAATAACTCCGGGCGTGACCTCAGCAATGCTGGCCAGAGCCAGTTTGGAACACCCGACATCTCACCGGGAAACATGCCACTCCCTCCGAATCCGCCCATCACTCACCTCCAACGTTGTCATTGGGCCAGTAGCCGTGTACCGCAAAGAATTCCTTCTCCTCAGTGGTTCGACCGGCCAGAAAATCTTCCACGTTCGTCATCTCGATGCGCTGCTGGGGTTTGCCCTCAAGACGGTCAGCAATCTCTCGGATCGCTGACGTGCTACCCTTCAGCGCCGCACGGAATTGCCGTTCTGCCGCAGCCTGAGCGTAGGTGCGACCTTGCGGATCGCCCGGCGCTGTCCGGGCTGCAACCTCCAGGTAAGCCTCGGTGATCGGCTGCCTTCTCGGTCTCCCGCCTGGGTTGCCAGACACGCCCTTCGGCCAGGGCGGCCTGAGATTCGCCCGCCCTTTTTGTGGTCCGGTGCTCTGCCCGGTGCTACCACCGGCACCCGCGGCCACACTTTTCCCTCGCCCTTTCTGCTTCGCCAGTCTCCCCTGCTGACCTTCGGTGCCCTTCTCGGTGCCCGCACCGAACGCGAGCTGGCTGTTTTCTCGCCTGTTCTCAGCCAGGGCGCACCTCGGTGTTTTTCTCGGTGTTCTGACCGAGGATCGGCCTTGCCGCGTCTCACTGTTTTTCTCACTGTTACCAGTGAGAAGGGTTGCTGCCCCTTCCCCGGACCCTGGCGCGCTCCCGCCCGCCGGCGCATTCCGGCCCTGGCGTGCCCTGGCAGGTCGGCGGAGGTCCCGTTTTTTCTCGATGCGTCCCATGACCACGCCCTCACTGCACCCGCGACTTCGCCGGAGTCGTTTCATCGTTCGGAGTCCACCCCACGCCCTCATGCCGAACATGGCGCACGGCACCGCCCGTGCCTTCGCGCACGAAGATTGCAGCGGCCAAGGATTTCTTTTTGAGGTGGTATTCCAGCACGGCCAACGCTTCGGGCATCAGCGAGAGGAGTCTTCGGCGAAGTTCTGCGAGGGTAGGGACTCGCGCATCTGCCTTGTTTGACCGTCGGGCAGGCGTGCCGTTTTGTGCCGCCTTCATCGCCTGGGGCTCGTTCGACTTCGCCCAGGTCACACGTTTGCCCGGCCCTTTGCGCTTCGCCATCCTGGATTGAGGCTCCCTTTTTGTATTCATTTGCTGGTCCTCCACCGTTGCCCCCGCTTTCCCCGATTTCGCGTTTGCTGCCAGAATTTCGCGTCGGAAGGCGTTGGCAAGGCCATTGCCCTACCCCCCGATTTTTGCCTCCGTAAGTTGTTCATTCCGCTGAGTCGGTGTGACGGTTATTTGGGGTTTCCCGGTCATCGCGCCATTGGATCTGCGGTCCGCACGAATCTGACACAGGTGATCGCAATACAATGCGTCTCGTCTCTTCCCCTGAAGGCTCGCTCCGCAGTACCCGCACTTGCCAGAATTCACGCGCTTCCGTGCCTCGCGCCCCTCCTCGAAGAACACGAGGTCTCGGCACTCCGCTGAGCAATACCCTTCTGGCTTCCCGGTGATCGTCCTCCGCACGGTCTGGTTCAACAGCTTTCCGCAGGCGTCGCACTTCTCGGTGATGTAGAGTCCCTTCGAGCGGACGTAAGCGACTTCGGCAGGGCTGAGTTTCATGGCCAAATCTCCCCCAACGCAATGATGCCCTGCGGAGGCCGTGTACCCGCCGTGTACCTCACTTCGGCGTTTCTGCCGATTCCAGCGGTTCTGGCGTTTCGTAGAATCAATAAGTTGCCTGCCTGCAATGGGCAGAGAGAGTTCGACTCCCCCCGCCTCCACCAGAAAAGCACTCCACAGCCCACAGTTGTCAGTCCACAGTTGAGAGCAGCGAGCCGCCTGGAGCTGTGGTAGATTAGAGCCTGTGGGTAAGTACGAGGAACTCCGGCTTCGGATTCTGCAAGGCGCGTCGGATGCGAACATCGACTTTGATGATCTATGCCGCATGCTTCGCTCGCTTGGATTCGATGAGCGCGTACGGGGCCAGCCACCATATTTTCAGGAAGCACGGCGTCCGGGAACTGGTCAATCTGC
>Ga0315280_10010022_pt1 | contig 11976 bp, 10 predicted proteins | sample YL17G06_40_MG_FD_203697 | JGI IMG/M metagenome (GOLD analysis project Ga0315280, IMG submission 203697) | Sediment microbial communities from Yellowstone Lake, YNP, Wyoming, USA - YL17G06_40 | ecosystem: Environmental > Aquatic > Freshwater > Lake > Sediment | place: USA: Wyoming | collected... | reverse complement strand
GCTTTCCGATATCGGGATCCCAAAAGCGGCGTCATGACGCCGCACTCCACAGCGCCCTCGGCGCGGAAAAGCGGACAGGTTATGATCCGCACCCATGTTCCGAAACTTGGCGATTCTCCTGACTTTTTGGGGCATGTCAGGAGTTCTGCGATTACGAAGTTGTTTTCTTCAGACCACCGCTCTCCGGCTTAAGGGCGTCATCCAAACTGACATAGCCATCACGGATCGCCATGCACACCCGCAACAAGTGTAGTTCCTACAGCATTTCATCGGTAGGAAATTCCTTGCGCATTATCTTGGCAATTTCCTCCAATTTGTCGGGAGGAATCGTCGCCTCTTGTGCCACAGTCTGATAATCGAAGTACTCCATTCCTCCTGCTGCCGCCACAACTAGCGGCTACCCGCGGACCGGGATCGACAAATGCCGGCGACATCGCATACAGCGCAATTCTGGCACCATCGGGCCAGCCGGTCCAGCTTGTTCGCGCGCAACTTTTGGCCCGCGTCTTTTACAGCCGTGAGTGTTTTAGCACTCATTTGTTGATCTACCAGCTCCCGCACAGAACCGCCTTCATCAAGGTTGTGCACTTCGATGAGATCGGGTCTGCACCCGAAGCGCTGTTCGTAACCGAGCGCATACACGTGGAGCTGCAGCCGGGTGATCTCCTCGGCCTGGGCCCGCTCCACGGACTTGAAATCAACGACCACGATCTCGTTGGTGTCGATCTTCTTGATCAGATCGATGCGGCCGTTGACAACGATGCCATCCTCGAGTGTTAGTTCGACCATCTCTTCAGCGTGCAGGAGCTTGTCCAGATGAGGGCCATGTTCGCGCAGATAGAGCCTGAGCGCTGCTCCTGCCGACCGGCGCAGGTTCGCTTCCAGTTCAGGGTAGGCGTAGCGCACATGCAGGTGTGTATCCAGAAGACCCGGCACCGCCTTTTCGGTCACCCGGTTGCCGGCGAGGGCTCGCCGGTGGATTTCCGCCAGCGCGTTATGCAGTGAACGGCCATAACCGAGGGCCTCATGCAGGGGCGGATTGAAGCCGTACAGGAAGCGAAGTTTGAACTGATATGGACACTCGAAAAAGTACTTGAGATCGCTGAAGGAGAGTTCGACATTGACGAGAGGACGGCGGGGTTCCGGCTCAAGGCGCTTGCGTTTTGGAAGCCCCGCATCTCGGGTTAGAAATTGGTCTTTTCGAGTTAGTTCTTCCCAGAACGCGGAAGAGCGGCGATACAGCTGGTTCGTCGGATCCGGGCCCCAGGAGCAAAAAAGATACTTTTCGCTCCGGGTCATTGCCACATAAAAGAGACGCCGCTCGTCCTCGATTGACGTGTCGTACCGGCCGGCGTTGCGGATGGCCTCTGGCGGGATGTGGTCCCATACGCGGTTGTATTGTTTCTTGGCCGGGAACCGGTTCTTCTGCAGGCACGGCAGGAAGATGACAGGGAATTCCATTCCCTTGGCTTGGTGAACCGTCATGATGCGCACGGCATCGGGCACGGCGTAGGCGACATCCTGCCCGCCTTCGGGATAATAGCCGGGCGCCTGGAGCATCAGAAACTGCACGAACGACCTGTACTTCTCTTCCGGCTTGCTCTTGTAGTGGACCTCCTCGTAATCCGTAATGACTTGGCTGAACTTGCCGAGATTGTAATAGACGACCTCGCCGCGATCGTCCGGAATTCGTTCCTCACGCATTCCGATAGTTTCTAAGAAGTCCAGGTAGGTGCGTTGCAGGTTGTAGGTCGAGAATCTCTTACCGGGTTCAAAAGTGCGCGTGGCTTTCAGCAGCGCGATCCCTCGGTTTAGATCCTCATCTGTAAGTCCGAGACCCGCCTGACGCCAGAGTTGCAGTAGATCAGAGGGCGGAATCTCCTGGATCATGAAGCGGAATATGCCCACGGCAGCCTGAACCTCGAGCGTATCGAAGAGCCCTGTCATCCCCGAAACCACGTAAGGAATGCCATTAGATCGCAGGGCCGATACGATCGGCTCTGCACATTTTCGGACGCTGCGAAGAAGAATCGCGCAGTCCGACCAGGACAGTCCGCGCACACGGCCTTCGTCCGAAAAAGGAACGCCGCGCATGCTCAGAGTCTTTCCGGCAATCCATTCCGCCTCGGCGTGAGGATCCTTGAATTTCAGGCAAAGCAGGTCTCCACGATCGAACTGCTGCTTGCCTCCGCTTTCCATCGCCTTCGGAAGGCGGTTGGTGTTCACCTCGACGGTTTCGCGAGCGACGTCCACCACCGCCGAGCTGCTTCGAAAGTTGACGCTGAGAGGAACTTGAGCAACGCCGTGATATCTCTTTTTAAATTCGACGATGTGCTGGACGTCGCTTCCGCGCCACTGATAGATGTTTTGATCGTCATCCCCAACGACGCAGAGGTTTGCGCCCAGCTCGTGGATCTGGCGGATCAGGTACTCCTGAATGGGATTCACGTCCTGGTACTCGTCCACTGTGAGATACTTCACGCGACTGCGGATCGTCTCGCGCAGTTCGTCCGAGCTGTCCAACTCGACGACTGCGCGCAGCAGCATCTCGTCGTAGTCCAGGTAGCGATGGGCATCCAACAGTTCTTGGTAGCTGTCAAGCGCAGCCTTTGTGGGATGCTGGTCCAGAACTCCGGGGTCTGAATCGGTTTCCCTCAGCACGCGAAGGATTGTCACGAACAGCCCAGATTCCACCCATCGTTTCAACTCAAGCGAGGCCATTCCCGACTTCTGATAATTCCGGTCTACCAGGAGACGCTGGCGCACTTCGTCCAGCACATCGAACTTGAGGTAATGGGGAACGTACTTCTGCAAGAGATCAAGGCAGAATCCGTGAATGGTGCCGACATACATACCGGCGAGACCGCGCACGTGACCGAACTCATCCTGATACATGCGGGTAATGCGATCCTTCAGCTCGGCGGCGGCCTTATCCGTGAAGGTGAAAGCCACGATGTTCTCGGGCTCGACACCTTTCCCTCCTTGCTGGCGAAGGATATTGACTATTCTGGCAGCCACGACACGAGTCTTGCCCGACCCTGCACAAGCGATAATCTGCAGGTTTCGATCGATGATCTCGATGGCTCTCTTCTGTGCTCCGGTGTAATCCATGTCAGCCGTAAGCCAGACGCTTCTAGTGAAAAGGCTCGCGCTAGACGGATTCCGTCGTATGCCTCATTGTTAAAGGCGTCCGCAAAATATCGGCAACTAGCGAGTCGGTCAAAATCTCGGGTTCCATAATAGCATACGCCCAGGATCGGCACATGCCAGCGCGCCAAAATCCGACTTCATTTAACGCGCAATCCTTTGCAGCGAATCCTCAAGACTGAACGGTCGCGAAAGAGCTGATGAACTGGATCGGCCCAAGGCCAGCGTATCTGCGTATTTGACAAGTCTTGATAAGAATCTGTGACGCGGCGCGGTAGTTTGCCAGAGACAAATCATTTCGATTTGTTCTGTGCCGTTCGCAATGATGTCTCTGTTTGACCCGGGACTGGCCTAGTCCAAATCTTGGACCGAGCCTCATGCGTTGTCACCCGAAAGTCCCGGGAAGAGGGCTTCCTCTGGATTCTTCAACGCTGAGAGGATGTTCTCGGCCACTTTGTCGATTAGTTTGATGCCCCAGAATGGATCACTGACATCATAATAAATCACGCGGATGTGCTTCAGATCAAAGGGAACGTCCTGTTCGTTTGCAGAGATCAGCACGACCGGCTTCTTCAGGGCGTGAGCCATGCCGAGTTCATAAAAGACATTCGGGTTTCTGGTTGTCAGCTCAGCCACGAGAACTTTAGCTTTACTTATTCCTCCCCACACTTGATCGATGATTTTCCCAGTTCCAAAGATCTCGCTATCCGCTCGCACGGGACTGAGGCCTGCCTTTCGAATGGCTGGTTCGTAAATCTTGGAATAATATGCGCCGTGTGGCTCAGCAAACGGCATCATCACGAAACAGCTATCCTCGGCGCTGACGCTGACACCTTTGCCCAGTTTCTTGATTCGCGCTTCTGTGTCAACTGCAACATCGCCGCCACCTGACACATCTATAATCCGGCGTTTGCCGTCACTTTCCTCAATGAGCTGAGCATATCGCATCGAGTCCATAAGAATCGTCTTGAATTCCGGAAGTTTCTCTTTCGGAATCCCAAACTTGTCGGTCAGCGCATTGTCAAAGAATGGCTCATCGGGAAGATTCTCACCGCGATACTGATTGTATACATCCACAATTTCAGGTGCCTTCAAAATCGCCTCGCGAAGATTTTTCGGCCGCGCTGTTCATGGTAACTCACCAGCAAGAGCTTCTTCCTCTCGCCGGTCATTGATTACCTGCCGGCGGACGCGGCGGCGGGGCCGGCGGCGGACGGCCGACCGGCCGCGGCACGCAGGATGATACGGACGTGGTGCAGGGCCGTCCGCCGGATGAGGGGACCAACCTCCCGCCCTTGCCCACGCCCACGCCGACACAGCCGTGGCAGTACTCGCTGCCGACGGACGAACAGTTGAAGAGGAATCCAAATCCGGCGAATCTCATTCCGCCGCAATTCCGCCCGCGCGTGGCGCTGCGCTTCGACGCACAGAACACGCTGCTGGTATCGGGTCTGTTGAACGGCGGCACGGATATCGCGCAGCGTCCGGTAGTGGTGGACGTGCCGGTAGGCCAGGGCCATGTCGTGCTCTTTGCGAACAACCCGATCTACCGCGGCGAAACGGTCGGCAGCTACTTCATGGTCTTCAATACGATCCTGAACTTCGACAGCCTCAACGCAGGCCGGAAGCTGGATGAGAAATAGCGCCGCGCTTTAAGCCCCGCGCGCGCCTCCAATAGCCCCATCTCGCGCCCGCCCCAGGCGGCCCAAGCGCGAGATGGGGCATACTTTTCAAACGAAACAAAGATCTTGTCACTACCCGCAGGATTCCGAGTCTCACTTGCCTGCGATTGCGATGTATCGGGGGCACCTGCCGCGATAACGAGGGCCTGATCGCGTCAAAGCTGAAGTCGGATATGGCTCGAAGGGGGCAACCTGGCTACCGGCTGAGGCGATCGTCAGACTGATTTGCCGGTGCTCTTACTGAGCGGCATCTGCCGGAACTGCCCCGGGCTTGCCACTGTGAACATGCCACGCAAGTCCGGCTGCGCATCGAAAAAAATCCGCAGGAAGTGAAGGGTCACATCGGGGGGCTGTTGCCTTAGGCGGAAAAGGACAATGCCGGGCGCAGCCGGCAGCCGCTGACGGAAAACCATTTCGCCGAAGTCCCGATCGAAGGTTAAGAGAATCCGGTTCTCTTTCTCCGACCTTGTCAGCGCTTCCTCGTCGGAGGCTCCGGTCATGTCCAGCGCGGCATGCATGACGTCGTCGCCCCGCCCGCGCAAATAGCGCACGATAGCAGCTGGAAAGTTCTCATTGGCCAAATATCTTTCACTCATACGGAGGCTTTTTCCGGAGGAAGGATGTAGAAGCGCTCCTCCCGGAATGTATCCGCCGCATAGGCAAGCACTGCACGAATACGTTCCTCAGTCAGATTGGGATAGTTTTCTTGCAGCGACCTTCTGTCCCATCCTGCAGCCAGCAACTCGAGGACGAATTCCACAGACAGGCGAGTCCCGCGGAGAACAGGCTTCCCTCCCAATATCGCCCCGTCCGTAACGATATGTTGGCGCCAGTCCACCTCAGTCATCTCTGACCTCCAGCTATCCCCAGCCTATCATGACCTCCACAATAAGGCAAATCGGTGAAGCTGCGTTGATCCATGCGCAATTGCCCTGTTGCCAAAGACGGTGCAAAGCGTCTAATCTGGATGCTGCATGCCGACAAAAAAGCAAAGCTCGCAGCAAGGCGGGAAGCTGCGCATCGGGGACGACTGGAACGCGATCACCATCATTGCGCTCTCACAGCAAAGTCCTCTCAAGGCGGTGGCGGAGCTGGTCGAAAACTGCATCGATGCGCAGGCCAGGAATATCGTGATCACGCGCGGCAGGGAAAAAGGTAAGAACTATCTCCGCATTGTCGACGATGGCGTCGGGATCCCGCGCGACTCCTCGGGTGTGCCCGATTTCCAGTTCGTCGCCACCCACATATGCGATTCGATCAAGCGTCACCTGCACCGGGACGAACGCAGGGAGATCCAGGGGGAGTTCGGCATCGGCCTGCTCAGCTTCTGGACACTGGGCGAGGAAGTCACGCTGATATCGGCAGGCGCGGACGGACGCACCTATGAAATGAGGATGCGCAAAGGGGATCCGCGCTACGCGATCACGGAGCGGCGCCGGCTGTTCGCCAGCGGCGGCACCGACGTGATCGTACGGCCGCTGCTGCCCGGCATCCGGCACCTGAGCGGTGAGAAGATTCAGTGGTATCTTGCCTCTGAATTGCGCGACCGGATCAAGCGCTCCGGCGTGCATATCCAGGTGGTCGATCGCCAGGCGCGCGCACACTACCAAGTGGCCCCGCGCGAATTCACCGGACGATTTCTCCATCCGGTTCCCGCGGCAGAAACCCGCTTTGGCGAAATCTACGTTGAAGTCTATCTCGATAATCCCCAGCCCGAGAATCGCATCGGCCTGTACCGGCACGGCACCCGCGTCCTCGAGGACGTTGCGGTGCTCGATGCCTTCCAGCGCGCTCCCTGGACATCGGGCTATCTTCAGGGGATCGTCGATGCGCCGTTCCTGACGCTCACGCCGGGCACGCGCACGGGAATCCTCCAGGATGAGCGATTTGCTGCCTTCTGTGCCGCTCTTGAACCAGTGGAGAAGGTCCTGGAAAACGCGATCGAAGAACAGCGGCGCGCGGCCGAGGAGCAGGCGAGCCGCGAGATCCTGCGCGCGATTCACCGCGCGTTTCGCGAAGCCCTCTTGGCCCTGCCGCCGGAAGAGTACGATTGGTTTGAGATTCCTGATGGCAAGGACGCGGCGAGGTCCGGCTCCCGAAAACCCGCGCCCGGCCTGGGCAATGGCAAGCCGGAGACAGCCCCGGAGCCTCGCCATGGGGGTGTCCACCAAAAGGAATTCTTCGAGTTTTGCGGACCCTTGTACAGTGTCGTGATCTCTCCAGCCTCGTGCACCGTTGCTGTCGGCCGAGCAAGGAACCTTCGCGCCATCGCGCGCGATCGCGAACGCCGCACAGTGGAGGAAAACCTCACCTATCGGTGGGAAATGCTTGAAGGCGCCGGTGCGTTGGCGAATGCCGACGCCGAGATCGTCACATTCCAGGCGGCCGCGGAGCCCGGTCTGGTGCGCCTGCAGGTACGCGTAAGACAGGGGGAAATCGAGTGCGCAGCCGAAGGAGTGATCACGGTGACCGATGCGCTCGTTCCAGAAGAGGCCAAGCCCTCGCCTAGCCGCCAGGGGCTGCCCGCTTACACGTTCCAGCACTCCCCCGGTGAGTTATGGCGCTCGCGCTACGACGAAGAGCGCAACTTGATCATCATCAACAACGCCCACCGCGACTTTATCTATGCTGCCCGCAACAGGGCGCTGAAGCTGCGCTACATCTGCAGGCTGTACGTCAAAGAAATGGTACACGCGAACTTTCCCGGTCTCTCTTCCGAGAGCCTGCTCGAGCGCATGGTCGAGCTGTCGTTATACACAGAAGAACATCTGCGCTGACTTCTCACCGCCGTTATCCCGCCTCAAGTTCGGCGCCTGCTTTGCAAATACTCTCATGCATGCGGGGGCGCACCCGCGCATGAGATACTGTCGCCGACTTTCTGGATTGATGTTGATAGATAGTGTTGATAAATTATGAACATGAAACCTATACAGGTCATGTTTGACGACGAGTTGCTGCAGCGGCTCGACTCGGATGAGGAAGTGAAGAAGTTGGGGCGCTCCGCGGTGCTGCGCCAGGCCGCGGCCGATTACTTACAGCGTGCACGGGCTCGCCGGATTGCGGAAAAGTACCGGCGCGCTTACGGCAATGACAAGGATCTGGGATCCGAGTTCGACGGTTGGGCCGCGGAGGGGGTATGGCCCGAAAAGTGAACCGCGGCGACATATGGGGTTATCGATTCAGCACTGCCGACAAATGGCGGCCGGTGCTGGTGCTGTCGCGTCCGGAAGTCATTGAGCTGCTTCACACCGTGATCGTGGCGCCCATCACATCGACCATCCGAGGCGCCCCGAGTGAAGTGACCATTGGAGTTGAAGAAGGCCTCAAGGGTGAATCGGCGGTCACCCTGGATCACGTGCTAACCGTGGAAAAGGCCCGGCTATTCCGCTACATCGGACATGTTGCGCCGCGCAAGATGCGCCAGGTGTGCCACGCCCTTGCCATAGCAGTCGCCTGCGACGAGTAGACATTCATCGATACTGATGCGCGAACTCTCCGAAGACTCATGTGCCCGGCACCAGATCTTCCAGCATCCTGGCGTTCTCAATGGCATAACCGTGGAAGTCATTGTTGAAGTAAACATAGACAGACTCCGTCTCAGCCATCCATTCTCTTATCCGCGCAGCCCAATGGGCGAGTTGATCCTGCGAGTATGAAGAAGCGAAGAGCGCGCCCGGCCCATGTAGCCGGAGGTAAACAAAGCGGGCGGACGCAACGTATGGCGCCTGTGGGTAACGCTCCGATTGAGCGATGACCAGGGCGCATCCATGTCTTTTTAGAATCTCGTAAGTCTCACCGTCGTACCAGCTCGCGTGCCTGAATTCCAAGGCCAGGCGAGTCCCCCGAAACGCTTTCAGCTTCGCGCTGTGCTCGAGAAAGCCGTCCAGCAGATCCGCGCTGCGTTTAAAGGAAGGAGGAAACTGAAGAAGGATAGGTCCGAGTTTATTCCCGAGTATGGAAGCGTTCTCGAGGAACTTCTGCCACATGTCGGCGACGTCGCGGAGTCGACGTATGTGCGTGATGACACGGCTGGCCTTGATCGCAAAGATGAAGTCCTCCGGGACCTGTGCCGCCCAGTTCTCGTAGGTCGTCGGCTTGGGCAGGTGATAGAAAGAGTAATTGACCTCCGTCGTCCGGAAGTGACGGGCGTAATGCGCGAGGTAGCCCCTTGCCTTCAGGGTTTCTGGATAGAAGAATCCCTTCCAGTCGTAGTAATTCCACCCGGATGTGCCGACGAGAAGCTTTCCAGCCATGGCGATATTGTCCCACTGACCCGCTTGCCTGATCGCCGGAATAATGCCGCGTACCTCGCGAATAAACCCATGGTATCCTACTTCCAGCAGGGCGAAGCGAATTATTCCTATAGAGAAGTGGCTTGGATTGCCAACCGCATTCCTCGAGGGGGTTCCACTATGCGGATCCGATCTAATGCTACGTGCGCCGCTTCCGTGCTGGCGGTCGCAGTAGTAGCAGCCGGCTTTCTCGTTTCACAGACAAACCCGACGATCCCGCACGGGCGGGTGGAGCGCGTCAAGGTACATGGCAAGGGCCTGGATGGAAACCTCGAAGGTGACTCCGCGGATCGCGACGTCGCGGTGTATCTGCCCCCTGGTTATAATACCGACCGGAACCGGCGCTTCCCGGTCATCTACATGCTTCACGGCTTCACCGACGACATAGAGCACTGGTGGGGTTTCAAGCCGCACTTTATCAACCTTCCAGCCGTAATCGACAAAGCGCTCGCCGGCGGCGCCGCGCGCGAGATGATCGTGGTCATGCCGAACGCATATACCGCATACCAGGGAAGCATGTACTCGAATTCAATCACGACGGGCGATTGGGAAGGCTTCGTTGCCAACGAGTTGGTCTCGTATGTGGACACTCACTACCGGACGATCCCTGATTCAGGCAGCCGCGGACTGGCCGGGCACTCAATGGGCGGATACGGGACGATTCGGATCGGGATGAAACACCCGGACGTGTTCTCCAGCATCTACGCCTTGAGCGCTTGCTGCCTCACGCCAAGCCTGAACATGCAGCAAGGGAGTGCTGCAATGTCTCGCGCCGAAGCGATCCACAGGGCGGCGGACCTCGACAAAGCCGACTTCGGCACCAAAGTGATCGTTGCCTCGGCAGCCGCATGGTCGCCGAACCCGGACAAACCTCCGCTGTTTCTCGATCTTCCCTGGCAAAATGGGCGGTTCCAGCCGATGGTCGCCGCCAAGTGGGCGGCAAACGCGCCGCTGGCAACGATCGACCAGCATATTCCGAATCTCAAACGCCTGCGCGCAATCGCCATCGACGCCGGGAACAAAGACGAAGCGATCACCGGCACGGTGAAGACGCTGGACCAGATCCTAAAGTTGTACAAGGTTGCGCACGCTTTCGAGATTTACGACGGCACGCACACCAGCCGGATTGCGGAGCGCATCGAAACTAAAACGCTGCCGTTCTTCTCGCAGAACCTGTCGTTCAGCCCAGCTCGTCGCTGAGCGCGCGGGCACAATAGAGGATTCCGGTGTGGCGAAGGGTCAGGATTCGACCGGCGGCGAGGAACTGCTTGAATCGAGGTGAAGGTCAAATGCAAAACGGGAAGCTCGAAAAAGACGGCGTTAGCGCCGGAATCAACCGGCGTGAATTTTTGCAAGCGGCGTCCGCGGCAGCAATGCTCGTGGCCCAGGCCGCCCGCGGATCGGAGTCCCAGGCACAAGGAGCGGGCGGGCGCGTTGTGCTCGAGCCATTCGACTACCAGGGCGTTCGGCTCCGCCCGAGCCGCTGGCTGCGCCAGTACGACGCCGGGCGGGAGTTCTTTCTCCGCGTGCCCGACGACGACATTCTCTGCGGCTTTCGCGCCGCGGCCGGCCTGCCGGCGCCCGGAAAGCCGCTCGGCGGGTGGTGCGGGCGCAACAGCAGCACGGTATTCGGCCAGTGGCTAAGCGGCATGTCGCGCATATGGCGCGCGGCCGGAGACAGCGCGATGCGCGACAAGGCCAGGCATCTGTTTGCCGAGTGGGCGAAGACCATCGCGCCCAGCGGCGATGCCGGCATGCGCCATTACCCATTCGACAAGCTCGTCTGCGGGCTGGTCGATCTGGAGCGTTACGGCGGACATCCGGAGGCGAGGGCCGTGCTCGAACGGGTGACCGACTTTGCCATCAAGAACTTCGAGCGCCCGGCAGCGCCGCTCGCCGATCCCACACACAATCAGGCATACTACGGCAGGCCCCAGGAGTGGTACACGCTTGCTGAGAACCTCTATCGCGCCTATCAGCTTACCGGCGACCCGAAGTTCAAGACGTTCGCGGACGAATGGCTGTATCGCGGCTATTGGGCCAAGTTCGAGTCGACCGCAGACGCTGAGGACGCGCAGGGCGTCCATGCCTACAGTCACGTCAACACGTTCAGCAGCGCGGCGCTCGCATACCAGGTGACCGGCGATCCGAAATACCTCGCCATCATCCGAAACGCGTACGACTACCTTCAGCGCCACCAGTGCTATGCCACCGGGGGGTACGGGCCGAACGAGCGCTTCATGGCAACGGACGGCAGCCTCGGACGCGCTCTCGACACGCGCTCCGACACGTTCGAGACATCATGCGGGTCGTGGGCGGGCTTCAAGCTGTCGCGCTATCTCATGCAATTCACCGGCGAGGCGCGCTACGGCGATTGGATCGAGAGGCTCTTTTACAACGGCATCGGCGCGGCATTGCCCATCGCGGAAGGCGGCAAGAACTTCTACTACAGCGACTATCGCGTCGGCGGCGGGATGAAAGTGTACAACTGGGACACTTACACGTGTTGCTCGGGCACATACATCCAGAACATCGCCGATTACCACAACATCATTTATTTCAGGGATGCCTCGGCGCTCTACATCAACCTGTACCTGGCGTCCGAAGTGACCTGGAACGGCCCCGCAGGCGACGTCACGGTCGTTCAGGAGACAAAGTATCCTGACGAGGATACGACGGCACTGACGATCCATACAAAGGAGGCAGCGAGCTTTCCGCTCAAGTTTCGGGTGCCTGCGTGGACGCGCGGCGTATCCGTGAAGGTCAATGGCGTGGCGGCCAATGTCGACGCACGGCCGGGCCAGTGGGCGGCGATTACCCGGACCTGGCGCGACGCAGATCGGGTCGAGATCAGG
>Ga0315280_10010020_pt1 | contig 11979 bp, 8 predicted proteins | sample YL17G06_40_MG_FD_203697 | JGI IMG/M metagenome (GOLD analysis project Ga0315280, IMG submission 203697) | Sediment microbial communities from Yellowstone Lake, YNP, Wyoming, USA - YL17G06_40 | ecosystem: Environmental > Aquatic > Freshwater > Lake > Sediment | place: USA: Wyoming | collected... | reverse complement strand
CTCATCAGACCTTTTACCTTCATGTTATAATTGTCTACTTGTACCTCTACCAGACACCATTTGCCCTTCTTTTCGATCATACTAACTTCGGTTCCGGCGGGTAATTTTCCGATCAAATCGTTGCCATCATAAAGTCCAGCTCCTCCATCTATGACAATCATCGGAGTAATTTCACTAGCGGTTTTTGTTGACATTCCACAGCCTGAGAGGATCACGCCAATAATAGCAAAGAAAGCAATAAAAAGAAAGTAATTGCGCATAAAAGTCACCTCCGGTAACATGAACGCCATTTGAAAAATTAAATCGTGTCTTACTCTATCAATTCTATCACATCCTTGATGGTTAGTCAAGCCAATGTCAATATTTGAAAAACTTTTTCTCATCCTGTCCAGTAAACGTATACACGAGTATTGAAAATTATGCCTATACCTGCCCAAAGACTGCCCATTACAAAATCCCCAAGGATCAGCCCTAAGAAGAGCGGTATTGATTTACGATAAGCACTTAATCCTGAGAACCTTAATACACCCCATTTACAGGTTGATGCAATTATAAGCGGAACAAATATTCTGCCAATACCCCATTCTCCTGAGACTGCGTATCCGACGGGATGTAATGACCACCATAGAAACTTTGAGCGCATCATCAGCATTAAGGTTGTGAATACAAATCCAACGCAGCTAAAGATTATGTACGTTGGCTGTGTGTTAGCGGGATTCTGTAACCTTGATTCTAAAACGTCAAATCCAACACTTGCCGCCCACGTCCTTTCGGGATAAGACTCTACGCCCAATTTATACCCATCGTGAAGGTACGCCCAGAACCCTGAGATAGAGCCAATCGCCGCCGCAAGTACAATTGCCAGTGGAAGCCCTGTTGGCCTTATGTTTGCACGCTCTGCAAGCTTAAAAGCCTCAAGCTGAATAGGCATGGGATTTTCTCGATTTGAATAGCCTGTAATCCAGTGCAGTAGGCCGAATCCTGTTAAATTTCGTGAACCAAAACGACGTGAGCCAAAAATATTCATCAGTATCTCATCAGGAGTACTTCCGTGCATGGTGTGTATAGATGGACCAAGTTCTGCCCTAATACGAGTTATGGCAGTAGATAAAGCAAAATATATTATGAAAAATAAAACCATAACCCACGTAGACATTCCTGCGTAGTTACAAAAAGTTATAAGCAAGACAATTCCTATAATAATACCTAAAACAGCAGTACGGTACGACATCAAACCCTCTGTGTCATAATCAGATTTAAATATCCGAATGATAATATTCAAGAAGTATCTTCTACCTACCCACACGGCAAAGATTAGCAGAGCGATCCATGAGCCAGTCACCTGCGCCTCTGCATAGGGGAAACCGGGGAGATACGATAAACCCGCCGCACTGCCAAAGATACGCTCAACTTGCCAGAATAGGTGGAATACCCATGTTGATACGATCAGATCAAGCGGCATGAGGTAAGCAAGACCTATGGCGAAGGGATAAAAAGCACGATTCAGACTGCTTACAGCGTTCCATGGCTTTGTCTCAAAGTAGCGAGTAAGGCTCACTGGCTGGATAGGAATGCCCGGAACTATGGGGAACCATACGTGTGCCTGATTGACAAAACTAACAAGTGCGGCAACAGAAAAACCTATCCACAACAGCTTATTGCCAAGTAATCCCCATCCCTCGCCAGTCCTTGTCATATCAAATGGCAATTGGATAATAGGGTAAGTCAGTCTTTCGTTCCTGACCCACTGTCGCCTAAGCAATACGTTGATACATACCATAACAAAGATGAGGACAGTAGCGAAACCTGCCCACGCAACAGCACGAGGCGCCCATGCTCTGATATACTCTGAAACGTAGAGTGTTGAATGTCCTTCGTAATATCCCTTGAGAACGTGCTTGTTGCTTATGGTCAGCCAGTCTGGAAGGTATAGCCCGAAAAGGTTATCCCAGTCGTTTTCGGGAGTAGCGTACCACGTCCCGTTGCTGACAAGCGAAACGAGGCACTTTATCATGTCGGTGCCGTTTAATGCTGTCGAGGTGGCAAGCATCACATAGATGGTCAGCAACTCGTTCTGTAGCAATGCTTTTTTTGGTGCCAGTCGTGTAAAACCATAATTTAGTAAAACAAGTATGAACAGGAAGAATATAACATTAGAGTAAAGTGACAGATCGGTGATCTCGATGTCCAGAGTGCTACTTACACCAGTCTGGAAGTGGCTGTTAATCACTATGAGGATCAGACCGATGAAGATCGAGCGGATGGTTACAAATGGCTTGTTGTCTGAATTGTGCATATTGATGGACTCATGGTCTATCAGTATATTTTTGGTTCATTAATAAGATTCGGGAACCCAGTATTTATAAGAGTTTGTAAAAGTTGCTAACTGGAAAATTCGTATGAATGACGAAAAGTTATCTCGTTTTCATGCTCTGGATGTCAACCATTTTGCCTGACAATCCCGCAAATTCCATTTGACGATGCGTCAGTATTATCACCTGAAGCCCGCAATCGTCCATTGCCTCATTTATCAACTCGATCACTCTGTTAGAACGGTCTGAACTTACATGCACAAATGGATCATCAAGAACAAGGCATTGACAATCCCTCTCGCTTAAATGCTTCGCAACAGCAAGCCTGACGCAGATCGCCAGCAATTCCTTCAATCCTGAAGACCCGTCATTGAATTCTAATGATATGTCCTCGATTCCCCGCTCTCCCAATTTTGTTGGGAATAAATACTCATTTAGCTCAACATCATCATGCAGAAATCCCGTAACGTAACTTAACGAACGCTTTACCTCTTCCTGAATTGGTCCCACTACTACCGATAAAGCCTTACGATACTGATTCTCCAGCGATTCTTTTAAGAGTTTAAGAGATTCTGAGCGTATCTGCTCTCTTTCCAGCCTTTCTTTAAGGACTTCTATTTGGGATTCAGCATCCGATAGCTTTGAGTATACCCCTTCAAGGCTTTCTATGCTTATAACAGTTTCGAGCTTATCTATGGAAGTTCTATGCTGTCTAATTATCTGCTCTTGACCTTCTATCTGCAACTCTAGACGTTTTATCTTATTCACAGAGCCTTTTTCTAGTTCTTCATAACGCTGTTTTATTCGCTCGTATTCTTCTTTTCGCTTTTTAAGCTCGTACTGAGCGTCGTTTAGCCTTTTCTCTTGATTCTCTTCTGAGCCATATCTACGAATAAGTTCACGCTCTTGAGCCATTGCATTTTCCAATTCCTCTTGACGGTGCCTTTGCTCTGCGCCAATTTTAGCTAATTCCTCTCTTTTCTTTGATAATTCCTCTTTAATTTCCTCTCTCTTTTTTCTTGCGTCATCAAGGTCTTTTCTTGTCTTATCCTCTTCTGCTTCCCTTTTCTTAACCAGTTCCGCTAAATTGCCGCCAATTGCATTCGATTCTATTGCAAAGGGTTTTCTCTCAAGCTTTTTATATTCTTCGCATTTCTCACTCAGGCTTTGTCGCTCTGAGATCATCTCGTCCATGGTTCTTTTGTCAATTCCTCTTTTCTCTGCGATCAGTTCCTTTATGTTATTTGTGATCTTCTTTTGCGATGAATTTAGTTCCCTTAGTTCGTCTATTGAACTTAAACCATATTTGCTTAACACACCTTGAATGCTTTTTTCTAGTCCTATAATATCGGTTTTCGCATCGCGCGCTTGATCTAGCTTAACTTTAACGGTGACTTCTCCAAAGCCCGGAGATTTCACCTTTACGCTCTCAGTTGCCGTTGCTATAATCTCTCCGTCCTTGAGATTCTCTCCATCTATCTCAACCTCAAGAGAACCTTTTTCGCCATAAACAACGCTTACTGAGATCCCGCTTACCTTCAGATTATCTCTCAGCACTTCCATCTGTATTTGTTTCTGAATAAGGCTGTCTATTTCTTTATCTGTTGGGGTGATTGGAATTTCCCTTTTTCTAAGAGTCTCTATATCTTCGTTAATTTTGGATATTCGCTCTATCTTTCCACTCAATTCTTCTATGCTTTTCATAGTATCTGCTAAATCTTTCAAAATTCTCGCATCTCTTGTCCGTTCCTCACAATTCCTGATCTCATTTGCCAATTCCTCTACTTCGTTATCTTTTTCCTGAAACTGCGATTCCAGATGTTCACGCAGGGCATCAAGTCTTGAAAAGCTTTCCCTAGCTTTTTTCTCTTCTTTTCTAATATTATCAATATTACTTGCGGAATCACGAAGTTCTTTTAGTGCAGTTTTGGCATCCTTAACTTCTCTATCTGCTTCATTAACTCCGGCATTGGACGCTTTTAGCTCTGATTCAATGGAGGAAAGATCAATCGCTTCGCTTCTGACCTTTTCTAGCTCTGATTTAGTATCTGCAAGCTTCTTCTCAAGATCGGGAAGTTGTCTTTCCAAAGCCTCTAATTGTTGCTTTTCTCCATCTACTTTCTTTATCTTATCCTTTAGTTCAATAGCGGATTTTTCTAGGTTTTGAATATCTTCCTTTAGCTTTGGTATAGGCGAATCCTTAGTTTCTCTCCCTGTATTTGTAAAATACTTGGCATAGTCAGATTGTATCCGTTCCTGAATTGCCTTGAATTTTGGGGTGACAAGTAAATCCCCCGATGTCTCCAAATGGAGACCCACTGTTGGATCGCCATCGCTAGTATCTGGTAGCTCACGGTTGTCCTGATTAGCCCAAAGCCAATGAAAAGCACCCCATTGAGAAGGCTTGCTTCCCCTTGGTGAAGGTAATTCCGCCTCTAGCAGACTTATCAGCTTTTCGTCTGCAGTATCCTGATCTAAAAGTATGCTTTTCTCTCCGTCAACCTTATATAGTGACGTTCCGCTTTTTATATTGAAGCTTTTTTCTACTCTATACCTTGTCTGATTGATGGTAAACTCGATTCGGACTGTTGAGGTTACGTTTCCAGAAGCAGTAAGCGGTTTAATACGCCTTATGGTTTCAGCCTGTGAACTGGACCTGTCAAAGAAGCCTTTGCTCAAAGCCTCAAATACTGTTGATTTCCCCGCTTCATTTGGTCCATATATAACTGTTGTGCGCTCGTCGAATTCGATTTTTGTCTTAGCATGTTGTCTCCAGTTCTCCAACTCAACCCAGTGGAGTTTCATCCTTCCACCTCCATTCCCAATCTGCGCAAATGCGTAAGGGCTTCAACAAACACTCTCCGCTTTCTTGGATCGGTTTCGCTTGCCAACAGTTGTTTTAATTCTTCGTTGGTTTGATTGAGAGTCGGGTCCCCAAGATCAGCTTTTTCTTCTAATTGAGTTGGCACTGTAATATTGAGCAAATCCAGCTTTACCCTGAAGTTCCTATGCCTGGTTGTCTGGAATTCGAGTATATTATCCAATTCTTTTTTGTGTTCCAACGGCAATTCTCCACGAAATTCCAATCTAACCATATCGGCATCCTTGACAGAATCAAGATATTGTTTCAATTCTGTAAGAGATGAATAATCTTTTATATCAAACTCACAAGATAACCACTTCAAACACCCAGTTTTTATAGGCTCAATAATAGGTTTATCGCCTTTTTTATCTATTTGAACCATCAGGCAATATCCAGCATCATCTTCGTTGTATTTCGTTTGTTCGTGAGTTCCAGCATACGCTATTCGAGCTATACCGTTACTATCCTCAAATATCCTGTATCCATGCCAGTGCCCTAAAGCAAGATAATCTATACCCGTTCTCTCAATGCAGGATGGATCAACTGGCAGATTTATATCCTCCCAATCCTGTGCCGAGAACTTCCCGACCAAGCTTCCATGAGCAACACCTATATGAATGCCATCAGCATCATGCACAGACGGAATATTTGCGGTAAGATCCTTGGTAATGAACTTGGAAAGTATGGGACATGGATGTAGGAAAGCGCCGGGAACCTGAATAATATCGCATGTTTGAATGATTTTAAGATGCTTTAGGTTTTGGAATATTGGTCTGTTGTAGACACAATCCGCCCCTAGTATATCGTGATTTCCGGGCATGAGATAAATCGGAATATCGGAATATTGGTTGAATATAGACACAACCTTTCTAACATCTTCTTGACTAACCATATTATGCTCGAAAATATCTCCGCACAATATCACAAAGTCAACATCACGATCTTTGGCTGACTTCAATACGTTATTGATTGATTCGATTCTGGTTTCGCGCACAATAGTAGCGGCTTCTCCGAGTCCTCCGCCCTTCATCCCAATCTGCCAGTCTGATGTTTGAATAAAGCGGGTCAATTTATCTCCTCCTAATTCTAGTGGTTCACCAAATTAGCTTTCGGTTTAATATGGAGTGCTGAAGCCATGCTTCAGCATGCGAAAGCATGGCTTTCGCAATCCATAAAAACTAATCTGGTCAATCGCTATCTATATATTCAAATTTTCCTGCGATCTATGGACTCTCAACCTATATTATCACTAATGATAGAATGAGTCAACAAGAAAGTAGTCTTATATAATTGTAGGTTGGATTGAAGCACAGATCAACAAAAACTCATTTACCAGCACGTAACTCAACACTGACACCGCCTTTACCAGATGAGCATATTACACGATAAATCCTGACGTTTGTGACCCCTTCTAGCGTTGCTTCTGGCAACCATATTCGTGACTCTCGAAGTGGTCTAAGCATCTTTAGTATAAAGCTGTCATCAGCTTTTCCTCGATCCTCAAGATAATCAAAACCGTTCTTTGTTGCTCCCTCTGTTCCAGAATTCATGTTACAGTTCAGCATAAAGGCTTGTGCAGGGGGATTAGATTCGTCCTGAAATACCTTATCTGCTGTCACACCTGCTTTATTTACCCAGAACATATTGCCCATAACTAAAACATTGCATTTACTGCCATCACCCTTTATGTTTATTCGGGCAGTATGTTCTGAACCTACGGGTAGCAAAAAACCTGTTATTAATGAAAAGTCACCTTTGAAGCCATCAATGGCAATCAGCGGTACTTCAGCAGATGTTTTGTATGAAAATCGTGTTGCATCTATTGACAAGATACCTGAATCGTTGAGCAATATGCCTTGTGGAGCATCTTCGCTAATTTCGTGATAAACACTGCGTACCACCAATCTACCGCCATCGGTTATTGTATATTGAGCATCGGTTGAGCCAGTTGCACCAGCATAAATACAATTTTGACCTTTTGTAGATTTGCCAGCCTTTTGATTGATTCCACCAACTACCTTGATCCATTTCTCTGAGTATGAACCACCCTGAAAGCAACGCAACAGTACATCAGATTGCTCAACACCATTGACTAAAAGACAAGCTTTGGATTTGGATGAAGGATTTGAACCCGATACATTAAGCTGATCTGTGAAAATTTTTCCATCGGGCTGATCGCAATTCTCCACTAAAATACCATTAGCGTTTCCAGAACTTATGGACATATCTCGCACCGTTGCATGACTGGGTCCTTCGAGCTTCAAAACGAATCCGCCTTGATCGCCTGTCCATTGAAGCACAGTTGCTGTCTCTGCGCCACCATCACCTACCAATTGCAGATCAGAACCGGCAGGTATAACCAAAGTTCTGTCAATCTTATAAGTTCCCACTGGCAAATGCACCACCGGTCGCTTACTATTGGATTGCACAGCTTTGTCAATAGCTGACTGAATGGCTGTGGCATCCGAACCTGCTATAACCTCAAATACCTTTCGGTTGTGATTCGGTGGTGTCGTTGGTAAAACAGGCGGTTCACTGCTGATAGATTTCGCATCTACTATCTTTTCATCCAACCGTCGGAAACGCCCTGATTCTTTAACTGGGTCAGCGACTGTATAAGTATTGCCAACTAAAATTTGATCACCCCAGGTCATGTGGACTACGGGTCCTTTAGTATCGGGTTTGCTCTTGATAACGTTATCAGCAAGCAAATATGGACCACCATTGCCCAGTCGAATAGCAAAATCACCGGTTGGCTCTATGATCCGATTACCTGTGATGGAAGTTTCCGCACCCCAGACATGCTGACTAGCCCAATCTATAAAGCACTTTGATCCCATAGAGAAATTGTTGACGAAAGAAAAAGCCATCAGATTTGCAGAACCAATATCCATGTTTTTTGAGCGAAGGAAAACGCACTGGTAAGCATGGAAATTACCTGCGCCATTAAACAAGCCATATCCGCAGTCTTCAAAGCGACAATACCATGCCCAGATGTCAAGGGAATTGTAATTATTCGTTCTGATACCCGCACCTGAACAACGGAGAAATTGACAGCGAAGAATCTCATTTTCAGCCTGCCCGTTGTCACCTGTTGCCATTGACATTCCATCACCGGCAATATCTTTGAAAACCATGTCAGAGGTTTCATTATATGTTGAGAAACTTCCACCATAAGCCAGTGCAGCACCTGCTTTACCGACGCCGTCCAGAGTCAAACGGCTGATTCGTGAGTACCATGCGTCATACAGGAACATGATCTCACCGGGTTTGCCATCCCAGAGAATGGTAGTCTTAGCGGGATCCTCACCAACAACTGTTACGCCCATACAATTTGTGTGCGCTTTTCGGGTAGTTTTGACCATTTGAGTGATACGGTACGTTCCTGCTGGAAAATAAAGCACAACCGAATCCTTATGCAGTTGAAGGTCATCTAACCCTTTTTGGATAGCTATCGTATCATCAGCCTTGCCATCGCCTATAGCGCCATAGTCAGTCTTAACATTCTTCCAACTTGAGAATGGTCCAACGAACTCCTCATCAGTAACAGCAAAGCACGACAGTGATACAGCAAATCCCAAAACAATAATAAATGCCAGTGTTAATACCTTAATCACCTTATTCTCCTTATCTTAACCTAAAACTTCATCTCTGATTCTATCCAACTCAGACTTAGCGTTTTGTAATCCTGAATTTGCAGAATTCAGAAAAAGTAGGTTGGGTTGAGGAATGAAACCCAACTTTCAAGTATTAAACACGGAAGTTATTAAATTCGCAATCCTAATTTCCGAATTTTATCAAGAGTATTCCAGTATTTCAAGAGAGCAGTTCTACCATTTTCAGTCAAGTGATAACTGGTATGGGGAATCTTTCCATTGAAACTCTTCAGAACATTGACATAGCCCGCTTTTTCCAGATGAGCTATATGTGAAGATAGATTTCCCTTAGTCATTTCTAGAATTGACAGCAGGAAATTAAAGTCAACCTTATCAACGCTGGAAAGAACCATCATTATTCTCAATCGTGCTGGCTCGTGGATAATAAGGTCAAGATTTTCCATCATTCATTCACCTGCTTCACGCTGGCTAAATCCTTCAACTTACTTAAAGCAAAGCGACTGTAGAGATGACCGATTAATCCGCTTAAAATCCCATATCCTACTATGGGTATTAGCATGTTGAGAAAGCTCCACTCCCCACTGAACTGAATCGGCACACCTACAACAACCATGATAGCATGAAGAGCATAAAGAGATGGCCATAGCAAAGACAGAAGCCCTACCATTGGTCTTTGCCAGAACCACAGAAACACAAGGAATGGAACACAATAAATCGCTGAAATAGGCTGCATATATTCAATTGGTATATAACCGTAGATTCCTAATGCTACCGATGTCAAAATACAGGACATGAATATTGATCCTGCAACCCAGCCGATCCAAGAATGTTTTCTTATCCTAACAGGTGTTGATAGTGTTATATCTCCTTCACTACTATATAATCGCTGAGTGATGCGATTTATAAAATTGCCACCCCATCCGGGAACAGAAAAAAAGATCAATGCAGTGGATACGCATACAAGAACAAAGACCCAACTCCAGAATGCGAGCATATTTCTCGACCGTAAGGCATTACCCGCCAGATAGGACGTGCCGGCTAAGGTAATAAAAAATAGTAGAAATATTACCAAAAAAACTAGAAAAGAGATGGTTCGATTCTGGGCATATCTTCGTGTCCATAAAGGAATTTGCTTTAAGTCTTTGGGTTGCCCATCCTTTCTATTGTTAGAATTATTCATGACATAAACCTCCATTCATTGATGTATGTAAGTTTGTATTACAAACTAATTTTATAATACAAACTACATTGTAACGCAAATTAGTCTTTATGTCAAGCGATAATTCTTTAACCCAATATCTCGTCTCTGATACTACCCAGTTCAGACCTTGCATTTTCAAGCCTTGCGTTTACAGAATCCAACCACCCTTTATGTTTATCGAGTTTCCGTGCTATGTTATCTATGGTCTTTGAGACTGATTGCGGCGCAGGTCCGCCGATGTGATTCTTAAGGCTTACGTTCATCTCAGGGATACTGAGTTGATTAAATACCTTTTGATCTATGGATATTTCCAGCCCATCACCTTTAAGGGTAGTGTTGATAGCAGAAAGTGTTATCTCGCCTTCCGTATCAGAAAGTTTTACTGCATCTGCGACTATGTGATAAGCCTGCCTGAATGGGATATTGTGGTATCGAGTAAGGTAATCGGCAACGTCCACAGCGTTCAGGAACCCAACTTTAGCAAGCTTTTTCATGGTTTCTTTGTTCACCTGCATCGTCTTGATGACTTCACGTATAACGACAGGCGCAAGCTCACATTCAGATACAAGGTCGAATATCAGATATTTTGTATACTGGCTGTCACGGTTGTATCCTGATAAACTGGCTTTTGCTATCTCGAATATCGCCTGCATGATGCCGTGTGCGATGGCGGTCTTTGCTCTGGTCACTTCAAGGGGTGCAGGATTACGCTTTTGCGGCATTATTGAGCTTCCACCAACGAATTTGTCGTCCAGCCTTATCATGCCTGCTTCTGATGTCGTCATGAATATGATGTCCTGACATGCGATACTCAGATGGTTCATCATGAAGCTGATGGCAGATGCAAGTTCAGCCTCAGCCTCCCATCTGGACGAAACGCAGTCAATACTGTTCTCCTGAACTTTATCGAAACCGAGAAGCCTTGTCGTCAATTCCCTGTCCAGTTGCCATGATGTCCCATATCCAGCGGCGGCGCCCAGTGGGTTTCTGTTTATAATGGAGTAAGCGAACTCAAATCTTTCAAGGTCACGCTCTAAAGCCTGCGCATAAGATACAAGTAAATGCCCGAACGTTGAGATTGTCGCATGTTGATAATGGGTGAATCCGGGCATGACCGTTTCGAGATGTTCTCCAGCGATTTTTAGTATAACATCCACAAGCTGAATCAGGCTGTCAGTGAATTGAAGCGCTTTATCCCTGAGATACATCCTCATATCACATACGATTTGGTCGTTTCTGCTTCTGCCTGTGTGTATCTTGCGACCTATCTCAGAGTCGAAGTTTTCTGTGACGTAGCTCTCGATATTCATGTGTACGTCCTCTTTTTTCGGATCGAGCTTGAACTGGCCGCTTTCGTATAATTCCCTGACACGAAGCAAAGACGAGAGTATCACCTTTATCTCGTCTCTGGTCAAGATTCCTTGCTTATATAGCATTACGTCGTGAGCCTCGGTGTTCCATATATCGTAAGATATAAGAACTTCATCCGCCATAGGCAAAACTTTAACGTCCCTCCCTGCGCTATACATTACACTGAGTTCTTCAGGTTTCCCTGCCAGCCTGTGTCCCCAGACTACTCCCATTCAAAAAGCCTCCTTGTTACGATTGAAAAATACAATAGATAATAGCTAAATAAGTGATAGCTGTATAATACCCAAATTTTAACTATTAGTCAACGGGAAAAAATATTTGACTCTTCAAAGTATAGTAACGTAACGAATTGAGTTTGTCAAAGTTGACATTATGTCATTGCGTAGTTGTGAGAGCTATGCTAAACTTATATAAAGTCTTTGGCAACGTAGGCGATCAAATATACTGGAATTAAAACTAAATGGTTTGATCGTTAAATAGACTGTGTTTTGTCATTCTCTTATGTTAAAAGTCAAGAGCAGAATGACATTGTATACCATAAACAATGTAAAAACCTTTCATTGTTAGTATTTGTGGCATTATGGTAGAATCAATCTCTTATTAGCAGTTAGCTTT
>Ga0315280_10010018_pt1 | contig 11979 bp, 8 predicted proteins | sample YL17G06_40_MG_FD_203697 | JGI IMG/M metagenome (GOLD analysis project Ga0315280, IMG submission 203697) | Sediment microbial communities from Yellowstone Lake, YNP, Wyoming, USA - YL17G06_40 | ecosystem: Environmental > Aquatic > Freshwater > Lake > Sediment | place: USA: Wyoming | collected... | reverse complement strand
TCATATCCATAGATCTTGCTATGAGATAGACCTAGCTTGCTGTAGAGATCCGCTAGTAGCTCAGCATACTTGAATGAGACAATGACTGGATCCACGACTGGAACCTTGAGGCGCTGCATAAGTCGCCTTGAGAACCCCGCTTCTACGGTGCATCCGAGTATAACTACCTCTGCTCCATCTTCCACAATAGCCAATTTCGCCTCCCGTGCTATCGCTCTTTCCAGTCCTTCTCGTTCTCTCCTCATTCTGTTTACGGTGAAATTCAGGATTCTGAACGAGGCAAGCTTCTTCTCGAGCCCATACATGTTGAGATTATCTTCCATCTTGGGAACCCATTTCCTTCTACCCACAATGATCGAGAACTTGTGTCCCAAAGTAGCTGCAATATGCATAGATGCTTCGGCTGGAGCCGTGACAGGAATCCTCACAAGCTCTCTGGCCTCTCTAAGGCCGGGATCATAGAAGCATCCTACTACTGCTGCGTGATACCTGTCTCTTTCAGCTTTTCTGATCAAACCTAAGATGTCATCCATTACTAGATGCTCAAAGTAATGATACTCCAAGTTATCAGGTCCCCTCGCTAGGTGTACGACATCGAACCTAACGTCGGGTCGCCTAACACTATCGAGGACGCTTTTCATACGAGCGTCATCAACCGAACTGCCGATGGGATTGATCCACAAGATTCGCAAGCTCTTCTTCATTCTCATTTGCTCCTAAGAGTGCGTTCAGGGTACCGCGAGACAAGGCTTATGATGCTATCGCTATCACCCCGTGCGCGGATTTCATCGATAGTTGAAGGCGGTGGATCATCAGTTTCTTCCGAACGCCAAGGTAACGAATGTGTTCCTACCAAACGCTTGAGTCCAAAAAGCGATTTTCTTGGTGCGGTGGCGAGAAAGTCGCAACATCGTCGCGTGAATCCGTTTTCTCGGCTGCCGTGTGCAAAGTCTTATAAACGCACCGTCTCGTAACCGGTCACTTCACAATTCTAGGAGTTGATTTGAAAATGAATAGAAGTACTCAAATTGCGATAGCTGTAGTCATCATAATCGTAGTGGTGGCCGGAGCGGCGTGGTATGCTCTGACTCCACCTCCTAGCCCCCCAGCACCACCCACCCTTCTCAGCGCTTCGTTCGCGAATGTGCCCAACCTAGATCCTGCCATTGGGTCAGACGAAGCGAGCTCCAGTGCCTTCGTCAATCTCTACGATACGCTCGTGTATCCTGTCCAGACGGGAGAAGTCAAGCCCAATGTTGCAACGAGTTGGTCCGTTGATGGCCTTACTTGGACTTTCAAGCTGAGGTCTGATGTCAAGTTCCATGACGGGACCCCGCTTACCGCAGATGACGTGGTTTTCTCTCTGAATAGGATGCTTGCGATGGGTCAAGGCTACTCATACCTCTTCACTCCGTACGTGGACAAGGTTTCGGCGCCTGACGCCCAGACCGTCGTGATCACGCTGAAGAAACAGGTTGGTCCGTTCCTCGCCTTCACTGTTAGGCTGTACATTCTCAACAAGCAGCTGGTGACTTCCCACTTCACGACGCCGGGCCCCTACGGTGACAACGGCGACTACGGAAGCAAATGGCTTCTGGCCAATGACGCTGGCTCGGGACCCTACAAGCTCAAAGAAGTGAAGCTCGAGGCCTATGCTGTGATGGAGAGGTTCAAGGATTACTGGGGTGAGTTCAGCAAGAACGCACCGGATCAGTTCAAAATGGTCGGCACCAGCGCGGCAGCTACAGTCAAGACAATGATCAGTAACGGCGAGCTGGATATAACGGACAGGTGGCAATCGACAGAGGCCCTGGACGCGATGTCAAAGCTAAATGGAATAACAATAGTCAGTATCCCCACCTCGGCGGAATTCTATCTCATGATGAATACCAAGAAGCCCCCGACCGATGACGTCAACTTTAGGGCGGCAGTAACATATGCCTTCGATTATCAGACTACCATTAAGAACATCTTCCCTGGAAGTCCGCAGGCCGCCGGCCCCGTACCCTCTGCGCTTCCAGGCCATGATCCAAACGCGGTCCAGTACCAGCGAGACCTAGCAAAGGCGATGGATTTCCTCAAGAAGTCAAAGTACTACGGGGAACTAGACAAGTATCCGATCGTCTTTCATTGGATAGCTGAAGTCCCCGACGAAGAGAAGGTCGCGCTGTTGTTCGCCGACAACGTGAAGGAACTAGGAATACAGGTCCAGGTCGTCAAGGTTCCATGGCTAACGGTAGTTGACGAGATGGGTAAGCTAGAAACCGCTCCCAATATCGTCTCTGTCTTTGTCGAAGCCTCCTACGCTGAGGCTGGCTCAATAATGATTCAGCGATATCACTCCAAATCGACGGGGACTTGGGAGCAGAACGAATGGTTGAACGACCCGACGGTCGACAGCATGCTGGATGACGCGGTCGCCACGGTGGACAGAACGGAGCGCTTTCAGAAATACATCAAGGCACAAGAAGCACTGATGAGCATGTACCTCAGCATATATGTCATCGACCAGAATGAAAGAAGAGCCTACTACGCCGGATACGTAGACTGGCCTGCTGCGAAGGGCGGGAACAACCCCGTCATGGGCTACAACTTCGACATCCGCTACATAGGCTTCGATGCGGCTAAGAAGCATGAATTGTTCGGCGGCTGATCTGCAGATCTTCCTTCTATCCACAAAGTACGAGCGAGAACACCCAACGCGATATTTGGCACCGGGGGTCGATCGAAGGATCTGCCCCCGTGTCTCCCTTTTTTATACGAGCTCTTGAGAGTAGGTACGACCCCAAATGAGAATGAGCACCTTCATCCTCAAGAGACTTTCTTACACCGTATTCGTCCTTTTCGGTCTCTCCATACTAATATTCATCATCGCGAGGGTGCTGCCTGGTGACCCTGCGAGGCTGGCACTGGGTCCGAGGGCGCCGGATTGGGCTGTTGAGAACCTGAGGCAGCAGCTGCACCTGAACGAGCCACTATACCTCCAGTACTTCTATTGGATCAGAGACGCTGCCAGCGGTAGCCTAGGTGAATCTCTTGTAACAAGGAGAGACGTATTCACAGACGTGCAGGAGTTCCTACCCGCCACGTTGGAACTCATAACGCTTTCAGCTTTGTTGGTCGTGGCTCTAGCTATACCGATCGGGATGGTCGCAGGAAGAAGAGCAAATTCCTGGTTCGACAACCTGGTGAGGGTGCTATCATACGTTGGTGTTGCAGTACCCGCGTTCGTCGTGGCGATAGTGTTCCTTCTTGTCTTTGGATTCACGCTCAACATAGCCCCCAGCATCGGCAGGATCAGCCCAAACATAGTAGCTCCTCCTACGGTGACTGGTTTCCTCACAGTCGATTCCCTAATATCGGGGAACATGGTCGCCTTCTTCGACGTGTTAGCTCACCTGATCCTTCCTGCCGTTGCCCTAGCGCTCGGGCCCATAGCACAAGAGGCTAGGATTACTAGGTCTAGCGTGGTTGAGAACCTCAACAAAGACTACATTCTATCAACCGTTTCACATGGCGTTCCCGAGAGGTTGCTTACGCTGAAGTATTTGTTGAGGCCGTCATTGATCCCCACGGTCTCGGTAATGGGGCTGGACATATCCTCTCTGATAGCCAATGCCTTCCTTGTGGAATTGATCTACAATTGGCCTGGCGTTTCCCGCTACGGAATTACTGCGATGTTGAGAAAGGACCTCAACGCAATAGTCGCCGTCGTCATGATAGCTGGCATCATTTTCGCTATTGCAAACATCGTAGTGGACCTGATTGTCGCATACCTCGACCCAAGGATAAGATTCGTCGAAAAAGCTGCGTAGGTGAAGCGAGCATGAAGCGAGCTGCATCTCGCAAGGGAGCGGATTATGGAAAGAGTTGGCACAAGTTCTCCAAGAACTACCTGTCCCAGGCCGGGCTTGGGGTGGTGGCGCTGGTGGCCGTTGTAGCGATCTTCGCGCCGTACATAGCCCCGTATCCGTCGCATGCAGAATTCTTCGTAAACTTCCCGGAAGCACATGAGCCTCCGAACTGGGTCCACATATTCGGGACGGATCAGTTCGGGAGGGACGTGCTCAGCAGAATCATGTTCGGTTTCAGGTATTCACTCATGATGGCGGTGGTGGTCTTGTCCCTGGTTGTACCGTTAGGTGTAGTGCTAGGTCTCGTCGCGGGTTACTACCGAGGTGGCAAGGTTGAGATGGTAATAATGAGGGGTGCCGACATCTTTCTGGCTGTTCCCCCTCTGGTGCTGGCTCTTTCGATATGCTCTGTCCTGACGCCAAGCGTTTTCAACGCCATGATGGCTGTCTCTCTCATGTGGTGGCCGTGGTACACCAGATTGGTGTACAGCATCTCGTCTTCACTCAGGAATGAAGCGTTCGTTCAGGCCGCAGAAATAGCGGGAGCGAGTCCCTTCCACATCATCTTCAGAGAGATTCTGCCGAACTGTTTAGGTCCCATATTGACGAAGGTGACTCTGGATGCGGGCTGGGTGATCTTGATAGGCGCCAGCCTAAGCTTCGTCGGCCTTGGTGCACAGCCCCCTATCCCCGACTTGGGAACCATGGTCTCCGACGGCGCAAACTTCCTGCCTGAGCAATGGTGGGTCTCTCTGTTTCCGGCATTGACGATAGTTCTCATCATACTTGGCTTCAACCTGTTAGGCGACGGCGTGAGAGACCTGTTCGGAGCGGAGGCGGTTTGATGGCAGAGCAGCTGTTAGACGTCAAGGACCTTCACGTCAACTTCAAAGTCTACGAAGGGTTGCTGAGGGTCCTAAACGGAGTTTTCCTCAATGTGGGCGCAAAAGAGAAAGTGGGAATAATAGGGGAATCTGGCTGCGGCAAGACCACTACCATGAAGGCCATAATGAGGATCCTCGCCGCCAACGCGATAGTTGCCGGCGGGACGATAGCCTACAGAGGTAGCGACGTTTTGCAGCTTGGAATGGAAGACCTGATGAGACTGCGAAGGACAAGCATGTCCATGATATTCCAAGATCCAACCGCTGCCCTCAACCCAGTCTTCAAGATAGGAGAACAACTAGAGGACATAGTACGCTACTCCGAATTCACGAGCAACGCACCGACCAAACAAGAGGTGAGAACGAAGGCGGTGGAGCTCCTGAAGAGCGCTGCTCTTCCCGAGCCCGAGAGGATCCTAGATAGTTACCCGTTCCAGCTGAGCGGGGGCATGAGGCAACGAGTCTGCATAGCCATGTCCTTGGCTTCAGCCAAAGACCTGTTGATCGCCGACGAGCCAGGCACGTCTCTGGATGTCACAATAGAGGACCAGATCATGAGGGAACTGAAACAGATAGTCGAGGACAGAGGCCTCTCGGTTATCCTGATAAGCCACTCGATAGGCGCCGTCAAAGGTTTCGTAACCAAACTGTACGTCATGTACGCGGGGACGATGTTGGAGGAGGCTCCCACCGACGAGCTCTTTTCAAATCCGGTGCACCCCTACACGCAGAATCTCTTGAAAGCGGTGCCGAAGCTTACAGGTGGAGGTGTCCCCGAGGGGATCGCTGGCAGGATCCCCAGCTACCTGACCATCGCTGACGGATGCAGGTTTGCTTCGAGGTGCCGGTCCGCCAAGGAAAGTTGCCACACCGATGCGCCGCCCGCTTTTGACATCGGGAACGGTCACAGAGTCGCATGTTTTCACTTCGGTGACAGTTGATGTCTGCAGAGGAGATACTGACCGTTAAAGGGCTCAAGAAATACTTCAAGACGACACGGGGGATTGTAAAGGCCGTTGACGATGTCTCCTTTTCCGTGATGAAGAACGAAACCTTCGGCTTGGTTGGTGAATCTGGTTCCGGGAAGAGCACGGTGGGCCACGTCATTATGGGAATCTACGGGCCCACGGCGGGAAGCATCACATTGATGGGAAAAGACATCTCAGTGGGCGTAGGCAGACGGTCAAAGGAGCTCAAGAAGCGACTCCAGATCGTCTTTCAAGATCCCGCGTCCTCCCTCAACCCTAGGCGAACCATCGGGCAGATCTTGGAACTGCCTCTCAGGGTCCATCACCTTGCGCCAGAAGGGAAGTACTCTGAAAAAGTCTTCGAAATGATGGACCTGATCGAGTTGCCGCGAGAATTTGTAGTGCGATACCCAGGCGAGCAGGGCGGGGGCGAGAAGCAAGCTGTGGCTATTGGCAGAGCCTTAGCCACTGGACCGAGCTTCATCGTCTTGGACGAGCCGACCTCTGCACTGGACGTGTCGATCCAAGCAAAGATCATCAACATGCTCATGAGGTTCCAAAAGGAGTTCGACCTGTCATACCTATTCATCACTCATAACCTCAGCCTGATGCGGAACGTGGCCCAAAGAGTAGGGATCATGTACCTAGGGAAAATCGTGGAGCTCGCTGGTACGCCTGAATTCTTTAGCAACCCCCTGCATCCGTACACTAAGATGCTCCTTTCGGCGGTTCCGGTGATCACGCCTGAGGAGGAAGCGCTGAAGCCAGAGAAGATTATGAGCACTGGAGAGATTGCCGGGGCTTTGAACGTTCCGCCAGGATGTAGCTTCCACCCTCGCTGTCCTTTCGTGATGGACATTTGCAGCAAGGTCGTCCCCACCATGGTGGAGTACAAGAAGGGGCATCATGTTGCCTGTCATCTCTACCCGTCAGCCGTGAGCAGTGGGTGAACCACCTCGGCTAATCTGAGAGCCAGGCACTGAAGCCATGCAGTAAGATGCAGATTACTCCTCGACGAGCGCCCAAAAAACCACGCAAGGTTCCTGTTTCGGGTTTTCGACGAAATGCTTGGTTCCGCGCGGGTTGTAGAGAGTGTCTCCTTCCTCTAGTACTGCGATATCGTCATCTGCGTGGAATGTGCAGCTGCCCGATATCACGTAGGAGATCTCCGAATGGCGATCATGCTTACTGTACGACTCAGCGAACCTACCCTTCGGCAGAATGGTGGCCGTTCCGAATTGAACCCGCGGGGCCTCGTCCTCTTTCACAAAATACTCTACAGAACTCTTTGGCAGATTTCCTCCCTTGAAATGCAGAAGTTTCGCTTTCCTATTTCCCATCGAACTTTCAACCCCGATCATCGGTCTCGCATAGTGGTGGGTACCTCGACCAGATATGCTGATCGTAGCACAGACTTAAATGCAAAGAGTATTCCGGCAAATGGGCATGATCGTAAGGGCGGCTGTGGACGTAGGCGGAACCTTCACCGACGTTTGTGCGCTTGACGAAGAGACTGGCGAATTGATCTTTGTCAAGGACTCAACTACGCCAAAGGATTTCTCAATCGGCGTTATGAATACGATCAAGAAGAGCGGAGTGGAAGGACATAGGATCAGACGCTTTGTAGCAACCGGCTCCACAATGGTCATCAACGCAATAACCGAAAGGAAGGGCGTGAAGACAGGCCTCGTAACCACCAAAGGGTTCAGAGACGTTCTGGAGATCCAAAGATCCAACAGGACGGACATGTATAACTTCATGTACAGGAAGCCCGAGCCCCTCGTACCTAGGTACCTCAGAACAGAGGTAAGAGAAAGGATAGATGCCGACGGCACCGTTGTCGACAAACTGCACGAAGAAGACCTCGAAGGAATAACCTCCCTGTTCCAGAAAGAAGGCGTTCGTTCTGTTGCCGTTTGCCTCTACAATTCCTACGCGAATCCTGCGCACGAGGAGAGGTGCGCGGCTAGGATCAAGGAACTTTTTCCGGGCGTGTATGTGTCCACCTCCGTGTCGCTTTGCTCCGAATGGAGGGAATACGAGAGGACCAACACGGCCGTGACGAATGCGTACGTTCAGCCAATAGTCGATAGCTACCTCCAGAACCTCAGGAAGGGCCTCAAGAACTTGGGCGTCAAGGCAGACCTCTTCGTGATGCAATCAAATGGTGGAGTATCATCCTTCGAGCAAGCGATAGCGACTCCCGCGTTTCAGGTAGAGTCAGGACCTGCTGGAGGAGTAATCGGCGCAGCGGCAGTAGGAAGCGCCGCGGGAATGCGCAACGTAATAGCTCTGGACGTTGGCGGAACCACGGCGAAAACCTCACTCGTGGACGACGGCAAAGTCAGGATAAGCGCTGAGTACAATCTCGAAAAGACGCCGTTCTCCGCAGGTTATCCCCTCAAGGTTCCCATTGTGGACCTAGTGGAAATAGGGGCTGGTGGCGGAAGCATCATCTGGGCGGATGATGTCGGATCACTCAGAGTGGGACCAATAAGCGCTGGCGCGGACCCCGGTCCGGCATGCTATGACAAAGGCGGCGACAGGCCAACGCTTACGGATGCCTTCGTTGTGACAGGGATTATCGACCCCGAATACTTCCTCGGCGGTGAGATACGTCTCCGCAAAGACCTGTCACAGAAAGCGCTGGGGCCTTTGAGCAAACAGTTGAGTCTGCCTCTTCACGAATTAGCATTGGGCGCCATCAGAATCGCTGACGCCAACATGGTCAACATGATAAAACTGGTATCGGTCAGAAGGGGCTACGATCCGCGGGACTTTGCGATAGTCGCGTTCGGGGGCGCGGGGCCAATGTTCGCCGTCGACCTCGCACGGGATCTGGGCGTCAACACGGTGATAGTTCCGCTCGTCCCAGGTGTCTTTTCGGCGTGGGGGATGCTTCTGACCGACCTCAGACATGATTTCGTGCAGACGAAAGTAATGTCGTTCGAGGAGGCCATCCTCGTCCAGTTAAACTCCATCTATGACAAGTTGAAGGAACGGGCAGTCGAGATACTGCGCAAGGAAGGCGTTACAGACCAAGAAGCATACTTCAGGCCTTCTCTGGACCTTAGATACCTCGGCCAAGAACACACCGTTAACACTCCTGTGGACTCGATTCCGCTGAAGGCCCCGGACATCCAGAAGACCAAAGCGCGATTCGACCGGCTTCATCAGGCACACTATACATTCAGCCTGAAGGATCCAGTGGAGATCGTGAACACAAGGCTGACGGCATATGGGCGCGTGAAGAAACCAGCCGTCAAGCCAATGAAGAAACTGAAATCGTCTCTCTCGAAAGCGAGGAGAGGAGGGCGGAGAGTTGTGCTGCTCGATGGAGAATGTGATGCCAAGATATTCGAAAGGTCACTGTTGCCTGTAGGGGCCAAAATAAAGGGACCAGCCATCGTAGAGGAGACAACGTCGACGACACTGGTGGGGCCCGGGGATGTGTTGACGGTGAACAAGTACGGGCATCTCATCATCAGCGTGAAGAGGGGGGCTGTCTAGATGACCAAGACTGACAGATTCACACTTGAGATAATAGGTAGCAGTCTCGTCTCAGCTGCAGAAGAGACCTTCGCGGCGTTTGGAAGAACGAGCAAGAGTCCCGTCATCTATGAGGTGCTCGACTACGCATGCGGGATCACAGACGCCAACGGCAGGCTAATCGCCCAAGCCAATGGCGTGCCCGGGTTCCTCGGTATCTTGGACATCGCTGTGAAGGACGCGCTGAAGAAGTATGGGCCAAAGGGCTTCGAAGATGGGGACATAATTGTCATGAACATCCCTCACATGCACGGGACTCATTTGAACGATGTTACGCTCATCATGCCAGTCTTCTACAAGCGCAAACTTCTGGCGTTCTCTGCTAACAAGGGTCACTGGTCAGAGGTAGGGGGGATGCACTTCGGCAGCTGGACATCCGACGCCACAGAGATCTATCAGGAGGGCCTGCAGTTTCCCGCAGTTAAGCTCTTCAAGAGAGGCAGACCAAACGAGGATCTATTCGATCTCATTCGATGGAACGTCAGGACTCCAGACATGACTCTCGGGGACATGGAGGCCCAAGCTGCCTCCCTCAGGGTCGGCAACAGACGAATAGTCGAGCTATGTGACAAGTATGGCCTGAATGCCGTGGAGGAGTACATAGAATGGGGAATACAACAAGGCAGACTCATGACAGAGAAGAAGCTGGAAGAGCTTCCGCACGGAAGATTCGAAGCTGAGGACATGATTGATGATGACGGAGTATCGGACAACCCAATTCCAGTTAAGGTTGCCGTGGAGATATCCAGCGACAAGTTCGTCGTGGATCTGACAGGCTCGGGCCCTCAGGCCAGAGGATCCATCAACTCGCCGTATCCAGCCACGCTCTCGGCCGCCAAGGCAATAATGAAGGCGGTCATCGACCCACACCTGCCTGTCAACGAAGGAAACTTCGAGCCGCTCCACCTGATTGCTCCAGAAGGAAGCATATTCAACCCGAAGTATCCTGCTCCCACCTCGACCTATTGGGAGGCCATGTCATTCGTCACGGACATTGTCTGGAAGGCCCTCGCCCCACATATGCCGGACAAGCTTACAGCCGGACACTTTCTCAGCGTCTGCGCCACAATCGTAGGAGGAATCGACGACAAGACGAAACAGCCCTTCGCCATTGTGGAGCCTCAGGCAGGAGGCTGGGGAGGCGGTCTGAACAAGAACGGCGAGAGCGGTCTTGTCTGCAGTGGCGATGGAGAGACCTTCATAATGTCAAACGAAGTCATAGAAGTGAGGCAACCAATCAGAGTGGAACAGTACTCGCTCAACGTCGAGGACGGCTGCGGCCACGGGATGTTCAGGGGCGGGTTCGGTCTGATCAAGGACTACAGAATAATGAATTCCGAAGCCTCATTCACCGCCTCCTTCGGCAGATCCGTGTACCCATGCTGGGGAATGGAAGGCGGCCAGAAAGGCACCGCGAACTACTTCATCATAATGAAGCAAGGACAGGAACCACGCAAAACAAGGAAAGTAGCTGCTGAGGTGCTGAAGAAAGGGGATCTGGTCAGGCTCAAGACGGGCGCCGGAGGCGGTTACGGCAACCCGCTGTCTAGAGATGCAGAACGTGTGGCCTGGGACGTGAAGAACGAATACCTGTCAAAACAGGACGCTGAGCGAATCTACGGAGTTGCCTTTCAGAAAGGCTCAACTGAACTTGACATGGACGCAACGGCCAAACTGAGAGCACGCTAGAGAACGTAAAGGGAGGGGCCCTACCGGTAGCCTTCGTCTCCATGATTGCTCTGACGGCTTGACCAACGCGAGTTCCCAGACTGCCCACTTGCTTTTTCGTTTCGAAGTGAAGTGATCAGTGCCCCCTGATCTATAACGGACTCTCTCGAAGTGTTAACCAGGATAACAAAGTCCTCCATGAATGCGAGTTCCTTCTTGCCGATGAGCTGCAATCCTCCGAATGTGTCATCAATTGATATGTGACAGAAACCATCTGCAGCCGCGTTGACCCACAGGATTTTAGCATACACGCCTCATTCTGACGGAGAAGACCGATGAGTGTCACGGGCGGAAAGGCGACCAAGCGCGCGCGCCTTGGAAAGATAACTGCATCGATTGCCCGTGGCACCGTAAGGTCGGCAGAATTCTGCATTGTCTCCGGCTTGAAGTATCACGTCGTCGACGCTGAATGGAAGATGAACTATCTTCATGACGACGAGGTCACTGACCTGCTTGAGGTTTCGGATCCCAGTGTGACTACCATCCTGACGTATTCTACTCGCCACTCGTATTGCGAGAGAAACATTCGACAAGCACGAATGGGCGCGTTGGGCTTCCAGAAGTTTGGCCTGTGCCTTGTTGCAGGAAACGCCGCGTACTTGGACGCGGACGAGCGGAGACGCCCTTTGGCCAAGACTGTACGCGAAGCCGTGAAGACGGTTAAAAGGGAGTGTGAAGATCGCGAGGTCTGGATTGGAACGGAGGGCGTTCTGCGTCTCGCCACAGAACTTGCAACTGAGTACGGGTTGACACCGTTTCTGCTATTCGACAGGAGTCTGGAATCGAATATTCAGTCACTGAGAGACCGGGGATTCGCAGGAGATTTCGCGGTATATGTTCCATTCTACATCTCAGCCAACCGCAGAAGAGTGCTTCATGACGTCCTCTACCGTCTTTCAGGCTACATGCTCCGCAGGAAATGGGTCCGCGAAGAGGCAAAACGACTCAACTACGATTTGTCTCTGCCCCTACTGAGGGGCCTAGTCCAGGAAAAGA
>Ga0315280_10010015_pt1 | contig 11982 bp, 11 predicted proteins | sample YL17G06_40_MG_FD_203697 | JGI IMG/M metagenome (GOLD analysis project Ga0315280, IMG submission 203697) | Sediment microbial communities from Yellowstone Lake, YNP, Wyoming, USA - YL17G06_40 | ecosystem: Environmental > Aquatic > Freshwater > Lake > Sediment | place: USA: Wyoming | collected... | reverse complement strand
TGGGCGAGTTTGCACAGAGAACGCGACCCACACTGGTTGAAAATGTCTACGGCGTTATCAAGGAGGCTCAGAAACAAGTTGAAGAAGACTGAAATCCGAATATGCGGCCTCGGCGGCCAAGGCGTCGTCCTCGCAGGCCAGATACTCGGCAAAGCCGCAGTCAACCACGGAAAAAACGCCACCCAAACACAAAGCTACGGCGCCGAAGCCCGAGGAAGCGCCGCCAAAAGCGAACTAGTAATCTCAGACCAAAAAATCGGCTACCCAATGGTCAGAAAATGCGACATACTCGTCGCCATGAACCAAGACGCAGTCGACAAAAACATCAAAGACCTGAAAGAAGACGGCACACTCCTCATCGACAGCACAAACGTGGCCAGCTTGCCCGAAACCAAGATCAGAACCTTCAAGATCCCAGCCACCGAGACAGCCGAAAAAGAAATCGGCGCAAAACTGTACGCAAACATCATCATGCTAGGCGCCCTCACGAAAGCCACAAGAATCGTGGACGAAACGTCAATGATAGAGGCGATCAATAGCTCATTTCCTGAAAAAGCGGTAGACAAGAACATCGAAGCCTACAACAGAGGAAAGCAACTAGCCACGCAAAACTAGAACGCAAGCACATTTTTCGCATGTCACCGATGACTCTCCACAGCACGCAGATCCTGGCTACTCGCGCTTGGTTTTCGTAGTCTTGCTTGCATGCGCCCGCTTCGAAAGGTATACCGTGGTTATCACGAAAAGCGCGGTCGTCGAGGCGAAAACATACAGCAAATTGCGCAGGTTTTGCGTCTGCTTCTGATAGTCCTGCGAATACTCTTCGATGTAGTTCTGGTAGGAGGCGTTCAGTTCGGCGAAGCGGACGTGGAGCAGAGAATAGTTGGCCGCGAGGAGACCGTAATCGTGGAGAAGCCCGTAATGCGAAGAGTTCAGTATGGTCAGCATAGTGTATGAAGTATTCAAAGCTGCGAAGCTGGACTGAAGCTGACCCAAGGTTACCAACAAAGCATTGTAGCTGGCCTGCAGAACAGCGTAGCTTACGTTGAGCTGACTATTGAGACTGCGCATTTCAGAGTATGAAGTGTTTAGGGACGTCAGGTCCAGCTGAGCTCGGGTGAAGTCAGCCAGTAGCACATAGTACGTGTCGTTAAGCATGCCATAGTCGGATTGCAGCCTTGTCATGTTAAACTGAAGGGCCAGAAAGCTGTCCAGTAGGCTATAGTAGAGATGCAGAGCCTCAGAATAGATAATCGTGATTGTCTGGCCCCTGTGCAAGTAGGTGAAGTAGAGGCGAGTGTAAGGCCCTTCCGAGAAATTGAGCATTTTTGGGATGACCTCCTTGCTGTCGATCAGCACGATTAGCGGTGTGGGCATCAATGCTTTTGGAACAGCAATCCTGCAGAACCCACTTGACCCGGGTTGGCCATCAGCAGTGAAACGTATTATCTTGTTCGCCGTCTCCTGTCCAAGCTCAAGCCGAAAAGCAGAGATCGTGGAGTTGCTGATGACGTATGAGTCGTACGTACTTCCTGCAAATGTGAGAACGTAGTTTGTGTACACCCCCATCAAAGGACATCTGTCTTGGTCAGGCATCCCTCCCGTGATATTGTAGGGTGTGTCTCCTACACCATCGCCGTTCAGGTCATGCCCCACGTAGTTGTTCCAATGATTTCCCTCCCCCAAGTAGTCCCAAGAATTCGACGCACCTGGCGTGGTTACCCAGACATTTGTTGTGCTTGCGAAGTTATTGCGGTAGAAGCTATTCTCACTGCTTGATTCAATGGACACCCCGTTCTGATTGCTCGTTATGTTATTGCCCGAGATCGTACCGTAGCGAGCAGTCGTGAGCCACATTCCGAGGTTATTCCCCGTAACGTTGTTGCCTGTCACGACTGTGCTCTCAGAAGACTGGATGACAAGCCCGACGTAAGGATTGCCCGATATATCGTTATCTAAGATCGTATTATTGTTTGATTGAGAGACAACGATGCCCATCTGTGAATTATCACGGACATCGTTGTCAAAGACCAAGTTGTTGTTGGAGTTGCTCAGTTCAATGCCCGAAAAACTACAACCAGTAATGGCGTTGCCTGAGATGACATTGCCCGAGGAAAGCCGCAAGTAGATCCCCTTTGAGCTCACTATCGTGTTTTGCGTTATGTTGTTGTCATTCTTGAAATCCACAAATATGCCATAGTCACCACTACTCATTACTGCGAAGTTGCTGATGACCACGTGGTCTGCGAGAACATGGAAAACAGGTTCACCGCCTACACCAGTAACTATCGTTGAGGCCCTGTTTTCGCCCACGAGAGAAACACTCTTGTTGACGACCACGCACTCTACATAAGTCGCGCTGTACACCATGATTCTATCGCCGTCATTCGCGTTGCCTATGGCGGCCTGAATCGTTGTGAAGTTTGCGTCGGGACGCGTAGGGTGAACGTAGATAGTTCTTGGAACCGCATCTGCATATGCAATGTGCCCTTTCGGGAGCAGCATAAATATCATACAAACAATCATGAGAGCAGTGTAGAATGTTCTTTTCAATCTCACGTCTTCCTCCTTGAGTGCAGTGTTGTCGGTTTACAGAGGGTCGCCATAGCTTATCCCTCCGAGAAGAGTTTCCCAAGAACCAGCGAACCAGCGACCGCAACTGAGAAAGCCACAACGAAAATAAGAGGTTCTATGATTGGCAGGGTCAGAGTCCACATGCTCACGATATAGAACGCGCTTACGAGGCAGACCAGCCCGATGATTTTGGCTTTAAGGGAAAAAGATCTTGGCTTCTGCAATTCTGCCACGCTGGAAGAAGTGGCAACAAGATACTGGGCCTGAGCCGCTTGCTCGTCCGCTGCGAAGACTACATTGTTCTTGTCAATGTCATGGAACCTAAAGCCCGACAACGCATATCTCTGCAGATCCCACGGATTCTTCTTGGGCAAAATCCCGACGATTCCACTTCTTTCCATCTTCTTGAGTATGGTCTGGATCTTCCGAACAAACTGGATGTCGTCTGTTTTGTCCTCTCCGTAGAGGTCCTTGATGAGGTCCTTGACGTCTGGAAACACAAGTTTCAATTGGAATGCGGCAATTGCTTTGGCTAGGTCGTATTGGTACTCGCCTTCGCGGAGACGTATGTTGACGTCTCGGTAGTCTGCTTTGAGAGCGTCTTGTAGGATTTGTGCCTCGCTGGCCACGAGTTTCCTATGGGACACGTTAGTGTCTCCTATTCAATACTTTCAACAGAAACAAGATAAAAACGCTTCCGTTTCACGAATCATGATTTCAATAGATTCCATGGAAAAAACCCCTATTACGTTCAACGTATCCAATTAGTTTGGAGAAGGAGAGAGCCCTTGAAGAGGTGAAAGTATGAGAGGATACAGTTTGTGTTCGCCTTCCTTGCCTCAGAAGTATTCTACTTCAAAGCTCATGAATCTGCGCATGAAGTATAGAAGCAGTTTCGAGGTCATAGCCTCCATTCTTGAAACGATCAGGGGCGGCGGCGTAGGCCAATATGCCATAATAACAAGGGCAGGCATCACACACTTGCAGTTCAAGAAATATCTGGAATCACTCACCGAAATCGGATTCATTGAAACGTGCATCGAGAACGGGAGGATCGCGTACAAGGCCAACGAGCGAAGCCTCAACTTTCTTGACCAATATTATCTTTTGCTCGAAATGCTGACTGGCGAAGAGACGCTGAGCAGGAACTTGAACGCGACATACGTGTTCGAAGATGAGGCGGAGGCGCAGAACGGAGCCACTACGAGTTCGACCATACGCTGGATGAGGTGATTGCCAAGACACTTTGACCGTTTGGCCGGAGCGAATGGGCAGGCGGATATGAGTCTTACGTATTCATTTTCCCTTCTCCCAATGACTCTCTTCTACCCTCCGCCTGCCTCGCAAGTCTTGGCCAGACACGGTCAAAGATACGCAATCACCACACATTGCGTGGCAAGTTTGGTGCCATGATCCTTGCGCTCATGAATACGTAGGGGTCTTGCCTTTTACATTCTATTCGAGAGCCTTGAAACTATCAAAACTGTTATTTCTGCAAACCCTGAAAAGGCTACCAGCTAACAAGACGCAGTGGAGAATGATGCACGTGCCTCGAAAAATCACTTACGCAATGTCAGGCGTTGACCGAAAACTTCGTGCCGAGTCCAAGAAAGGTTTGAGTGTTCTTAGAGAAACCTATAGATTTTGCCGTTATGGACAGGTGGTTCAGCTTCCTTATGGAAACATCTTTCCAGTCGGTGGAGGTCGTTGCCTGGATTTTCAGATTGAGGGCGTGGGCACGAAGGTGCTTTTGGCACAGTTGGCTGAGAAGTATGACACGATAGGAATTGACGGCGTGGCCATGGCAGTCAACGATGTTATCCGCTCTGGAGCCAGACCTCTAGCCCTTGTGGACAACATTCACGCGCAAGCCTCCGATCCGGCCTTGGTCAAGGCGTGGCTAAAAGGCATAGCGAAAGGTGCAGTGGAGTCAGAATGCATCGTGCCTGCAGGGGAAATAGGCGATGTGGGGGAGCTGATCAGAGGGATCACGGAGGCAATGGGTTTCGACATGATAGTCGCTGCCGTTGGAGAGGTTTCCACCAGCAAGGCGATACGGGGAAATGAGATAAAATCGGGAGACGTCATCATAGGCCTCAGAAGTTCAGGACTGCACAGCAATGGCATAAGTCTGGCGAGGAAGGTTCTCTTCAAACAGTGGGGGGGCAAGTACGAGCCACATGATGTCCCAGACGGCCTCGACAGAGAAGCCATTGCAGAAGCATTGGAGCCTACCAGAATCTATGTGAAGCCACTTCTGAAGACCGCTGAGAAAATCAAAGTAAAAGGGGCCGTCCACATTACTGGTGACGCCTACCTAAAGTTTGAACGATTGACGCTGTTCTCTCAGGGCATAGGTTTCGAGTTTGACAATTTCAAGCCACAACCGATTTTCGAACTGATCCAGAAAACAACTGCAGACATGGAAGGCAAGATCACTGATGAAGAGATGTTCAGAACCTTCAACATGGGTTGGGGGTTTGCGGTGGTCGTGGAGAAAACCGAGACAGACAAGGCTTTGGATGTGCTGGAAAAAACGGGAATAGGGGCGGAGCAGATAGGTCGCGTAACGAGCACGCCGGGCATCAGAATCCAACACGGTGGCAGAAAGATCGTTCTGAAATAGTTTGCATTCTTGATGACGAAAGTGTTTAAATTCCTATAGTTTCACCCTTAATACATGAAGTACCGATTGAAGATTGGCGTTAGTCTCAAGCCGGGCCACAGCGACCCCGAGGGTGAAACAACAGCCAAGTTGCTGAGGGAGCTGGGTTACAGCGTTGAAGCTGTGGGCGTGAGCAAGGGCTATTCTGTTGTTCTGGAGGCAGCATCGAGAAGCGAGGCTATGCAAAAGGCGGAGGAAATGTGCAGGAGGCTACTGGCGAACCCGACCAAGGATGACTATGTCATAACTGTCGAGGAAGAGAAATGACTGCGGAGCTCTTCGTCCGGCGAAAAACTTCGTTCTCGCTGTTTGAGATCAGCATGAGGGAAGCTACGGATGAACAGCTTGTTGAGGTGAGCCGCAAGTTCGGTCTGGCTTTGAGCCTTCAGGAAATGAAGGCCGTTCAGGACTATTTCAGAAAAGAGAGGCGCAATCCGACGGATGTGGAGCTGCAGACTATAGCGCAAACGTGGTCTGAACACTGTTGCCACAAGACGTTCAAGGGCACAGTGAAGCTTGATGGCAAAGTGATCAACAGCCTTTTCAAGACCTACATCGCGAAAGCCACGAAAAAAACCAATGCGAAATGGTGTTTCTCCGTCTTTGAGGACAACGCAGGCATCGTAAAGTTCGATAAAGGCCACGGAATAGCAGTGAAGGTTGAGACACACAATCATCCCTCGGCGGTGGAACCTTTTGGTGGAGCGGCCACTGGTACTGGCGGCGTTATTCGAGACATACTGGGCGTGTGGGCAGACCCAATAGCGTGCACAGACGTGTTGGGCTTTGGGCCTCTGGATTTCGACTATGAGAAGCTTCCGGCAGGAGTGAAACATCCGAAATACGTTTACATGGGCGTCGTGGCAGGCATTGGCAGCTACGGCAACAACATGGGCATCCCCACCGTCAACGGCGCCATATACTTTGACGAGAGCTACACGGGAAACGTGATTGTCTACTGTGGATGCATCGGGCTACTTCCGCTTAACAAGTTCAGAAAAGACGCGAAGGCAGGCGATATAATCGTGGTGGCCGGTGGCAAAACTGGCCGCGACGGCATCCACGGCGTGACGTTTGCGTCGGCTGAGCTTACCGAGAAATCAGAAGAGGTTTCCAGACCTGCAGTGCAGATAGCCAACCCGATAGAGGAGGAGAAACTGAAGAGGGCCATAATCGCGATTCGTGATCTAGGGTTGGCGTCGTCGATTACTGATTTGGGTGGCGGTGGCCTGTCTTCTGCGGTGGGCGAGACGGCTGAAAAGTTTGGCCACGGCGCAAAAGTCGAGCTTGACAAGGTTCCGTTGAAATATGGGGGCTTGGCTCCGTGGGAGATTTACATTTCGGAATCGCAAGAAAGAATGCTGCTGACACTGCCGCCTGAGAATCTCGACCGTGTCTTGAGGATATTTGAAGGCGAAGATGTGGAAGCCACGGCGATTGGAAAGCTCACGAAAGACGGAGTTCTGAAACTCTCGTACAGGCAGGAGATAGTTGCCAAGGCAGACATTGACTTCTTGTTTGCACCACCCAAGAGTGTGAAAACCGCCACCTATGAAGAAGCGAAGCTTGCTGAGCCTGTCTTCCCAGAACCCGGGAACCTGACTAGTGTGCTCATGGAGCTTTTGGCTTCGCCTAACATTGCAAGTAAGGAAAGCGTGGTTCGCAGTTACGATCATGAAGTTAAGGGACATACAGTTCTCAAACCATTGCAGGGAGCCTACGCTGGTCCGAACGATGCGTCTGTGCTCAAGCCTTTAGACAATTCGTGGAAAGGTATTGTCGTCTCATGTGGCATGAACCCGAACTATGGCAGGATTGATGCATATTGGATGGCGGCTTCAGCGATTGACGAAGCAGTCAGGAACAACGTGGCCGTAGGTGGGCGCAGGATAGCTCTGCTTGACAACTTCACGTGGGGAAACCCTGAGAAGCCAGAGAGACTTGGCAGCTTGGTCAAGGCATGCGAGGCATGCTACGATACAGCCACGGCCTACAAGACGCCGTTCATATCAGGAAAGGACAGCCTCTACAACGAGTCGCCACTGGGCCCAGTAACGCCAACGCTCCTAATAACCGCCCTAGGCATTATTCCCGACATACGATCTGCCGTTTCCATGGATCTGAAGACTCCAAACGATGTGATCTATGTTTTAGGACAGACTTACGACGAACTGGGAGGCTCGGAATACTATAGGCTGAACGGGTTTCTAGGCAGATCAGGTCCCAAAGTCCGCTTTGGTCAAGCCAGAAGAACGTTCAGTGCTTTGACCAAGGCTGTTGATCAGGGTCTTGCTAGAGCCTGCCACGACCTGTCGGAAGGTGGCCTCGCAGTGGCCGCTGCTGAAATGGCCTTTGCAGGAGGACACGGCTTGGAATTGGACCTGCGAAAGATGCCCCGAGAAGGTGTCAGCCGCAACGACTTTTTGGCATTCTCCGAGTCAAACAGCCGCTTCTTAGTGGAGACTTCGAGGAAAAGGAAGAGTGAATTCGAGGCCTTAATGAAAGGCAAGGCACATGCCGAGATTGGCAAAGTCACGAAAAATCCGCGATTGCGAATTCGAGGACTGGACGGAAGAATGGTTGTTGACGCTTCATTGAGTGACTTGTTGGCCAGCTGGAAGCGAACGCTGAGCGGTGGGATGTAAGAATGAAGCTTCAGGACATCCGAGTCTGCGTGCTTCGCGTGGGCGGAACGAACTGCGATGCCGAAACCAAGAACTCTTTCGAGGAGCTCGGCGTTCGGGCTGAAATCGTGCATGCGAACGAAGTTGTCAAACAACGCAGTCTTCTCGACTATTCGGTTCTGGTGTTTCCGGGAGGCTTCGCATATGGGGATTACGTGAGGGCTGGGGCGGTCTGGGCGAAGTGGATTGTTGCGAAGCTGGGCAGGGAGCTTGAAGCTTTTGTTGATGAAGGTCGCCCGATTCTGGGTATTTGTAATGGTTTTCAAGTGCTTGTGGAGGCAGGTTTGCTGCCAGCGTTTGATGGCGTCAGCGCCTATCCTGAATCCGCTTTGGCCACGAATATTCCTCCCGGCTACAACTGCCGCTGGATAAACCTCAAACACGAAAACGAAGGAAAATGCGCTTTCACTTGGAAGATTCCGAAAGGAAAAGTGCTCCGTGTGCCTGTGGCCCACGGGGAAGGCAGATTCATCTTCCCGAAAGAAAAGGAGAAACAGTTTCTGGAGAAGCTTATTGAGAATGACCAGCTTGTCTTCAGATACTGCAATAGCAGAGGCGAATATGCTGAGGGTGAGTATCCGACGAATCCTAATGGCTCCTTTTATGATATTGCTGGAATATGCAATCCTGAGGGGACGGTTCTTGGGTTGATGCCTCATCCTGAACGGGCGTTCTATGGGTGGCAACAGCCGGACTGGACCAGCCAGAAGCAGATGCTGCAGTACGGTGACGGAAAACTGGTCTTCGAGAGCATTGTTACTTATCTGAAAAAGAAGTAGTTCCCGAACCGCTTGTGCGACGAAATTGCTTGAGGACCAGCCTTTCGTTACTTGTGTCTTCGGTTATTGAAGTCATGCTAGCTTGATTTTCTTCAGTTCTGCCAGTGTGGGTAGGCAGGTTCTTGCGCCCATTTTCATCACGCATCGGGAGGCCACGAAGTTGCCGATCATGCCGCATTCGCCGAGTTCCTTGTCTTTGAGCAGGCCATACAGGAAGCCTGCGTTGAAGGCATCTCCTGCTCCAGTAGTGTCGACCACCTTTGCCTTGAAGGCTTCCACATGATGTTTTTCCTTGCCGTCTGTGACGTAGCAACCGTTCTTGCCCAGCTTGACAGCCACGGTTTTCGCGCCTTTGTCAAGCATAACGTTGGCATTGTCTTGGTAGTCGGGTTTTCCGGCTAGGATTTGAAGCTCTCTCGCGTTAGGCATGAGAACGTGGCATTTTTCCAGTATTGGCTCAAGTGCGGCTAGGCCTTTGCGGGCGTATATTTCGCCTGGGTCGAGGCTGATCTTGACGCTCTCTGGTATGGTGTTCAGTAGTTTTTTCTGGGTTTCGAAGGCCTTCTGGCCCACGAAGGATGCTAAGTGCAGCAACTCGGTCTGCTTTGCGTATTCGGTTTTGACTTCGTTCAGAGTCAGCGTGTCGTTTACGCCTGGATCAATGTACAGGGCGCGTTCGCCTTCCTCGTCCACGAAACCCATGACCATCCCGCTTCGGCTGCCTGGCTGAACGCGTATGCCTGCTGTGTCCACGCCTTCCCGGCGGAAACCTTCTAGTAGCATCTGGCCTTCTGGATCGTCTGCGACTTTGCCGATGAAGCCTGTTTTGCATCCAAGTCTTGAAAGGCCTACGATCGTGTTCGCGGCTGAGCCTCCGCAGGCTTCCTCGCAACAAGTAACGTAGCCTTCGGCGCCAGCTGTGGAGATTTTGTTTACCTTGTAGAGCCTATCAACGTTCAAAGCGCCAAAACCAACAACGTCAAACCGCGTCATGAGAACAACTCACGAAGATGGATCTTGTATTCGCCCAGTTTTCCGCCGTAGTTGCCAGCGGAAATTCTTGCGACACCTTTCACACTGCGTGCGGCTTCGATGCCTGTCCCCATGGCTTTTTCGACGGCTTGCATTGAGATGCCGTTTATGACGATTTCGGGTACGTAGTTTACGCCTTCGGGAACCTTGGAGGTTTTGCCGAGTTTGGCTTTCAGTGATGGACAGTAGATGTGGTTTGTGGTGGGTCCTATCCACGGGAACTTGGTTTCCGTTTTTGAACCTGCGGAGCAAATATCAAACGGCGTGATTACGCCTTCAACGTTGTGAATTGCTTTCAGCGCCTTTTGGCCTGCCTCTTTCAAGGCCTTTTTGGTTTGGCACATGATCCAGAAGTTGGCACCCGAAACTCCGCGCGCGTAGCCTATGTGGCGTTCGATTATGAAGTCTGGAACCATTATTGGCACGATTATGACTTCTCGTCCGTGGCGTTTTTCAGTCCGTTCGTAGCCGTCTCCGCAGTGGCCCACGCGTTCCATCATGTCCAGTTTGCCCTCAGGTTTCGGTGTGGCATCATAGACTGCAGTGAACGGCTTGACGAGAATGTCTTGGCGGATTCGGTATGACAATTCGGTTTCGAATTTTCTGAGGATTTCTGGGAAAGGCTTCTTGGGGTCTAGGCCGCCCCAGAACTGGAGAACCGCGCCGGGACGCTTGTCGGGCGTCTGTTTCCGTGTGAGGTATTTTTCGATTCCGGCTTCTGTTCGGCCTATGACTATTGACGGCGTGGCTGTGGCATCTTCTGCGGCTCTCCCGACGGTGACTGCGTCGTCAGCGGTGACTATGATGCGGCAGTACAAACCCTCAAAGGCCTCGGCGTACGTGTCCTCAATTTCGGCTTTTCCTGTCACGTTATCCAAGCCTGCCTATCGCTTCGCCCCTGACCCTTTTTCTGAATTGGCTGCTTTCTTCTGCCAGAACGTCCATATTCTTGCCGGTCACTATTTTAACTTTGGGCAGCATGTGAGGATACAGCCCCAGAAGCCTATTCGCCAAAACATCGTTCACCGCGCTTTTCTTGAGGGCCTCCGATGACCAGTCTTCGGCCAAGGCAATAACCTGTTGTTTGCCGAACCTGCAGAAGATGTCTGCAATGACTGCTGTAATAAGGCTGGTTTCAGATAGGATTGCGATGTCGGCGTTTTTGACTGCGTATTGGTTGCCGTTGAATGAGACAGTGAGACCGTGGTTTTCTTTGACGAGCCTGAAGGCTTGCTCGTCGGTTATGCTGTCGCCCACGTACATGGTTTGCGAAATGGAGATCTTCAGTTTCTGGGCTATGGTTTTGATGGCTTCGGCTTTTTCCATGCCGCCCATGGGATCCACTTCGCGGAAAACGCGGCCGATTCTCATTTGGGCAATTTCGTTCCAGAAGATTGTGTCCAGCCGTTTAGCCACTTTCTGCACGTTTTCGGGCAGGTCGCTCAACGTTCTGGCCTGTGACGGGATTTCGAAGAATGGCATTTGGGCGATTTCTTCGGCCATCTGTTTGAGTCGGGTTTCTTCTTCGCTGGTCAGTGTGTGCTTGTCGAAGGTGAGTTTGGTACAGTAGGTGTTTTCGCATGGGAATTCGAGCGCATGGCACATGGCTCTTATGTAGTGCTGGTAGCTTGTGCTCACGATGAAGGCGTCAGCCACGGTGCGTATGTGTTTCAGCGTTTCTTTGGCGTCCCGAATGAGGGTTAGGTTCTGGGCTGAGAATTCCTCCATTTTCCTGTCGGTCACACCGTAGGCCTTCAGGAATGGCACGATGAGCTTTAGTGTGTCGCCTGCTTTGTAGTTTGGTCTTTTGAGGACTTCGGCGAGCACGTCGTCGTATCGGCTTATTATGGTGAAGAGCCTGTCGCCGTTTGGGATGTGGTGGGCGGTGAGTTCGTAGGCGTTGTCGTTTATGCTTATGGGGCCTTCGCAGTCGGTGATGAATGCGCGTTTCACGTTTGGCGCCTCAGGGCTTGCATGTGCTGAATGCTTTTGCCTATGCTTTGCTGCGAGGCTATGTCTGTGCGGCTCCAGAGAGCTCCGCCTCTTATGGCGTGGATGCCTTCCATGGAAAGCTGTCTGGCCGCTTCGATGTCGTCGGCAATTCCCACAACGGCCACGGCTCGGGATTTGAGTGCGTAGGTTTCGTTGCCACGCAACTCCATTGAAGCGGGGTAGACACGTATCTTGTCGTTGTGTTTCTTGCAGAGGTCATAGGCTCTTGTCAGGTCAACTGGTCCTCCGATTTCGC
>Ga0315280_10010013_pt1 | contig 11983 bp, 12 predicted proteins | sample YL17G06_40_MG_FD_203697 | JGI IMG/M metagenome (GOLD analysis project Ga0315280, IMG submission 203697) | Sediment microbial communities from Yellowstone Lake, YNP, Wyoming, USA - YL17G06_40 | ecosystem: Environmental > Aquatic > Freshwater > Lake > Sediment | place: USA: Wyoming | collected... | reverse complement strand
CTTGATCAATATGTCTGATGTGGCGTTGCCCTTCGTGGCGTAGACTTGGACAGGCTTCTTCTGCACGTAGCCATAGGTCAGAGCCTTGAAGTCGTAGATTCCCGTCTCATATGAGTACGGGTAGTAGTTTACGACTGAACCCTCACCGTAGCTACTTGGGAAGTAGTAGTAGGTCTGGTAGTTGTCTGATCCATCGTATAGGCGGAACTGGTAGGCTGCGGTCGTTGGGGTCGGACCGAAGAAGTCGTTGTAGTAGTTGGTCTTAGCGCCATACTTGGCGGCGTAGTCTGTCTCCGCACTGCCGACCTCAAGGAACATCTTGGCGACCGCGTTGTGGGTTGCGAGCATGTGCCATGCGTTGTTCCACATGTAGGGCCACACGGCGGCTGTCGTGTTGCCGAGACCCTGCATGCTCATCGGCATGACGTAGTAGTCCCACTTCGGACCAACGAATGTTCCGTCCTTCATTATCTGGACGTAGATCGGCATGTATGGGAAGCTCCAGTCCTTATCCGCGGTCGGGTGCTCCCAGTCCTTACTGTATACGGTCAGGTTGAACTTCGCTCCGCGGTACAGGTGGTCACTGATGAGCGTGGTGGTGCCGCACAGGCCGAGATTCACTTTCTCGAAGACCTGCTCGACATAACCCCACATGTACGCTCTAGCAGTGTACAAGCCTGACGGGATACCGTAGTTCCTGCCATAACCATACCAGAGACCAAGCTGCTTGAAGCCCCTTATCGTGATCGGCCAGTTGATCGAGGCGACTGGAACCGGATCTGTCTCCCATGCGTAGACTGCTTCGTTGCTCGGATTGTTTACTGGAGTGCTCTTGTAGTTAGTAGTTCCAGCTGCGGTCAGCTCAGCCATGAGGTACCTGTAGTAGGCACCACCATTGCCGTTGTAGGCTTTCATGCTCCAGCCCCAGCCGATCGGGCTCTCCATCAACGTGCCTGGCACATCGTGGAAGTGCACCGTCTTCTTGACATCGCTTGAGCGACGCAAGTCGAACGGCAGATACACGTTGCCCGGCCACTCGATAGACGGCACGGTGAAGGTGATCGGCATGAAGGTCACGCCGTCAATCTCGGTCTGAACGTAGCCATACAGCCACGCTCGCACCCAGTAGGTGCCTGGACCGATACCGCTGACCCACGTAGCACCGTTCCTGCTGGACGCCACCCAGTTTAAGCTGGGGACGTGGCCGTCCATGTCAGCCGGTGCGCCATAGTAGCCTTCACGTCCGAACTGGAAGTCAAAGCTGGTTACGCCAGCAGCAGCAGAGACTTGCCAGAGCGTGGATGGGCCGACTCCGCCTGGAACTCGCGGGTTGGATTCAGTGAATCCACCAACAGTCCACGGGAATCCGTATGGACCCCAGGTGCTGGCACCATAGTCGTACGGCGACCATGTGACAGCTTTGCTGGTTGATCCACCTGGATTCATGCTCATAGCGTCTTCAAGCGAGCGGTAGATTTCTACCTTGATGTTTCTCCAGTTAGCGACTTCTTGGAATCCTTGCAGCCAGGGTATTTCGCCGGTTCCGCATTTTGAGAAGATTGTGCCTCTGATCTGTACGCCCGGTATCAGGTAGCCGTCCACGTGGTACGATTGGCCTTTCAGGAGCTTGACGTTGCTGGCGATCTTGATCTCCGGGTAGCCCGCAGCTGAAGCGTATATGTCATACACTCCTGCGGCTACGCCTTCAACCTCATAATGACCGCACCAAGCCGCGTCAAAGTATCCCCTAGCCTCCACTGGGCGACCTGTCGATTTGCCGGTGTACGGATCATCCGCAATGCCTACTGCTCGGACTCGTCCGGGCAGAGTCACGGGCAAACCGTAGATGGAGGTGTTCCACCCACCGTAACGAATCGTTCCAGTTATGACGGCCGGGTCAACTTCACCCTTCACCAACACAACCGGCCAATTCTGATACGGGAAGTAGACGCTGCCAAGCTCTGGGCTTGAGAGGCGTCTGAACTTGAATTGGTAGGCGCCTGCGATTGTTGGCGCTGTCACGTCGTTCACTCGTATGTAGTACCATTCGTCAGCGAAGTTGTCATTCACGTCGTCCAGTAGGCTGAAGGTTATGTTTCCGAAGGTCTTCCATGGCGAGAACGCCATTGGTCCGTCGCCAGCAGGTACGCCTTGGTTGAGCCAGCTGTCCGGGGCATCATCCATCTTGTCGTAACTGGTCTGGTCAGAACCGAAGCCTCCTCCGAAAACAGCGGTGTCAGTTGCAACCCTGAGCCTTCTGTAGTAGGGACCGTAGGAGAAGTCCTCGCGGTTCCTGGTGCTGAGCGAGATCAGGTCATAGTTGTTGGTCCATGACGCTACGATCTTGCTCTTGGAAAGGGCCGGGTTGTTGAACTCTGGCGGGATCATTATCTCCGCCATCGTGAAGTTCACAGCCGTCCACGTCGGGTGAGCCTCATGCCACGCAGCTTTCTGAGTTGCGGTCACGTTGAAAGCCAGGATCAAGTCACCTGTAACGGCGTGCTCGACCGCTAGGCTTTCAATCGTTGGGTTGTCTGAAGCCCACTTGTTCGCCTTCCACATGGTTGTGAAGGGCGTGCCAGCCTTGATGGTGGATGTCAATATGGCGCCGAAAGGCGCGTAGTTGTTGGCGTCAAGCTGATACCAGCCCATCGGACCCTGACTGGGGAACGGGTTGTTCACTCCGCTCGTCCAGTAAGGCCAAGGAGACTGATAACCCGGATACGTCCCGGAACCAGTGTACCAGCCCGGAGCGCCTGCAGTGAATAGACCGCCACCCGGAAACACGTAGCCAACCAATCCTTGAACGTGTGGATCGAAGTGGTTCGTGCGGAACGGGTAGCTGCCAGTGTGGTTGCCCATTGTGAAGTGGGCAGACACTGGAACAGCAACTATTCCCAGTACAAATAGCATCGCAATTAATGCAGCGCTGATTTTTTTATCCATTTTCATTTCTCCCTTAGAGTTTTTGCGCTGTATCTAACGCGCATGGAAGTTCGATAGTCCTCAAACCATACTTAAGAACGTAGGTCGGTGGTCGATACATGGATGTGAGGGGCTTCGTTTCTGGACTACTTTTGCTCATCCACCCGAACCCGAAACCAAGTAGCCATCCTCACGCAACAATGGAATCGCATCCTCCAAGGCCAGTCTGATAGTCTCAGCGCTAGATTAGCCTCACGCACAAATATGAGATCAACATGAGAGGTTGCAAGATGTGAAATCGCATCAAGTGAGGAGTTGAGATCGGCGTGAAGCTTTGGCGTGGTTTTCCCAAGAAAGTAACGCCGGAGATGAAGCGGCAAATGCGAGTGCTTAGGGCCGAGGGATACTCATACGATCAGATAGCCTCTGCTTCCAAAGTTTGCCTTTCAACAGTCAGGTATCACATAGTTCCCCGTGAAGGATTTCTGGCAAGGAAACGGGTAAATGAGTGGAGACGGCGAAACAAAGTTTCAACCTCAACCGACCCTGACTGGAGGAGAACTTACATGCGCGAGCGTTACAGACACGACAAAGACTTTAAGAAAAGGATGCGTTCAGACGCGGACCGCTACCAACAGAGAATCAAGGAAAGAAACCGCAAGATTACATTGCCGAAAGGCACACGACTCACATGCCCATATTGCTTCCATGAATGGAACATAGCGTTGCGGAATATGCCATCGTATTGTCCTAGTTGCGGCAGGATACTTGTTCGTCTTCCAGAAAGTTCCTCGGAACAACAGGGCGACTGACTGCGCCCCTTGCGGCGATGTTCAACGCCGCTATGTAGTACGTCCATGTGACGATATGCGAAACGTGTAGATTTCGGTTAGGCCGATGCTTGGTTGTGGCCGGAGTCGAGACTTCACTGCCTCGTATGAGGGCGGCTATGTGACTGACTCCTTCATGTTGAGCGGAGATCCAAGTACTCGCAGGTGCAGAGTGAATGGCTGAGTTCCGCTGGCCGGCCGTAAGATGAGGCCGATAGAATCACCAATCTGATCTCTTCCAATTGCAGCCCCCCAATTGAGGTGCGGATCAGTAGGATTCAGTTGGTGAAACCGATACTAATGGTCGAAATCCCTGAGGGAACAAATAAACCGTATGAATATCGGGAGAGGGGTTTCTACATGAGAAGAGGTGCAACGAACATGCTTATGACACGATCAGAGATAGACGAGATCTATGCTAGAAGACAATCACGCTGAGTCATGACAATGCCCGAACATTCAAAGCAATGCTGGGCTCCTCTAGAAATAGTCGAATCCAAGCGGATGTCACGTAACCCAGGAATCTGCCAGTAGCAAGACATCGATTATCGTCACGGCCACACGTGTCCTGTCTCTATCTTCGTGATCGCCTCGTTGGCTAAACTTCTTCCAAGGCGGCCGGCCGTACGTGCCCTAGTTCATATAGCTTCCGACGATTCTTGAACATTCAGGTCAACATCAAGGCTCTGCCCTTTCTCTACCTTCATGGATTTCATGCTCACTTGTGCCGGATATCCGTATGCCTCAACAACAATGTCATAGGCACCTGCAGGCACTCCCTCCACAGAATATCTACTCCTAGAGTCTGCTCCGAAATATCCGATGGCTTCGACGAACCTTCCTGTGCAGACACCGGTATAGGGATCATTAGCCACTCCTTTCAGATGGATCTTGCCCGGTCTCATCAGAGGCAGTACGGCCGGCCGTATACCAATTCTCTGGTTAGTAGTCATTCTCCTCTTCAGCTCATTAGGTAGTGAACGCGCTCAAGGTTGGATAGGAGGTCTCCTAATGGTGTTTCTTGCTACAATTTGGGTCTACCATGACTCCAAGAAACGTGGCATGAAAAATGAGTTCTGGATTGCCACCCTTCTGATGGCCGCAATAGGCTTACCATGGTACGCTTACAGACTGCACAAGCTAAGGGAAACACGACAATAGCGTTTTGGTTCCGGTTCTAGAAGCGGAGAGTCAGAATAGTGGAGGGACCGCCCTTGGCTCTCCTGAAAGCCTAGTGCCAAGACTCCGCCAACGGCTGCGCCCACGCATGGAAAGGGTTAAGATAACAGACAAAAGGACTAGTACAGCAGCGGAGGAGGACTGTTTCAGAATGAATTCTGGTGACTCTGCTCCGGAGAAGACACTGGCCTTGATCGGAGCAGGCAGTATGAAATATGTCCAAGATCTGAGGGAATTTTGCTCCAGAAAGAAGAAGGTCTACGACGCATGGACCTTCAGAATTCGCGATGAAGCTGTACAGACATTGAGGAAGCAATTAGCAGGGGAGGGAAGCTTTCACATCTACTACTACGCCTCGAAGACTAGTGGAGGAAGCGGCCTCATTGAGCATCAAACGAGAGTGAGGGACTTCCAGACAGGAAAAGATCCACGATTCTCTCCAGATGAATCACTGACAATTGCTAGGTGGCTGGAAAACGAGAAGAAGCATGGCCCGGCTTATCGCACATGGTTTCTCCTCGACAATTTGATCAAGTTGGAGCCTCCAGTCAATCTGACACGATTCAGAGATTTTTGTGATGACAGTACAAAGAAGCCCGTCCAGATGAAAAATGCTTTCGCGTATGTGGCAGATCTTGATGTTGAGAAGATACTCGATCGACAGACTCTCCTACGGAAGTCACCCGAAGATGAATGGATTGAGCTGGAAATGGACGAGAAGGATTTGGAAGAGCTGATTGCCACAGAACCTGACCTGCTAGGGCTAGGGCCACTTCAACTTCTCGATAGACAGAAGACGATGGAATCAGGCAGGCTTGATCTGCTGTTTGCGCGAAAGGATGGCACGCTTGTTATGGTGGAGTTGAAGAAGCGCACCTTACAGGACGGAGACTTAGTCCAGCTTAAGGGCTACATGGCCGCCAAGGAGTTCGAGGGTAAGGCTGTGAAAGGGATCCTAGTATGCAGTGACACAACGGAGAGACAGAGGTATGCCCTTCGATTGGATAGAAAGCACGGCTACGATATTGAGGTGAGAACTTACGACTGTGAATTCAGACTTCAACCCGATACATAGGTATGCGACGGACGCACATGTGTCAGAGTACACATAGGGTCGTACTCAGCGCGTGGGGATGATAATAGACAGATTGAATGGAAGGACGCAAATCGTCGGGGCGTGCCGACTCCTATGCCAATCCCTTTGCCCATTCCGCTGCTTCCGACGCGTTCTGCGCGGGGACCCATCTAGGCGTACTTCGTTGGATTGCATTCAATTTGGTGAAAGAGCTAAGATGCTTCTTCGCATCATCAGACAGCACGTGTATCTTGTGTCCTCCACCATCAAGGCCTATCCTACTAATTGGATGAGCGCATTCCAAAAGCCTACTTCGCGAATTTCCCTTAACCAAGATCAATCTTTCCTCACCTCTCCTGTACTTCACATGGTAGTTGTTTCCAAAGAGCCTGTGCAGATCGTCAGGTATCTCTATCGTGAACTTGACGGCCGGTTGTTCGCTTCTGTTCTTTCGCTCTTTCTATTATGACCCATTGATTCTGTCTTCCTACTCTCCTGCCTTTGACAAATCCTTGGGATAACAACTTATAGAGGTGTAGCTGGGCGGTATTCCACGACACCTGAAGCTCTTTGGCCACCATCTCAGTAGTAACGGGCCAATCCTGTCTGGCTAGGTATGCAAGGACCCTCTCGTCGATCTTTTCGCTGCCGAAACCCACATTCAACCCTACTCGGCTATGGTGTATCATAGCAGTGTCCTTAAGTATATGTCGCACCGTTAGTGGCCTGTGTTCAGACATATGTTAGATCATAGTGCAGATGCGCCTATTGCTCTCTCCTTGCCTAACCGCTTCGAACCAACTTCGAGGCTATGCTTTAGACCCGCTCCAAGTCGAAGACGCCGCAGACCAAAAGGCATCCATGATAGTCAGGGAGGAATGAATGTCTGCAGGCTGCGAAGCGAGACAGGCATGTTTGTTCAAGCCGTGTTCCGAAACAGGCAGAAGCCCGAAGGCGACAGCATATGCTGATAGGGTGAGATGTCAGATGAGTCAGAGGATCCTGAAGAGAGGCATCAGTATCCTACTCGCCTTGTTCACATTCTCGGCGATAACGCTAGAAACCCAAGCCTCTCAAGTCACTATTTCATGGTCTTGGAAGAAGCAGAACCAGATCAGTGTATGGACACCGGCTGCCGGTAAGACATTCATTGTGGTAACGGCAACGATCTCAGTTCAGGGTTACTCAGACTTCAACACGAACCCGTTCAACTTCAAGTTGGATGCTGATTCAAGTAGCTACACGCATCATACGGCCACGTATGCGCTGTCAGATCACTTCTCGCATGAGGTCATCCCGGATGGAAGCAGTAGAGCCGGAACTCTGGTCTTTGAGATACCTGTAACAGCCGCGGTAGTAGGTCTCAGGTATCAAAGCTTCAGTCAGTACAACATAAGGTACATGCAGAGAGGCAGATGTATCATCGCAACGGCAGCATATGGATCTGAGATGGCGGCGCCTGTTCAAGCTTTACGGGAGATCAGAGACAACCAAGTTCTGACAACGTTCGCTGGGGCCCAGTTCATGCGTGTCTTCGACCGCTTCTACTATTCATTCAGTCCGACGATCGCGGACGCTATAGCGCTGAATCCAGCGTTTGCGGACGCAGCACGGATTGTGCTTACTCCGTTTATTCAGATTCTCGGACTATTCAGGGTGACGGGCGTATCGGAGATCGGAGTGATTCTCGGAGGGTTGGCTTCGACTACTCTAATTGGCGTTGTCTATCTGATGTTGCCGCTCTTTCTAATGAGACGTCTACGATTGATTGAACGTCTTGGCCGGCCGTGGAAGTGTCCCAAGATGCTTGGTAGCTTGAAGATCGCAGGAGCCAAATGAGGACGGCTGTCGATCAGGAGGCGGGCCCTTATTGAGAATGGCTCTGGAGGATATGAGAGCTTACTATCAACGCGCCAACCTAGACTTCCATCCATGGATGGAGCCAGCGCGGAAGCATTACCGCATCGAGGCTTGTCAGGAACCAGGGCATGACTACGTCGGCTCTGATAGTTTCTTTAGGTCTTCTTCGATTTCTCGGCGCAGATTTTCGTCTTGAACTTGGCTGAGCAGAGCCAGTAATCTGCTTTCGACGGACTGGTCTTCTTCGCCTGCTGGGCTGTAGTAGAACCATTTGCCTTTCCGTAGCCACGCCAATAGGACGCGGGCTTCAGCCTCAACTCCACGCCTATCTGCAGTTGGAAACGTGATGGCTTTAGCGGCGACGCATGCCTCCATGAACCTTTCAAAAGCCTCAGTGACCATTAGGCCGCTGCTAGTAGCCAACTTCTTGAACTTGGCGTAGAGTTCAGGGTCGAAACGGAAACCTTTGAAGCTTTTAGCCATCGCTAACACCGTATCAACACAACGTATCAACAAATTGTATTAGCCCATAGAAGAGAGGTGTCAACACCGGCCGGCCGTATTTTGCGTCAATCTTGACGGCTACGGACGCATCCTTGCGAAACGAAGCCATCGCCTAGGAGCTCACATGGCCTTGTCTAGCGGACTGGATCTTCAGCAGCATGACGAGGGCTCGGTAGAACTGGCGCTCTAATGTGGAATCGTAGCGAATCATCAAAGCGTCTAGATCAGGAGCCAGCTGTTTCGATATGTGCAGTTCTCTTCTTCGTTCATAGGTGTCTTTCAGATACTCGACTTCTTCAGCGATCTCTTTAGGCCTGTTCGGATTGAAACAGATCCCTGTTAGTTCGCTCTGAAGCCTGTCTTTCTCGCTATTCTCGTAACGATTGAACTTCAATGGAGCATCAAACACTTTGGATTCAATCCTAGCTCCCTCGGCTTTGATGATGCGTTGCCTTCTCCATTGGCAAGTCGCGACCTGCTGAACCAGAAGCCCCTCTGTGGCGGTCTGGGGGTGGAAGTCTTGAAGTAAAGCTTCTACCAAAGCCTCGTATTCAGCGGGATCCTCCATAGGCGTGACAACAATCTTGTTGGCAGTCAATCCATGTTTCAAAGCGTTGAACCGAGTCAACGACGTATCCTTCGGCCCAGTGGATTTCAGGGCATTCTTTCGATTAGCAAGAATTCGGACCTTAGACCTGCCAGAATCCTCTGGATTCTGCCTCGAATCAGTCTCATTCAGCTGCATACTGACCTGCACATCGGCTTTCACAGTATCTTTTTGATCTTCTGGAACTCCAACCTCAGAAGACAAAGAATTCTTTTCCTCCCAAAAGTGCCATCATTTCCGCGAAACTGACGAATCCTGTATCTCTCTTACCCCTTGATTCCTCAGGTCGTTCTCTGTCAATTTGATTCACCGCCCTCCTTGTCGTCTTCCTCTTCAGGTTCCTCAGCTTTGCGTTTCGAGTAGCAGGCGGGGCAGAGATTGAGATGGTCGTAATCATATTCTGTTTTGTAGACGGTTTGCTCGGAAACGTTTTCGCTGGAGACGCCGCAGTCCACGCACCTCAGCTTCAAGTCTTCAGAAGTCCACGGGGTCAAGACATTGTTCTGGAAAAGACGCTCGAACTCAACGAAACCATTGTCTGAATCACATGGCTCAACATTTCCCCCAGCATCAGTATTGCCCCAAATATGTCTCTTGATTGCTGAGAGCTGAGAATCATACAGCTCAACGAGTCTCATCAAAGTCTTGGACCATTCAAGGCGGCTGGAACTATCGTGGCCTCGGCCAGTCTTGGCGTTAGCCATCTCTCGCGCATTCTCGATAGCTTTCTCCAAGACCTGTAAGGCCCAGCGTCGACGGCCCACCCACCCGAACGGCTTTTCCAACGCTTTATCAACGGTTTCCGGCCTACCATCCAAACCCGATTCATTCCTCTTCCTGCTCAAACAGTTCAAAACCTCCCTTGATCACGTTCCACACATGCGAAAAAACAGGGCTACCCCCCGCCCCCACAGGGTCCAAGAAGAAAGACGCTGATTTGAATTCGATTTGCTTCTTGGATTTCAAGATTTCAAGTCCTCCTTGCATAGGCGGCAGAGTCGTTCCTTGGGGTTTTGGGTCCAGAAAAGCATGGAGCAGCTCTTGCATATGCGGCGTAGAATGTGCGTCATGGCTTGTCACCTTGAATCACAGATATGGCCGGTTTCTCGGGGGAAATACGGGCCGGGTCTGTGTACGTAGCAAGGCTCTGGAGAAACTCTTGTCCGGCTGGGCCGTATTGCTTGGCAATGTACCTAGCGGTTTTCTCTCGCCATTCCTGTGGGCGGTCAGGCCATTCGCGCTTAACGTTCTCTAGGTACGTGTCAGGTGTAGGGCTCTCGCTTGACGGTTCGCTGGCCGGTTCCTTGGGTTGCGGTTCACTCTTTGGTTGTGGCTTGACGGCTCTCAAGTAGGAGTCGCAGATGGCCGATACTAGGCTGCTGAATGAGGTCTTTTCCTGCTCTGCTATGCGCTCTAGTTCTTGTCGCAGGGTGAGGTCCATGTAGAGTGAGCAGGAGCCTTTCACGGTTCTATTAGAAGTTCTAATAGAGTTTCTAATAGAATCCTGTGTCGTGCGACCATTTACCCGTGATTTTGAAGGCGTGGAACCTGATGATTCCCCTTTGTCGTTTCCTATTCTATTCTCTATTCTATTCTCTATAGAAGAAGAAGGAACAGTAGTAGTATCTTGACGTACCACGTCTTCATTGGACAACCTGATTCAGTTCCTTTTCAAGAAAGTCTCGCAAAGCCTTCCTGAGAATAATTGACGTGGGCCTTTGGCGTTTCGCAGCTAGCTGCCGTAGCCTTTGGCCGTCGCAAGGCTCTACTCGAAACTTGAGTGTCTCACTGTAAATGTTTGGCTTCTTGTTCATTCCTGTGTCTCCTCAAGGTCTAGGTCGATGTCTTCCAGTTGTTCGAGAACCTTGTCTCTGCGCTGCTGGTTCTCTGACTCTACTTTGGCCCAACCGTCTTTGTCGATTTCGGCGTCAATCGCCTGCGTAACTAGTGCTTTCAGGACTGTCGGGTCTAATGCGTCCAACTCCCAGCATTGGTCGCCATACTGTGCAACGTAGGCTGCTGCTCGGCTGTCAGCTTTCTTGGTGAAGCTCGGAAGCAACTTATGTTCTTGGACAAGTCCATACGTTAAGCCTAGTCGCCTGACGTTGCTATGATTGAACCCGAGATCATCAAGACCGAGACCTTTGAAGGCTTCCGCTAGGTTGAAACCTGACTTGTCGTTGAAATATCCGATTACTTCCCCTAGAGATCGCTCAATGTCTAGGCCGCTTGGATCATGGTCTCCCAAGTGTAGAATCAAAACATTGGAATCGGTAAGTACTCCTAAGTTGTCAGCCACAAAGGTCCACGAACTATAGCCTCGGCCTATGTACACCGGCACATAGAATCGTCTCGCAACGTCTGAAACAATTCCCGCCAACGCATCCTTCTCAAGCCAGATGGCCAGTCGCTTGCCCTGTGCCTCCCAAGGATCTGTTCCCAAGTCGTCGATGTAGAGTTTCAGTATTTCTTTGAAGTCAAGGTTCTTATCGAGTTGATGCCATTGACGGCTGCGCCCGTGATCCGCCAGGCCATTCCAAGGAATCAAGTTGTCTTTCCGCGCTTGGACCAGTTTCTTGCTGAGAGTCTTGTAGCAGTTCTTAGTGTTCTGGTACCCGCCAACTTGCAGGCTTGCAAGCCGGTAATGGACTTGTCGCAAGGTGGGCCGTATACCCGACGCAAGATAGCCCTTAACCAGCTCCGCGGACTTGTCCACAATGGCTGTCCAATCAATCAAAGGACTAATCCTCTTTCTGCCTACGAGAAACCGTTTCCCCTACTAAAAAATGGAACAGATGAATAAAAGTAATCGGTCTTATCTCGCGTAATTCTTCGACATAACACTTCGTTGCGTTATATGTGAGAAAAATTAGCGTTAATTAATGTTTTGATGAGCTCGTCTCCCTTCACTTGGTCTCTGATCGGATTCTCTGCGATAGATCCTCAAGAGCTTTCTGTCCAGCCAGCAAGAACTCCTTTCCTCGTTCGGTTATTTGATAAATC
>Ga0315280_10010012_pt1 | contig 11983 bp, 7 predicted proteins | sample YL17G06_40_MG_FD_203697 | JGI IMG/M metagenome (GOLD analysis project Ga0315280, IMG submission 203697) | Sediment microbial communities from Yellowstone Lake, YNP, Wyoming, USA - YL17G06_40 | ecosystem: Environmental > Aquatic > Freshwater > Lake > Sediment | place: USA: Wyoming | collected... | reverse complement strand
CCTAAAACCATTTCCTGCTTGACCGATGTCGATCAGTCAGGCCAACATAAACGCCGCCAGCGTCGCTTCGCTCCCAGCGTGATCGACATGGCGTCGGAATGAGTGATTTTCTTCGCCGGAATCGCCAGTCGATAAACCGAAAACGGTCTTTCGTCCCGAAAACCGCGTGAACGAGGACGTTGGTGAAACTGTGTGGCATGCGCTTTCTCCGGGGGTGTAGCGGCTTACTTTAGCGCTCTTTCGCCCGCTTCGCGGGCTTCATCTCCTTAACCGCTTGCTTCCCACGGCTGGCGCCATGGGCTTTCATCTGGCGCCCGCTTCGCGGGCTGGCGCCGCCATTTTCTAGCAAAACCGCCACTCACGAACCGCCTTCCTGGCGCTCGGGCAGCCCCGGCCAGCCGGGGCGAAAGACCCACGCCCGCGCCGGCGGCTTCTTGGTTCCGAACAGGGTTCTCTTTGCCAGGGTCAAAACCGCGGCGCCCGCAAGCGCCCCTACAGCGCGTCAGCGTCCCGCTGAAAGAAAAGGCCGTGTGCCGGAAATTGACGTCCGAATTTTATTTCCTTTGCTCGCAATGACTTGCGGCGCGAGAGGGCCGAAAAACTTGACACGGTATGCTAGAATGGAATTATGGCAACATAGCAATAATTTCATGGTTTTTTCGGCCCACGCCTGTATATAACCAGTAAAATACTGGCTACGGTGAGGTAAGCATAACAAAATAAAGGAACTAGAAATGGGCGCAATCGCCATATAAACCAGTAAAACAGCCAGTTAGACAGCCGAAAACGGGCGGCCGACGCCGGGACCGCGGGGCCGGCGGGCGGCAAAGCTGTTGTCGGTTCCGTTCCGCCCTGCGGGATCCGTGGTTCATGTTCCGGGTTAGTAGATGTAAGCTGGTGGTGATGGGAGGTTAGCATGCTGAGGCTTATCGCGATCGTCCTGGTTGTTGTGCTGGTTGCGCTCCCGCTGGCGGCGCAGAAGAAGGAGCGGCAACGCCTGGAGGAATGCGGGGATGTCCTGGAGGAGGTGCTGAAGGTGCCCGACAGCATCCCCCAGGAACTGGTCGGGAGAGCGGAGTGCGTGATCGTGTTCCCGTCGGTGAAGAAGTTTGCCATCGGGATCGGCGGCAGCTATGGCCGCGGCGCGATCACTTGCCGGGGCGGCAAAACCTTCACCGGTCCCTGGAGCGCGCCGGCCATGTTTGCGCTGGAGGGCGGCAACATCGGCTTCCAACTGGGCGGCCAGGCCACCGACTTCATTCTGCTGGTGATGAACAAGAAGGGAGCTGAGTCGGTGCTGAAGAGCAAGGTGAAGCTGGGCGCCGACGCCTCGGCCGCCGCCGGCCCCAAAGGGCGCGCCGTCGCCGCCGATACCGACATCGTGATGCGCGCCGAAATCCTCAGCTACTCGCGCTCGCGCGGCCTGTTTGCCGGGGTATCGCTCGAAGGCTCGACGCTGCGCTCCGACGGCGGGGCCAACGAGAACCTCTACGGCCGCAAACTGACCGCCGAACAGATCGTCCGCGAAGTGGCGGTGCGCCCGCCGCCGGCCGCCGGCAAGCTGCTCAAGCTGCTGAGTCAGAAGTCGCCGCGCAACCAGTCGAAATAAAACCGGTTCCAACCTCAATAATTCACCACGGATGAACACGGATGAACACGGATAAACGCGGCTCGGATTGGCTTCCGCCAGCCGGCCGCGCCACCGCCACGGCTTCACCTGCCGGCTTCGATGGCCCGCGTGAGGAACTGCGAGAGGAACAGGCGGGCGGCACCGGGCCCCGTAGTTGCCGGCGGCAGGGCCAGCGCCACAACCGTCGTGACAACCGCCAGCGCGGCCAGCGCACCCAGATACGCGGCGAAGCGTCCCCCCGGCATCTCCGGCGTGGGGGCGGTGCGGTCCGGCAGGCGCACCCGGTCCAGTGAGCGAATAATGTGCAGTAACAGCGCGATGCCCAGTACCACACCCGTGACCAGGTGCGTGTAGTGCAGCCAGGGGGAGATGCGCGGGCCGGCGGCCGCCTGCCAGGTGAGCGCCACGCCGCTGATGGCCAGCACGAACGCCAGCAGCAGCGCCAGCTTGCCGAGCAGCTTCCGGATGAGCTTGAGGCTGTCCCGTTCGTACCCGATGTGAACAAAGTAAGTGCGGAAATAGGGGATGGTGCAGATGCCGACAAGTGTGTGCACCAGGATCAATGATCGCGCCGTGAGTCCCCCGCCCAGAATCCAGGCCAGGATGCCGCTGGCGGCCTCGAACAGAAGCACGCCGGTCAATGCCCGCAAAAGATGCATGTATGACTCCTTGAACCAATCCGCAGACCGAGTCCTCGGAATGCAGTACGATATCGCAGCATGGGGTTCTCATCCAAAGTGAAAGTTCACGTGCTGGTGGCGGCGCTGTTGGGCCTAGTGATCGCCATTGCGCGCAGCCGCCCGCCGGAAACCGCGCCGGAGGTGGTGAGCCGCCCGGAATCGGGCGTGCCGGTGAACAACGGTTACCCGGCGCTGGCCCGCGGGATGAATGGTGACGTCTGGCTGGCCTGGGTCTCGGCGCGCCTGCCTGACCCGCTGCGCCGGGGAACCTCCCGGGACTCACAGCCGGCCGACCAGGTCATGCTGAAGCGGCGCGCGGCGGGCGGCGCATGGTCGAAGGAACTCCGCGTCAGTGCCGAGCGCGCGGTGAATTCCGATCCGGCGCTGGCCTGTGAAGCGGGCGGCTGCTGGATTATCTGGAGTACCCGGCAGGCCGGTGATTTCGACCTGTTTGCCCGCCGCGTCGATGAGACGCTGGCGCTTTCCGAGCCGGTTCGCCTGACCGCGGAGAAAGGCGCGGACGCCGCTCCCAAAGCTGCCACCGCGCCCGACGGCGCCGTGTGGATCGCCTGGGAATCGTTCCGGGAGGGGCGCAACCGGGTGTACGCCATGTCCGGGCAACGCGGCGCCTGGCGCGCGCCGGCGCTTGTCAGTGCCGCCGATTCGAGCGCGTTCCGCCCGGCGCTGGCGGCTTCCGAGGCGGGCGTCGTCACGGTGGTCTGGGATGGCGGCAACCAGGACCGCTACAGGGTCTTTCTCAGGCAGTGGAATGGCTCCCGCTGGGGAGAAATCCAGCAGGCGCCCACCCCCGACGGCTTCGATGCCTATGCGCCGAAGGTGGCGGCGGACCAAGGCGCCAGGGTCTGGATGGTCTACGCGCAGAATCCCGAGCGGGCGCCGGAATGGGGCCTGCGCGGCTGGCGCCCCGGACCGATGCCGCGCCCGGCCGTGCGCGCCCTGGTTTGGGACGGCGAGCGCTGGCAGCTTCCCCCGGCACGCGCCGGCTCCGAGCCCGGCCTGGTGGCCGCACGCGCCGATATGCCCAATGTCGCGCTGCCCTCCCGCTCCGCCCCGCTGGTGGTCTTCATCCGCTTCCAAAGTCACATGAACATCCGCCTCTGGGAAACGCACTGGCTCAAGGAGGGCTGGTCGGAGCCGCAGCAACTGGATGTGGGAGAAGAGGAGTACTCCATTCAACTCCTGCCCGGCGCGGCCAAACAGAGAATGGACCAGCGGCCGGCGCTGCTCGTTCAGGACAACCGCGTGCTCATGGCGTATGAGCGCGGCACGGGGACGTTCCAGAACCGGCAGATCGCGGTCCGCGAATTCCCGGCTGCCGCGGTGGCGGCCGATCCGGCATTGTTCAGCCGGGCGCCCGCGCCGGCGCCTTCCGCGCCGGTGGCGGCCATCGAGAAGCGGCCTTCGGCTGACTACAACACCTATTTCGGCGACATCCACACCCACCTGCTGATGGACGACGGCTGGAGCGGTACGGCCGACCAGTTCTTCACCTTCGCCCGCGACCGGCGGCTGCTGGACTTCGCCTCCTACACGCCGCATGCCGAATCGAACAAGCTGCTGGCCTCGGAGATCGCCCTGGTCCAGCGCGTGGCCGCGGTTTTCAACCAGCCCAACCGCTTCGTCGCCATTCCCGGCTGGGAATGGACGCAGGGCGATTTCCGCGTTCCGCAGGAGGGCCACAAGCACATCCTGAACGAAACCGACGATCAGCCGTTTTTCAGTGCCACGGAGGCCGACAGCGATTCCGCCCGCGAGCTGCAGCGGCTGATGAAGGGCACCACCGGGCTGATGTTCGCCCACCATGTTTCGCGCGGCTATAGCGGCGGAACGAATTTCGAGATTCTCGATCCGTCGGTGGAGCCGGACATCGAGATCGCTTCCCATTGGGGCCGGTTCGAGTTCTACGACAACCCGGGACACATCCGTGACCAGGCGCGCGGCTGCTCGGTGCAGGATGCCTGGAGCCGGGGGTTGAAAGTCGGGGTGGTGGGCGGCAGCGACAACCACGATCTGTTCGTGGAACGCATGACGGCGCTGACCGTGGTCCTGGCGCGCGCGCTCGACCGGCGCTCGATTTTCGACGCGCTGCGCAACCGCCGCTGCTATGCCACCACCGGCGAGAAGATCCGGCTCGAGGTGTGGGTGAACGGGCAGCCCATGGGCAGCGTCATTTCCGCGGCCGCGCCCCCGCTGCTCAAGGTCAAGGTGAGCGGCACCGAGGTGCTCGAAAAAGTGGAGGTCGTGAAGTTCTCCAAGGGAACGCCCAGCCCCTTCCCGACCGCCTACGCCGTTGCGCCGCAAGCCCGGGAAGCGGCGTTCGAATGGAAGGACCTGGCCTTTTCCGGCGACGCAGCCTACTACGTGCGCGTCACGCAGCGCGCCGATCCCCGGATTTCCGGCAAGACCAATTTCGGCGCCGCCACCGGCTTCCCGAATGAAATGGCCTGGTCCAGCCCGGTGTGGGTAAGCAGGCAATGAGCAGTGTGAGCACGGCGGCAGGCGAGTAATTCATCCGATCCGCTGAAAATCGCTTGTAAAATCGGCACGGGTCATGTAGCTTGGCGGTTCACGTGCCCCCCAGAACGGAAGTGAATTACGGAGGTGCAACACGTGAGACTTCGTTTTTGGGGCGTTCGGGGCTCCACACCCACGCCCTGGCGTGAGAGTCTTCGCTACGGTGGCAACACCTCGTGCGTCGAGGTGCGGACGGCGCGGGGCGATATTTTCATCTTCGACTGCGGCACGGGCCTGCGCCCGCTCGGCAAGGATCTGATGGAGGAGCGCGGCCACGCCAGCATCTCCGCCTTCATCTTCCTCTCCCATTACCATTGGGACCACATCCAGGGCATCCCGTTTTTCGAGCCGCTCTACAATCCGGAGAACCACTTCTTCTTTCATTCCTTTCCGGCGCACACCCAGACGGTGCAGCGGGCGCTGGAAGAACAGATGAGCGACCCGTACTTCCCGGTGGACATGGGAGCCATGGCCGCGCACCGGCATTTCTACAATCTGTGCAACGACCAGGTGGAGTTCAACGGCACCCGGCTGACCGCCATGCGGCTCAACCATCCGCAGGGATGCCTGGGGTACCGGCTGGAGTGCGGCTCGCACGCCATCGCCTACGCCACCGACAACGAGCCCGGCAAACCGGAATTCGACCGCAACGTCCGCAGCCTGGCCGAAGGGGCCGACGTGCTCATCTACGATGCCCAGTACACGCCGCTGGAATACGTGAACTTCAAGAAAGGGTGGGGCCACAGCACCTGGCGCGAGGCGGTCAACATCGCGCGCGAAGCGGGCGTCAAGACACTGGTGCTGTTCCATCATGATCCGGATCACAACGACGCCATGATCGATTCCATCGTGCACGAGGCAGCACGCGAGTTTCCCGGCGTGCTGGCGGCCGCCGAAGGGCTGGAGATCGATCTGTCGGGTGACCAGGCGGAGATCCGAAAGCCCGCGGAACACCGCTGCGGAGAGCGCCGCCTGGTGCACCTGCCGCTGGTCGTGGAAGGGCGCAGGGCCGACGGCCTTTCCTTTGTCGAGCACACCATCCTGGAAAATCTCTCGCTCAGCGGCGCCTTCTTCGAGCTCGAAAACGAACCGGATCCCCGCCGCGAGCTGACCATCCACCTGAAGCTTTCTTCGGAGCCTTCCGATACGGCGCGTGTCTTGCAGGTGGTAAGCCGAGTGGTGCGAACCGAGGATGCTGAACAGCCGAACAAACGGGGCGTCGCGGTCGCCTTCCCGCCTCATTAAACCCGCCGCCACGGGACACAGATGAACGCCAAGAAACGCAGCTATCTGTCCACGTCTGATCTGCGTTTATGTGCGTGCATCTGCGTCCCATTTCTTTTCATCCTGGCTCTGTTTGCGGACTCGCGTCCCTTGCCGCAGCCGGTGGTTGCGGAGCTGGCCGCCAGGGAGGGCGCCGCTCTGGTGCTGGATTTCAGGAGCCGCGCGGTTGTGGCGCAATATGGCAGCGCCGCGGCGCTGGACGAACGGCATGCCACCGGCTCGGCCATCAAGCCGCTGGTCGCGCTCCTGGCCCTGGAATCAGGAGCCATCGGGCCGGACATGGAAGTGCTTTGCCGCCGGCAAAGCGGGCCGCTCGGCTGTTCCCATCCCGCCGCCCTGCTGCCCTATCGCCTCCAGGACGCGCTCGTTTTCTCCTGCAACTACTTCTTCGCTGAGGTTGGCCGCCGGGTCGGACGAGCGCGCCTGGAAGAAGGATTTCGCCGGATCGGGCTGCAGGTCGAGACATCGGATCCGGCGCTGGCGGCCACCGGTGCCGCCGTCGTGCGGGCTTCGCCCCGCCAGTTACTGGCCTTGATGATGGATTTGGCCGCCGGCCGCCTGCCGTTTCGCTCCGAGCACACGGCGCTGGTCAAGAGCGCGATGACAAAGGCGGTTCGCGACGGAACCGCGAAAGCCGCCTCCGTCGCCGGCCTGGCCATCGCCGGCAAGACGGGCACCGCCGCCTGGCCGGGCCTGCGGTATCGGAACAGCGGCTGGTTTGTGGGCTGGGCGCCTGCCGACGAGCCGCGCCTGGCCCTGGTCGTTTGGGTGAAAACGGGGGAAGGCAAGCAGGCGGCCGCCCTGGCCGGCCACATCCTGCGCGGCTACCTCGCCCCCGGATCACAGCATGCTGCGCCCTTGCGCGTCCAGGTTCGTCCGCGCGGCGGCGGGCCTGCGGTTGTTCGCCTCGTCGAGATTGAAGACTACGTGGCCGGCGTGCTGGCCGGCGAGGCGGGCGAACTGGCCCAACCCGAAGCGCTGAAAGCGATGGCGGTGGCCGCCCGCTCCTTCGCCATTCGCAGCCGCGGCCGTCATGCCGCGGAAGGATTCGACCTCTGCAGCTTGACCCATTGCCAGGTGTACACCACCCAGGCGCCCGGGGAGCGCTTCCGGGCCGCCGCCCGCGCCACCGCCGGCCAGGTGCTGCGGTTCAACGGCGAGGTGATTCGCGCCTACTACACCGGCAACTGCGGCGGCCACTCGCAGTCGGCGGCCAATGTTTGGCCCGACCAGGCGGTCCCCTATCTGCCGGCACAGCCCGATCCCTACTGCCTGCGGGATGGGAATTCGCCGGCCCGGAACGCGCGCTGGACCACGCGGTTGCCGGCCGCGCAGCTTGAGGCCGTGCTGCGCAGCGAGCCGGCTATGGACCCGGGCGGCCAGTTGCACCGCCTGGCCGTGCTCGAGCACGATGCCACCGGCCGCGTCCGCCGCCTGGAGATTGCCGGCAACGTTCGCCACGAAACCGATGGGAATTATTTCCGCTTTCTGATTGACCGCCGGCTGGGCTGGGAAAAGCTGAAAAGCACGGCATTTGAAGTGCGCCGAGAAGGCGGCGATTTCCTCTTCGAAGGCCGCGGCTTCGGCCACGGCGTCGGCCTGTGCCAGGCGGGCGCGGCGCGCATGGCGGAAGCGGGTTTCGATTACCGCCGCATCCTCGCGCATTACTACCCTGGAACCGAACTTCAGAAGGCGGAAGGCGGAAGGCAGAAGGCGGAGGGCGCCGGCCAACAGGAGCGCCAGGCGGTCAGCTCGCAACACTTCAGCGTGAGCTTCGCTGCCGGGCAGCGACCCGACGCGGAGGACGTGTTGCGCCTGCTGGAGGCGGCGCAGTCACGGTTTGCGCCGCGCGGCATCCAGGCCCCGCCCGGCCGCATCTCCGTGGTTCTTCATGCATCGAGCGCGGACTTCATCAAAGCCACGGGTAAACCAGGATGGGTGGCGGCCACCGCCGACAGCCAGGGAGGCTTGCACCTGCAGCCGCCAGCCTTGTTGCGCAGCCGCGGCACTTTGGAGACAACGCTGTCGCACGAGTATCTGCACCTGGCTCTGTGGAACGCCACCGATCCGCGCATCCCGGCATGGTTCCGCGAAGGCCTGGTTCTGTTTTTCACCGGCGAGCGAGTTGACGCGCCACCTGCCGCCGCCGGCGATACTCCTGTGAGCCTGGAGCAAGCCATCGAGCGTCCGCGCAGCCGCGACGAGATGCGCCGCGCCTACGCCCGCGCCCTGGAAGAAACCCGCAGGCTCGCGGCTAAGCTCGGCGATTCCGGCCTGCTCCGCCTTCTCCGCCAGCCTACTGCTTCCGAACTCGGCCGGCTCAAATCAATCGGCCGTACGACGCTCTAAGCGACAATGACGGTGAGCACACTGCGTCAGATGTTGTGTGTTACTCTTGAAGCAGAAGGCCAACCATGGCTTCGAAAGATGAACTCCACCATCTGGTCGATAAGCTGCCCGAAAGCGAAGTGCAGGCTGCCCAGCGCTTTCTTGAATACCTTTGCGATGATCCCCTTATTCGGATGTTGAGAGAAGCTCCTGAAGATGACGAGCCGACCACGGCGGAGGACGATCGGGCCGCCGAGGAAGGCTGGCGCGAGTACGAGGCCGGCAAAACGCGCCCCTGGGAAGCGGTGAGAAAAGAGCTCGGTTGTGAATGAATCGTCCGGCTGGCACGTGACTGTAGAGTTACTCCGCAGCAAACAGATGGCGACCGCGCCAAGCTGTGTCGCCGCTACACGGGTTCAGCCGGCATAAGCAACGCAGGGGTCTGATCCGCGTAGCAGTCCTACCATTAGTTGCTTTTTCAGCGGCGAAATGAACGCCCGACCAGGGGCTGGCGGGACGCCAGCGCTCCATAAACGGTCGCCTATGGAGCGCTGGCGTCTCGCCGGCCCCCGTCTTGCACTCGCGGCTCTGTTGGTTCCGGCTATGCTGATCCGCGTTTATCTGCGTTTATCTGCGTCCCATTCCCAATCTGCGTGAATCCGCGGAATCTGCGGATGGTTTTCTGCCGAACCGGCCGGCGGAGAGCAGCAGCATGCAGGCCGCGTTGAGCGCCAGGAACGAGGCCAGCATGCGCGCGCCCAGGTAGGCGATTTCCAGCCAGGGCCGGCTCATCTCCATTGGCGCGTCAACGATTTTCCAGGCGATAAAGCCAAGAACCAGGGCGAGCGCGGTGTATGCCAGATTGCGGGCAACGGTGGCGAAGCGCACAGCCTGAAGGCTATGCCACTGGACCGCGCTCGGGACGGCGAGCAGCACCACGACGGCAAGCCCCAGCCAGACCGGCAGGCGCAGCCACCCGAGCCAGATCACAGCGTACAGCAGGCCGCCGGCCACCAGCAGCAGGATGGCGGCGCGATACCAGCGCCGCCAACCGTAGCGGAGCGCTTCGGGAAAACCCGACGCACAGACTGAAGTCGGCGCCGCTCCCAGCCCGCCAGTCACCGCCGTCAAGGTGAAGCTGAGCAGGAACAGAGTGACGTACATCAGCAGCAGGGAGAGCGCCAGGTAGCCCGGGCTGGAATCGGGCACCAACAGCAGCAGCCAGGCCGCGGCCAGCGTCGCCGCCGTGCCCACCGTTTGCAGAGCGAACAATTTCAGCTTCATAACCCAACTCGCAATCCATGTAATCCGCGTAATCCGCGGATTACTGCACCGAGACGCGCGTGTTCGCGGTGCTGGCCTGCACTTCCGGCTGATACATAGGCTGCACGCGCGCCGGCATCACCTGAAAATCCCCGGCCGTGGAAGCGCGCAGCAGGTACCTGTAGTTGGCCTCGTTGCGTCCCCACAGCGCCGTCTGGAAAAAAGCCACGCGGTCGTCGCGCAGCTCGCGGCGGGTCCACCACGGGCTGGCGTACCACTCGGGGGCCCGCTCGAACTGGAACACGTCGTCGCGCTCGACGGCCTCGAATCCCGCCGGAATCGGGTCCTCGATCATCAGGTACTCGTACGGCCGGCCGCTGATCCGGACGCGGATCGAGAGCATGTCTCCGACCCGCACCGGCCCCTCCAGCGGCTCTTCGCGATAGATGTAGCGGTCGCCGCGCTTTTCCGAGATGACCCGGAAGAATTCGCGGGTAATCTGCAAATCAGCGCGCTGGATGGCGCCGATCGTGGCCTCGCCGCTGAAGTAGGTGGCTACTGCGGACCAGTACAGCACGCCCGGCCCGCGCTTGCGAATCTGCAGCTCGTTCTCTCCCGCGGCAAGCTGGTCGGCGTTGATGCGCAGGGTCACCGGCTGCAGCTTGACCGCATCGGCCCGGGTCATGGCGCGGGAAACCAGCGGCTGGCCGTTCAGCAGCACTTCCACCTGGAAGTTCGGCTCCAGTTCCTGGCTGTGCCGCAGGTAATCGGCGATCCCGTAGATGACGGTGGCGGTATTCAGCGTGGTGTCCCAGTAGTAGCCGCCGCGCCGGTGTCCGATCAGCCAGCGGACCGCGGCCGGCAGCAGCGGGCTGCCGGGGCGAAGCTGGGCCAGCGCCTTGATGGCGTAGGCGGATGCCTGCACCGGGTTGCCGCGGGGCTCGTGCAGCAGCATGGGGTCGGTGCGCGACTCCCACCAGGCCTCGCCGCCGGAGGTTGTGGCGGCGCGCTCCAGGTCGGCCGCCAAGTCCATGGCGCGCGGGTCCCGGCGCGCCGAAAGCGCCAGGGCCAGCAGCGCCTTGCCCAGCGGCCCGAGCTGGGCGCGCGATTCCAGCAGCGTGTCGAGCGGAATCGGGGCCTGTGGCGCGGCCGAAACCAGCGCGTAGCTCATGTAGGCGCGGGTGTCTGGGGGCAGGTTGCCGCCCGCCGCCAGTTGGTTGGCCAGCGACATCAATCCCCGCCGAAGCACGTCGGCGCGCACCTCGTAGCCGGCCAACTGCGCTTCCCGCAGGCCGTACATGACGTAGGCGGTCATGAAGGGGTGCGTGGCGTCGTCGGTCCACCACCCCCAGCCCCCGTCCTGGTGCTGGAACGCGTACAGGCGTTTCAGCCCCGCCTTCACTTTCCGATCCAGCTCATCGGGGCGCGCGAGCGGCGGCAGCTTCAGTTCCCGGATGGTGCGCGCCACCACCACGTTGGGCACGAAGCTGGACATGGTCTGCTCGACGCAGCCGTAAGGGAAGGTCGTCAGGAAATCGAGCGCGCCCAACAGCGTGCCGGCCGCACTGGGCGAAACGTCGATCCGCAGCGTGCCGGTTTGGCGATAGGCCGCCGGCAGGTTGAAGCGCTCGACCACGGTCTGGTCGCCGGAAATCGTTCCGCTGCGCGCCTGGGTGATGGGAGCGCCGTAGGGCCGCACCGGGACCCGCCATTCCATGGCATCGGACTCCTCGTCGCCCAGGGCCTTGGCCAGGAACACGGCTTCGCCGGGGCCCGGCGCGTAGACGCGCCACTCGATGCGCGCCTGGCCGCCCTTGGGCACGGTGACGGGGCGGGCGGCGCCCTCGGCTACGTCGATCCCGGTCGCCTCCAGGCTCACCCGAAGGGTCTTGTCGGAAGCCAGGTAATTGTGGACCACACCGACCACGGTGGCCGAATCGCGCTCGGTGAAGAAGCGCGGCGTTTGCAGGCGCAGCATCAGGTTTTTTCGCGCCAGCACCTTCTGCACCGTGCTCCCCACCCGCGTGTCGGCGGTGACGGCGCGGGCCGTGGCGCGCCAGGTGGTCAGGTTATCGGGCATGTTGAACCGCACCTGCCCGCAGCCCGCGCCATCCGTCACCACGTGCGCGTTCCAGTAGGCGGTATCGGCGAAGCGCCGGCGCACGGCGGGCGCCTTCTCGCCCTCGGCCTTGAAGTCGGCGAGCTGGTACGGGCGGCGCGCGAACACAAGCTGCATGCGTTTTTCGCCCGAGTACCCGTAGAA
>Ga0315280_10010010_pt1 | contig 11983 bp, 12 predicted proteins | sample YL17G06_40_MG_FD_203697 | JGI IMG/M metagenome (GOLD analysis project Ga0315280, IMG submission 203697) | Sediment microbial communities from Yellowstone Lake, YNP, Wyoming, USA - YL17G06_40 | ecosystem: Environmental > Aquatic > Freshwater > Lake > Sediment | place: USA: Wyoming | collected... | reverse complement strand
TGGCCGTTTTCCAGGATCTTGCCGTTGCCGACGGCGATCGCTTCACCCTCCTGCGGCTTCTCCTTGGCCGTATCGGGGATGATGATGCCGCCGCGCACCGTCTCCTGTTCCTCGATGCGCCTGATCAGAATGCGATCGTGCAAGGGACGAATCTTCATGATGGTGTGCGCACTCCTTTCTTACGGTTTTTATTTCCTGCAGCGGCCGGCTTCAGCCAGGGTCGGCACGGCGACCCGGGCTGAAGCCCGCCGCCACATGTGATTGCGTTGATTGCCCGTGAGGTGAGCCGTTGCCGCCCGTCCTGCAGGGCGGGATGCAACCGAAGCCGTTCTCACGCCCGGTTAGCACTCACCTCCCGAGAGTGCTAATCATACGCGAACCGGAGGCCGCTTGTCAAGATCTCACGGGCCGGTTCTTTAGTGTCTCATGCTAAAGTCTATTTGGCTGGAAAACAAAGACTTATGAGGAAGTCACGGCGTCGAGGGCACGAATCTGCCGGCTTCGTGCTGGTCGGCGGCACAGGCCGGCGCATGGGGCGCGATAAAGCGCTCCTGCCCTTTGAAGGAGTCCCGCTGGCCCACCGCCTGGCTGAACGCGTGCGTAGCGCGGCGGGTTCGGCAACGCTGGTGGGCCGCCGCCGCCCCTATGCCGCCCTTGGCTGGCCGATCATCGAAGACCTGTTTCCGGGACGCGGGCCGCTGGCCGGTATTCATTCCGTGCTGAAGCAATCGGCGGCCGAGTGGAACCTGGTGGTGGCCTGCGACCTGCCGTTTCTGAGCGTTGGCTTCCTGCGATTCCTGCTGCGGGCGGCGACAGAAACGAGCACGGAAGGCACCCAGCTCGTCGTTCCGGTCTCCAGCCGCGGTTATGAACTGGCGGCCGTGGTGCGGCGCGATTGCCTGCCGGCGGCCGAAGCGGCCATGGCCGGCGGCGACTACCGGCTGTCCGGCTTCTATGCCCGCGTGCGCCGGCGCGAAATCGCGCCCGCCCAGTGGCGGCGATTTGATCCGCGCGGACTTCTGTTCCAAAATGTAAACACCCCGGAGGAGTTGCAGAAGGCGATTGGACGAGCCCGGAGAAGTGACGAGTGACAAGTGACGAGTGGCCGCGCTCACTTGTCACTCGTCACTTGTCACTCGTCACTGTTTGACCATGCCGGAGACGACACCGCACTACATCGAGTTTCGTAATGTATCGAAGGCCTTCAACAGCCACCAGGTGCTGGAGGACGTCACCTTCCAGGTGGATCCCGGCGAGACGGTGGTGATTCTGGGCCGCAGCGGCGTCGGCAAATCCGTGACGCTCTCTCACATCATGGGCTTCCTGAAACCCGATGCCGGGCGGGTCTTCGTGGCCCAGCGCGAGATCACCGGGGCCAGCGAGGAAGAGCTGCTGGAAATCCGCAAGCGGGTGACGCTGGTGTTCCAGTCTGGAGCGCTGTTTGATTCCCTCACCGTGGGCGAAAACGTGGCGTTTCCGTTGCGCGAGCGCCCCGGCCTGACCGAGGACGATATCGAGCAAATCGTCGATGGGATGCTGGAACTGGTCAACATCCGCGACCTGCGGGACATGGCGCCGTCGGAGCTGAGCACGGGCATGAAGCGGGCGGTGGCCATTGCACGCGCCCTGGCCGCCAAGCCCGAAGCCATCCTGTACGACGAGCCCACCACCATGGTGGACCCGCTGATGTCGGCGCATGTCGGCGACCTCATCCAGCGGCTGAAGCAACAGCTTCGACTCACCTCGGTGGTGGTCACCCACGACACCGATCTGGCGCGCAAGCTGGCCGACCGCGTTGTCTTTTTGCACGAGGCCCGAGTCGCCTTCTTCGGTCCTATTGCCGACCTGGAACGAGTTGACGAGCCGTTCATCCGCGATTTCCTGGCCTTCGACCGGCTGACCCAGGCCGAAGGATAGGTCCAGCGAATTTCGGATTGCGGATTTCGGATTGCGGATTGCGAGCGGCTGGTTTGAAATCCGCAATCCGCATTCCGCAATCCGCAATTCCTCCCGGAGCAGAGATGAGTCAGCCCGAGTTGAAGCGGGCCATGGGCCTGTGGGACCTGGTGCTGTTCAACCTGACGGCGGTGGTCAGCATCCGCTGGTTCGCCACCGCCGGCCGCACCGGACCCAGTTCGCTGACTCTCTGGATGCTGGCCGCCCTTCTGTTTTTCATTCCGCAGGGGATCGCGGTCTACTATCTTTCGACTCTCTACCCGGAGGAGGGCGGCATCTACCGGTGGACGCGCCGCGCCTTCGGCGATTTCCACGGGTTCTTTTGCGGCTGGTGCTACTGGGTCAGCAACCTGGTTTTCTTCCCGGCGCTGCTCATGTTCGCCGCGGGCGCGGCCGCCTACATCGGCGGCCCGAGCTACGTCTGGCTGGGCGGGCGGGGCTGGTTCAGTTTCAGCGTGGCCCTGGTGCTGTTGTGGGTGGCGATCATCGCCAATGTCGTCGGCTTGAATGTGGGCAAGTGGGTGCAGAACGTTGGCGGCCTGGCCACCTGGCTGCCGGCCATGCTGCTGGTCGTGTTTGGGGCGGTCAGTTACTGGAAATCAGGCAGCGCGAATGCGTTCAGTGCGCGGGCGATGACGCCTTCCTGGGATCTGGGCACGCTCAGCTTCTGGTCCACCATCGCCTTCGCGTTCGCCGGCCTGGAGCTGGGGCCGATTATGAGCGGGGAGATCCGCGACCCCAGGCGCCACATTCCCCGGGCCCTGGTCATTTCCGGCGCGCTGATCGCTCTGGTGTACCTGGCCGGCACCTGGGCCGTGCTGGTGGTGTTGCCGGTCTCGAAGGTGGACGTGGTGACCGGCACCCTGCAGACCATTGATGAAGTGGCGCGCCGGGCCGGCTTCGGCTCGGTGGCGCAGTTGATGGGCCTACTGCTGCCCCTGAGCACCCTGGGGGGCACGGGCGCCTGGCTGGCCGGCTCGGCGCGCATTCCATTTGTGGCCGGCATCGACCGCTTCCTGCCTCCCGCCTTTGCCCGCGTTCACCCGCGCTGGCACACGCCGCACGTCGCCATCCTCACGCAAGGCGTTTTGGCCTCGTTGTTCCTGGTGCTGGGCTTCCCCGGCAGCACTGTAGCGGATACGTATCTATTGCTCTCCGAGCTGTCGATCATCGTCTATTTCATCCCTTACCTGTACCTGTTCCTGTGCGCCATGCAGGCCAACCGCACGGTTGCTGAGGCGGTCGCCCTACCGGGCGGGCGGTTGAATATCTGGCTTGGGTCAATTACCGGCTTTGGGGTCACGCTGCTGGCGATCGTCGTCTCGCTGATTCCTTCCTCAGCGGTAACGAATCCCTGGTTGTATGAAGCGAAGCTGGTGGGCGGCTCGGTGCTTTTTTTCGCCGTGGGCCTGGTTCTTTACTCCCGCCGGCGGGTGTGAGGCACTCACATTCCCTCGATCAGACCGAGCCGGAGCAGCTTTTTCGCCAGAGCGTAGATATCCGACTTGTCTCCCTGCCGCCGAAGGCCGACACCCAAGACGACAACTTCGGCTTCCTGGCGCTTGACTTCAAAAATGATCCGGTAGCGCTGGCCAATGGCTCGAACACTGCGGTACCCGGTCAGTTCTCCGGCCAGGGCCTTTCCTTGTTTATCCGGCTCATTGGCCAGCGCGTCGATCCGCTGGCCGATCTTCTCCCGGATGCGTCGATCGCCCATCGACGCCAGCATTTTCAAGGCCGTTGGTGTGGACCGTACCTGATACGTCAAGTTCTCAATCTCTTGCGTGCCTGCTCCCAGGGAATCGTTTTGCCTTTCAGCGCTTCGCGGATGCTCTTGCGCAACGAACTCATCATCTCTTCATCACCCAGGATTTCCAGGGTCTCGACGATCGATTCATAAAGCTCCCACGGCATCAGCGCCAGCACTGGCTTACCGCGGCGGGTGACGGCAACGGCCCCTGCTCCCGGTTCGCGTTCCAGCTCCTCCGGCAAAGCAGTCAGCCTGTTTCGCGCTTCGATAATGGGCATGCTCCGCGTCATCGGGTTCCTCGTACATCTAAACGTACCACATTCCGTTCGCTTAGTCCAAGAGCTTGCAGATAGCAGCCCGTCGTGTACACTCCGTGAATCACACGGCGGCGTCCAAGGGAGCCGCCGGCGAGGGAGGATCGGATGTCGAACTTCAGGCTGGCTTTCTTGCTTATCGCTTTGCTGGTGCTGCTGCCGGCTTTGACGGCGCAATCACCCGCGCCGTATGACGTGCTGATCAAGAACGGGCGCGTGGTCGATGGGGCGGGGAACCCGTGGCGGAAGGCCGCCGTGGGCATTCGCGGTGACACCATTGTGGCCATCGGGCTACTGGAAGGCGCGGCCGCGACCCGAGTTGTGGATGCCGGAGGGCAGGTGGTCGCTCCCGGCTTCATCGACATTCACACACACGCCTCCCGCGGCATTCTCGAAGTGCCGACGGCCGAGAACTACGTGCGCCAGGGCGTGGTCACGCTCATGGAAGGCAACGACGGCTCCTCGCCCATCCCGCTGAAGCCTTTCCTGGACCAGGTGGCGGAGAAGCGCACCTCGGTCAACTTCGGCATGTTCGTCGGCCAGGGCTCGATCCGCAGCAAGGTGATCGGCCTGCTCAACCGGCGCGCCACCGCCGAGGAAATCGAGAAGATGAAGCAATGGCTCCGGCAGGCGATGGCCGACGGCGCTTTCGGCCTGTCCACCGGGCTGTTCTACATTCCGGGCAATTACACTCCGCTGGAGGAAGTCATCGAGCTGGCGAAAGTGGCGGGCGCTATGGGAGGCATGCACATCTCCCACATGCGCAACGAGGCCGAGGGGGTGATCGACAGCGTACGCGAGACAATCGCCATCGGCGAGAAGGGCGGGCTGCCGACGCAGGTCACCCATCACAAGGTCATCGGCCCGCCCAACTGGGGCCGCAGCGTGGACACGCTGAAGCTGATCAGCGATGCCCGCGCCCGCGGCGTGGACGTTACGCTCGACCAGTATCCCTATACGGCCTCGAGCACCGGCCTGACCGCCCTGGTTCCGCAGTGGGCCCAGGAGGGCGGCCGCGGCGCCATGGTGAAGCGCTTCGAGGACCCGGCCACGCGCGCCAAGATTAAGGCCGGCATCATCTCCAACATCAAGGACAACCGTGGCGGCGGCGACCCCAAAAACATCGTGCTGGCCAACTGCGCGTTTGATCCGGCATTGAACGGAAAGAGCCTGGCGCAGTTGACCGAGCAGCAAGGCAAGCCGGCCACCGCGGAGAACGCCGCCGAAACCGCCATTGCCTTGCTAACCCGCGGTACGTGCCAGACCGTCTATCACGCCATGGACGAAGCCGACGTGGTGCGCATCCTGACCTATCCCTGGACCATGATCGGTTCCGACGGCGAAGTGGCGATTTTCGGCCGTGGCGCCATCCACCCGCGCAGCTACGGCACCTTCGCCCGGGTGCTGGCGGTCTACGTGAGGGAAAAGAGGCTGCTGACGCTCGAAGATGCGGTGCGGAAGATGACCTCGCTGCCAGCCCAGCGGCTGGGCTTGCTCGATCGCGGCCTGCTCCGGCCCGGCATGAAGGCCGACATCGTGGTCTTCGACCCGGCGGCCATCGCCGACCGCGCCACCTTCGTCAATCCGTACCAGTATGCCGCCGGCGTCACCCATGTCCTGGCGAATGGAGAATTCGTGCTGGACAATGGCCGGATCACGGACCGCCGCCCCGGACGCATCCTTTACGGCCCGGCTTACCGAGGTCGCAACTGAACCTGCACCACAGAGGCACGGAGAACGCAGAGAAGAATGGGACGCAGATAAACGCAGATAGACATGGAAGGCCGGGACGCCGGCGTGCCGCTCGAGGAAGTTCGACGCAAGCTCTCGGCGCGGTGACAGCCGGCGGTTGGCCTTGCCCGCGTTTTGTTGTAGATTGGGCTTCTCTCACAGCAAGGAGCGCTTGAATGGCCATAAGCAAGGACCTGCTCGACATCCTGGTTTGCCCGCTGGACAAGGAACCGGTGAAGCTCACCGAGGACGGAAAAGGACTGAAGTGCACCAAGTGCAAGCGCGTCTACCCCATCAAGGACGACATTCCCGTTATGCTGGTGGACGAAGCGAAGATCGAAGAATAGCCTGCCCCGGGCGGCAAACGCCGCAGGGCCCGGCTTGCGAGGGCGACCGAGACTCACGGCGCTGGTGGCACAAATAGCGCAATTGACGGGCGCGCACTGGCGCCGTACAATTGAATCGTTCGATTCAATCGAGCCAACGGATGGTCTCATGCCCAAAGTTGTCACCGCCCATACCCTGAAGACCGGGCTGGGGAGCATTCTCCGCCAGCTCCGGGACAGCGAGCGCTTTGTGATTCTGCGCCGCAATTCGCCCGTGGGCATCCTTCTCAGCATCCAGGACTACGTCAAAGAGCACCCGGACGAGTATTATGATGTGCAGGACTTCATGGACACGCTGATGGAACAAATGGATCCTGACTTCCAGGCCTCGTTGCGGCGCAGCGCCCGGGAGATCAGGCGGGGCCGCTACCTCACCCACGCTGAATTGAAACTCGCCCTGCGTAACAAGAAGCTCCGCTGATGGCTGGCGCCTACGAACCGCGTTACAGCTCGGTGTTCACTGCCGATTTGAAGAAACTGGAACCTGCCGTGCGCCAACGCGTCGTGAACGCTATCGAGACAAAGCTGTTGCATGACCCATACCGGCACGGCCGCAAGCTGGTGGGAATCAAAGGGCTGGGCCTCTGGCGCTTCCGGGTTGGCGACTATCGAGTTCGCTTCGACATCGAGGGGCGTTGGTTGCATTTGTACCGGGTCCTACACCGCCGCGAAGTCTACGAGTAACCCATCCGCGGACTGCCCCGATTGCGCAGATTAAAGCCTGGGCGTTTCATGGTCTCCAGGTGCCTCCGGCCGGCATGTCGGGCTCCGCTGAATCTGCGAAAATCTGCGGAATCTGTGGATGGTTCGCCTGCAGCATGATTATTTCAGCGCGGCTTCTGTGGCACGCAGCAGCGGCTGCGCGGAAACCGGCCGGCCGGTGGCGTGCTCCATCCACAGGTCCGGCGCCACGCTGCCGTAGCTGGTCATGCGCTCAAACTCCTCGCCCAGGCTCTTCCCTTTCTTGATCTGCTCTTCGATCTGGAACGCGATCAGGTGTCCCAGCGGGTAGTCGGGCAGGTACATCATCAGGTTGACCATGTGCGAGTAGACACCGGGCAGCACCACGTCGCGCCGACCGAAGACCGGGGCGTAATAGCGGTTCCAGATGTCCTTGGAGATGGCCACGGTGGCCTCGCGCAACTGGGCCGCGGTGGCCTGCGGGTGGTCGTACATCCAGTGCCAGACGGCCATATCCACCAGCGCCGGGCCGCAGATTTCATACGTCATCCAGAAATCGTTGAGCACCCGCAGCCGCTCGCTTTCGGCATCCGGCTTGGCCAGGCCGAGCAGCTCCAGGTCGCGCGCCTGGAACACGAAGGCCAGCGCCTCGGTGAAGGCCGTGTTGGGGACGCCGGCCAGCAGCGTGTGGTCCACGTTGTAGAGCGAGAACACCTGCTCGACGTTGTGGCCCATTTCGTGGACGGCGATGTTGTAGCCCTTGTAGTTCATCCCGCCCTTCTCGAAGCGGGTGCGCAGGTGCGGCTTGTCGCCGCGGCGCAGCGCGGGCATGGCATGTCCGGCGCCGCGCGACGGATCGACCACGATCCTGGCGGCCAGGTACTTGGCCCGCTCGGGCGTGAAGCCCAAGCCGGTCAGCAGGCGCGGGATGTCGGCCTGGTAGGCGGCCACGTTCGGGTACTTCTTGGCCACCATGGCGTCGAGCTCGGCCTCCTGGTAGCGGCCGCGCGGCTGGAAGCCGTTGTACCAGATGTCGAAGGGCTCCAGCTTGCGGCCCAGCCGCTGCTCAATGAGCGCAGCCACGCGGCCGGCCAGCGGGGAGCCGAGCACATCCTTGAAGAGCTGCTCGACGCGCGCCTCCGGCAGCTCCCGCCCTTCCTCGAATCGCCGGGCTATGTGCGTGGGCATGGAAGGCGAGAAGGGGTCGGCCAGGCGGACGGCCTGGAACGTGGCCAGCAGGTGGGCGTAGCGGGTGTCGGGCTCGGGCTGTGGAACAGGCATCCCTGCCTGTTCGTCCTTGGCAGGCAAGGATGCCTGCCCCACCGTCTCGATTTCCTCCTTGGGCGCCGGGCGCACCGTGTTGGCAAACGGCTCCCAATCCACCCGCGGGTTGTTGATGACCGCCTTCGGTATCCTCTGGGTGACGATCCGCTCCATGACTTTGGCGATCATGTGCTGCTTGGCCAGCGCCTTGGGGTCGTTGTAGTCGGCCTTCAGCTCGTCGCGCAGGTTCCAGTGCGAGATCAGCCGGAGGCCGGAGGGGAACAGCCGCTGCCCCTGGGAATCGACCAGGTGGTGCATCCAGATGTTGTACTCGGCGATGTAGGACTCGCCCTCGGCCGACGCCGTCGAAATCTTCTGGTTCACCTCCGCCGGGACGCGCTTGGAGAACTGCTGTGCCAGCCGCGCTTCGGCCCACTGGCGCCGCGACCATTTCCCTCCTTCCTTCAGGCGCTCCTCCAGCGTGGTCACCGGGAAGTTCAACAGCACGATGAACCCGGCCTTGTTGGAGAACAGGTCCTCGATCAGGTGCGCACCGGGATCATAAGCCGCGAAAATTCGGTCGATAGGCAGCAGGGGCCCCACGTCCAGGTCCGTCCAGTGGCGCAGCTCCCGGCCCATTTCGTTGAGGTAGCCGCCGAGCTGCTCGAAGGCGTACTGGAAGTGCTGGAAGTTCTCGCTGAGCGCCGCCGGGTCGGCGATGAAGTTGTCGCGCGCGAAGGCGGCGAAGGCTTCGGGCGAGCCGTCGTCGGCCCGCCACAGCCCGGCTGCCTGCTCGATGCCGCGCTCGATGCGGGCGCGCTGCGCTTCGCCGTACTTGGCCGCCAGCTCGCGCTTCAAGCGGTCCTTCAGCTCGGCCGGAATCGCGCTTTGTGCAGTTTGCGGCGGCGCTGTCGTTTCGTTCGACACGGTTGTCTCTCCGCCGGCCAGCAGGCCGGCCATCAAAAGCAACGCGGGAAGCACAATAATCAAAAGCCTCATCCAGGAAAGTCTAACATCAAGGGCGAGCCGGAATGGGAGGCGCTGCACGGCCAGCGTCCCGCCAGTCGGCCCCTGCCAGATCAGCCCGGCGCACCAGCGCGCGTCTCGCGCCTCCGATGTAGCGCCGGCGTCTCGCCGGTAACGGATCGGCGGCCGGAGGGCGATTACCGGCGGGACCCACGGCAAGCCGGGGCAGGCGCCGGCGCTACATTGTGGCGGCGGGACGCCGCTCCGGAGACTTGACGCAAAGAACGCGGAGGAAACGCAGAGAACCTCTCTGCGTCTCTCGGCGTTCTCAGCGCCTCTGCGTTGAGATTCGCTTTGAGCGTTTCCCAATCGTCCATGATTCAATTCGCGCATGTGGTTTAATATCGCTGGGGGTGAACCATGACTTCTCGCCAACGCGTATTAGCGGCCATTGCGCATAAGGAGCCCGACCGCCTGCCGATCGACCAGGGTTCGATGCGGTCCACCGGGATCACGGCCATTGCTTACAACCGGCTGAAGCAGCACCTCGGCATTACCGGCGGCATCACCTACCTCTATGACCTGATTCAGCAACTGGCGGAGCCTGAGCAGTGGTACCTGGACCGCTTCCGTGTCGATGCCATCGACCTGGGCCGCGCCTTCACGCTCCGCGAGAACCTGCAGCCGTGGACGCTGCCGGACGGCTCGGCGGCGCTGGCGCCGCAGTGGTTCCGGCCGGAGCGGGCCGATGGCGGGCTGCTGGTGCGCGACGCCGAGGGCACGGTGATCGCGCGCATGCCCGCCGGCGCGCTCTATTTTGACCAAGCCTGCCATCCGCTGTCGGGCCCCGACGGCCTGCACAATTACGAGCCGCTCGCCGAGAAGATGGGCAAGGTTTCGTGGGCCGCCCTCCCCGCCGCTCCGTATGAAGAGCCGTTGACCGATCAGCACCTGGAGGAAATCGCGGCAGCCGCGCGCCGCCTGTACGAGACCACCGAGTACGCCATTTCTCTCTCGGCCGGCTGCAACCTGCTGGAATGGTCCCAGTTCCTGTTCGGCTGCGAGAACACCTGGCTGTACATGGCCGGCGAGAAGAAGAAATTCGGCATGTTCCTGGACCGGTTGGTGGAGCACCACCTGGAGACACTCCGCCGGCTGTTGCCGAGGGTGCGCGGCTACATCCAGGTGCTGGTGCTGGGCGACGACCTGGGGATGCAGTCGGGCCCGCAGATGTCCCGGGAAACCTACCGCGCGCTTTTTTACCCCCGCCACAAGCGCATTTACCGCTATGCGCGCGAGCAAAGCGGCGCCCACATCTTTCTGCACTGCTGCGGCGGCGTGTACCAGTTGATTCCCGACCTGATTGACGCGGGCGTGGAAATCCTGAACCCGGTGCAGACCAGCGCCCGTTACATGGAGCCTGAGCGGCTGAAGCGGGAATTCGGCCGGGACGTCACGTTTTGGGGCGGCGGCTGCGACACGCAGATGGTGCTGCCCGGCGCCACGCCCGAGCAGGTGCGTGAGCACGTCCGCCGCCGGCTGGAGGTACTGATGCCCGGCGGCGGATTCGTCTTCAGTCAGGTGCACAACGTGATGGCCGATGTGCCTCCGGAAAACGTTGTGGCCATGCTCGACGCCGCCTTCGAATTCGGCTGCTACTGAAAAGGCCGCCGTCATCGCCGGGCCAGGTCGCCAGCCGCCGCCTGGCTAGGCGAGAGACGCTTATCCGACGATGCGCAGGGCGACATACGGGACCAGGTTGAACAGCAGGATGCCCACCTTGTAAAGCGCCATCGCCGCGAAGTTGATGGTGTCAAACTGCTCGGCCGTCAGAGGAAACCACCTGCCCCACAGCCGATGCAGCCACTCGTGCGCCAGCGCGTAGAGCCAGAACCAGACCACAACCAACCCGCAGTTGAGGACCGTACACCAGAGGAGCGCGTTGCGCGCCATCTCCATGCTCATCAGCCACCTCCCAGAAATCCTCACCCGGCGACAGAACCGGTTCGAGCTATACCACAGCCCAACTTCCGAGGCAAGGACACGGAGTTCGGAAAATACCAGCCGCAGATTTCGCGGATTTCACAGACAGGAGAATCGGTGCCATCGGCGAAATCTGCGGCTGCGCGCACCCGGCTTCATGCTGAACTGAGGCGTTCCCACGAGGGCACGCAGCTCACCTGGCAGGGCAGGGGATTGCAGTCCGCAAAAGTTCATCCGAGCTTCATGTAACGTCTCGTACGTGTTACGGTCCGCGACGTCAAATCGTTGATTACAATTTGGCAAGATGGTAGGGGCGGGATGAATCGTGCAACTCCGTTCACCAGGCCTGATTCGCCCGCTTGGCCGGCTCCATTCATCGCCTCTGAATTCCCCCACCATTGGGTTGCGGGCACAGTCGGCCATGGCCGCCAATACTTTGTGGTCTGTGCGATGAATCGAATGTATGATTACGCCAGAGAGAGGAGCCGAACAGCCATGAGACGGCGCGACCTCCTTGGATTCGCTTCCGCCGCGCTGCTGGGGCGTGTCACTTCATCGATGGCCCGTTCCAGCGCACAGGGCCGGAACAAGCCGAGGGTCCTCTATTTCACCCGCAGCGCGGGCTCTGAACATTCGGTTGTCAGGCGGAAGGGGCCGGAGTTGAGCCATTCCGAGAGAATCCTGACCGAGATCGGGCGGCGCGATGGGTTCGAGGTGGAATGCACCAAAGACGGCCGGGTGTTCGACGGCGACCTCACCCGGTTTAATGCCATCGCCTTCTACACGACCGGCGACCTGACCCAGCCGGCCAAGGACGGCTCCCCGCCCGTGAGCCCCGACGGAAAGCGGAGACTGCTCGATGCGGTCGCGGCCGGCCGGGGCTTTGTCGGCTTCCATGCCGCTACCGATACATTCCATTCCAAGGGGCCGCGCGCCGAGAACCAGGCTGACCC
>Ga0315280_10010009_pt1 | contig 11984 bp, 15 predicted proteins | sample YL17G06_40_MG_FD_203697 | JGI IMG/M metagenome (GOLD analysis project Ga0315280, IMG submission 203697) | Sediment microbial communities from Yellowstone Lake, YNP, Wyoming, USA - YL17G06_40 | ecosystem: Environmental > Aquatic > Freshwater > Lake > Sediment | place: USA: Wyoming | collected... | reverse complement strand
CCGGGCTTTCAGGACCTTCACCGCTTCGAAGATTCGCTTCAGTGCCTCAATGTCGATCCCTGAATCCGGCTCATCCAGAAACACGAGCCGAGGCTGCATCGCCAGGATGGAGGCCAGCTCGATACGCTTACGCTCCCCGCCGCTCAAGGTCCGGTCCACCGCCCGGCTCAGGTAGTCGGAGGGATCAAGCCCTACCTGCTCCAGGGTTTCCCGCACCGTGGCCAGGCTCTTATCCCGGGCTCCGGCCTGGAGGAACCGGCGGACGGTAAGCCCTTCAAACCGGGCTGGTTCCTGCCAGCCCAGGGTGATCCCCAATCGAGCCCTCTGGTCCACGGAAAGCTCCTGGATCGGACAGCCCTCGAAGAAAATCTCCCCTTCGATCCTCTGGTAGCCGTCGAGCCCCATGATGGCGGAGGCGAGCGTTGACTTGCCGGCTCCGTTTGGCCCAACGATGGCATGCACGTAGCCCTCCCACAGCTCGAAGCTCAGGCCATCGAGGATCCTCTGTCCCCCGAGGGTAAGGCTCACATTCTTTGCTGTAAGAATCGTTTTCATCGTATCCTCTTTCCGCCCCCATCCTCGCGGCCCTGCGCCGCGCGATCGACAGTGAAAGCCCACTCGCCTCCCCTCAGGAGCGTCTCGCTCCGGCCCTCTGAATCGATCCCCTCCGCCTCCAGGGCGCTCGAGCCGATCATGAAGTCTACATGAAGGAGGCTCAAGTTCCCCCCCGCCATCGCGAACTCTTCGGCGGAAAACCGGCTTCCTTCCCTCAATGAAAACCGGTACGACCTGCCCAGGGCAAGATGGCAGGAAGCATTCTCGTCGAAGAGCGTGTTGTAGAAAAGCCGGCCGGACTCGGCAATCGGAGAGCTCTGAGAGACCAGCGCCACCTCACCGAGGCGGGAAGCCCCTTCGTCGGTAGCGAGAACCGCCTCCAGGAGCCTCTGTCCCCGTTTGGCCGCGAACGAAACGACACGGCCCTGACGGAAGGTCAGGGAAAACTCCTCGACGATCCCTCCGTTGACCACCAGGGGCAGGGTACCCCGCACCGCTCCTTCCGCCACCCCCCGGTGGGGCAGGGTGAAGACTTCCTCCATAGGCAGGTTGGGGATGAACGGTACTCCCCGCCTGGAGACGAATCCCGCGCCAAGCCAGAGATGCCTCTCCGGAAGGCCGATGGAGAGATCCGTACCCGGACCCCTGAAGCGGAGTTCACGGTACCCCCGGAGGGTCAGGTAGTCGCTCCTGGCCCGCAGGGCCGCGATATGCTCCACCCAAGCCTCTTCCGCCGACTCCCCCTGCAGGCGGCAGTAAGTAAAAATATCCTCCCAGATGCGGGCAATCCCCTCCTCCACCGCAAGCCCCGCATAGAGCTTCCGTGCCCAGCTCTCCGTGGGAACGGTGACCATGGTCCAGTTGGTGTCATTGCTGGCCAGATACTGCCAGAGGGGATCCAGCCTTTTGCCCTCCTCGATCACCAGCCGGGCCAGCCGATCCGGGCGCAACGGATCGAGCAACCCCGCACAGGTGCAGTCGAACAGGAGAAACGCACTCCCGCCGGCCGCCCCCTCCGCCAGGACCTTCGCTTCCCAGGCGGGGCGGCAGCCGGCAGGCGCCTCTTGCCCATGCAAGAAACGGGCGAGGCGGATCCGGTCATCCTCCCAGAAGATCTCTACTTGGCGGGCTCCCGCCCCGTAGGCCTCCTCGGCAAGCATACGGATGAACTCCGAGGCCTCGACGGGGGCCCTCCAGATGAACAGCGGCTGCCCTGCTTGGAGGTTCACAGCGGTGCGCACAATCAACCGCGCATAGCGGGCCTGCTTTTCCTGCAAAGGGCTCATGTCTCCTTCACAGCTTCAATGCAGGCCACGACGATCCGATCCAGCCGGGCCAGTCTGCCCCAGCCCTCCCCGCCGCAAGCCATCTCCCCGTACTCCGGATCCACGAAACGGTAGCCGTGTCGCTTCAGCTTCTCCACGTTCTCCCGCACGATCGGATTCAGCCACATCGCTTCGTTCATCGCCGGGCAGAGGATCACCGGCGCCCGGCAGGCCATCACCGTGGTTGTGAGCAGGTCGTCGGCGATACCGCCGGCCAGCTTGCCCAGGAAGTTGGCCGTGGCGGGGGCGATCACGGTGAGATCCGCCATCCGGGAAAGAGCGATGTGCTCGATGCTCGAATGGTAGGTTCCGTCGAACATCTCCACCCGCACCGGGTTCTGGGAAACGGTCTGGAGGGTGAGGGGGGTGATCAATTGCGTCGCCGAGCGCGTCATGAGAACATGAACTTCCGCAAGCCGTTCCCGAAGCATCCCGATCAGGTCCACCGCCTGGTAGGCGGCGATCCCGCCGGTCACCCCGAGGAGGATGCGTTTTCCCGCCAGCATGGGTCCAGGGGCTCAGCAGGCCGCCGCCGGTATGGCGGTGGCAGAGAAATCGAAGCCGAGCAGCTCGTTCATTGTCCGGTTGCATTCCCGCAGCAGCGTCGCCAGCTCTTCCTGGGCGCGCTGGTACTCCACCATGAGGGGATGGCCGTTCAGTCTGTCCTGCAGGCCTCGGATCCGCTTGACGTCTTCCTGGGTCAGCCTGCCCGCCGCTTGCTTCTCCTGAAAGTTCCGGGCCTCAAGGGTGAGCTCCTCACGGAGCCGGGAAAGCTGTTCGTCGTTCTCGAAGTTGTCCCGGATCTGGTAAAACCGCTTCACTTTCTCCGCGTCCATCAGGCTTTCCGCGAACAACGCCGCGGCCTGGTTCAAAGCATCTGCGATCATGCCGTGTACCCTCTTTCAGCAGCAGCCGCCGGCCGGCCTGGCCAGCACCGCGAAATCGAATCCGAGCTTTTCCCGGAGCCGGAGGTTCACCTCCTGCACCATCTGGAGCAGCGCCTCCTGGGAGTTGAAAAACCTGCGCAACCCCGGATGCGAAAAGACTTTTTCCTTCAAGCTCTGCACGTGATACGTATGGTCCTCTCCCCCACTGTCCCAGCTTTGCATCATGCGCAGTGTCTGCTGGGCCTCCCGGTACTCGGTTAGGAGCGACATCGCCGCCGCATCCTGCCGGACTCCCTCGCAGGCCTCCTCGTAGGCGCGGTATTGCGGGGACTCGCCAATGACCCGGGCGAAGCGCCGCGCCGCTTCCTGGGTCCCGGATCCGGCGTCGTTCGACATGTTCTCTTTCATCATCTTGCTTTCTCCTTATGCCGTTGCGTCGTTAATCGAGAATCCGAGCCTTTCCAGCTCTTCCCGAATGGCTCGCTCTGAAAACTTACTCCCCCTCTGGACCAGCCGCCCGTTCACCGTGATGAACGGGGGCTCAAGCTCCTGCCCGATCAGCTCGAGGATCTCCGGATACTCGAAGGACTCTGGAGAAAAAAGCTCCACGAACTCGCAGCGGACCGTTATACCGTAGCGTTGGCGCAGTCTCTGGGAGAGGAGCTGGGCAGCGTGGCGCCAGCTCTTCTCGGGGGCGCAGGAGACCAGGGGTGGCGCGAAGAACCGCACGACCGCGTTCGGGGCCGCTTCCATGGCAACGTTCCCGCTAACAGCAGCCCGGCCCGCAACCGAATCCGGGTCCAGGCAGCGGCCCCTTTCCACCCTGGCTCCTGCCGCCGATCGCGAACACCCCCAATGCCTGGCGGGCCTTCTTGGAGCCGCAGTGCGGACAGACCGGTTCAAGGCCCCGTTCCTTTTCGGCCAGCTTCGCCCAGATCTCAAACCTCCGTCCGCAGTCCTCACAACGATACTCGTAGATCATTCTGAAACCTCCATGTCAAGCTTTGAAGAGCAAATCTTTCCTCTCATGTCCATCGTACAGAGAGGAGGCCGCCCGCTCAACCATCTCCAGCCCGACGATCTCCTTCTCGAAGAGGGGCAGGAAGCCCAAGGGGAGCCGGAACCTCTCCCGGATCTCCCGGAGGTACTTCTCCTGCATCCGCCGCCGGCGCTGGAAGTAGTCGTTCGTACAGATCGACGCGTCGAGCACCTGGTTAGCGATCACAAACTGGGCAGTGATCCCCGCATCCCGCAGATCCAGGAACGCGCGCTGGGCCTCCACGACCGGCGTGTACTCCGGGTAGACGACGAAGGCGAACACGCTCCTCAGGGGGTCCTTCAGCCGGGTTATGATCCGCTCGTACCGCTTCTGCGCATGCTCCTTTGCCCCCGCGCTCTGCCGGGTGGTCGCCACCATCAGCCCCACCTGGTCGCCGTAATCGAAGGGCAGCTCGAGGAGCCTAAGGGTGTGACCGGTGGGCGCGGTGTCGAATACGATCGCACTGTAGTCCTCGCTCTCCACGTAGGAGATAAATTTCTCGAAGGCCGCCATTTCCTCGGTGCAGGGGGACTCCAGTTCCTCCCGCACCGCCAGGAGCATGTCCTGAGAATATTTCCCGCGGGCCTCCTCAAGGATCCGCCGCTTGTACTCCTCTACAGCCTTCTCCTGATCGATCTGAACCACCCAGAGGTTGGACACTCCTTCCACAGGGCGCACCGTATCCCCGACCTCCCGCTCCAGCACCTTGCCGATATGGGCGGCCGGATCCGTGGTCAGCAGGAGCGTTCGCAAGCCCTGGGAGGCAAGGAACTTAGCGGTGGCGCAGGAAACTACGGTCTTCCCCACTCCGCCCTTTCCGGTGAAAAAGATCGATTTCGTCTTGCCCCTCGGCAGGATCAGCTCCAGGAGGGGATCGGCAGCAGATTCTTTGAAGGGAAGGGAATCCGGCGTTTGGTCCTTCGTCAGACGGTAAGCCTGTTTTCGGTGGTCCGCCGGGAACAACTCTCCGGCTATATTTTCCAGACCGGTGAATCCCTTGATCTCACCGTCCCTTAAGGCGATCATCCTCTTGGGAATCCGGAAGTCCTCCTCGATCTTCCGCAGGTAGCCCTGCTGCATCCGGTAGCGCTGGCGGAAAAAGGGGTGTGCGCAAATTTCCTTGGGAAGCAACCCGTTGACGATCAGCTCCACCTGGCGAATCCCGATCGCTTCCAGCTCTGCGGCGGAACGCCTCGTCTCGTACAGGGAGGTCGCTTCCGGATGGAGCACGAAGTAGAAGCGGGTGCGCCTGCGGTCGCCCAGGAGCCGGATGGCCGCGTCGTACTTCCGCTTGTTTTCCTGGATCACCGCCACCGGCCCGATGCAGGTGTTGCCGCCTCCCTTGGCGCTTTCCTCGATGTGCCGGCTCCAGTCCACCGGCAGCTCAAGGAGCCGCAGGGTGTGACCCGTGGGGGCGGTGTCGAACACGACCACCTCGAAGGGCTTCCCGTCAGGCGCGGCGCCATCGCCGGAGAGGAAGTCGACGAACCGATCGAAGGAAGCGATCTCCGTGGCGCAGGGGGAGCGGAACTGCTCCTCCAGGACGCTCATCACCTCCTGGGGCATGACCGCGCGCATCGGCGCCAGAATGCGCTCCCGGTACTCCTCGGTGGCCCGGTCCGGGTCGATCTCCATGGCCCAGAGATTGGTCACATCCAGCGGAGTCACACGGTGGCCAATCTTGGTTTCAAAGACGTCCGCCAGGTTTGAAGCGGGATCGGTGGTAATGATAAGCGTCCGTCGGCCTTCTCGCGCGTGGTGGAACGCCGTGGCGCAGGCCATGGTAGTCTTGCCCACCCCACCTTTGCCGGCGAAAAACAAGTACTGAGTCTGGATCATGCAATCTCTCCCTTAGGTTCGATATAACTATGCAATTCTTCGTAGGTGGGGAAGGCCTTCTGTTTGACCACCTTTCCGTTCACTGCGGTAACCGGAAGCGCCGCGGTGCCTTGGCCTTTCAACAGAGACAGGACCTCCGGGTTCTGCATGAACTTGGCGCCCTGCTGGGTGAGCAGGTAACGCTCGACCTTCACCCTCCCATTGTACTCTTTCTGGACCTTCAGGATTGCCTCTTGTATGTCCAGCAGGGCGGGGTCGATGGCCGGACCGCACAGTCCGCCCGGGCAGCACATGGGCGGATCGAAGATCTCGATCAGCGTGCTCATTCAGCCCCCCCTTTCATGTTGGACATTCCGGCCCTGGCGGTCATGAACGGGGGCATAACACCTCCCATCATCTTCGCGCACAGGCTCATCATAGAAGCCGTGTCCGCTGTCTGCATCATGTTCGCACAGACGGACGGCATCAGCACGGTAAGTACCTTCTGCTGGTCTTCCGCTGAAAGGGACCGAAAGCCTTCAATAACTTGTTCCGCCTTCATATCCGCTCCTTATAAGAGTTTTGATTGAACGCGCTCTTTTTTGCTTGCAGATTGAGAGTAGAGCTTCTGGAGCTCTCCCTCGGAGCAAAGCCGACCACGCACTTCCCGCCCACCCGCAAGGAAAGCCGCAGCCCAAGGGACGCACGGTCCGATTTGAACGGCTCGTTGGTGAGAAACTCCCTGAGGTAAGCAAACAGTTTTGCGTTCTCCCTCTGGCCCGTGTGTAGGGCATAGTAGGCCCAGGTCCCCTGCCGGTCGGCGCAGACCAGGCCCGCGATCCTCAAAATATGCATGTGCCGGGACACCTGGTACTGGGGCAGCTTCAGGGCGTCGGCGACCTCACAGACGCACAGGCCGGTGTCCGTGCTCAGCAGCAGGTTGAGAACCCGCAGCCTCGTATCATCGGCCAAAGCCTTAAACAGCTCGCTTTCCTTCATCATAAAAGCTCTAAATCTGCTAATATGCGCATAGATACATATAATATATTCATACCCCTTCCACCTGTCAAGTGCTTCTCATCATGCACGGAAGCCTATGCCAAGGCGAAGGCCCTGTAAGTTCTCCGGTGAATCCCCGAGGCTTCCCCCGGTTGAGCCCGCAGCTTTCCTCTTGGGCCGCACGGGATGAAAAAATATTCATTCGCCGGGCAGAAGGAGACCCGGCCGCGGCGATGGCCAGGCGGGTCCCCGTTTCTGCCAAGCCTGGCAGGCTCCTGAGTTTTCCGCTACAATACCGGGAATGAACCAGGACCAGATCAAGGAAAAGTTGCTCAACCTGAGGCCGGGAGCCGGGGAGTTCACCGTGATCCTATCCGGCAAGAAGAGCCGCAAGGTCAACGGCCTCTACCGCCCCGAAAGCCGGGAGATCATCCTTCACAACCGTAACTTCGCGGACGACAACGCCCTGTTCTACACCGCCCTGCACGAGTTCGCCCATCACCTCCAGTTCACCTCCTCCGCCCTGCCCATTTCCGCCCGCGTGCACACGGGCGAGTTCTGGATGATCTTCCACACCCTGCTCTACGAGGCGGAGAGCAGGGGGCTGTACCGGAACCTCTTCGAGGCCATCCCCGAGCTCGAGACCCTGACCCGGGATATCAAGGAAAAGATCCTCACCGTGGACGCCGGTCTGATGAAGGAGCTGGGCCGGCTGCTCAAACGCGCCGCGGAGCTCTGCGACGAGCGCAAGCTGAGCTTCAACGACTACCTGGACCGAATGCTCAACCTCCCCCACCAAAGCGCCACCCTGATGATGAGAAGCGCTATCCTGGACTTCAACCCCAGGGTGGGCTTCGAGAGCATGAAGACCCTGGCCCGGATCAAAGACGAGGGCCTCAGGGACGAGGCGCAGGAAGCCCTGCTGGAAGGTCAGAGCGCCTACCTGGTGAAGGCCAAGTATCTAAAGGCGGAGAATCAGCAGGAGCCCCTGGAGCTCTTGAAGAAAGAAAAGGCCCGGCTGGAGAGGCAGATCCAGAGCCTGGACCGCAGGCTCAAGGAGGTGGAGAGGCGTATCCAGGGCCTGGAAGAGGGCGGCGGCCACGAAATCGGGGGGGCGCCTTGAGGGCCAGGGTTACCCCCCTATCGGGGAAACTATCCCTGATCACCCTGTTTCCCCCGCTGCCCGGCTTCGAGGACTTCATCGGCGTCTGGCTCTACAGGGGAGCGGAGACCTTCCTGGTTGAGGTGGGACCCTCTGTCACGGCCCCGAGCCTCTTCCAGGCCCTGGAGGCCCTGGAAGTGCGAAGCCTGGATTTCATCCTCATCACCCACATCCACATCGACCACGCCGGGGCGGCGGGACATCTGGCGGCCCGCTTTCCCTCGACTCCCATCGTCTGCCACGGCTCCGGCTTGAGCCACCTCGCCGAGCCCTCCCGCCTGTGGGAGGGAACCCTCAAGAGGCTGGGGGAGACGGCACGGGCCTACGGACCCATCGCCCCCGTGCCCCGGAAGTCGCTGCTTCCCGCCGAGGGCTTCGCTTCCGGCCTCGTGCGCTGCCTGCCCACCCCGGGGCATGCGCCCCATCACGTCAGCTACTGGAGCGAGGAGTGCCTGTTCGCCGGCGAGGCGGCGGGCACCTACCAGGCCCTGCCTGCGGGCCGGGATTACCTGCGCCCGGCCACGCCGCCCAGGTTCTTCTTCGACGCCTACCTGAGAAGCCTCGAGACCCTCATCGGCCTCCAGCCCCAGCGGATCTGCTACGGCCACTTCGGGCTGAAGGAAGCCCCCGCTTCCCTGCTCGCCCGGCACCGGGAGCAGCTTTTCCTCTGGAAGGATCTCATCGCCTCGTCCCTGCCCCAAGCCCGGGAGCCGGGTTTCCTGGCAGACTGCGCCGAGCGCCTGCTGGCGCAGGATCCCCTGCTGCAGGGCTACCCCCTCCTGGAAGAGGCCGCCCGGCAGAGGGAGATGGGTTTCATCCGCAACAGCGTCATGGGTTTTGCCGGCTGCCTGGAGCGTCTTTAGGCGCGTTCTTGAGTCCGGCTTCCCGCGCGCCACCCAGCCGGCCCTTCCTCGCGGCGGTCACCGCGATCCCCAGCAGGATGACACAGGTTCCCACCAGGGCGGCGGGCGGGATGGATTCGCCTAGAAAGAGCAAAGAGAGGATCATCGAGCCCAGGGGCACCAGCCCGGTGAACACGGCGGCCGTGCCGGCCTCCACCCGCTTCAAGCCGGTAAACCAGAGCAGGAAAGCGGCCACCGGCCCCAGGGTTCCCTGGAAGAGGAGGATCAGCCAGGCGCTCCAGGGCAGGGCCGAGAAATCGGCGCTGATGGCCTCCCAGACGGTGAAGGGCAAAAAAAGTATGGAGGCGATGAGGCTCACCAGAGCGGATGCGGCCAGGGGGCTGATGCGCCTGTCGGTCAGGCGGCGCAGGATCGTGAACAGGGCGTCGCCAGCCACGGCCAGGAACACGATCATGTTGCCCAGGACAGGGTTTTTCCCCCCGCCCCCCCGCCCCGCCTGGCTGACATTGATGATCAGCACGCCGGCCAGGGCCAGCAGGATGGCGATAACCCGCCGCGCGTACAGGCGCTCCCTGAGCACAAGGAAGGAGAGCAGGCCGATCAGGGCCGGGGTGGTGCTGAAGATGATCCCTCCGGCGGTGGCGGTGGTCATCTTGAGCCCGGTGAGCACGAAGATGCGGAAGAGAAAGATGCCGGCAAAGGACTGGATGGCCAGGAGCAGCGCTTCCCGCCTGTCGAGCCGGGGGAGCCTGCCCTCCACCAGCAGGCAGAGGCCGAGGAGGATGATGGCCGCCAGCCCCAGGGTGGCCCCCGAGGCGAACAGGACGGGGAAGCTGTCCGTCACCACCGTGGCCCCCAGCAGGAGCTTGGCCAGGGCGAGCTCCTGGTAAGACATAAACAGGCTTTCGCCAGTGGCTAGTGCAGGTTGTGGGCCGTTTCTCACTGCGAAGGTTGTATCATGGTTCATGCAAAGGGGCAAGAAGCGCTTGCAGCAACAAGCGCGGCGGGTTATAAAGATCGCCTGTTCTTGACACTATGAGCAAAATCTTCTCAACTGCGGTATCTGGGGGAAATGAGGAAGGAACGAGTTCGGATTGATCCCCAGAAGCTCGGCCAGCTCGGAGTTGGTCATCCCCTTGGGGGAGCTGGTCACGAAATGGATCAGGGTGGCTTTGAAGGTACCATACGTAGAGAAACGGATTCCCTGGTAGGACCATAGGCCTTTTTTGCTGAATCGGGCAATGGAAGGCAGGGTGTAGTAGCGGCCGTTTTTGTTGTAGCTGGTCAGGGCCTTCCATTCTTTGAGCCTCCGTCTGGCGGTGATCGGCGAACAGCCCAAGGTGAGGGAAAGCTCGGTGATGCTCAAGACGCTTTTCTCTTTGAACAGAGCAAGGGCCTTCTGATCCAGCTCGGTGTCGCGTTTTGCCATGGGATCCCCTTTTGACCAAGTTACAGTACCGAATCTATTATAGGTACTTTAACTGACACCTTATCACTATAAGGCAATAAAATCATGCTCTTTTCCTCCAAAAAGGCCCCTTTAGACGGTAAAATCGTTCTATTTTTTTGCTTTTGTTGAGATGGTATCAGAAATACCTTTTTCGTAAGTATCTGTGCGGCGGTGAATTATCCTAATTCCAACCGTCTGTTTTTTTCATAGAGTACAAAACAACCGGCTGCAATCTGAAAAGGCATCATGTGAAATATCCTATTGAATAATACAATCAGTGCTTCCAGAAATGACGTTATCAATGGTATTATGGATCATGAATCACAACCACAGTTGGGACTTTGGCCAATGAGAGCTATAGTCGACACAGATTCGGCCATGATGCATGAGCTGGAAAGGAGATTCTCCAATCTTATTCTACCCAACCATTTGTTGAATCGTGCACTAGTTAGTTATCAAGGTAATAAAAGGCTACCTGGATACCGTTGGTTTCATTACAAAGAGGGTTTCTCAATCCCTATGGTGGAGTACTTTCTCCATCATGCTGGATTTGCTCATCGCGGACGATTATTAGACCCATTTTCCGGCAGTGGCTCGGCGCTTTTCGCCGCACAGAATTTAGGCTGGTCGTCAGTTGGCATTGAGCTTCTTCCTATTGGTAGAGCTATTGTAGAAGCGCGAATTGCTTCACTCCATGTTTCCCAAGCAGATCTTCTTTCAATCGCCGAAAAGATATCTTCTATAGATCTCATTAATTATACCAATGGAGTAGACTCTATTGTTGAACTGAACATTACTAGAGGGGCTTATCCTGAATCTAACAAGATAGAAATCAATGGTTATCTAGAATTCATAAGAAATCATTTCAACAATCCATTCCTCTACACACTCTTAAAATTTGCAGCTCTTTGCGTCCTAGAATCCGTAAGCTATACGCGGAAAGATGGACAATACTTGAGGTGGGATTATCGTGCAAACAAGCAGTCTGGCGAAAAACGATTTGATAAAGGAGAAATAGCCAAGTTCAAGGAAGCAGTCATTTCCAAGATTCTTCAGTTTTCCGAAGACTTATCGTCACTCAATAGAATCCATGATACTAATTCTCTCCCTCCAATGCAGCTAGTTGATGGCTCTGTATTAGACAAAATCCATGAAATCCAAGATGAGTCAATTGATATTGTAATAACTTCTCCTCCCTATCTAAACCGTTATGATTATACGAGAACATATGCACTGGAACTTGCTTTTCTTGGAATCGACGATCTAGATATAAAGAAACTTCGTCAAGAGATGCTTTCATGTACTGTGGAGAACAGAGAAAAGGACTCTAAACTTGCAACCTTATATGAAAGATTTGATAAAAAAGCGCTCTATGACAGAGCTATGAACGCATTTAACAATCAGCAAATTATTGCTGAAGTTCTCGATCGGCTACATCAATTGCGAAGAATTGGAAAACTCAATAATCCTAATGTTGTAAAAATGGTTCGCAATTATCTATTAGAAATGACTGTGGTAATATTCGAACTCTCACGTGTGCTTAAACCGTACGGTCGGCTGTATATGGTAAATGATAATGTTCGCTATGGTGGCCTTATAATACCCGTCGATTTAATACTCTCGGATATTGCTAGCTGTGCCGGTATACAGACAGAAGTCATATGGACTTTACCACGAGGTAAAGGAAATAGCAGCCAACAAATGGGATTACATGGTAGGACAGAGTTAAGGAAAAGCATTTATGTCTGGCTAAAAAAAGAATAGCAAAGATAACGGGAAAGGCATTGTATCTGAGAAAGACCTGATAATAGAAGCCAATCGTATCAACTATTCTCTTCGATCTACTTTCTTTTATCGAAAATTAAATGAACTTGGTTACTTTCATA
>Ga0315280_10010008_pt1 | contig 11984 bp, 12 predicted proteins | sample YL17G06_40_MG_FD_203697 | JGI IMG/M metagenome (GOLD analysis project Ga0315280, IMG submission 203697) | Sediment microbial communities from Yellowstone Lake, YNP, Wyoming, USA - YL17G06_40 | ecosystem: Environmental > Aquatic > Freshwater > Lake > Sediment | place: USA: Wyoming | collected... | reverse complement strand
TGCGGAAACGCGCCAGAGAAACGGTGGAGAAAACGCAGGAGGACCTGGGCGAGGATCCCCACGCCAAATATCTAGCCGAACTGGAGGCACAGCAGCAACGGGAAGAGGTCATGCCAAAGGCTACGGCTGAACCCCAGGAGGACGAGATCTTACGCGGCGCCGACGAAATCTTCCATCAAATGCATCAGAAAACAGAGGATATCATGAGCAGGGGCATAAGCCACGAACCACAGCATGAGGACACAGCCGAAAGTCGCCTAGACAAATTCCTGCGGGTAACGAAGAAGCCCAAGAAAACAACATAAAGGCTGACGGAAAATCGATGGGGATGTCTTAAGTTTCACCTGCCTCTCAGACATTTAGAGTGCCAAGCTGAAGTCAGCCCGTCAGGGAGTATGAGCCGCGGTTTGCAGTTCACCGTTAGATGCGATGCGGACTATGATCCATGCCTCGACGGGGTCTGCAGAGTATTTCCGAGTATGACCCGAACCAGCTACAACCGTCTCCTCGAACATAAAACGCAACGTGAAATTGAGCTGGGGCTCCTAGAACGCTACCGAGTGAGGAATCTTCTATGGCGCAGGAACGCCATCATCCAAGCCAAGAGCATCATCGAAAGCCAACGGGAACTTCTGTTGCTGTATGTACAGGAGCTTGAGCGGAAAATGCAGCAAGTCACAACGAAAGTTAATCGCACTGCGAATCCACTGAAAAGGCAAGGATACGAGGCGCGCATTCGTAAGCTGGAGCGCAGGAAAGCCCGGTTCGAAGCCCACATCAAGGATGGCACGTTGCCAAAGATTGTGTTCGGTGGACGCAGGTGCATCGGCTCGGAGGAGTGGCGGTTGAAGCGGCGAGGTCAATTCCTAGGCGTAGGCGACGCTTGGAATAAGGGCAACTTGAACACGCGAATCTACATAGACGGCGAAAGCTTCAGCCTAGAAATCCGTAACTGGCATGGGGGCGAATCCTTCAAGGTTCCACTGCATGTGCCAAACGCATATCGCAGAATCTTCACCGCCATAGCTGACGGGCAGCTGCAGCCCCTGCATCCGCTCAAAACGGAGAACGGACGCCGCCCCTACACTGTTCGCGTAATGAGACGCTCCAATCACTACGATTGCCACGTAAGCTTCGAGGTTCCCGATCAGCCGCTTCAAGCCTGGGATGGAGAAAAGGTTGCAAGCATAGATATGAACCCAACTCACCTCGACGTAGCCATTGTAAATCGGGATGGCAACCTTATCGCAGCAAAATCCTTCAAGGAGCCAGCAGTAGTCTACGCCCGCAAAGACAAGCGGCTGTGGCTCGCTAGCAATTTAATCGAGAAGGCCCTGAGGTGGATTCGATTCTTCGGCGCTGGCGCAGTCGTAGTCGAGGACGATTTGAAGCTGGGAGGCGTAGAGCATGGGAAGGCTGCAAATCGTCTCATCGCAAACTTCATGCACCGCAAACAACTTGAACTCATAGCTCTCAAAGCGTTGAAGCGGGAGTTGATTCTCGTCAAGGTTCCAGCGGCCTACTCAAGCCGAATAGCCGCCGCCAAATACAAACCTCGCTTTCCGAGGATGAGTGTGCATCAGCTTGCCGCATTCGTACTGGGCAGAAGAGCACTTGGATTCAGCGAGCATCTCAGCTTAGACGAACTGAAAACTGTTGCTGGGCGTGTTCGTAAGCGTCAAGCTTGGGTTAACGCATTATTCCTTCATGGTCATAGGCATCCGTACCTGACGCCTAGCATGTCAGCCGATGGAAGGATTGGTATGCAGGATGCGAAAGGGAACGATGCCTTTGATGAGTGGGTTACGCCCCGCACCCGTTACGCCGCAAAGGCCGACAGGATGCAGCGGCTATCTTGGCTAATGTTCACAAGGCATACGCCAAGGCGGGTGGAAGCCACCCGAGATGATGGATGGACCAGAGCGCACGGAGGTAACGCTCCATCCGCAGACATGCGGATGTCGACATGAAGAATTTTCCGACAACCTCAAAACAACATAGGCAATCGTTGTTGGTCGATGAATGATAGCAGGCAAAACATGTACTGTTTGTGGTCAAGAGATGACTGATGTCGCATCGGGCGTCTGCAGTAAGTGTTTTGCAGAGATCAAAAGAGGTCTCAATGCAAACGTCAAGCTTCCAAGAGAAGCGAGCTAGAAGTAGACTTTCCCTTAGGCCTCAATCAATTCGTGGGTGTTTCTGTGATGTCGTTTTACGGGTCTGTGGCCACTCGGCCTTGCCCGGCGCCGAGTTCCGCGTTTAATCGCACTATGGTAGAGTTAGGAGGTCTACTCGAGGGGTGGTATGTCCTGCACCCGGCTCCTAAGGAGAAAATAGGCAATCAATGGAAGCAGTAGGAGAAGGAGCATCCAAGAATTCTGAATTAACTCGTCGGCGTTCGTGGATGTTGAAACCCATCCGACAACTATCAGGACACCGATAATGATTGAGGTTCTGGTGAAGCTTCTGGACATGTCCACTGCTGGAAACCGATGAGGCTGCTCTGGGGCGTTAAAAAGCGCCCTCTCAAGCACTTCTGACCCGTAATGCTGGAGAAGATTTGGGATTACGCCAACTTCAAGAACATCTTCATAGCGGGCATCGTGGTTAGCGTCATATCCCTCCTAGTCATATCTGGACAGTTTGCGGTGACAGGGTCCGCCTTAAGCTACATTTCGCTCTCCATAGCTGGAGGCAGCCTCGCCTTCTTCTTTGTCATGGCGAAGCGAGCAGACGACATAGTCCATCGAGACGCGGTAATGGGCCAAGTGATGAGTGGCGTCGCGGTAAACGCTCTCCAAGACGGCCAGCCACGCGTTGAGATGTTCGAGAACGACATGATCATTTGGCAATGGGAAAGCGAACCACAAATTGTGCACGCGGCCCAGATCATTGAAGCCGCCAACCCAAAGATGACAAGCCACGACATGTCCGAAATGGAACTTGCAAGGATGACGAGGGATTACGAGTCAATTAAGAACACGCCAGGCGTCGATATCATTGCTGTTGAGGCACGGAAGAAAATCGCCTCCCCAGAATGGTTGAGGGCTCTCGAGAGAAAGCGCGACAACTGGAAACTGGACGCAGATATGGGCGGACGCTACACGCAACTTGAGAAGGCGGAGGCAACCACATCCACTATACGCCGCATGAAAGAGGGTATGGAGTACGCTTACGACAGCAGATTCTTCCTAATGGTCGCGACCGATGCCCCGACAATCGAGGAGGTCAAACAGCAGCTCAAACCTAAAGTCAATGCAATAGCCGACAGAATGCGCGACCAACTGAAACTCGACCCGATCATCTTGAAGGGAGCCATGCTTCGGGAAGGAGCCCGATTTTTTCGTGTATACACGGCATTGGGACCTCCGAGGAATAAGCCCCCTAGGCTCCTGACAATCCGAACACTCAGCTTCGACCTAGGTTTCCACACACCCTTCGCAACCCCACGCCTACCACCACTATCCAAGCTGATCAAAGGCATCTACATCGGCCATGTCATTACCGACAACCGCCCCGTACACTGGGATCCATCAGACCCAGAAATGCCCAACTTTCATGCTCTCATCCTCGGATTAAGTGGCAGCGGTAAGACCACTGCAGGCCGCACTTTTCTCTGCAGAGCCTTGGAGATCGGGATACCGTACTGGGCGTTGGATCCAGCAGGCGATTATGTTGAGCTCACGAAACGTCTAGGGGGGGTTGTGATAGATTTCGAAAATGAGACTATCAACCCCTTCGTCTTGTACGGCCAGAACCCCGTCAATGTCGCCAAGAAGGTCACTGATATGGTCACATTGGTCAGCGGCTTGCGGGGGGCGGAACGACAGTTCTTCCAAGAGACGATCCTGCAGGAGTACGCAGCCGCGGGAGTAGACGTCTCCGACAACAAGACCTGGACCGACGAAACAAGCAACAGCGTAAACTTCACGGGCATATACAAGAAACTCAAGGCAAAGCTTGGAAGCTTCTCTGCCACAGAAGAATTCCTAGCACGAGCGGTCGTACACAAAATTCAGGACCTATCCGTCGGCCAATTTGCGCTCCGTGAGCAGAGCCTCAACCTCGACGAACTATTCCGAAACAAGAAACCCATCTGCTTCTACCTAAGGGAAGCACTCGGAGAAGGCCTACGAAAAACAATCGCATGGACGATCCTCACACAACTGCGAGCGATGGCATTCACCAGATACAAGATAAGCGAGGAGCTGAGACTGTTTTGTTTAGTGGACGAGGCACACCACTTTACCCAAGCCGCAATTCATCCTGACCTGCCAGGTGGACGGTTGGATACTCCGATCACGGATTTCATCCGGGAGATGAGAAAGAAGGGGGTCGCCATCTGGCTCTTGTCGCAGTCGCCCGCTGATTTCCTCAGCCCTGGAGAGAGGATGTCACCAATCTTTCTCAATGTTGCCACTACGATAATGCTCGGAAAAGCCGACGTGGACTACATCGAGTTCGTCAAACGATACATGAAGCTGAGCGAAGAAGACACCTATGGTCCCAACGGACTGTACTGGATGACTCGGCATGGCCAAGGAATACTGAAAAAAGGAAACGACCCTAGGTCGATACCAATTCAGATCGACGCCGAAGAAATTGCGAAAACAGCTGACGCCTTGGAGGCCACTGCAGAGGAATAGCTGTGACAGGAAGGGCCTCGAAGCATCGTTGGGAGGCTTATTTTCCCATCGAAGACGCCGATAGGCCGCTGCTGGTCCAGTGGCTCAAGGAACCGGACCGCATAAGGAAAACCTGCACTGTTGAGGAGGCGACAAAGGGCTTCATGATCGTAAGCTCTGACAAGGACGAAGTGTTCCAGATAGCCGAATTCGTCAGAAACGCTAACCCTTTGGGCAGGAAATTATTCTACACGGTCAGAGGCTACGATAGGAAAGGCCACAAATTACTTGACACAGCATGGCGGTTCGAGTTTGCGGAAAGGCCGAGAGTATTACTCGACATAGTAACCGTCAGAAACAGGAAAGTGCCCATTCCACGAGAAATACGCGTACGTCTAAACATGGCCGACGGAGACAAACTCGCCCTATTCGTGGACGACAGGCGGCGAATACTGCTCGTTCCAAGCAGCCAAGTAGGGCTGGCCAAATAATTGATCAAAACACCAGTTCAAGGAACCCTGCATCATACTTTCACTTGTAGGATGCTGGTTTGAACTGGCATGGTCTGCCAGCCGCCCTTACCTTGATTGGGTGTAGCCTCCCCGCCTGAAGGCGGATCACTATGCATCAGCCATGACGGACACGACTGATGCAGGACGGTTTGTCCGCTTCCTCCATTTAGCCCGATGCTTGGGATTCCATCTCCCTCATCTGCACGGGCACCATAAAGGAACGATTTGAACAGGTCGTAGTCAACGACCTTAACAGCGAACGCGTACGCAGACGCCTTATGCACATCTAGGCCAAGAGGCTTTGATAGTTGCTCGCCCACCAGTGACGTGTTGGCTTCGGAACGTTCCATGAACTTAACTCCGCCTAACGGTAGTTTGTAGGACATGATTTGGCGCATGGCGTACTGGTTCATGCCTTGAATCCGACGGTTAAAGTCATGATAACTATCAGTGAATGAGGTGCGCAGTTTTCCAGCAACCACTTCAGCCCCATAATGCTTAGCGATGTTGCGGACCTTATTGACCAGTCTGTGCGTCAGAGTCTTTTTCTTGCCTTTCCGGGCGTCGAGGAACTCGTGGCAGTTGAACTTGCCGAAGGCAACGGGCTTCAGCGTGGCCGTGTCGGCGACCGCGAAGTCCACATGCCCAGAGTTAATGTCCAAGGTCATAGTGCGTTCGGCCGGTCTGGTCTGAGTTACCTCGGCGTCAACGATTATTCTAACGTCGTAGCCGCGTTTGTCAACCCTCCGCTTGATCAGGACCGTGTGTGCGCCCACTCTTCTCAGCATTGGCATGTACTTCTTCGGAATGAAGATTGGTAGCTGAATCCATTTCTTGTCGCTCACCGTAACCCTCAGCTTCCCATTCACGATTCTAAGGCAGAGATTCCCCTTCTGGCCTGCTTCTCCTCTGCAAGCTAGAATCCTGTTCTTGCGCAAGCGGTATTCCTCTGCGCTGATCTTTCCCCGCTGCCTGAGCTGCTGAGTCTTCTTTCCCCCGAAGGTGACATGGGGCGGCAGCGCCTTGATCATATCGTATGCGGTGCTCACATACCTCGCAGGTATGCGAATTTCACCATTCAGCTCCCGCAGAATCGTAAGCCTATCTATGTCCTTCCGCTTCAGAGTGTAGGCGCGTCGCCTAGCCTTCTCGAACCTGAAGATCAAGCGTTCCAGTTCAGGATGTAGACCGCTGAGAACGTACCCTGGAATCGCAAGCCTCACTGTACGCGGCACCGCCAGCTAACAAACCCTCATACTCATGGTTGAGCGTCCCATATGTTTGAGAGGCGAGTGAAAGTATGATACGGTGTGTCAACGTCAAGTTGGAACCGAGGACTGCTTCAGCCTCAAGGCTTCCGCTACTTTGATCGTGTGCCTGCAGGAAGAGCCTGCGCAGGCTCCGCAGTACAGTTGTCTGCCTCCATCCGATAACAGGACGTGGACTGTGCGGCCTGTGCTCTTCTCTTCGACGACCACCCATCTCATATTTTGTCCAAGGGATTGTGGGCTGGGCGGTTCCTGTTGAGCGAGCTGCTGGATCCTCGCCTTAGCCGCAGTCGCCTCACTCTCAATGCTCATGTGTATTTCCTGTTCTTTGTTGTTGAGGAATTCGTGAAGCGCGGCGATCCGCCGCTCTCTTTCGGCGTCCTGAAGGCTACAGGCATCCAAGACGGCAGCTTCCACAGCTCTGAGCCGTTGGTCGCAGCGTTCCCCAAGAGCAGCGAGTTCAGCTTCGAGGCTTGAGTGGAGTTCTTGCGCTCTGGCCGAGACCTCTCCCGTTAGCGTTATGGAGAGATCCTGAATCATGCCCTGCACGATTTCTTGGATCCTTTTCTGTTCTTCATCCACGCCTGCTAGGACGTTCTTCTCGATTTTTCCGACTGCGCTGGCAACCATTTTCACTAAGAGAGGCTCGTGTCGCGTGAACTCTGCTTTGATGGCTTCCTGTAGCCTGTTGCTCTCCACCACAACGGCGGCTTCGCTTTCGAGTTTACCGTTTTCAATCGCCTTCGTGAGGTTGTGCCTGATTTCGTCGACCGCCAAATTGATGGCTCTGCTTAGTTCAGGATCATCGAGTTTTCTCCGCGCAACCTTCATTCTAATGCCCTTGACTACAGCACTCAGCTCGGCAAGCTTTCCCATGCCGTTGCTGAGTAGGCCGAGTTTAAAGCGGCAACATCCTCTCTTTTAGAGGCCACATTGCAACGTCACCGAGAGAAATGAAACCGCACCGAAGGGGAGGCTTAGCCACTCTCCTAGCCACACTTCTGCTAATCGCGCTCGTCGTCGCTGGGGTCGTTATGTTGACAGGCGTATACAACACCATCTTCGGCGGGGTGAGCAACTCGGTGAATGTCACTGCTGACAACAGCGTGATTACCGTGAACTCCGCAACCGGGGGCGGCATGATCCTAATAGTCCTATCAAACAAGGGACCTGGAACCTTGAACGTTCGCGCGATCAACATCACGACAGCAGCAGGTAATGATGCGACGATAATACCTGTGAGCAACACGCAGGCTGTGTTCGGCGGAGCGATTCCTAACAGCACGGGATCCATTGTGGGCGGAGTCAATGTCGGTTTCGTCGGAAGCTACTTGGCGATCCCGCCAGGACAGTCGGCCAGCTTCCGCTTAAACGTCGCATCGGGACTTGCAACGCTTTTCCCACCTGACCAGAACTTCCGTTTGCTGATCATACCCTACGGAAGCGCGCTGATCAGGTTGACGGTGCAGTCAATAAGCGAGTGACACTCTCCGCGACTGAAGTCGGGAGATTCTCTGGGCTTGGTCGAGGCGTCTTCATAGCTCCCATCCTCCCAGAGTTCTGGGCGGTGTCAATGCAGCCCCTGTCTCATGGATAAGCAGTGCATGAGCCCGTTTAGCGATGTTCCATGCACCGTTCACATCCGCGTCGCAGATCAAACCGCAGTTTTGGCATGAGAATCTTCCAGCGACACGCTGTCCTCTCATGCCGCAGCGATGGCATGTCTGCGATGTGTAGGCCTCTGGAACTGCGATGACTCGCATGCCTTCCAAGGTTCAAAATGGGTGAGACCGCTAGCAAAACGAGAGCTCCTCGAGAAGATTGCTACTCTGTACAATTTGGTCAAACAAGCCCCAAGGTTGAAAGCTAAGACCCTAGAGCCACGGCTTAACGCGTCATAGTGCCTGATCCGCCACAAATTACTCGACCAAATCAGGAGAAGCCCCAATCTCATTCTTCAATCGGATTTAGTCGTTGCCGTGACCAAAGTATCATGCCACGGAGTGACTAAGAGGACTCAGTAGCACTCCATTCGAGTGTGTGTTGTGTATCTGCTTCTGGATACCATTCGACGTAATCAAGGACATAGCTACCCGTTTCCCAGACAATCGCCTTAGGCTCCGCTACATAGTACCTCTTGAACTTGACCTTCACTTCAAGGAACTTCAAGGGCGAGAACACCTCAATTTGAAAACTGACAATGAGCACCGGAACAACAGTTCTCGACTAAGGCCGAACGGAAAATCAGAAGGTTACTTCGAAGATGCAGAATTTGTCTCCCGTGGATGCACATTCCGTTTCGGTGCTGCTCTGGGCCTTCTTGCCGAGGTAGGCCTCAAGCCACCCAGCAAGGCTTCCCCGCACTAGGGTGCAGGTCGGCTCAGCAGCCCTCCGCTCACGGACTAGAGGCCCCCCACTCACGGTGAAGACATAGGCTACCCTACCGTTCTGCCTTTTCACCGTCATTTCTAAGCATCTTCCCCAGCCGCGTTCCGTGAGAACCCTATCGATGACCTTTGGCAAATCATCCTCTGAGCGCGTCTCTTCTTTCGTGTAATCGTGGGCGGTGTGGCCTAATTCGCTACCCATATGGTAGAGCAACACGTCCGCGACATGAGCGCCAGCCATCCCAACCAGCGAATCAATGAAGCGCTGGAAGGTTTTCACCTTGAAAGATATGATCCGATCGGGGCCTTCCAGGATCCAACCCTTCCCAACGTCTCTTGAGAGCTCAGGGAAAGCCAACTTTAATCCCACAGCTTGAATCTGGAAACAAAAAATAAACCAAGCTTGAACACTAACCATGAATTAGGCAAACTCTCCCCCCCCGCAGAAAATTGAGCACAATGCAACAACCAACCCCACTAACTGCGGATTAGGCCGGCAGGTTTGCGGAGAAAGGTGTGCCAAGACTCCCCGTAGGCTCACAGCCGCCATGAGCGCCTCTGCAACCCTAACTCTGAGAGGCGAGATCCTGAGGATTCGTGAGAGTTCTTCCTGCTTGGGGACCTGCTCATCCTCGATGGTCGGCGTCGCGGACGCGTTTGTGACCTTGATGGTGCGGTTGATACCTTTGGATATTGGGCTGCGTATCCTCAAACCAGGCTTACGGCTATGCCTGGAAAAATGACATGCCCATGAAGCCTGAGCAGCTCTAGGAAGAATTCGTCGCTTGGGGTCGTGGCTGCTTCTGCGTCGTAGGCACAAACTCCCGCGATCGGCAGACCTACCGTCTTTCCAATCCAACGCTCATAATTGAGGAGTTGTTGGGTGTAGCCGTTCTTGATGGTGAGCGTCGAATCTGCAGCAGCCCTGATCATCCCGTCGCTTTTTGAAAGCTCAGCGTAGGCAAGTTTAAGCGCTGAGGCGATCGTATCGAATTCTTCAGCTCTCACCTGGTCGCCTAACTCTAGGATTCTGAAACTCCCACGCCTTTCATGCGGGCGGACATCGATTCCATGCCCCTTCAAGGAATCACGAACCATGTCGGGGTCCTCAAAATAGCAAACGTAAAACGCGGGCTCGCCGAATTTGAGGCTCTGGCCGAGAAAATTGGATATGAGACGCCATTTCTCATCAGGCTCCTCATAGAAGACGACGGCGTGATCGTGGGCTTTCAAGCTTCGAGCGAATTCAATTGACTGCTCTTGCGTTTGCATCCACTATAGGCCTGCTGCCCTCGCAGTTCTAGTTTAGGTGATAAAAGTCTTTGCTGGCAATGTCTTTCGTTTTCCGTGGGAATAGGCGAAGCGACTTCAAGAATCCTAAGCTTGGCAGTATTGATCATGCCGAGGACTTGGTTCGTTGACAGACGCTTGCAGTGGTATCAAGTTTGAATTGCTCGTTAAGCTTCAGGCGGATGGTCTTCTTGGCATTAGCGCCAAACAGGCCGAAGGTTTGGGAAGAAACTATTAGTGTCCACTGCGCCTACACGGCGGAAAACATCAAACCTTACCTTAACTTCACAGATGCTTCGAAACGCTCCTTAGCGTAGTTCAGCGCCTCCTTGAATTCGCTGTAAGGCTTCAAGGGGATTCTAATCTCAGAATACAGTCCGCGCAAGAAACTCCTTTGAACCACAGGGCCAGCCGGCCCCAAGACTTGTGCGAGGATTTCTGGGAATTCCGCCGCTTTGCTGCAGATCTCGCTGGTTGTGAGGGCAAACGCTGTTTCAAGTTTAAGGAGGACTGCTTCCGAACCTGTCTCGCCCAAGATACCTCTCAAGGTAGTTTCGAAGCATCTTGCAACAACATCTCCAAAACTTTCGCGGACACCAGGAAACTTGCCTAGGCTGTAAAGCCTGATGACGAGATCCCAAGGAGTGACGATCTTCCCGTCCACAAGTAGGCATTCCGCTGGAGACTTCAGTATCGCCTCCCAAGCCTCAGCTACATCAGCCCTGCCGTCTATGCTGCTAGCCTCCCGCAGAGGAAGATTGCCCAAAGGAAGCTTGAAGAAGTCGTCTGGTCTATCCCTTAAGACCGCAAGGCCCTCGTCGCTGAAGGCATGCTCCACGACGCACCTGTCGTCTGCAACCTTCCCTCCCTCCGCTTCAACTACGATTCTCCTAACCCTTTTCGAGACCATGAGGTCTAGGAGTTCGGACACGGTTGCATCCGAAGGTAAACTGATCGTTGGATTAGCGAGATCGGCGACTTGAACACCAGTTGAAGTGCCTAGGGAGGTTGCGTAACGTATAATGTCCCTGAGTGATACTGTAGCCATTAACTCTTGGTCTTCAACAATACACGCATGCCCAACCGCAGTCGTGAGCATGGCATCCAAGAGCGATCGCAGTGAATCTTTCACGCCTAGGAGCCCTACTCGTTCTTTGCAAACGTCAGCAATCTTTCTTCCCATCAAGTGCTGAAATCCAAAATCCTTAGTCTCCCTTAGAACCCGGAACAAGTCTAAACCGTGGAGCCTTCCTGTAACTTTCCTAGCTCGTAGGACGGGTAGAAAGTCCACCTGCCTGAACGCCAAGATTGCGGCCTCGTCAAGTACAGAATCGTACTCGTCCACAGTCGGCGAAGCCCTCTGAAAAACCCACGGAAAAAGCTGCAGAAGATTACCGGACGCATCGCTCCCTTCAACGCTCAAGACAAATCGCCCCTTTCCCAAAACCTCCGTGCTCGCCACAGACCAACCGCAAGAAGCGCAATGGCGACTAGATGGCCGAGGTCGGACATCACCTCCAAGGGGTTCTCACCCCCACCGAAGCGCGCGTACATCGAAAACAACGTCGAATGAACAGCAAACGCGACTGCAGCGGCCACAATCCACCAGGTAAAGCCCCAAGCTTTGCCACCTCGCAGCATAAGCGCCAACCTCAACGCAAAATAGAGAAGGAGAACGGATGCTACGACGCTCGCGAAAGGGAGAACGACTTCAAGCGTAACCACGAAAAGACACCCTCTTGGCTGACTTTGCTCAGAACGTGAATTCCCAAGCCAGATAAATCACGCTTGAATGCCAGCCATGAACTAGACAAACTCCCCCCCCCGCAGAAAATTGAGCATGATGCAGCAACCAGCCGCACCGCTCTTCCGAATATGTAGGTGCCATAAGACCTCTTGTGC
>Ga0315280_10010007_pt1 | contig 11984 bp, 12 predicted proteins | sample YL17G06_40_MG_FD_203697 | JGI IMG/M metagenome (GOLD analysis project Ga0315280, IMG submission 203697) | Sediment microbial communities from Yellowstone Lake, YNP, Wyoming, USA - YL17G06_40 | ecosystem: Environmental > Aquatic > Freshwater > Lake > Sediment | place: USA: Wyoming | collected... | reverse complement strand
TTTTTTCGGGTTCAGACCGAACTGTCGCATTCTTCACAAGCAACAGCTCCATGATGGTTCATTTGAGACTGGGCTTGAATTGGTTAAGTACACACGTGACCTTTCAGTCAAGTTGTTGGAAAGCGGAAAAGCCGTTGGAATAATAAAACGTGTTCAATCCTCCGCGTTAGATGGCTGGAGCATCTTCAAGAACGGTGATGATCGGCTTCAAATGAATCGGAACGACAAAGAAATCCTTTCGTCGCTTCTCAAAGAAGGGGAGTTTTTCTCGTATGAAACTGCTTTTCAAGATCCAATTGCGTTTAACTATTACACTAGATTGGCGCTTGCTTATTCACGGTACGCTCTCAATTTAGATAGAAGCATGGACTCAATCTTCAAGGCTGTAAAAGGCGATGTGCACCGTAACATTAAGAAGGATCTTGATTGCGAGCCTGAGCTTGTTCTCAGGACAGCAAGGCATTACGTGAGATGCGCTTACCCTGCGCTGGCATTCTGTTTTGAAACACCTGTAGTTTTCAACTTGGCTCCGCTCTTGGCTTTTTTCAAAGCATCCTGCAATAAAGCAACGGGTCTGCCTATCCAGCTGGATCTGACCGACCAAGACGTCACGATCCCAGCGGGTTTCACGCGTGAGTTCGTGGAAGAAATCGAAGCGCGTTTAGCTAAAGATCCTGAACTTGACAAGTATGAAATAGAAAACCACTTTGGCTCGCTTAACCCACAAAAGCAAGAGTAGCCTTTTGAGGTTCCGTTAACTCTTAGGGTCTTTTTGGTTTTGCGGAGAGGCCTGTTAACCAGAGGGGCTTTTCACTCAATTTGTTATGGCTATATTTTTGACAGAAGGTCAGACCAAGCGCGTCGATGCTGTATTTCTGAGGCATATTTGTCCAGTGTATTGCCTACCTTGACTAGAAACTTCTTTCGTCCTCTTTCTGCGAGTAATGCAAGCATGTCTGAAACAAATGTGCCGAGGGACAACAAATAGATGTTTTGTCCACTTGAGAACTCCTTTCTTATGGTATTGAAAATAGCTGCTTCGTCTTCTTTAGAAATGCCTTTTGTTAGCAAAAACAAATATTCAGAAAGGCCTTGTGCCCTGATTTTTCGAGTTTTTCCACGAAGTTCACTTAAGGTAAGTTCTTTAGACCTTAGTCCCTATTACGGGGGTTTGTTTCTTGCTTTTTTTCAAGTTGCTGCTTAAGCCATTAAAGTTCCCATTACCCGGAAGTTATTTAGCCCGCAGACTATGTCCGTCATCGCGTCATAATGCTTGAGCCTGTTACGAAACTCATCTGCCCATATGCGAAACTTTTTCACCCTGGAAATCGAATGCTCCACCACTACTCGCTCCTTAGCTAGCTTCGAATTATAGTCTTTCTGCTCGGGTGTGAGCTCTTTTGCCTTCTCGCCTCGTTTGCCCCGCCCAGGGCTTCGCCTCTTAAAGGGCACTTCACACTTAAGCTTAGGAAAATCCTTCTGAACCCCATCGTAGCCAAGATCCATATCCAAAGGCACGTTGCCGGGCAAATGAGGATGACTATGCTTAAACAAGGCGTAGTCGTGAGTGCTTCCTTTAGCATGAGCCGTCTTGTGGACGATCAAGCCTGTTTTGTTCACGGTTATCTGAGTTTTGACGGTGTGCTTCTTCTTCTTGCCGCTGTAATGCGTTTTCCGCTTAAGCTTGTTTTTTGGCCTTGGAATCTCCTGCTCTGTTGCATCCAGGAAGGCTTTGAAACCGGGAAATAGCGCTTCGAGATCCTCTAACCTTTGCAGGCGTTTAGCTCTGTCGTATTGTTTTTTTGGCAGCGGCAAGACCTACCTTACCAGCGGCTCTAGCTTTCGGATGTCTTTGAGCACGCTTGTTTGGCTCAGGTCAAAGAGGTAGGAAAGCAGGTTTGACGAAACATAGAGGCGATAGTACATCAGCAGCATCAGAAGCCGACTTGTTAGCGGCAGCTTGAAGGGGTGGCCTGCGCCCACGGCTCTTTTTCTGTCGCCTCTTGAAAGCCGTTTCTGTTCAAAGTCGCCGTATCGCTCTTTTATCTTCAAGTTCAAAGCGTCAAACTCATGCACTTCTATCCCAGAAAAACACCTGAAAACTGCAGGCTGTTTAGATAATACGTCATAGTTCAGCATGCAAACAGCTCAAAGACAAAATATTGAGCCTATAAACTAATAAAACCTTCTTTTTGCAACAGAAAACCTAATTGAGGTTAAGGTCTTTTGTCCTTTATTTCAACACCTAATACTAGTTTCTCTTTATCGAAGCATTCTATATCGCCCACTTGACCTGTCGAGGCATCAGCAGAAGTCGTTTTTGACCGCTTAACCTTTGAAAAAATCTTAAACTCCTCCCCAATTGTTTCAAGCAATGCTGAGCCAATTGCTTGAGGGCGGTCACCTAAAGAGTGCCCAGACAAAAATTGCCCAATTAAACCGTTTACTTGCTCTAGACTGATGCGTTGTGGAACTGGATAGAGAATTTTTGTTTTGGATAGTCTCACCAAAGCTTCATAGAGCGTTTGCTCCAGCACCTTTCTCGTAAATTCTGGGGAATTTGCACTCTCCACTTTTTCAAGGATGACACAGAGAGTATCCCATCCTTCCTTGTCTTTTTGCTGTACACTATATGTTGGGGTGACTTCAAGTCTTCTTAAAGGGTTGTTAACATAGGGTTGAGGTGAACCACCAAACACATTTTCATTGTCTTTGTCAAATTTCACAACTACTTTTTCGTTAACAGAACGTGCGTCAAAAGCGCCAGAGCCACCACGCTTAGCCTGCAAACATCTGGAATCTAATGTTGGATTGGCAAGTTTAGCTATAAGCTGAGTTGGGAGAACATAGCGATAACTTTTCGTTTTACTGTTGACAGCTTCTTTGATCAACTTTCGCAACAGAGGGTCGTCTAAAGAAGGTTTGCTTACCAAACCCCGTTTTGTTGTTTCGCTCCATACCTCGTTAAGTATTCTCTGGCATTCTTCGAGAAATTCAACCATGACCCGTTATTTATGCGGAGTATGCTTTTAATAATTTATCCATAATGCTTCTGTTCGTGGCTTCTTAATGGAGTGACACATTTTTTCTCCATCGTCTATTCGTGTCCATTTCCCATACAATTCATCCATCAGCTCGCAACGATATGAAGACAGCGCGACCTTTCCCTTAACTGACTTGAGAACTTTCGCCAAATCTCTGTGTTCGTCATTAGACATTTCAAATCCATATGCATGAATATCGCCTCTGCATTCGTGAGGGTATGGAGGATCACAGTAGAACAGTGTTTCTTCGCTGTCATAGCGTCTGATAACATCTATTGCTGGACGATTTTCGATTTGTACGCGAAGAAGCCTTTGAGCTATTAGAGGCAAATCCTTTACCGCTCCAAGCCACCTCGATACTGCGCCTGCCATTTCCGCTCTACTAGTTAATCTACAATGGGCCCATCTTCCAGCGGTAGCTCCTTGAGCTAAACCCGTTCTTGATTGTCTAGCTCTTATGTAGAATAACCTAGATCTTTCGACATCAGATAAGCTTTGGTTTCCTTTTTCGGTTATCGCTATGACATATTCTTCGTAAGAAAATGGAGTTAGACCTATTTTCTCGATGAGTTCGTCTTTTTTGTCTCTAAGAACTCGGAAAAAATTTACTACTTCGCCATCTATGTCGTTATATGTTTCTACAAGTGAAGGTTCACGATTGATAAGCACTGCTGCTGAGCCCCCAAAGGGCTCGCAATAATGAGTAGTCTTGGGTAACAGTGGAAGAAGCCAATCCAAATGGCTATACTTGCCACCATACCAACCGAAGGCAATTAATCGTTGCGAGCGAGATTCAACTTCATTTTCAAGCATTCTCTTTCACTCCTAAAGCACCTATTTTTTCAAATAAGTTTTCTTGTCTAAATTTCCACACTAGAAACCGACCCCCCATGACCAATATTTCCACTGGAACCGTCCTTAGCACTCGTTCTCTTTGGAATGTTCCAATAAGGGCTTTTGCATTTTGGGCAAACTTTTGGTTCTTCTCCTCTGTTACGAGGTCGCCATATGTGTCTGCACCGCTCGCATTGGTTTGCTTGAACCTGAACCTTGCCCATATACCTTTCAGTATATTATTTTTAGTATATAACATTAACTATATTACCAACAAGTCAACTCAAGTGGTTTTAGCGTTTGTTGCTTTCTTTATCAGAGATAACCAATCCTCAGGTGTTGTACTATTGACGATCTTTGCTTCTTGCGCTGGAGTCTTTCCGCCTAGTGCCGTATGAGGTCTCATAAAGTTGTAGTAAATTCTTAGTCCATCCATTATTGTCTGTGCTGTCGGTTCATCATCTAATCTTCGCATAATCTTGTTTCTTTGTCTTATTGTTCCGTGTAGTCTTTCAACCATGTTGTTATTTGAACGGTTTCGTATATTGGAACTCTAACATGCTGTGTTCTTGGATTTTTGAGAGTGAAAAACTCTTTTGTTATCGCATCGGGGTATGCTTTTAATCCGTCAGTCACTATTGCCATTGGTCGTATTTGTGATGTGCTTGAGGCTTGAGCCAGCACTTTTCTTGCATCTGCAATTTCTCTCTTCTCCGTTATCTGAGTAGCTAACCAACATCTGCTTTGGTTGTCTATTACGTTCCATGCCAATGATTTTCATGGTTGTCTAGGTTTCTGATGTTCAGAACCATTTCGTCTGAGTGCCATATTCCGCTAACTCTCGGTACTAGCTGATCTGCGTATTCTTTTATGAGTTTGATGAATTTTCTTATCCACTTGTAAACCGCAACGTGGCTAATCCCTTCCCCGTCACCATTTTGGCAAATTATAATTAACCTGAGAATGGGACTCGTACCCAATTAATCGAAAATTTAAAATTATGCGTGGGGAATAGTAAATATGGGTAGGTAAATGGAGACAGAAAGGAAAGTAAAAGATTTAGTGGAGAAACTCAAAAGAGGAGAGCTCACGTCCAAGGACATAAAGGAAGAGATGAAGAAGCTGGGAATCACACATTTCACTTTGAGGGAAAACGCCGTTGCCATTCTGTTAATAGGGTTTGCAGTTATATCGTACCTTCCGATCTTTGCCAATATCTCAAATATAGATGCTTTGAAATTTCTCGCCCAACTGCCTGCAATGGAGCTTCCTTTTGTTGTGAAGGTCATACTGGTTGGACTAGGAATCGGGCTTCTAAGTGTTACACTCATTATGATGGCTTGGGCCAGTCACCTTCTCTCGTCCAAAGGAGGCCTTGGCGAAGGAGACGAAACTATAATCTTCATCAAAGACGGACCCTACAAGATTGTTAGACATCCCATATCCTTAGGCATGATGTGCCTGCTCGGTTTACCACCTCTATTACTCAGCGTTTGGGTCCCTTACAACATCCTGACTGCCGTATGTCAAATCATAGTCTTCGCAAGTTTGTTAATAGAAGGGAGAAAGGAGGAAGAGACGATGGATATCAAGAAGTGGGGCGACGAATATAGACGATATCAAAAAGAGGCCCCCAAGTTCAATTTCATAAAAGGATTATGGAACCTGAGGAAAACGAAGTAAATAATGGGAATATTTAATCATCATCATTAGATGCATCATGACAAATTCTCTCCTCGCAAAAATTCATGCCTAGCGCGCGCTAAGACAGGGCTGTGCCTGTGTTGTCGGTAATTACTTAAATTTCGGTGTGAGTAATCTTACTTGATGACGCAAGATAGAAAACCTGGGCGGCCTCGCGAATGGGTCTTGGACGAAGAAATCATTGAAGTACGTAGGTTAGCGACTGAACTGAAAATTAAGAACCCGAAAGCGCGTTGGTCTTACATAGAAAGCATGCTGAAAAAACAACTGGAACTCCATGAAAGGAAAGACCTCATGTCAAAGATAGACAAGATTATTGGTTTAATTAAGCAGGTTATTCCAACACCCGGACGATGCATCTGTGGGCACAGGGTCTATTCTTACACTTACAACAAAGTGGAAAATGAAAAGGAGCATTACTGGGAAGTCTTTGCTAGATGCGTGAATCCAGACTGTCGTTACATGAGAAGATACCTGCCCGACACAACGTACAAGTGGTCAAGACCTAAATCCATAATTAAAGAGCTTGCGAAAATACCAACTTTCTACGAGATGGATGGACAACTGGTGGAAGAGCCGAGAAGGTAATTGTGTACTATATTATTGAGGAACAGTTCGCTACTTCTATAGAACGCATTTGTGTTGCATTGTTTGATTTTGACTCAGACCTGACTTCAGCGCGCGAAGTGAAATTGACAGTAAAACTACGTTAAATGTTACGTTGCCATGTAACACTGGCGTAACATTTGCTTTTTTGAAAAGGTGTGTGCACCTTTTGAGTGCGCGCTTGGGAGGTGCACACACCGACTATGGTCTTTTGATGGTCTTTTTAGGTGTGTGCACCTAGGCGAGAAATTCCAGCCAATAATACATGATATGATATACGGGGATCTCTAACAAGCTTTTTTCAGGCTTATTCCCTAAATAGGGATTACATATTTTCCAGTTATTTTGGGTCATTTTTGATTTATTTTGCTAACAATGCCAACGGGTAACACTACTTTCACTCTCAAAATTGCCCCTCAGAGCAAAGCATTCGCTGAGAAACCGTTCTCCTCTCATTCACCTTTGATCTACCTGATGTACGCGCAACTAGTCAACGCTTCAGTACAGCCGTGCTGAACTCTAGTACAGGCAACAGCAGCCTCGCACAGCATACAAAGAGCCACATGCAGCTTGGCCTTGCGCAACCCCGTCTCAACAAAGTTGTCAAGGTCCAACCAATCCTTCTGATGCCCATGACTGCCCTCAATGAAACTACGAGGCGGACCATACAATGACTGCCAACCTTTTCTGTCTCTTCGAAATTCAGCTAAACTTCGGTTTCGATAATACGCACCTGCATATTCATGCTGACCAGCAACCGCCAAAGCACACACAACATCCTCCAAACTATTCTTCTCCGGGTCAGGATCCACGCCTAACTCTGAAAGCTTCTCCAACGTAAGCTTGCCAGCCTTGATCATTTTCCTAAAACGCAGCTTGAGAGTTCTGGGTTTGCCTCTCCAGCTGAATTTATTTTTTCTGCGAAAACCAATCAGCAACTTAATACCCAGTAGGTTGGGGATTTCGTAGTTGAAGTAGTGCGCATAGCCGTTGTCAAGCACAAGCACTTGGGGTTTGAAGCCGTCAGCCATGGTTTTAGCAAGCATAGGCAACATGAATTGGCCTTCATCAACGTTACCTGGTGCAACGATCCAGTTGATTGTGAGGCCTGTCTTAGCGCAGATGAGGTGGTGGACAAGATAACAGCGCATTTTGTAGTGGCCGTTGTAGGCTGCTTCTTTGTCTTGGAGTTTAGCTTCTACTTGGGTGGCGTCTCCTACCACTTGTACCGCCATGTGGATGCCTTTTGCGGCTAGGGCTTGGTTCACGAGCTTCATTAGTTTAGTGTGTATGTTTTGGAGTCCTTCGGGTTTCACGCGAGTGTTGAACCAGTGCCAGAGGGTTTTGTAGCTTGGTCTGTGTTTAAAGCCTAGCAGCCTAAGGGTTTTCTTGGTGAGTTGTTTCCATAGCTCGGTGAGGTGTCTGAGCCGTTTTAGCTTGAAGAAGGTGTAGAGTTTAAGCATGGCTTGTGGTGGATGCTTGATTTTTGATGGATCGCGGTAGAACTCTTTTAGGTATGCATCGATCGGTGACAGGTCCAGAAAGCATAAGAACTTGACGACGTCAACAGGTCTATTCGGGGTAGGGTCAATGAAACTGCTCATTTATTGTCCATAATATAATATGTGCACGGAGACTCTGCACCGTTAGAAAAAGTCATTAGAAACCCCCGATATACAAAAGATGAAAATAAAAACTAGGCTGGGGACGTTGCAGTCTTGTTCTGCTCATCCAGCTCCAGCTTGGTAGCGACTTCGTAGCTCTTTGTGTGTCCAATCTTAAAGCCTAACTTGTCATGAAAGGTAATGCTGTTCAAACCCAATGAAGAATTAACACCAATGGAGATTATCCAAAGATACCTCATGACAGTAGAAAAGGAAAAAGAACAGAAAATTACATAACTGAAATGGAAGGAATCAAGATATTCAGAAAGAGAAAATAAACCCTAAATCCTCTCTTTTCCGTTCCTCTTTTGTTGTTCTAAAGATTACTTCCTTAATCTATACATTCTGAATTCATAATCTTTGAAAGGAGCAAGGTCACGAATAATATTGGATTCATGTCTATGTTAGCGACTAAGTTCTTTAGTCAGAATCCACAAACTTTATAGTGCTTACATGACTTATATATCGAAAAGAGACAAAGACAAATGAAACGTATACTCGAGTGTTTGCTAGTAGCATTCTTGATATTATCTTTCTGTGGTATTACTTCTGTAAGAGCAGATGACCTAATTCCCATGCCACAAGTAAGAACAGAAAGAGATGTTAACGGTTACGATTATGGCATGACCATTCAGCAAGGAAGCTTACAGGAAGCTTTTGGAATTGGAAAGTTTTATAATAATCCAACTCAGAGCATGATGACCGATTGGTCAGGAAACATAGTATCCAATGAGTCAGATACTTGGTATAATTTCCAATATTCACTTTTCTCTTATGAAGACAATGCTTCACAGATCTTCTTCAATTGTTCAGGTAGAATGATTCCTGCAATGTTCGTCAATTGTGGTTCTTTCGACATGGTAACAACAAATGTAACTCGGGATAGCAATAATGTTCCTATCTGGACAAACACCGTAGATCTAAATGACATTCCTGTAGCAGTCTATGGGCATACCTCACTGATTAACATAGTTCTAAAGCAACACTTCTATGCAGATTGGACTACTCTGACCATCAAGACAGATGTGTTTGCTGACTTAACAAACTTGAAACTGTACACTAGTGAAGATAATGAAGCCCCTCAAGGAACACCCTTTTCTCTTAGTTTCTATTATTTTATTGCTCTTTGGAGTTCTCACCATACTGGTGATCCTAATGTTCTGATCCTTCCATCTCAAATTACTCCGACTGAGATTGTCTTTGAATCAGGAGGAAGCCGTTCTATTGCAGATATGTCTCTTGCTGATAGATACACTGAAATGGAAGGAACTTCTCAAGTTTCCGATAAGATGGCAGAAGCCTCCTTCAATTATTACTTCGAGGGCAATTCTGTTCAAGGTCATTGCACCTGTAACCAGGTATTCAATGGATTAACCTATGGCAAAACTACAGGTATTCAAAGTGATCCAACAATCCATATTCAACATCCAAGACTTTCTGCAATGACACAAGGTTTAACATTTCCAATCTTGCCTGTAGCAATAGGGATAACAATCGGGGCAGTAGTAACAGTCGTTGTTGTTAGGTATATTAAGAAGAAGAGGTCGAAGCTAGCTAATCATGACCTTAACCTTAGTCTCTGAAAAGGTCTCTTAGAAATCCATTAACTTCTTAGATTCAGTCTCTCTTTGTTGTTCAATCTCAGCAATTCTTTTTGCCAAATAAGATTTCCATTCTTTTCATATATCGTCTTTCTATACGCATAGTCGAATTCTTCTGAACCACAGACTTCTATGAACAACCCAAGTTTTGGGACTGCCATTTTATTTCATCTCCATTTGTAATTTTGAAAATAACCTGCTCCCTACTCTTTAAGATCTAACTCTGGCAGAGTTTTTAATCCAAATTGTCTTATGACTTCTGCTGGCATCTGACCATAATATCTTCTTAGAGTTTCCAGGCTCCAATGTCCTAGGGATGCCACTAATGCGTAGTTCCAGTTTGAGGCTCTCAGCATGTGTTGTGCGAACATGTGCCGCCAAAAATGGAAAGGCATTGGTATTCTCGGTTCTATGTCTGGGATGACCTCTTCATATGCTGCTCTCAGAAGTTTGTTGAGTTCACTAGCCTCTATTGAAAACAGCTTTCCGTTTTTCGGTAGTTCTTGCCAGAGATCATCTGGGATTTGTTTCACTACTTTTTTCTTTGCTTTGCCTTTCACAGATTTCTCAAATACAACTATGGTGTGTTCATCCATGTTCATGTATTTGGCATCTGCCTCTAAAGTGGCTGTTAATCTGGATGCCGTTTTGTAACCAAATTTTGAGGATAGAAAAGCTGTTTGATTCAAACGTTTCAAGTAGGCAAATATTGCATGGATCTTTTCTTTTGACACGTAGAGATCACTGTATTTTCCAGCATCTTCTTCTAGTTGTCCACTGATGTCTGATTGCCTAATCACCATCCCTTTGCTTGTTAGAAAGTTTCTAAGTATCAATCGCCATTCTCTGGATCTATATCCACTTTTCTTGACTTCAAAGATGAAGTTCTTTGCGTCTTCCAGTGTCAGCTTTTCTGGATGCTTCATTCCCCAATCTTCTATGTCTACTCCAGTTCTGATGTTTCCTTTGCAGACTCTTTTGAGTCCATTGATCCAGCCATTGATAACGTCTGGCTTGGCTCCTTTGTTTGTGAGATCTCTGATCCAGTCCTTGACACACGGGATCTCTTTAAATGCTCCATTCTCGAACATGCTTTCCGAGATTGCGACTCGACTAAGTTCTCTGTTGACTTGTTCTTGCTCTAGTTCTTTGGCTGCGTTTGGATGTCTCTTGAGCCACCTGCTTATTGATTGAGGTGTAACACATGCTTGTTGCTTTATTCGGTTGAGATCCTTCTGTGTTCTATGTTCTCTGATCCATTCGATGATCTTGGTTGGAGAAACAACTCTTAGATCTCTGGCAGCGATGGGAATATCTCGACTAGCCTTATAGTTCATCTACTCGCACCCCTGTTTTGATTTTGCGGGCACGTTACCCCTATCTTCACAGAAGTGACGTACCCAAAAAACCGCTTTGTTGTAACAAGAATTTAGGCGTTTTCGATGTTATTTTGTTACTTTTGGCTTTCGCGCGCTAAATTCCTGAAAGAATTAATTTATAGTTCTCTTCAAAACAGATTAGACTGATTAGATTTAAATAGATTAAAATGTTAAGGGTGTTATAGATTGGGCTTGCAGAACCTTGGTTGGCGTTCTTGATAGTGAAAGAATGAGCCTTAGCCAACTCGTGGAGAGGTCGGGTCTCGCTCGTCAGACCGTCCACAATCATTTGAAGCATCTGGTTGAGGCGGGAATTGTATCTCAGGAGGCTGTGAAACACGGAAGAGGCAGACCAAAGGTATTCTACCATAAGTCCAGGCAGCCTATTGAGACGCTTGAAGGGGCTGATATTGTGCGCTTAACATTCCAGAAGCTAAAGCATGCATGCCGCTTCGAGAAAGGAGGCTGGTGCAAAGAGGTAAAAAGCAAATGTGTTCAAGAGAAATGTCCCTTAACCATCAAAACCAAATAAAATCTATTTTAGTCTCACCAGTCTAATCAGTTGTGCAATTAACTATAACAGCACAGTTAAATAAATTTTAATCCAACCCAACCAAACCCAAAAACGTTGAAATCCTTGTTTAGCAACTCGCACCTTTTTTGCCACAAGCCTCAACAACTTCACCACTCTTGCATAATCCACATTCTCTAAAGGATAGAACTTTACATGTCGCATAATCTTTCCCTCGCTCTCGAACAACGCCTTCTCCTACTCCGACAAATCCTTCAAGGAAAAACCCAAATTAGTTTTGCTTATATGTTCTTGCCTTGCTAACCAGAAAATTAAACCATAAAGTTTAAGGGGTGAAGTTTTGTTTAGCTTTCGAGTATTCTATATGTTGAGGTTTGCGGTTTGAGCGTTAAAGGCGAAACAGTTGAAGAACGCAAGGCTGAAGTCCTAATCAAACTCAGAAAATACAAACTAATCGAAAAAGAGAAGTACGAAGGCGCCATCGGCTACGTCATCAATATTCCAGAAGACAAAGAGAAAGCCATGATATGGTGCATTCTGGCTGAGGCAACAGTGGGCATTGCGGCGATGAACTTGCTTTATAAGGTTATGAAAGAAAAAGAGCTTAACCGAGCCATCGT
>Ga0315280_10010006_pt1 | contig 11985 bp, 9 predicted proteins | sample YL17G06_40_MG_FD_203697 | JGI IMG/M metagenome (GOLD analysis project Ga0315280, IMG submission 203697) | Sediment microbial communities from Yellowstone Lake, YNP, Wyoming, USA - YL17G06_40 | ecosystem: Environmental > Aquatic > Freshwater > Lake > Sediment | place: USA: Wyoming | collected... | reverse complement strand
AAAGCTTTGGTTCTGGTCTTGTTGTCATCCCGAACTTGGTTCGGGATCTCGGTTTTCGATCTTGGGTTTCAAAGCCCCGCCCTGTGGGCGGGGTTCTTTACTTAATGCGTTTGTCTTAGTTACTCGTTTCCCAACCTATCAAGGCGGTCAATGAGCTTCTTAAACAGCTTGTCCGCCGCTATCTCATCCTTGGAAACGGCAGGACATTTCACCGCGGTCATGGGGCCACTTTCGAAAAGCTCCTGCCTCTCCCCTCCGATATAATAGACTGACTCACCGGCGTACGTCCCATCCAGCGTGTCAATCGAAAGCAGGACGTGGATTACACCCGACAATAAGACGCGGGCACCGTAATCAACAATAACCTCAACGCCTTGCACAGCGATCTCAAGTTTATTCTCATTGAGAATGCCGGAGCCGAACATCGGCATGCAATCCCTAACCTCAGGTGCTTCGCCGACTGCGGAGATAATGTAGCACGACTCACCGTAAAAGCTCACATGCCCAGCATTCAATCCGGTGTATGACAGGTGGGCGGTCCTCTGAGTAGTGACCGTTCCATCGCTGGACGAAGTGAACAAACACAACTCCTTGTCAGCGCTCACCGCCATTGCAGATGTGGACATCAAAACTACGGCCAATAATGCAACGATTGAATAAATCTTTTTCATAATGCTTCCTCCTTTTTGTATGGTAGATTTGAATTGACGAAAAACCTTAATACAAAAAGAAACTATTGTCAATAGTTTTGTGTAAAAAATCTTGACTTTTAAATAAAAAATAAATATACATTTTGGGTAGAAAAGTTAAGTTGTAGAGTCCAGAAATATTCAAATATTTCTGGAGGTTAAAAAAGCTGAATAGTCGGGCCGCTATTCGAAAATAAAATATCCGGTAGCGGCTTTTTATTGGGATATTAAGACATAGTAAGGTCCCAGATTGTACATTCCAAGTTAATCTCAACTTTTGAAGTTAGTTACGAAATGGGATTAGACATTTGAAACAAAAATTAACTTAAATAGAAAGGAGTTCTATTATGGTAAAGAGTTCGAGGGGGATGGGGTTTGGGCTGATTGTTTTATGGTGTGTGTTAATTTTGTATGGAATTCCAACAAAGGCTCAAACATTTGAGGGAATGCCCACCGGTGAGGCTTACCAAGTAACCGGATTAGGCCGTTTCAATACCGTAATTCATCAACTCATGCACAAATACAATTTACCGGGCAGCACCTTAGCGATTATGAAGGATGGGAGATTGGTAGTGGCCAAAGCCCACGGTTTCGCCGATGTGGAAAAGAGGACCCGAGCCGTACCCGAAACCCTCTTTCGTATCGCCAGCACCTCCAAGCCGATCACTGCTGTCGCAGTGCTCAGACTGATCCAGGAGGGAAAGATCGGTCTCGATGATAGGGTTTTCGAAATTCTAAACGATTTCCAACCTCCCGCGGGCTCGAGTGTTGATCCCCGACTCTCTGAGATCAAGGTCCGCCACTTGTTGCAGCACAGCGGAGGATGGGAGTCAAACGCTGCTGGTGATCCTCAGTTCTTGACCCGGCAAATCGCAGAGGATTTGGGCCTTCAGCCACCTGCGAGCCCACAAACGCTGATTCGCTATTGGATGGGACAACCTCTCCAGTTTTCTCCTGGCACGAAATACGTTTATTCAAACTTCGGATACAATGTACTCGGCCGAGTGATCGAAAAGGTGACTGGGCAAACCTACGAGGATCATGTCAATTCAAAGATTTTGATGCCGCTGGGCATACGCCGCATGCAAATTGGGCAGACACTACGAGAACAGAGAGCCAAGGAGGAGGGCACTTACTACGGACAACCAGGGCACCCACTTGTCGATTCTGTCTTTCCAGCGTTGGGTAAGGTTCCTCAGGCTTACGGAGGTTGGAGTCATCCTGCATTGGATGCCCATGGGGGTTGGATCGCTTCAGTAGTTGATCTCCTCCGATTTGTGCGGGCAGTGGAAGGCTCGGGCGGCCAACCGAGTATTCTTTCGGCTGAGATGATTCAGTTGATGGAAGAGGATCCCAAGCTGCCAGGTGGGACTGCTGATTCATACTATGGGCTGGGCTGGGATATCGAGAGATCCGGGACAACTGTAACGCAGTGGTTCCATTCAGGTGCACTTGAGGCCTCCAATGCTTCACTTTTGGTCCGACGGGCTGATGGCATTTCCTATGCGGTGATTTTCAATTCACTTCCGGATGACTATCCGGGCTTTTTTTCAGAACTCCAAAAGAACCTGAAGGAGGAGATTGCCAAGATCAAGAAGTGGCCGTCCCACGATCTTTTTCCAAAATATCCATAAGGCTTTCTAAGCTGTTTGTAAAGAAAGGTGAAATAGAGTTCTATCCCCCTGCCATGGCCCATAACTGCTTCGGCTATACTGGGGTGCAGATCGGCAACAGAGAAAAGGCAAAAACGAGATTCCGGCCGCTGGATGCGGTCATATAACCCACCAGTCCCTTCACCAGGAGAACTCCCCGGTCGTTCAGCAGATCCCCCTGAACCAAGGTCCCTGTCTTACAGTTTTATAGTCAATTTTCCGATACGATTGCTACTTCGCTCCACCGGACTTTGGATCAGGAAGCCGCTTGAATATCAACATATCACTCATATTCATTTCGGATACCTTGCCCTGGCTATTGATTCCAAAGGTAACGAAGTTCGGTCCCATTCTTGCTTCTACAACACGATCACGGCAGGCTGCTCGAAACGTGTCGTAGTGCCAGTGTATCAGATCGCTGACAAGGTGAGAACTCAGTCGAAGGACAAGGCTGTTTTTCTCCAGAGAAACCTTCACTTTGCCATATATCTCGTTCTCATAGGTACCGGCATAAGCATCAAGAGATAACGCTGGCTTTGTCCCCAGGACACGGGATGTCTCCAATTCTTTTCTAACTTTCGCTATTTTAGCTTCCTGCTTTGTTCCGTTCTCAAGGTAAATGGGATTCCAATCCCTCGGTATCCGTTCAAGGAGTATATCGAGAGCCCGCAGAAACACTACATCGGAGAGCTTCTGGTTTTCAAGGTTGGTCAGGACAACGGCTCCTACTTGCCTTTCAGGGATGAACCCGATGACGGCATATATCCCGTCGATCTGGCCGTTATGATAGACAATGGGATCCCCATCTGAATCGATCAGAACCCAGCTCAGACAATAGTCGGCTCGCCGTGCCCATGGGATCTGGCTTTTCATCTCCGGAGAGAGCGGACAGGGCGTGTGGGGTTTATGGGTCTCTTCGATCACCGCCTCCTCGGTGATCTGCCTGCCGTCCAGGTTACCCTTGTTGAGGTGGAACAAGAGCCATTGGGACATATCCTTGATGCTCGCATTGACAGACCCGGCAGGTCCGATATTGTCAATGTTCCTCAAGGGTACAGAAGTAGTTTTACCATCAATTTTCATATGAGGTGTGGCTACGTTATCGAGCCCATGAAGATCCAGAACACTGGTAGAACTACGGGTCATGCCGAGTTGTTTAAAAATGCGTTCTCTGACAAAGGCGTCCCAGCTCATGCCGGTCACAGCAGGAATCACCTGGCCGGCCGTAAGAAACATGCAGTTCCGGTAAGCATACTGGGATCGAAAACTGGATTCCGGCTTGACATAGCGAAGCCGCCGGACAATCTCACTGCGGTCATGATCGGTGGCGTACCAGAGAAACTCGCTCACTCCCGACAGGCCTCCCCGGTTGCAGAGGAGGTCGCGCACGGTTATCTCTCGGGTCACCCAGGGATCATACATCTGAAAGCCCCGTAGATGGTCGATGACCCGGTCGTCCCAGGAAAGCTTCTTGTCCTGCACCAGAAGCCCTATGGCCGTGGATGTAAAGGCCTTGGAAGCGGAACCGATGGGGAAAATCGTATCCTCGTTGACAACCTGATTTTTGCCAAGTTCCCGGACACCGTAACCCTTCATATAGACCACCTTGTCCCCTTTGACGAGGGCTACCGCCAGACCAGGGACCTGCCAGTCCTGCATGGTTTTTTCAATATAGGCATCCAGATCCTTGATCCCCGATGTCCGGGCATCTATCGGCATGAATACCCACAACACAACAAAGAGCGTCAACAACACAGATGCTGATCGGCATAAAACTTTCTTATTCATAGCGACCTTCCTTTCGTAACTCTCATATTATCAAAAGTTTTATGGGTAAACCTTAACATTACATTAAAAACGCCGCATAAATAGCAGGGAGGTGGGCGGAAAAGGCTTTGAAGCGTAACCTTTTAACGTATGGCTCCAGAGGTTTCAGGCCCTTTTCAGGACTCACCCTAGGTGAAAACGTCTCGTTACCCATAAATCTCATGAATGACTGTTTTGCAAAGCCTTAGAAGCTCACCTCCCTGCGAAAGTTATGCAACTGTCAAGTAAAGGCTTGCGTTTAATGCTTCTTGAACAGCGGACCAAGTCTGATCATTGTCCAATCCTGGAGCCCAGGAACCTTGACCCACAACTTCGATTGGGCAGAGACGGCAATGATCTGATAGATTGTCTTCTCCGCATCGGTCACACCACCTTGTTCAATGGGAATGTCGAGAACCTTCATCATAACGTGAGGGCTGAATGTGCCCTTGTACATACCACCAAGATTAAGGAGGTTCTGACGTCTCCTCATGCTCGTATCGGGCCTAATCTTCTCATCGATTTGGGCTATGTTCCACGTGGGGCCTACAAAGTGGTTTGTTCCTATTAGGAGGCCATCTTGTTCAGGATCCATTCGCCTTGTATCATAGATCGAACATTCATAAGAGTAGGCTCCGTTTTTATCAGCTACGTTGATAACGGAAGACAAGTTGACCAGGGTGGACTTAAAGGCCTTATCGACCTCAGAGAGGGAAGAATAGTCCTGTAAAAAAGAAAAGAGGGTCACGACGATTGAAAGCCTGTCCAGTGAAAATCCCATCCAGGGACCGCTGTTTATTTGCATGAACAGTCCTTCACTGTTCATGCCTGTAGGGTTGTATATAGCCCCGGCGTAATTGATAATGGCAATAGGGATGCTCAGATCGTTTGGCTTAAATACTGAAACGACCATAAATCTGGCGAAGTTCTTGTAAAGGGCTGCATCGTCATTGTTTCTTCCGAATACAAGTGGTCCTCCGGAGGTATAGGGACCCCAAGCGGCTATTCCGGAGCAGCGGTCAAACAAGAGATGATTGATCTTCGGAAACCATTCAATCCCATTGAGAAGGATTTGTCTGTCAACCCCAAGCCCAGATGTTTCAGCCATCCCGTAAATGATCTCCTTATATCGGTGAGGATAAAGATCGAAAAAATACCTGGCTATGATTTCAAGCCGTTCTCGGGTGAATCCCTGTTGCTTTATAAAGAATTCTTCGATGGCATCGTAGTATAGTGTCGTTAACTCGCCTTTTAGAAGCATTCCATACTGCCTGCCCATCTGGCGGTAGTTACCCGTCAGTTCCAATACGCTTACCTGACCGGCCCGGTATAGCTTTCCGCCCTCAAATTCTGCTGAGCATTTCAGTTCCTGACCTTTACTATCCGCCTTCTCCATGGCCTGTAAAAAACCAACAGCCAACAGGGCGAATGAAGTAGCCAATAGGATTTTTAACCATGTTCTTCTCATCTGTCCTGTCTCCTCCTCTCCTCTTTTATCTTGCCTGTAGAAACCCATACTATTAGCCACGCCCGGGAAAAATAAGAATTCCTATCCGGGGTCATGCGTTCCCCCACAGCGAAGGCCATCGTCTCCATCTTACCTCCCAACATCACCTGGGCATTTCTTTAACCATACCTGACTTCAACTGAGAATCATGGGTGGTTCTTTTCAGATGTGAGCCGGCTGACTGGCCTTCTTGGGCTGGAATTCAACTGTGAACGTCGTTCCACCCGATGCGGCACACTTCTTTGCACTCCCCACATGGGGGCATCGGGAAATATCTCCCGGGCATTGGTCCTGATCGGTGGGAATGTGAACACATCGCTTGCTTGTCATCGAGAGGTTGAAGCCAAAACGTTGCCCATATACCTTCATTCGAAGGAGATCCAGGCCCTTCCCCCCGGCTCCGAAATCGTAGGGCTTTCTCGAAGCGTACAGTTCCGTTTCTTTTGTGTGGAAGAGTCCATCGAAGATGTACGCCTGATTCTCTTCTGTAATGCCGATTCCATAATCCGTAATATGGAGTATGATTTTTCCATGCTTTTGTTCGATCACTAAGCGAATCGTCCCTTCATCCGGTGTATTTTCTATTGCATTCCTGAGGAGGCCCTCCACAACATTCTGCAGGATGAAGGGGTCGATGAAGACGAAAAGATCATTTTTGCCCTCCGCCTGAAATCGAATATTTCTGTGGCTCGATAACTGTTTGACCCTCTCCAACGTATCCAGAACAAATGGGAAAAGGTTGATGGATTGGAATGACTCGGTGCTCCCAGACAGATATTGACTGAGCCATGCCTTGAGGGCATCCAGATGGGAGCGGATATCCGGTGGCATATCTGATAGATCTTCTATTCTTTGCCAGAGCCTATCGAGGTTGTCGAGGAGGACATCTGCTTCGAGTTCCTGTGAGATTCTGAATATTTCATCTGTTTCTTTCGAAATATCGGAAAGTCTCTCGAGGTTTCGCTCCAGGGTCTCCATGGTGTTCTGAAGATTTGCATCGATGGGCAAACGCTTCAGCTTCTGTTTCAGGAGCCGTATGTTCCCCTGGATCACAGCGAGCGGTGTCCTTAGTTCGTGGGAAATGTGATTTACGGCCTTCGTTTTCGCCCGGTTCAATCGCTCGAGTTCTTGGTGGGATTTCAATAGTGCCTCATGGGCCTGAATGCGTTCAGTAATGTCCTCGAGGGTTACAATATATTCCCCTGTGGCAAGCCTGACAGGGATAAAATGGATGATTTTTTGTGTTCCATCCTTACAGGTGGCCGGAAGCGTTCTGGGGACTTTCTCCCCTGGCCTTGTACTTCTCAGATAACCGATCCAGGCGGAGATGACTTCTTTTCTGGTCTTCGGGTCGGGAAACGCTTTTCTGAACCATTCCAAACCATTTGGAACTTCATCCAGATCATAACCAAATAATTCCATAAATTTTGGATTGATATATTCAAAGACCCCTTCCTTGTCGACCATGATGATGCCAAAGGGTGCACTTTCCGAGAGGATTCGGAATCTGTTTCGCTCGTTCTGCAATGCCTCTTCGGCTACTTTCCGTTCTGTGATATCCCTTAAGTAGACGAGGTACTCGGGGATCCCCCGATAGACGATGCTTGTTGCCGAGACTTCAATGTAGATGAGCCTTCCGTCCTTTGTCATGCCTTTAAACTCGTATCGAGAAGGGACCGGCTCTCCTCTCTGTCTGCGCTGATTGATCATAAGGACTCTATCCCGATCATCTGGGTGGACCACGAGGGAAACAGGTTTTCCAATAACATCCTTTGGTTTGTCGTAACCAAATATCTCCACAAATCTCCTGTTGACGTACTGGATCTTATCACCGAGGATGGTCGAAACAGCGTCGTTGGAGTGTTCGATGGCCGTCCTGTAACGTCCTTCACTTTCAGCGAAGGCCTCCTCGGCCATCTTTCGGTTTGTAATATCCATCATGGTGCCTTCGTAGTACAAGGGTTTGCCCTGGGGGTTCCTGACAAGCCTCACGTTTGTTGAGATCCACTGTGGACTCCCATCCTGGCGGTACATTTTGGCTTCGTAGTTTTGAACTGCGCCTTGCTCAAAGAGAAGATTGATTAAACGGTGGTGATCTTCGGGATTGATATACAGGCTTCGTATATCGCTTACGGTCTTTGCCAGGTCTTCAGGGGAGTCATACCCATGGATATGTGCAAGAGACGGGTTGGCGCTGATGAAGCCGCCATCAGGGCCTATCTGGAAAATCCCTTCCATGGCGTTCTCATAGATATTCCTATACTTTTCCTCCGTCTGTTTGACTATCCCTTCAAGCCGCTTCCGTTCGGTGATGTCACGGACGTAGATGGCGATCCTTTGGACCTCCGATCCATCATAGAGGACGGGATAGAGCCAATTTTCGAATACCTTCTCCTCGAGCCTTCCTTCGAATCGTACCGGCTTTCGGGTCTCCAGTACTGTTCTTACCTTTCCCTTGCTGCTCTCGACGCGATCACCGGGGATAAGGTCATAGAGCGATGTGCCAGGGAGGCTTTCCATGGGTACACCGTAAAGATGGGCTGCATTCTTATTTGCTCTGAGTATGGTCCCTTTCCGATCCATCAGGAGTACGACTTCCTCTGTGGCATTGAAGAGATCGAGGAATATTCCTTCCGTTCGTTTGCGTTCTTCCTCGCAATGCTCGAGTTCCGTAACCCTCTGGCGGAGTGATTCTATTTCTTTGAGTAGCGCTTTCTCTTTCTCGTCCCTATCAGCCATCACGGAGTCCTGAATTCTAAAGTATATCTTATTATAAGATTTCTTCAAATTTCATCTTCGTCTACGTTTCATAATTCATTGGCTTTCGCTTGTTGGAGCATGTCTTCCAAAGTGACTTCAGGGTGACAATACCGTTGGTATTTGGCTGTTTTTTTCCCATACTGGATCGCTTCCTGTGGGCACCACTGAAGACAGGCGAAGCATTGTTCGCATCGGTGAAGCCAAGCGATCCTTTCATTGATCATCTCGACATTGCCGGCCGGACAGACTTTCAAGCAGATCCCACAGCTATTGCATTTATCGTCCACCCAGAAATTCTTGTCCAATTTGTGAACAGATCGAAAAGACATCTTATAGATCCATGAAAACAGGATATTCTGCCAATGAGGTCCCCTGTCCACCTTTTTTCGCTCCCCCCGAAGTACAGGCCCAGCAATTGCTTTCAACTTTTCCTGGGCTTCCTTGCACAACCGCTGCTGAGTGTCAATCGGTCCAGGGCCACCCCAGGGGATGTAATTGGAAGGCATGACAATGGAATAGCCCACGGCGAGCGATAGTTTGCGGGTTGACATTAACTTCTGTAGCTGCAGCAGTGTGGCGGCGGGCTGCCCGGCATTAACAGCCATGGCAAAGCAGTACGTCTCGGGTTTGACTTGAAGATGACTGATAAACTGGACAACACGAATGGGCAATCCCCAAATGTGGACAGGGAAGATGATACCCACCCCATCGGCCTCCACCTTGAGATCTCTTGACAAGTGTGGCATAAATTCGAGGGTGGTCTCTTTCAATTCCAGTGCAAGCTGACGTGCGACCCATAATGAATTGCCGGTTCCGGTATAAACATACAACCGTATTTTCATGCACAGCCCTCCATTCTAACGATATCCTTTCAGTGTCCCTTGATTGTGATCGTTCTTCTGCCTCGGCCTATGTTACCATCTTACCCATTTCGTCACTCTACATCAAGTTGCATTTTCACCACCGTTATAACCCCTCTGTTACGGGAGATTCCCAAGAGTAATGCCTCACTCTCCCTGGCAAAGTTCCCAGAATCGGGCAGGGATGTCGGAGAAAACCTTATAGCGGAAACCTTATCTTGTCCCTCAACTGCAAGAATACCATGAGCATTGCAATGACCATGCTCTGATTAGGGAAGTTACCTTTGCCAACCATAACCCTATCTTATCCGCTTGATAAGATTTTCGGAGATATTCCTGCCCGATTACAGTCTTTCACCCACACTTCAGTGATGCATTACTCCCAACACCCTATTTCGCTTGACCCTCGGCCAACTTTTTTCTTATACTTATGGGTCAAAAGGGTTCTTTTCAGTTTTTTCCTACACCATGAAAGCCATGGAGACTGTACCGGAGCAGGAGATTGAATACCGACTCAGAAACTTTCAGCTAAGCCTACAGAGGATGGGTCTGGATGGAGCCTTCATCCTTCAGAATGTTGACCTTTTCTATTTTTCAGGGACGATCCAGTCTTCTGTCCTCTTTATCCCTCAGCAGGGAGAGCCGGCCCTCATGGTGCAGAAGGGCTTACAGAGGGCTCGGCAGGAATCTCCTTTAAAGCACGTCTTCCCCGCGACCGGAAGAGGCCAAATCAAAAAGGTGCTGAGAGCTTTTGGTTTTTTGGATCTCAAAAAAATTGGCCTCGAGATGGACGTCCTCCCCACAAACCTCTATTTCCATTATCAGCAGACCTTCCCGGAGTATGATTGGTCGGATGTATCCGGTGCCATTCAAAGCCTTCGGATGGTTAAGACTCCGTATGAAGTTGAACAGATTCGAAAGGCAGGTCGAATTCTTGACAAAGGATACCTGGCTATTAAGGAGATCATTCGGGAGGGAATGACAGAGCTTGAAATCGACGGTCACTTAGCCCTGATCGCCCGGCGAGAAGGTCACATGGGGATTTTGAGGATGCGCGGATGGAATCAGGAGATGACCTACGCCCATGTCCTTTCGGGTGAGAGTGGAGCGACCGTCTCTTTTCTCGACAGCCCTCATGGTGGGAAAGGCAATACGCCGGCGATGGCCCAGGGTGCGAGCTTTCGCAGGATTGGAAAGAACGAACCCATTGGAATTGATTATGGTGTTGGTATCAATGGCTACCTTGCTGATCAGTTTCGGACCTTCGTCATTGGAGACCTCGCGGCTGATCTGATGAGAGCCTATGACTGCTCCGTAGAGGTCCACGACCTCTTTGTCAAAGAGGCGAAACCTGGCGCATCCTCTTCGGATCTTTACCGCCTCGCTTTGAAGCAAGTTGAAGAGACCGGCTTTGGAGAGAACTTTATGGGCTATGGAGAGGGAAGGGTGAGGTTCATTGGTCACGGACTGGGTCTGGAAATCGATGAACATCCCATCATCGCTCCGCGATTTAACCAGAAACTGGAGCCCGGAATGGTCATTGCATTGGAGCCAAAGTTCGTTTTCCCAGGTAGGGGCGTCGTGGGGTTAGAGGACGATTACCTCGTTACGCCAACAGGAGTAGAGAGGCTCAGTCTCACTGATCAAAGGGTTATAAGAATATAGCCCGTCAGAATCAATTCAATCACTTTAGGAACGCGTGGGGTCATCTAAAAGGTGTCTGAAAATTATTCCAAGAACAGAACCGTTCTCCCTTTTTATCTTGTAGATTTCGGATAGCAGATTCTTAGTTCTGTATTTAATATTCCGCATTCGGCAATTGGGCTGCCCCTTAATTGTGCAAAATAATGTCTTGATTTTGGGTGACAATTGTCTAGATAATAAATAACACAATTGGAGGATAATCCATCCTATGAAGTTTATTAGTGTGCGTGATTTGAGGAGCAAGTCGGCTCAAGTTTGGAAACAGCTTCCCCAGGAAAGGGAGATGATCATTACGAGCAATGGGCGGCCCATCGCCATCATTGCGGCAATCAGCGATTCGGACCTGGAAGAATCGCTCTCGGCATTTCGTCAAGCGCGAGCGGTCGAGGCGGTGGCAAGTCTTCAGCGCCGGTCCGTGGAGAGGGGGACCGACAAGATGACGATGGGTGAAATAGATGCCGAGATCAAAGCTGTCCCCAGGAAGCGCGCTCGATGAAAATTGTTCTTGATACCAATGTTCTTGTCGCTGGCCTTTTATCGCCATTCGGCCCGTGTGGCGAAATCGTCCGTATGGTTTCCTCAGGTGAAGTGACGCTCTGTTTTGATGCGCTTATTTCGGCCGAATATAGCGAGGTTTTGTATCGGTCCAAATTCGGGTTTGACAAAGACAAGGTCGCTGCCCTTCTCGCCACTCCGTCACTCTCTGCCTGGCCCTGACAACGAGCCCTTCCTGAAGGTTGCCGTTTCCGGAAAGGCGGTATGCCTCGTCACCGGAAATGCTTCTCATTTTCCCGCCAAGCTGTGTGAAGGCCGGAAGGTTCTTTCTCCAAGCGGCTTTTTGACTTTTTACAAGGCGCAGCAAAAACTCAAAAGCAAATAAGTTGTTTTAGAACCTACGTTATATATAGATTGAGGCAAAGGGTAGACTCCCAACGGTAAAATAAGAAAAATATAATACCAGACTACCCAAAAAAGAAACCTCCTGTTAAGAGATAATAGTAAGCACG
>Ga0315280_10010005_pt1 | contig 11985 bp, 19 predicted proteins | sample YL17G06_40_MG_FD_203697 | JGI IMG/M metagenome (GOLD analysis project Ga0315280, IMG submission 203697) | Sediment microbial communities from Yellowstone Lake, YNP, Wyoming, USA - YL17G06_40 | ecosystem: Environmental > Aquatic > Freshwater > Lake > Sediment | place: USA: Wyoming | collected... | reverse complement strand
TCTTTCAGACTATATAAATATAGTCATTATATAACATTTAGAACAACAGGGAAAATAAAGGACAATTTAAAAATTTATTAAGAGGTCAACTATAGTGGCCTTGCCACCATGTAGACCCCTGGATTTTTATATCCTATGTAGTTTTTTGTACTACACCGGTAGGTTTTATATTTCTTCATCTCCCGTCCATCCTTCCGGCCAAAAGTCTTCAAAGCCTGGCTGTGGGGTGGCTGGATATGAGGTTATGTAGTTTATTCCGATCATTTTTAATTTTTCTTGGATTTCGAAGATTCCTGGCTCCTTGCCATAAATATTTTTGCAATCATTAACCCATGTCCAGAACGATCGTGATTGTTCTTCTGTATAAGGTTTTGAAGGGAGTAGCGGGGCTTTAATCATTTTCCAGAAGACCTTCATTTCCGTGGTGTCGTCAACCTGGTATTCGTTATCCGGATCCATCGCTAAAAAAGTTACCGGGATTATGGTATCCATCATCATAGCAGCGACGTAACCATACCAGTCTTTTCTGTGGCGCATACAGTACGCATGGAAATTGTCGTTGCACGGCCCCGACGTCGCCTGGATGTAATCCTTTACTGAAATGAATTTTTCCCCGTTATAAGGCCATCCAACTCCGTCCTCTACACTTAGACCCATATCTTGAATTGCTGCGATCGTGTAAGGGTCTTTTGGGACCGGTGCGGGAATCATCATCTCGGTTGGGTTTTCTACCATGTCCGTCATTTCATAATCCCTAAATTCTTGGGCCAGGGCCATTGCAGATAAGGTTCCGGTGACGTAAGTCCAAAAGTGTGTAAGATCAGAGAAAGTTTGTCCTTGGGAAGATATTGCCGTTGCTGCCTGAGTTCCCCTTGCTCCCATCATTGATAGAGTATCTACGGGAGGTGGATCGAAAGACCACCTTACCGGTTCTCCGTTTAAATATCTGTATGCCCCAATGATTGAATCGGTGATAGCTCCCATAATTCCACCAAGGGAAAGTCCGAATCCGGTGAACTGGTCCGTGACCTGTGCTACCTGGATAAGGTCTCCCAATCCTGGGTTATAATTTCTTATTCTCCCTTCCCGCTCAAGGTTTGCTACTTTTGAAAAAGGGTTAGTCCTCATAAATTTGCATACCGTTCGTTTAGACTTCATTCCGGTTAGAGGCGCCCTTCCGACGGCATTTAATAAGTTTAAAATATCGTAGCCTAAAAGAAGCCATCCAAATGCGGGCATAACCCTTGCCATTGCCTTTGGGAAAACTCGAGCCGCCATACTGACTAGGGGAATAACGATCGAAGAAGTATCCTGGATGTTATCTATCCAGGTCATAGCAGATGAATATTTTCTTACCCACTCTGGAGCCGGTGACTCAAGGATCCTGACAAGGGCCTCTTTCTTTTCTGCCTTGATTATCGCGGGGTCTTTTAAAAGTGTTGGGGTTAGATGGACTATGTCATCCCATTGGGGGATACGAACAGTGTACCCATATTTATTGTTATAGTCCGTCTTTAAATCCTCAAAGTTTCTTCTTGAAAACTTAGGGAAGACCTCTGCTGGCTTGTCTTTTGTTCCAAGCCCAACGGCTTCCCATGCTTTCTTATGATCGTAATTAAAGGTAGCTATTCCCATTGGTTTATTGTCCGGTAGGCGGTTTGGGTATTGGAATATATCCAGGGCCGGCGCCCGGGGGTACTTCAGTTATCCAGAATGTTACTTGCATTATATTGTTAGGGTCGGCAATTCTTTCGCCCAAATTAAAGTCAATCTCAATGTACTTGTCTTCTGGTTTACGAGGTGATTTTCCAGGTACCGGCTTTTCGAGCTGCTTCATTGGTATTTCGTATATCTTTGGTGGCTTTGGTGGTTTTGGCTTTGGTGGGTATTTTACCGCCATACAATCCCTATATTTCTTCTGCCTTGCGTCCAGAGATTCTTTTTGTCGAAGGTAATTGATGACGTCGCTCTTAGTGTAAAATAGTGAGAAATACGTCATTGCGCTGTCAATTTCCCCTTGGGTACTTTTCCAAATATCAGATTTTAATCTTTCAGCTTCTTTGGGGATCCGCTCGGGGTATAGATAGTCTAATAGGTTATCTCTGCCATAAAGCTCCTCAATAGAATTTAATTCTTCTCTTTCCACATCGGCCAACATTGCAGGTGGTATCCTTGGTTTATTAGTCATTGAGAAGCAATCGGGGGTCATTAAATCGTGGGCATAAACCACTTTTTTATTTGTTCTATTCCAGTAATTTGGGTAAGTTCCCAAAAAATAACAAGTATGGAAAGCCAGGTCCAGGACGCTCATTCCCCATCCCCAAGGGTACTTGAATGGTGCCCAAATTGAATAGACCTCAAAAAAGTATCTCGAGGTATTGGCTTTGATGTAATCAAGGTGGTGAAGTATTCCAGAGTGGATAGAAGCACAATTTCCAATCCACTTTAAACGTTTTGCCAAAGGGGGGTACTTGTAGGTAGGTGTGGGTGCCCAACTGCCATCCTTGAGGCGTATCCAAAAGTAGACGTTATAATCATAAGCGCATGGAACTTTGACCAGCTCCGCTATGCCTGCTCATACTGATTCAAATAGCGTATCGTAGTAACACTCCATTATATTCCAATGCCCTCACTAAGTCTGCGTCTACGGATTGACATACCAGTACTGGCTTTGTTGGTTTGATGATCTTTGGATCTTCAAACCACAAAGGATAGTATGTTAGGAGCTGGCCCATTGCTCTTAACCCAGGCCTTGTAGCTACCTCAATAATCCAGACTTCGTTTTTTAGCTCTCCAACCGCGTCAATTCGTTTTGCGGTGTTCTGCCAAAACATCATCCTCATTTTCTCATCACCTATTTCGGGTCCGGGCATTACGCCTCCAATCCTTACATCATAATAGATTCGCTCAAAAAGGTTGGGGTTTCGATCAAGGAAAAGGTCCCATACTGGCTTATCTTCTGGTAGCATATGAGGATATCTACCTCTCCAAGACTGCAAATAGGGTTCTCCAAGCTCTGTAGGCATAAAACCTCCTTATCGGGTTATCTAGGATTACTTATATCAAGAGATGTTGAAGAGGTCAAGGTTGTTATATGGGGGTTTTTGAATTATTATACTAGGATTCCATAAATTTTGTAATTAGCTAAATAACCCGGGCTTGAATACCATGTCCCATCTTGATATTGAACATACCAAGCAGTGGAGGTTTCTGATCCGGTAGTGATTTGGAAGTAATTAGATCCTACAGGAGTCTGGGAGGCCGAAAATGCCAATCCATAAGTTTCTGTAAGTTCAAGCAATGGTGTTTCCGGAAACTCGAACATGGTCCACGTTTCAAGGTCGTCGTCGGTTGGTAGGGTAGACGCCTCAACTGGTTTTGAAGTTCCCGTTGGAAGGACATAATCAGGTCCCCCAAGAGAGGTCATTTTCCAGATCTCAAGGTTTACATGACCGGTAGGGTTCAAGTGTTTGGATACCCTTGCATAGATTTTTGTTATTCTACCGCTTATCGATAAATCCAATACTGATAAGACCCTTTTAGTATTTAGAGAGAATGAAAAAGACCTATAACTACGATGCCATTCATTGGTAGCCCAAAGGGACTCTTTTGCAGAAGGTTTTGATATTATTCCTCCTGGCCCCTTGATCGGACCAGGTTCCCATATCTCAACATAAAGTGGTGGTGTTGGGCCGGTTTCCGGTGGAGTCGGTGAGACGCCTGGCGGTATGATTACGCCTTCTGGTGGTGGATTTTCTAACCTCCAACCGGAAGGAAAAGAAACATCCGGGGAAATTACCGTTCCCGGTGGAAGTTCAACACCTGGGGGAAGAACTACGCCTGGAGAGACGAAGGGGAGGTTAAGACCCCTTGGAAGGTTTTTTGTGACCTGTTTTGGTAATAGGATGTGGAGTAGCTTGTAGGCGAAGGCTTGGCGTGCCCATGCTGGATATGCTCTGAAACATTCGGGCGTAAGACCCAATTCGCATGGATGTTTGAGTATTTGTTCATTCATAGCCCTGCTGCTGCCTTGACCAGTTCATCAAAAGAAAGTGGCTGTAAAATGGGCTTAGGAAGTACGCCTATCTGAATGATGACCTCGTAAAAAGTGGTTTCAAGGGTTGTCCAGATTTTTGCCTGTAGCATTGTTTTTCCCGGGGCAAGTTCATAAAACTCTCTGAAGCTGATAACGGTAGCGTCTCCCCGCATTTTCTCGCCTCTGTTTGAAGGCCATAGCTGGTGGTTGCCGCTAAAAATCTGTACAAATATTTTATGAGCGCAACCGGATTGAAAGAGGACGTCCACCTGGTGGATGACGCCGGTGGTTAAGTGTAAGTCAATGATATGAGGATCATCTTCCGTGTCGTCTGCGTCTGGCGTGTATGAGAAAGCGTAGAACATTAGGTTCTCCCAGGTCGGTAGTCATGGTATCTTAGATTTACTTTATACAGATAGCCTGATAGTCCGTGCCTTCAAGGTTTCTTCTGTCCTCTATAGTAAAACCATCGGAGTCAAGCGATAGGACTCTTTCCTCTTCATAAGCAGCACGCCATATGTTCTCGATCGTGTCCCACAGTTGCGTTGGCCCCGTAGATGCTTTTACGGCCTCAATCATTGCCAAGTTATAAAGAAATACCATGCTTGGTTGAAATCCAACACCAGTGATGGCTCTTGTTCCAGTACCATCACCTGTAAACGTTAGAAACTTAATAGTCGGTGTAGGGATGCCCTGCAATCCAGTAGCATCAATTTCATCAGCCCCATCTTTTTCGTGGGTTGGTCCATGGGCCGGTAGGGTTAGTCCGGCTAAGCTGACTTCATCAGCTCCACCCTTTTCATGAGTGGTGTGGTGTCCTTCAGATGTTCCTATTTCTGGCATATCAATCCACCTCCCAGAGATAACCTTCATAACTCATATGAAGGTCGTCACCCGATGTGCAAGCCGTAAGGCGGGCCCTTAATTTTTTCCCTGCTGGGATTAAGAATTTGCTTCTGGTCCAATAGATGTTATCGACTGCGGGGCTGTCCTGTTCTTCCTTTTGGAAAAAGGAGAGTCCATCGGCAACCCCAATCACAAGGCGGGTGTAGGTATTGGTGCGGTTTTCAACCGCCACATGCCTTACTTCAAGGATGGTTCCAGGTTCTACTTGGTAGGATTCAAGGTCGTCATAATCATCACCGGATGAGGTCTTTATGACCTCATCGGTGATGATGTCTTTAAGTTTCATTTTGGGCCTCCTTCGTAAAAAATTAATTACGCGGCGGCTCCGTATGGCCTGAGCTGTTCAAGAACGATAGAAACCGCTGATTCCGCTGCTTGTGTTAGCTTTAGCTTTATGTCCTCAAAGAGCTTCGGGTCAAAGTAAGTTGCTGGCTGCGATCTCATTCCGAATGGTAAATGGATGGTTGAATGAGGGCATGAGCCTTTAACCGTTAAGTAGAGATCTTTTTCTGAGGTGATCGCTGCTCCGGTGTCGTCATAAAGGTGGAGTCCAAATCTACCGGAGAATACAGAATAAGCCCCAGGGATTGTTTTTGAGGTCTGTGGTTCTATCGCAACCATGGGATCATGATTGAGGTCGTATGTGACCGTTTCTCCGTCTTTTCGGAATATCCCATATCTTAGCTCTGCTGGTCCAAGTTCTTCCTCTTCTGCCTTGAAGATGTCCTTAGTTTTCTTTTCGATTGGGATAAATTTTCCAGTATCACAATCGATCTTGAGTTTACTGATGTTCTCATCAAAATCGTTTCCCGCAACGTATGCCCTGATAAGTAGACTAACATAGGGATAGTCTCTGGGCATGTCGGTAGGTTCGTCTCCCGAATCTCCCGAAGTGAAACTTCGGACGTTCTTTGCCATCATAAAACCCTTTGCTGCCTCAGCCCCTTCTTCAATTACAAGTAGGTCGATTGTAACCTTTAGGTAATTGGAGAGGAAAGCGGTATCTCCTGCAGCAGCGATTGCAGCGATGTTGGTAGTGATTTTTAGCTGGGGATTCCGAAATTTCTTTAGGTCAAGGTAGTATTCAGGATCCCATAGGTACCTGCCGAACAGGAGCAATACAGATTCTTCCTGTTCTTTGCTTCCTGCTTCAGCAGGTCTCATGTAAGGTATTTTCCCGGTTCTTCTGAATTGTAGGGCTTGGGCTTCCTTTAAGGTAAGTGAATGGAGCTGGTCGCTTCCATCAACCAACTCAATTTTAGTAATAACATCGTTTAGGCGGTTGTCCTTGCATGATGTCACACCATTTTTACCATAGAAACTTAGTCTGATGGCCGTGATTGGATCAGTTGTCTTAAGGTCTATGATTTTGGTTCCAACGTCGTCAAGGGCCTGCTGATAATAAAGTTCAACGTTCCTATACTTCATCGAAGTTCTCCTTTCTTTTTAATATTAGCGTGCGGTTTGGGGCACGCTTTGGGTTAACCAGTTTTCTTCTTGCCAAGGGCCGTTGCAATCGCGGTCACCCTCAAAAGGTTTCTCGGGTCCCTTTTAGGGAATCGAGGCGGTAGGGCCGTCTTTTCGATCTCGTCCCTGTAAGGAGCGAATCCTTTTTCAAAGTCGGGTCCGCCGACCATGACACCTTCTGCGAATCGGCCTGGTCCTTTAGCAAGGGCCTTACTCTGCCACTTTCCGGTCCCGGCCTTGGTGATACCCTTAGCAAAACTGTCCTGTGCTGCTGCGGTGGCCATAGCAGCCTTATGGGAGTCTTTAGCTGCCACTGCAGATTTCTCCCAATCGCGCCTTGGACTTTGTATCCCAAGTTTATAATCCTCCGCTCTCATCGGAGTAACTCGGGTCCACTTTTCCGTTATCCTTGATTGACTCTTAATTTCCGCCATGATAAATACCTCCTTTGGTTTAGATTAGGAGTCCGGGACAATAAAAAAGGGAGACCGGGAAAGTCTCATATTTACTGTCCCGTTCTCCCTTGTACAACGTAGGCCCGTGGCCTTGTTGTTCGGTAGAAGTGTGGCATTTTGCCCCACCCAAGTAGGGCATTTTGCCACTTGACAAAGTTATAAATAATAAAATATCATTTGTCAAGTAAAATCTTTCAGGAGGTCACATGACAAAAAGAGAATTGATAGGATGTATCGCTGGAGTGATCGGAATAATTACTATTTGCTTCGGGGTTTACTTCTTTTTTGAGGGTCGGTATGCCCACGCAGAAGATATGATAAAGGCCATGGAGAGCATAAAGCGACTTGCTGTCCGCCTTGACTATAAAATCATAGAAGATCAGTTGCGAGGCGTCCAACAGAGAATCTGGACCATTGAGGACCGTTACTGTCCGGATAAATCAAAAAAATGTGACGAGACAAATATGCCACAAACGGTTAGGGAGCAATACAGGGAATTGAAGTTTCAAAGAGACCAACTTCAAGAAGAGTTGAGAAATTTAAACAAAGGTAACCCAAAAGTCTATAAATAGGAGGTGTCCCATGACTTCACGATGTGAGGCTATCTTAATTACTCTTAAGTCTGTCGGTGACGAGTATGATAAACACTACTCCTGGCCTTCTCAAGAAAAAATCCTTGAGCTCCTGGAAAGGTTTCATGGGATTTTGGTTTCAAGGAGGACTCTTAACCGGGATCTCGGGTGGCTTGAGGAAAATGGTTTTATAGAAAGGCTCCGTAGGCACTTTAGGAATCGTAGAGGTCAGCTTATTCTTAGGTCTACCCTTTACTTTTTAAAGAGAAAAGCCCACAAGGTGTTTAATTCATTATGGAACTGGTTAAATTGGCACCATCACCGTTTCCCTGTGACAAAAATGGCACAACATGAAACCCCAAAGAGGAATAATAATAGTAGGGTTCGGTGGTTTGGCAGTAATGGGGAGGTGATTCATGAAGAATAAAGGTAAAAAATCATCTTATAAAGAAAGCTCTATAGAGGATAATTACCCTTTATTTGATCATGCGGACCTGGATAAGATATTTAAGCCTTCTACTGAAAAAGACAATGAAGTCTATAAGGACTCACTGAAGGTAATAAAGGCTCTACTTAATGGGGAAATAACCAAAGAAGATTATTGCCTTTGGTTGCTCGAGTTAGAAAAAAAATATCCTCATATAAAACCAACCAGCTTTAAGGAAGCCTCTTATCTACTACAGAAGAAGGCTAGATTGGCGGGAAGGATTGAATATAAGGGCGTAACATCTACCAAATATCGTTTACCTATTTTCCAAAATTAGAGGTGATCTATGCTTATTCGTTTCAAAGAAAAGGTTTATTTAAAATTCATCGATGAAAAATTCATCGAACTTGCTAAATTTTTTTTTGAGGAATATCAAAAAGAAAGTATTATCCCAATGGTTACCTCGGCATGTGACGGCCAACATATGATAGGGTCTTTTCATTCTGATGGTCTTGCCTGGGACTGGCGGACCTGGGGTCTTAAGGATCCTGGGGCAACCGCGGACCGAATTAGGATAAGAGCTCGTCAATTAAACCCAAGGTACGACATTGTTTTTGGTGATCCAGCGCACCTGGATCATATCCACTCTGAATTTGACATTAGAAAGGCGGTGTAAAAATGGGATTAGAAACGATTCTCGCTACAATATTACCAGCCCTTCTTCCTGGGGTTGCAGATGGCTTCAAAATGATCTTCTCAAAAATTACCGGCATTTCAATGGGTGATCCAAAGACTTTTCAGGAGAGAGCTCAGCTTGAGCAATTAGGAATTGAAAAGATGAAGGCCCTGGCGGAGCTTGACAAACCCTACGGGACGATCTCCCTTTGGGTTTCAAATCTTAGGGCTTCGTTCCGTTACCTTGCGGTTGGGGCAATAATCATTGCCGCGCTTATCTATTGCTTTCTTCCGGTTTCGTATCAAAACCCGGTTGCGCTTAGCTTTTTGTCTCAGCTCTCGGGATCATCTACTTTTTTTCTTATTGGTGATCGGGTTTATTTGGGTCTAAAGGGTCAGAAGTAAGTTTTTGAGAGTTCCGGAGTCTTTGAGCCCAAGAAGCAGGGTAATCCCTTATATCTGCGACATCCCAAATTCTACCCCTGCATTCAGGCTTCCATCCGTTGCAAAATAACGGTCCGAACGTTTCCCTCCAGACCATTATTTTGCACGGTCCCCGGGCGTACTTTCCGTCAATCTTTTTTGTTTTCTGTGCCCACCTGCAACGCTTCATGTTTACTTATTCACCTTCCTTTTTTGGATTGACCAAAATAAAGAACTCAAGGTTAGCCTGGTTTGATAAATTAGTTTGGTCTATCATTGCGTCTTGAAGGTCATGTACAAACTTGGCTGCCTCATCAAAGGTTAGAGTAAATGAGTTTGGTGCTCCCCACACTGCTAAAGCTGTCCTATCAACTACATAAATTTTAGGTATCGTCATGGTTTTCTCCTATTAAATTTTTGAGCCGTTGATCGACTCCCCCTCAATGTCGATCCCCTTGAAAGCTCTGCATGCGAGGAAGACCCCAATGGCTGCTTCAGAGCGAGGAAGCCTCCAATGGCATGCAGTGGACCATTCTTTCTCCCTTCCGAACGGCTTTTTATTTCTTAATTTTTTCACGACAGAAAGGGCAGTGGTCGATGTTCATCTCGAGTAGAATTTCCAGCACCAAAAACATCCCGCATTCACATTTGTAAAAAGTTGACATGTGGCCTCCCCTCCGAACGGCTCATTTGTGTTTTTTAATCCAGCATTCCCAACAGACCAATAATTCTTTATATTGTGGAAATACCTGTTTTTTGTTTATCCATTCCTGTATTTTTTGAAACTCTTTAAATAGATACTTCTTTCCGCACTTTTGACAGGTTAACACTTTGTCCACCTTTTATCCCCCTTCCGAACGGCTTTTATATTTCATTAATTCCTTTTTGCACCGTCAATAATTTTTTTGAGGTCATCAATGGATATGGTCCCCTTCTGGTGGGCAATGGAGATTATTTCCAGGAGCGCTATTCTAAGCTCACTAATTTTCATATCTTGAATAATAGCCTTTAACATTCCCTTCATTTATATCACCTCCTTAGCTGGGAGTCCAGAGGGATGCAATATCCCTCTGGCCGCGTGGCTGCGCCCACCTTGCGTATCCTTTCTCCCCGTCTGGCCGATAGGTCAGCCCGAAAAACCTATCTGCTTGTTTTGCTGCGCCATACTGTGTAGTAATCTACAGGGTTGTTGTGGCAATCTCTACCATAATTAACCAACGAGCAGTTGCGACAAAAGTCAACGCCCAACTGGGAGCAATAAAAAAGTTCTCTTCTGGAGTGTTCTGTTTCGCCTGGTACCGTAAACTCTAACCCTGATAAAATCTCATCATTTAATTTTTGGATTATTTTATCCATCTTCTTTCTCCTTTCTCTTTTATAGCTGCAATCCGTGTGCCAAATATAGCTGTCAACTGACAGCTTGTTTTAGTCATTTCAAGTAAAGCAGGTGGGAAGTTTCTGCTCTTTTTGTACAAAAAAGAACCTCCAAAAAGGGCAATCCTTCTGATCGCACCTATAAACCTCAACACCTTCCTTTGTCATCGAACAGCACCCATCACACCTGGTTCTCACGCTCATATTACTAACTTCCTTCATAAAAAACCATAAATCTTTTTTTTAATCTCTTACCCGTGGCTGGAGATTAAAAAAAAGATTAATAGTTGACATTTACCTTATAGACGCACTATAATAAAAAAGCCGTTCAAGAGGCATGACAGAGTCTTTGTTCTGGCGTGACGCTTGATAGGCTTAAACCTTATTCTTTGATGTGCGTCAGGGAGTTAAAATATGAATGAAAAAATGACTTTTTTAGACATTGAAAAAGTAGATCCACCTACCGATGCAGTACGGGATTTAATTGACCCCGAACAGGTTAGAGAACTCGCCGAATCTATTAGGGCGCAAGGTTTATTGCAACCTATTCTTGTTCGTCCTTCAAACGGAAGATATGAGGTTGTTGCTGGTCATAGGCGATACCTTGCTCATCGTCTCATTGGTGAAGTGAAGATTAAGGCTTTGGTTAAAGAGATGGGTGATGAGGAAGTTTTTGTTATTCGTGCCATGGAGAATGACCAGCGCGAGGACCTTAATCCCATCGAAAAAGCAAAGGTGTATAAAAGGCTAAAAGATAAATTTGGTTGGAGTGCTGGGCAGATTTCCCAAAAGATGGGTAGAAGTAAACCTGCGGTTTTAAGATATCTTGAGCTTCTTGAAATTCCAGATGAGTTTCAATCTGCAGTTGCCAAGAAAAAACTTGCCATGAGTGTAGCCCTGTGCTTAAATCAAATTCCAGATGAAGTCACAAAAAAATATTATTTTACTTCTGCGGTTGAGAACGGGGTGACCCTTGAAGTCGCAGAAGCCTGGGTAAATGATGATAGAAAAACCAGGGCGGGGACCGTAACGGTTGAAGAGGGGGGAGGCATAGAAGAAGCTGCAATTCCCGATTTTGTGCCTATTTTTCGTGCTTGTGTATGCTGCCTTAATCCGATTGAAATTTCCAAACTTAAGATTATTTATGTTTGCAAGGAATGTGAGAGGCAAGTACAGGGTGCGCTCAAAAAGGAATAAAATTTAAGTAGGGAGGTTATAAACATGGTCTTAGACCCAAAACAGATAGAGCTCAATAGGATAAGGGATATGATTATACTTAGAGGTTATACAATAACCTCAAGTGCCTTTCAGGATGATCGTGTTGTCGTTAAATCTGAAAAGGTCATCACTTCGGAGATGGCTACCACAAAAGACCTTGAATCCACCTGGATTACAAATTTTTTGAGACAGTTTGGGTGGGCCGTTACCTCTTCACAAATAGGAACCGATAGGATCGCTATTGGCTTTGAAAAGGTTATTAAATAAAAAGTTTAATATTTAGTTAGTGGCTCCCCCCCCTGTTTTTAAACCCTAAATGTTATTCAAACCGACTGGATCTATATAGTCTGAAAGGGATGGCGCCCCGTTGAGGCTCTGCGAAAGGGTCCCAGCACGAGGGTAAACGAGGGCTGGGTTGGGGCGCCATCCCTT
>Ga0315280_10010004_pt1 | contig 11986 bp, 11 predicted proteins | sample YL17G06_40_MG_FD_203697 | JGI IMG/M metagenome (GOLD analysis project Ga0315280, IMG submission 203697) | Sediment microbial communities from Yellowstone Lake, YNP, Wyoming, USA - YL17G06_40 | ecosystem: Environmental > Aquatic > Freshwater > Lake > Sediment | place: USA: Wyoming | collected... | reverse complement strand
GCTGCACGCCCCCGTTTTACTCACTCTGCTGCGCAGCAGCGCCCGTATGTTCTGGTTCTGGGGTCTGATCAGCCTGGTGGTGCTGTTGCTGCTGGGGGCGCGACGCTGGTCCTTCATCCTGTCCGCCGCTTTCGTTTGGGTGATCGTCGGCCTTCTCCCTTATGCCTTTCTTACCTACATGCCGTTCGTGCCCAGCCGGCACACCTACCTGGCGAGCGCAGGCTTGGCACTGGTTGTTGCGGCTGCTTCTGTGGAGCTTTTCGGCCGTCTCAGACAATCACACCGCTGGCTGGCCGTCTTGCTGGCTGCCGTCGTGGTGGTCCACAACTGCGGCTATGTGTGGACGAAGAAACGGGCGCAAATGATGGCCCGAGCGGCGCCGACGGAGGCGCTGGTGAGTTTCGCCCAGCGGACAAACTCCCCCATTTATCTTCGCTGTTTCCCTTATGCGCCGGAGGTGGCCCTGCTGGCTGTCGAGATCCGCACAGGCAAGCCTCGCGATACTGTCCGCTGGGATCCCTTGGTCGGCAACCGTGGACCGGGAGGCGCGTGCTGGAGTCTTCAGCCGGCCTCCAGCGCGGCGACTCGGCGCGTGTCAAGCGCGTCTGAAGAACGCGGCCGCTCTATGGACGAGACTATACTTTCGCGAGGCGTATCACACGATTGAACCGCGCCATTCGGTGCCCGCGCTGTGGCAGCCACGAAGTTGGACGCTCGCGGCGGCGGGGCTTGTTCGAACGGTGGCTGCTTCGCCTTCTCCTGATTCGTCCTTACCGCTGCCACGCGTGCGAGAAGCGCTACTACCATGTCGCTTCCCCATTGCGTCGATTTCGGGATAGTAATTGGCAGGGGGGTGACGTTTTCGAGCTCGACGCGCAGGTTCGCGACGCCTAGTTGCCCTTGCAGGTAACGCTGAATCATGTCGGCCGCGCTGGCATCGGGCGGCTTGTCCGCCTCCTACCTGATTCGCACCAGGGTGCCCGGCGAATCGAAGCCGAGTTCGTAATCGAGCAGCTTGACCCCGGTGGATGGCCAGATTTCTTGGAGTGGTTTCTCGAGACGCGCCAGGACTTCGGCGCGCAGGCTCTGCAGGGATTGCAGTGGCGGCGGCGCCGGGCGGGTCAGGCGCGCCTGCAACAGGGGCGTGTGCCCTGATTCCAGGCGACTGTTCAATCGTTCTGAGGTTCACAACAATGGAATACGGAAGAAGCGCCGCGCACGGTCCGCCGTGGAGACACCCGGCAGAACTCCGCTCCATGCTCTCTCCAACCGGTACCGTGCGCCGGTTTGGTGGCTTACAGTAGTAATGGGAAAGTCATGGCAAGGAGGTGCATCCGTCATGCGACTTTCGATCAAGGCTCTGGCGATCACCGCGGCGCTGCTGTGGAGCGGCGCGCTGCTATTTGCGGGTCTCATCAACTTGGCCGCACCCTCTTACGCGGCCGAGTATCTGAAGCTGATCAGCTCGATCTACCCGGGCTATCACGCCTCCCGCACCGTAGTTGATCTGCTGGTTGGCTTCGCCTACGCGCTCGTCGACGGAGCGCTGGCCGGCCTGCTGTTCGGCTGGCTATACAATCTGTTTGCCGGATCCCCGGCGCGCTCCTGACCATCAGCGTCGTGGCGCGCCAACCTGCCGCGGCCGAGCGGCCTAATCGCCAAGGGGATCGGACGGCCCGATACCTGGGACCGCAGGGACTGGCCTGCGCATTGGGTCCGCCCTCTACGTAGCCGACGTAATGCCGCCTGACGCTTCCGACGAACTGTTGTCCATGAAACGCATGATTGTCTCCAGCGTGATGACCCCTTCAACACGGCGGGTTTTGGTGCGGCTCAGGACCGGCAGCAGGCCCGGACTCTGGCTGAAACGTTCGAGGGTAAGGTCGAGCGGGTGGTTCTCATGCACGTGTACCCAGTCCTTCACGAACAAGGAAGCCACCGGCTCCGAGCTTTTGCCCGAGCGCACGGCCTCCTCGATGCTTTGGCGCGTCACCAGTCCGGCGAGCAGGTCCGCGCTGCCTACCAGGAAGGCCTTCGCGTCATTCTCCGCAACCTGCTTCCAGCAGTCGCCCACGGAGCTCTCCTGGGGAATGAACGTCACATCGCGCGTCATGACGTCGCCCGCCTGCAACGTCGCGCCTGCGGCCCGGGTTGGGGGCACGGGCAGGTGAACACCCTCCTGGTGCAGCAGGGCGTGGTAGATGGGCACGGGCTGATAGTGTCTGGATATGGCGAAGGCAACCATGTTGGCGATCATCAGCGGCACCAAAATTTGGTAATCCTGCGTGAGCTCAAAAATCATGAACACCGACGTCATCGGGGCGCGGATGATGCCGGCAAACAGCGTCCCCATGCCGACCAGCGCGTAGGCGCCGGGATCGCCGGTGGCAAAGGGCGCGAAGCGGTGCACCAACACGCCTACGGCTCCGCCGGCCATCGCGCCGAGGTAGAGGCTGGGAGCGAAAATGCCTCCGGCATTGCCGGAAGCGTAGGAGATAACCGTGGCCAGAAGCTTGACAAAGCACAGCGCCAGCATCGTTTTCAGCAGGAGCCCGCCATTCAGCGCCTGGTCCACGTACTCGTAGCCCACGCCCATGACTTGGGGGAAGAAGATCAGGAGCACGCCGATGATCAGCCCGCCCACGGCAGGCTGAAAGACCGCGCTGCGCGCCGGCATCCGGAAGAACAACGCGCGCAACCGGAGCAGCCCCTTGCAGAACAGCAGCGAGACGGCTCCGCCCACAATTCCCAGGGCCACGTAGGCCAGCAATTCGGCCGGATGCACCAGGTGATATGCCGGAACCCGGAAGAGCGTCTCGTTGCCCAGGATCGACCGCTCCACGATCACCGCCGAGACGGAAGCGACCACAGTGGACCCGATCAGGGCGGCATTCATGTCGCCGATAATTTCCTCCAGGGCGAACAGGACCGCCGCCACCGGGGTGTTGAAAGCCGCCGACAAGGCCGCCGCAGCACCCACGGGGACCAGGTTCTTGACGCGCTCGGGAGAGAGCCGCAGCCATCTGCCGAGCACCGAAGCAATCCCGGCTCCGATTTGCACGGACGGGCCCTCACGTCCCATGGAGTGCCCGGATCCGATACACAAAACGCCGGTCAGAAACTTGCCCAAAGGCACGCGGGCCGAAATGACTCCTTGCTGGACGTGAAAGGCGGCTTCGGTTTGAGGGACTCCGCTGCCCCGAACCTGCGGAAAGTACTTGGCCAGCAGGAAGCCCGTGAGCAGGCTGACTATCGTGGGGACCAGCACCAGACGCGCAGGAGATGGTGCCAGCCCGAACAGGAGATGCTTCGTGCCTTCGATGGCCAGGGTAAAGAGCACGGCCGCGAGTCCGGCCAAAACGCCGATAACGATCGTCAGGGCGAGGAATGTCTGGCTCTCGCGGAGGCGCAGGCGCTCAACGATGGAAACGGCGCTGATGCTCATTGCTCTGCACCTGCGCGTTTGCGACCGATGAGTAAGAGCGCCCGGTCGAGCTCGCTCGGTTCGCCACACCCCTTGCCGGCCGCTTCTTCGATCCTGTAAATGAGTTCCACACCCGATCGCAGCAACTCAGGATCGCGCGTCAAATTCCGGGGCCGGAGCCCGGGTCGCAGGGTTTGCGCCTCGCCGTAAAGCTCCTGGAAGGCCGCCTGCGCGGACTCCGGCCGCTCGGCTTGAAGGCCGAGGCAATCCCGAATCCGCAGCAAGGCCTGATTAAAGCCGGCGATCAGCCTCCGGTTGCGCTCCTCCGTCTTCAGATGCGGGGCCAGCGGGTCGTAAGACAAAACCATCTCGGTGACGCTGAGAAGGTGGCGCACCTGCTGTGAGCCCGGGTTCTGTTGGAGCGCGGCCGCCAGGTAACGACGGGCGTGCACGTAGTCCGCGAGCTGAAAACTTGCCTCACCGGCGCCGGCGAACGCCTCGTCGCTCTTCTTGTCCAGCCGGATGGCGCGGGTGAAGAGGCTGAGGGCTTGGGCCGGCTCTCCGGCGTCGAGAAAAAGCTGAGCGGTTTGGGTCTGGAAAGCGGGATCCTGGGGAAGATCCGCCGACAGCATGAGCAACTCTGAAACGGCGCTGCTGTTCTGTTGGCGGCTCAACAGGAAGCGCGCCAGTTCCAGGCGGACCTCTCGGCGCTGCGTCACCGCCTGGGCGCTCACCCACCGGCCGTACAGGGCATGGTGATAGTAGAGTACGGCATCGGACCCGGCTCCACGCTTGGCCGCCAGCCTGGCGAGTTGCAGGTTGATGTTGCCGTCCTCGGGCGACGAGTCGCGCAGGCGCAACAGCACCTGCCGCGCTTCCTCGTCGTAATTGCCCGCCGCCAGAGCATCGGCGAGGGCAAGCTGATACTTCGGTTGTTCGCGATTGTTTATCGTCGCCCTGCGAAACAAGTCAGCGGCCGCCTGGCTGTCGCCGGCCTGGAGTCTCTGCCGTCCCCGTTCGTACCAGGTAGCCGCCACTCGGGCATTCATGCTGCGGTTCGCGGCGGCCACCGCTCGTGTGAACAGGAACATGGCCACGGCCGCGGCAGACAGCAGCACCAGCAGCACGATTTCCCGCTGCACGAGCCGGAATACCGCCCGTTCCGCACACCCACAGCGGGGGCAGCGCTCGGACTCCAGCAAGTGACCGCACTTTGGACAATGTAAGGGGCCTTGCAAGTTCGACCTCGGTTTGCGAGTGACAGCCAGGGATCGGGCCGGGCTTTGGCGCGCCGGAGCACGGCCTATCTTCAATTCTCGCACCAGTCCACCCGCGGCTCAAGCCCGCCAGGCGCTTACCTGCTCTCCGATGCAAAATTGACGTCTGCGGATAGCCTGGGACCGCGCTATGCGGCTCGGTTCTGTTCCATCCCCGCCGCACTAGCGCTTGCGCCGCCGCGCCGATCGCTCCCCTGCCGCCGAGGGCCGGAGAGCCATCGTTAGAAGCGCTCGATGATCTGGCGCAGTTGAGCGGAGGCTTGGCGCAACCTGTCCAGCGCGGAGGGGTCGCCTTTGGCTAGAGCGGCGGTGACAGAGTCGCGAGCCTGCAGGGTCGAATCCAGCGCCGACTTGAAGTCCGGCCGTCGTGTCTGCATCGACTCGGTCCGAACCCGGTCAAAAAAGCCGGAAGACAGCTTCAGTGCTTCTCCGTAATTCTTCTCGCCGGTCTTCTCGATCACGTCGAGCAGACGGGCATGAAGCACACACAATTGCACCTGGGCCCGGCTATCGGCGAGTTGCCCCCTCAAGGCCTCAGCCTCCTGTTGGCATGCCGCCAGGCGCCTGTGTTCAGGCCAGTATCCCACCAGGTAAGCGACAACGACCAGTAAGAGAACAATCAGAATCGCTATTTTCTTCATGGCTCTCCTCAAGCCGGAAATCCGGACTGAACCAGACCCGGAGCGGTCGCGGCGGCCGGCCGCCTCTCGACCCACCCGTCTCGGAATTCCGGATTAATGTTATCCTTGGGCGCTGGAAAGTCAAATGAACACGGCAGGACGCAAAGAGGCTTCCGCATTGCTGGTACCGATCAGGCTGCTGTTCTGTTTAGCCGGCGGCGCCCTGGCTGTCCCGCCAGAGGCAATTGAACCCCCCCGCTTCCTGCTGCGGTACGTTTCGCTGGACAAGCATGAACTGGCGCGAGTGTGGGAGGGCCGCGCCGTAGTCCGCGCACTCGAGACAAATGAGAACCGGGAAGTTGCCGTCCTGGGGATGGTGCGAGTTGACGTACCTCTTGAGTTCTTGCTGAACCAGTACCGCGACATCGTGGCGTTCAAGAGCGACCCGGCAGTCCTGCAAATCGGCAAGTTCGGCAGCCCTCCGAGCCCGGAGGACCTCCAGAACCTCACGCTCGAGAACGACGACGTTGAGGCGTTGAGGAAGTGCACAATCGGCGACTGCAAGGTCAAACTGTCGGCCGCGATGATGCAGCGTTTCAGGAACGATATCGACTGGTCGTCTCCTTCTCGCTACGAAGAGGTCAGCCGCTTGATGCGAAAGGTGCTGGCCGAGTACGTCAGCCGATACGCGGTGGCCGGGAATGCGGCCCTGCTCACGTACGACGACAAGAAGCCCTCGGTGCATCTGGCGAACGAGTTCCGAGGCGTGCTGGCGGGATCGCTGTTCCTGCTGGAGAGCGCCCCGGAGTTTCGCGCCTACCTGGTGGGCCTTCCTCAAGCGTCGCCACCGGACGTGGAGACCTTCCTGTACTGGTCGAAGGAGAATCTCGGTCTGAAACCCGTGCTCAGCATTACCCACGTGACGATCTACAGGGCGCCGGGAGAGGGACCGCGCCCTTGCTTTATCGCTTCCAAACAGATCTATGCCAGCCATTATTTTGAAGCCTCTCTGGGCTTCACGCTTCTGGTGGAGGACGCGGGGCAGCCGGGCGGAGCGCGGACCTGGATGCTGTATCTGAACCGGTCGCGCGTCGACGGGCTCCGCGGTTGGCTGGCCGGCCTGAAACGCGCGATCGTAGTAAGGCGGGCGCGTGGAGCCATGCAGGCCCTTATGGAACAGACCAAGGGGAAGTTGGAAGCCAAATACCGCGCCGTCCCCACCATCCGCACGGAGCAGTAGGTTCCGCCGCATGGTTGCCCGGCTCAGCAGGCCGCCCAGGCGGTTTCACGCAGGTTTCCCCTGATGACCGTTACGCCTCGCGCCTCGCGTGACCACATCCGTGCCGTGGGCAATCGAGTATCCACCTCAGCGTAGGTTAGCGCCGGTGTCTCGCCGATCCCGTACCCTATGTAGACAAAGAGAGCCTCTTTCTGAGAACGGCGGGTGGTCATCTCCTTGGCGTTCAAGCGGAGAGAGGTGCGTCCTGCCGCTGACACACCTAAGTGATTGATTATTAGGGTCGAAATACAGCTTTGATGCGATAGCGGTCCTGGCCGCTTGCTCGTAGACTGAACTGTGAGCCCAAGGGGGGTGGCAAACAGAAGGAAATAGCCGTAAGTGGGCGGAAAGAGGGGACTTGCACATGTTTGAGCAGAGCTTACTTGCTACAGAAAATCGGTCGAAGATGACCTGGGCCTTGTTCGCGTCGCTCACGTTGCAGGTGACGATGATCGGAATCCTGATTCTGATTCCGCTGTGGTTTACCCAGGCACTTCCGAAACAGGAACTGGTAGCGTTCCTTCTGGCCCCGCCGCCTCCGCCCCCGCCAGCTCCCTCCCCGGTGGCGGCAAAGGTCCAACCGCGTGTGGTCAAGCACCGCGTCAGTGAAATCAGCGAGGGCCGCTTGATAGCGCCACGGGTGATTCCGAAACGTGTCGTGATGCTGAAGGAAGAGGTCTTGCCGCCCCCGGTACCGACGGCCGGGGTAGTCGGCGGCGTTCCCGGTGGAGTTCCTGGAGGGATGATGGGTGGCGTGATCGGTGGAATCATCAGCAGCACTCGGGTAGCCGTTCCGGCTCCGCCCCCGCGCCCGGCTCCTGCCCCGCCGCCGCGCAAGGCCGAGCCGCCGCGCCGTATCCGCGTCGGGGGACAGGTGCAGCAGGCAAAGATCATAGAACAGCCGATGCCGGTTTATCCGAAGATAGCCAAGGGCGCGCGCATCCAGGGCTCTGTGCAACTGGAAGCGGTCATCGCCCAAGACGGGACGATTGAACAGCTCCGCGTCATCACAGGGCACCCTTTGCTGGTGCAGGCGGCACTGACCGCGGTCAGCCACTGGCGCTATCGCCCGACATACCTCAACGGGCAGGCCACTGAGGTCTCGACGACCATCACGGTGAACTTCACGCTCGGTTGACGAGGGGGACGATGCCCAGCGATAGCGCACTGCGCGAGGAATACTGCGGTTTCCGATGGTGTGCATCGGGACAAGACCAATCGATCCGGGCGTGTCCGCACTGCCTCGGCCCGATATTGTCCGCCCCGGCTATACTGAGAAGAGATAAGAGGAGGATTTGCGGGAAGGAGGTGAATCCACCATGCGGCTGTCGATCAAGGCTCTGGCGATCACGGCGGCGCTGCTGTGGGGCGGCGCGCTGCTGTTTGCGGGTCTCATCAATCTGGCTGCGCCCGCTTACGCAGTCCAGTATCTGAAACTGCTGAGTTCGATTTACCCGGGCTATCATGCGTCCCGCACGGTGGGCGATCTCCTGGTTGGTTTCCTGTACGCGCTCGTGGACGGAGCGCTGGCCGGCCTGCTGTTCGGCTGGCTCTACAATCTGTTTGCCGGATCGCCGGCGCGCTCCTGACCATCAAGGGTAGGGGGCACCGACCTGCCCGAAACCCACCTGTGCGGAGCCGCGCAGGCCGTCCCCGCCCACCGCCTGTCGCACCGGCGGGCGGCGTCAGGCGTCCGCAGCGCGACCCAGAGCGCCCCGAACCACCCAACGTAGCTCGGTTGCCTGGAAGGGCTTGGCCAACACGTCGTACGCTCCGGCTCCCACGGCAAGCACCCACATCTGCGAGTCGGCGAGCCGCGAGACCAATATGACGCGCGGTGGAGGGACAACACCGGAAAACAGCCCCACAGCCTCCAGCCAGGCGCTGGCCACGTCCGTATCGCACAGAACGACAGCCGCTTGCGCCTCTGCCTGCTTTTCGAGCGCTTCCTTGACGGAGAATGCCGCCACGACGGTGATGTCGTCGCTCGAAAGGCAAGCGTCGATCAACCGATGGTCGGCGGGAGAGGCCACAACAGCCAGAACCACTCTGCCGGGGGACATACCAATCACCCCCACGTAGGCGGCCAAGAGAGTTGGGCGCAGAAAGTGCTGGCCAGAGCGTTTCAGCCCCATCTCGTGCGCAAAGACTGGCAGGCATGGGTAACTGGGACCGCGGGAGGCTCCGGTCAGCGATGTCGAACGCGGGCAAACTCAGCGCCCCATGCAGCGCTGCGGGGCGACGGCCCCCCGGTCCCATCATGCACAGACTATCACTGGCATTCCGGCAGGCATATCGGGCAGGGTCTGTATTTCGCTCTGTTCATTCAGTGAGACCGGCTTCCGAATCAGGTGATCACTCAACGACGCACAGTTTGCGGGCCGGCCACTGTTCGTGACTTGTTGGGAAAGGACTCCGCTTCCCAGGACACGGCGCATCTTCAATCTTCGCACCAGTCCAACCGCGGCTCAACCGCGCCGGGCGCCTGGCCGCTTTCCAGAGCAACACTGACGTTCGCGAATGGCCCGGTCCGCGCCGTGCGTCTCGGTCCCATCCACACGGCACTAGCGCTTGCGGCGCGGCGCCGATCGCTCCCGTGCCGCCGAGGGCGGGGGAGTATTCTCTAGTTCCACGCGCAGTTGATCGATGCCCAATTGTTTCCGTAAGAACGCAGAGATAATCTGCTCGGCGGTTGCGTCCAACGGCTTGGCAGCCTGGTACTTGACCCGTACCAGCACCCCTTCACGGTCGAACCCAAGCTCGTAACCGAGCAACGGCACTTCCTCCGCGGGCCAGATTTCCTTCAGCGGTTTCTCCAGGCGCGCCAGGACCTCGGCGCGCAGGCTCTCCAGGGATTGCAGTGGCGGCGGCGCCGGCGGGCGGCTGAGCCGCGCCTGCAACAGGGCAAGTTCCTCTTCACCGGCCACCTTGCGAACCTGAAGGTTTACGTCCTTGCCCGTTCTCTTCATGACAAAGTGTTGTGCTTCCAGGACCTTCGCGTCGGCAACGGACTCAGCAAGAATCAGCCGAACCTGAATTTGATCCGCTCCCAGGTTCACCTGCTGGGAGAGTACAGCGTCGGCGTGAACCATGCGGCGAATCGCCTCGCGGATGGCCGCTCGCGCCACCGCCTCGTCGCGCACCTGGTGGAGCGCGTTGCGCAGCGGCACGAACAGGATCCCCAGCACCAGCACCGGCATCAGGATGCGCCAGCGCAGTTTCCCGATGTCGGCGAGCGACTGCGCCAGCCGGGTGTGCTGCAGAAGCCGGTAGAGCGCATCCGCGGAAGACCGGGCGGCAATGGCCTCGTCAATCTGACGGCGAAACTCGGGGGCATCCATACGCACCAGCAGGAAGACCAGGAAGGCGCTGGTGACGATGGCGGCCAGGTTGGTCACAAACAGCAGCCTGGCCCCGGAGATGATGCTCGACTGGAAGCCGGCGCCCACCCCGAAGCCGATGGTGCACAGCGGCGGCATCACGGCCACGGCGATGGCCACCCCGGGCATGGCCGTGACGCCTCCCCCGCCACCCCCGCGGCACAGGATCAAAGCACCGGCCAGGCCCGAGAGGATGGCCACTCCGAGGTCCAGGAGATTGGGCTGGGTCCGGGCCAGGATTTCCGGCGTGGCCACCTGGAAGGGCAGCAGCCAGACCAGCACGGCGGAGAAGCAGATGGCCGCCAGGATGCTGAGGGTCAGGTTCAGCAATGACTTGATGCCCAGGTAGAGATCGGCCGCGGCCAGGGCCAGGCCGGCGGCCGTAATGGGCCCCATTAGCGGGGAGATCAGCATGGCTCCAATGACCACCGCCGCGCTGTTCAGCACCAGGCCGAGCGTTGCGATCCCGGCCGACAGCAGCAGTTCCAGCCAGTAGTTGAGGTCGCCGATCTCCGCGGAAGCAAAGACCTGCGCGTAGATTTTGGGCTTCGCCTCGGGCTGGATGTGAAGAAGGTGCTCGATCCATGCCGCCAAGGCGCCGACCGCAGACCATGGAGGAGAAGAAGTCATGTGCGGATTCTATATGGAAGCGAAAGGCCTCGGACATCAGCCGTTCCGCGGTCCTTGAACCATCATACGCCCTGTGGGCGCCTCCGGACCAGCCGGCGTGATTACGCCGGCTGCGCCGGGTTCCAGTCGTTTCGGCCGGCCGCAGTAATCGTAGAAATGGATCTCATGCCGCAGGTTGACCGGAGCGGCCGGGTCGAACGGCAAGCCGTCTCGGACCTGATCCGCGGTCAGATTCACCGCAAGGGCACGATTCGCCCAGGAGATCTGGCTGACACAGAGCGGCATCACCAGTGTCTGCTGGCCATAGAGCCAGCTCCCGGGGTCGATCGCCAGATGGCGGACACGCCAGGTTTCATCGTCGGCAATCATGTCGCTCACCGAGCCGATCCGGCCATCCCGAGCTTCCACCTGGTAGCCGATGACCTCCCGGACGCTGCGCAAATGCGGATCCCCGCCGGCGTTCTCTGCTTCGCATCGCACCGTCCGGCCTGGCAGCTCGATGCCAAGCTGAGGAACCATCACTTCGCACGGCCAGTAAGCCGGCCAGACGTTATGGGTCGTGGCCGCCTCCTCTTCTTGCCGAAATACCGGCTTATGGGTATCGACACCGGCACTATTCCGGACCTGTTCGCTGGTGAGCCGGACTGGGATCGTTCCCCGACTCCAGTCGGGCCGCCCCAGAACCCCCGGCGGCAGCAGCACCTCTTTTCGAAACAGCCAGCCGCCCGTGTTGACCACCAGGTAGCGAATCTGCCACGAGGCATCATCAAAGTAGAAGTCGTGCACGTTTCCGACTTCGCCGTCGGTGGCGCGGATGGAATAGTCGAACATTACGCGTAAAGTTCTCAGCATGGCTGCTCCTTTCTAGCTCGCCAAACGGTAGTGCTGGCGAGCAGCGGAGATTTCTGGGGCCAGATATGGGCCAACGCCGGCCCCTTGCTCAATCCATTCCTGACATGGGACGCAGTACAAGGACCAGGGGCTGGCCAACAGCCGCCTCGCCGGAATCTCCTGGTCGCAGGCCAGGCACTGCCCATAGCTGCCCTCGTCCATGGCTTGCAGGGCGGACCGCACCTGGCGGAGCAGCGCCCAGTTGAAATTGATGTGGCGCGCCGCCAGGTCACGTTCGGCGGACATTCGTGCCTCGTCGATCCTGTCGCCGACGAACCGGTCCGTGATCAGCCGCACGTTGAGGCGCTCCCGGGCTTTGCGAAACTCGGCCATCAGACCGGACTCTTTGGCTTTGAGGACCTCCTTTAATTGGCTCATCAGTTGCGGAGTCATGATTGCCACTCCTTTCCAGGCCGCTTCCATTCTATGGTCCACGGCCCAGCCGCACTATCCCGTCGGGGAGTGAGATCGTCACAAATCTGACA
>Ga0315280_10010003_pt1 | contig 11986 bp, 3 predicted proteins | sample YL17G06_40_MG_FD_203697 | JGI IMG/M metagenome (GOLD analysis project Ga0315280, IMG submission 203697) | Sediment microbial communities from Yellowstone Lake, YNP, Wyoming, USA - YL17G06_40 | ecosystem: Environmental > Aquatic > Freshwater > Lake > Sediment | place: USA: Wyoming | collected... | reverse complement strand
TATCTCCTTATGTTCTAACGAGTTAAACGGAAATTACACTCCATTGTTATCGTCAGACATAGGGAGATTTCTTCTTAAAAATTCCTCACCTGAAAAAACTTTCAAAAAAATCGGGAAGTTTGAGAAAATGCCTGGTCCTGGGAAAAAGTCAAATAAAAAATGCAAAAAATTGCAAAATTTTGTAAAAATATCAAAAATTGGTAAGAAAAAGGGGGTAAAAACAGCCAATACTGACAGAAGGTCTTGCCACAGGAGCTCCAATCGCAGACCAATCCTCCCAAGATTATTATCAATTTCCGCTTCATTTCCCCATCTCCTTCAAATAGGTATTCTCTTAAGCCAAAGAGCAATTACCAATCGGCGTGTTATGTTATATTATATCTCGACAATACCATTTAACCAAAAAGCAACAGACAGGTCAACTCAAAAATCCTCAAAGTTTGGGTTTTCTCATAAGCTCCTTCGTAGCGAGTCCCTCCAAAGCCAGAAACAGACATTTATCCGCCAAACGTCTGGCGGATTTATTGCCTCTGCAAGCTCGTTCCAGACAACTTTGCCCAGGAGTTCCCTATGTTTTCTCAAGTGAGTGGTTTATGTTGTAGAAACTTCTCCAAGGCCGTTGAAGACAGGTTTTTAGTTTGACCGGCGAAGGAATTTGGGGTATTGTAAGCAGGGCGATTTAGGAAGAAGTAAACGTTCGTAGATGTTGGTATTAAAGGGCTGTGGCACGATGGAACCGAATCTGTATGAGCTTGTGCAAAAGATATTGTGGGGCGTAAGCTTTATCGCCATCGGGGGAGCGTTGGTGGTGATGTTTTTCCTGGTCTTTGCCCAGAGTATCGTCGGGTCAAAAACGATGTGTACGCAGCTTGATAAACTCATCAGACAAAACGAAGACATAAGCCGGCAACTAAAACAAATCACTGAGCACCTGCAAAAAGAGCAAGAGAACCACCCAAAGAAATCCTGAAGCTATCCGGCAGACTCATATTGTGCAGGATTCTATTTATTTTCAAACGGCCCGATTTTGACCCAGCGGCCTGAGAAGTTCTCCATAATTTTGATTTTTCAAGACACTGCTTAACGAAAAACCACTGTTTACGACCAAACACTACCTCAAAATGGGTCATCGCAGGCAAAAAGATGTTGATTTAACCGCCGCATATATGTTAAAATAGAAGAACCTGGAGTACATGATTTTGCTTTTTAGGACCTACAAGTTACAAAGGTTATGGGATAGCCACGGAGGTAAAACCGCGGTCCGGGGGGTAAAGCACCTGTGAAACAGGAGAAAGTAATGATGCTTAGACCTGTGAAAATCTCATTGCTGGCGATGATGTTGACCGCGTCTTTGGCCGGTTTCGCCGGTGCCAACTGTCCGGTGGGCGACCTGAGCGGCAATTGCAGCGTCGGTCTGGAAGATATGAAGGCCTTTGCCGAGCAGTGGCTGGATGGTCCCCCAAGTTTAGCTGACCTTAATGGCAATAACAAGGTTGATATGGCCGACCTTGCTGTGCTGGCGGATAACTGGGGCAGGAAGGGCTGGATGGTCGTAATCAACGAGATTCACTACAACCCTGATGTCGAGGTCGAACTGGTAGAGTTTGTCGAGCTGCACAACCCAACTACAGTGGATGTTAATATTTCCGGGTGGTATTTCTCGCGGGGCATTTCCTATCAGTTCCCCCCCGGCACGGTGCTGGGAGCAGGAGGCTACATTATCGTTGCAGAGGACCCAAATGAGATTTGCGCTAAATGGGGCTGCGGCAAGTTCGGCCTACCTCGCACATCAATTTTCGGCCCCTATGACGGCAAGCTCAATAATGATGGCGAAAGAATCCAATTGCGTAATTCAGGTGGTGACGAAGTTGATGAAGTGGATTATCAGCTCGGATTTCCCTGGCCGACCGTGGGTGACCCGGTACCGGAGACTTCACCGGGTAAAGGCCGTTCCATTCAGCTCACCAATCCGTTCTTTGACAATGACCTGGCAGGCAGTTGGCGTTCAGCTCTTCCGACGCCGGTGGCACGCAACTCACTGGTTTATGCCGACAATATTCCGCCTCATATTCGCCAGGTAAACCACTCTCCCAAGCAGCCCAAAGCCGGTCAGGTGGTAACGATTACCGCTAAGGTTACGGACCCTCATGGCGTTGCCACCGTTGAACTCGATTACCAACTGGTGAGCCCGGGTAGCTATATCAACATCAAGGATGCCCAGTATCAGGCGAATTGGACCACCATCGAGATGCATGATGATGGGCTTAATGGCGACCAAATTGCTGGTGATAATATTTACACTGTCCAGATGCCGGCCAACCTGCAGACGCACCGTCGGCTGGTACGCTACCGTATCTGGGTGGAGGATACTAAAGGGGAGGGCCTTATAGTGCCATACGCGGACGACCCACAGCCGAATTTTGCGTATTTTGTTTATGATGGGGTGCCGGCCTGGAGGGCTGCTATTCAGCCGGGTGTTACCCCGGTCATCGAGTTCGGCACAGATGTGATGCGCAGTCTCCCAGTTTACCATTTTATCAGCAAGAAGTCAGATGTTGAGGGATGCACTTGGCTTAACAGGGTTGCCTGGAACGGTCCCGAAGCCGACGATTTCAAATGGTATGGCACAATGGTTTACGACGGCGATGTGTACGACCACCTCCGCTACCGCACCCGCGGCGGTTGCTGGCGATACGCAATGGGGAAAAATATGTGGAAGTTCAAATTTAACCGTGGCCACGACTTCCAGGCACGTGACGATTACGGCAACAAATACGATACCAAATGGAATAGTATGAATTTTTCTGCCTGCATCCAGCAGGGCAACTTCGGCCAGCGCGGAGAGCAGGGAATGTTTGAGGCCGTCTCGTTTAAAATGTTCAATATGGCCGGCGTTCCCGCTTCAAAAACAAACTGGCTGCATTTTAGAATCATTGATGAGCTTTACGAAGATGGGACGCTCAACGCCGCTCATTCACCGTTGACCAGCAAGGGGACCCAGTACGATGGCGACTTCTGGGGGCTTTATATGACCCTCGAAAATATGGATGGTCGCTTTCTGGGTGAGCACGAACTTCCTAACGGCAACCTTTACAAGATGGACGACCAGGCCGGCTATTTATATAACTGTCAGAAGAATAATCAGGGACCGACAGCCGTCCCGGATTACTCCGACGTTATAGCATTCAGGAACGGATACAACTCTTCTCCTGTTGAATCCTGGTGGGGGGCAAATGTGAATATTCCATGTTATTATGGTTATCATGCAATTTATCAGGCTATTCATCACGGCGACATCACCGGCAAAAACTTTTTCTACTACCTTAATCCTGTACCCACAACTAACGAGTGGGGAACACACAACCTGTGGTGGCAGCTCCCTTGGGACCTGGACTTAACCTGGACTACTTATTATGGTGGGGGAGGCACATTAACCGACCCGTTTAGTAGAAGCACTTTGTTAAATTACGAGGTCTTTCGTGTCCCAAACAAAAACCGTATGCGCGAAGTTTGCGACCTGCTTTTCAACTCTGAGCAGATGGGCCAGTTGCTTGATGAATTTGCTGCTGTTATTGGCGACCCCGAGGGCGGCCTTTCCATAGTCGATGCCGACCGGGCGATGTGGGACTACCACTGGGTTATGACCGATGCGGCTTGCTCACAATACCGTGACAGTTGTGGCTCAGGGAGGGCGGGGCAGGATACATTCTACAAGAAGGCCGAGCAGAGCGGATACACCAGGAGTTTCGAAGGTATGGTCCAGGTTATGAAGGATTTTGTTGTTGAGCGCCAGAGCTATATGAATAACCTTGCCAGCGACTCTGCTATTCCGAACACGCCGGCGGTTACTGCGACCTGTGGACCCAACTATCCCGCAAATGCCCTGACATTTCAAACCAGCGCATTTGGCGACCCTCAGGGCAGCGGCACCTTTGGTGCGATGAAATGGCGCATCGCAGAAGTAGCTGCCGGCTCTCAATCCGAGCCGCCGACTGAAGACATTATCCTACTGCCCGAAGGTGCAAGGTGGAGATATTTTAAGGGCTTAGACGAACCTTCCGCGATACAGGGGGAATGGCGAAAGCTGGACTTTTATGATTTGGACTGGCTGGAACTGTACACACCCATCGGCTATGGTGAGACGTGGATACCGGCCGAAAGCCAGCTAAACGATATGAGGGGCTACTACACGACAATATATGTGCGGAAAAAATTCGAAGTAACTGACCTTGACGCCATCGATAAACTGGTTGTGGATATCAAGTATGACGATGGTATAAACGTCTGGATTAACACAAAACGCGCAGCCTGGGGCAATGTCCCTTCCGAAGAGCTGGACCATGACGCTACTGTTCCCAATCGTACGGAAAATCACAATTTCACCTCGGTCGTGATTGATGACCCTGCCAGTTATCTCGTTGTCGGGACCAATATAGTTGCCGCACAGGTTGTCAACATGTCGTTGGGTGATAGTAGTGATTGTTTTGTTGACGTTCGTTTGATTGGTAAGCCGGTTGACCCCTGCAGCACACCGCGGCCTCGCCCAACCGGACTTGGCAAATACGAAATCGAAACTGTCTGGGAAAGCGGCGAGATTACGCCGTTTAGCAACACAATACGAATTCCTGGCACCGTAGTTAGACCGGGCCATACCTATCGTGTTCGCTGCCGGATGAAAGACAACACCAGCCGCTGGAGTCACTGGTCGAACGCCATTCAGTTCGTGGCCGGTGAGCCGCTCGCAGTAGGCACCCTGGAAAACCTCCGTATTACGGAACTGATGTATGCCCCTGCTCCAGGAGGCTCCTATCAGGACTTTGAGTATGAATTCATCGAATTGAAAAATATTGGGGATGAAACGCTGGATTTGAGGTATGTGCGTTTTGTCGATGGCATTACATTTGGTTTTGACGGTAACGATATTACAAGTCTTGCCCCCGGAGAATTTGTGCTGGTGGTTAAGAACAAGGCGGCCTTCCAGTCGCGTTATGGCACAGCTTTCTCCAGCCGAATCGCGGGGAAATTCACCACCGGTAAGCTGGCTAATGAGGGAGAAAGAGTTACTCTGGAGGATTCGTTGAATGGAACTATTGCCGATTTCGAATATAACGATGGTCGCGGCTGGCCTCTGGCTGCCACCGGTGCAGGCCATTCGCTTGTGCCTTTGAATTCGGCAATACTGCACGAACCTGATGGCTCTATACATTACGCCGCCAACTGGCGCGCCAGCACCTATATCGGAGGTTCGCCAGGTCGGGATGACCCTGAGCCGGTAGCTAACGTCGTCATCAATGAAATTATGGCGCATACCGATTATACTGACCCTCTGCACCCGGAGTATGAGTCTAACGACTGGATTGAGCTTTACAATACTTCCACCTCGCCTGTTAATCTGAATAGCAACTGGTATCTCAGCGATGATATTGATAATCTGAAGAAATGGGCCATTCCTGCTATCCAGCTTGCTGGGCATAGCCGTATTACTTTTGACGAAGTTACCGGCTTCAACCAGGACGGCACAGGGCCCGAAGGTTTTGGCTTGAACAAGGGCGGAGACGAGGTAGTTCTGTCTTATCTGCCTGGCGGCTCACAAAATCGAGTGGTTGACTGTATCGGCTTTAAGGGCGAGGAGAATAACATATCTTTGGGTCGTTACCTGGACGGCGGGGTGTATTGGTTCCATCTATCACCACCGTCAAGAAACTCGACCAACGGCAATCCTGTCTCGAGTATAGTGATTGATGAGCTGATGTATCACCCTGTAGATGCTAATGATGAATATATTGAGTTATACAACCCGACGCCGGGCCAGATTTTACTGGCAAATGCCGTGGGCTCCTGGCGTCTGGATGGAGCGGTGTCCTATACATTCCCCTCAGGTCTCTCAATTCCTTCGGGCGGCAGACTGATAGTGGTTGGTTTCGACCCTGTTATGGACCCCGCCGGGCTGAATGCGTTCATTACTGCATATAACACAGGTTCATTAACCCCCGGCGTAAAAATCGTAGGCCCATGGTCAGGTGACCTCTCTAATGCAAGCGAGCGACTTGCGCTGGAGAAACCTCAGGCGCCGGACCTGCCTGACCCTCTTTCCTGGGTGATTGTGGACGAAGTGATTTATGCTGACTTTGACCCCTGGCCCCAGTCCGCAGATGGTGACGGCGATGCCCTTCAGAGAATCTTTGCCGACCGGTATCATTCAGGCAACGACCCCGCCAACTGGCAGGCGGCTTCACCTACGCCCGGCAGTAACCCGTAAGCTCTTATCTAAAAGGGTGCTATGTTATGTAAGTTTAACTGGCATCCGATGTTAGGTGTCTTGTGCCCATTGATTAGATAGGTGCACCAGCAGTATACGATGTCTCTTTCATGTCCCCACTGCGCCGGGAAAAACATTGACTGCGCTGTCTGAATATGTTAAAATAAATCAAGAACTTGGCTTTTAGGGCCTATAAATTATGAAGTTAAGAGCGCTGTCAAAGGCATAAAAAACGAGTGAGGAAGGAGATAAAAGTGACTAAGCTTGTGAAAGTTTCGTTGCTGGCTTTGGCATTAGTGGTATGTTTGGTGGGTCCTGTGGGGGCCGGGCCTCTGGTAGGCGACCTCGACGGAAACTGCAAGGTAGATTGGTGGGACCTTGACATTTTTGCCGGTTACTGGCTGGCCAATCCGGGCGGTATTGCCGACCTGAACGGCGATAACAAGGTCAACATATACGACTTTACGTTATTATCTAATAACTGGCTTGAAACCGATATGAAAGGTTCGCTGCAGGTTGCAATTTCTCCCCAGCGTGCTATTGATGGTGGAGCACGATGGCGTGTGGATGGCGGAGATTGGCAGGCCAGCAGCTCGATTGTGAATTGCTTATCGGTTGGTTCACACACCGTTGATTTTAGTGTCGTTGCGGGCTGGACTGAACCAAATAATCAGATAGTCCAGATTAATGATGGTGAATTGACCGTCCTTGTCGGCACATACATTCAACAGAAGGGTTCATTAAAGGTCAATATCGCTCCGCAGGAGGCCATAGATGCTGAAGCCCGATGGCGTGTGGATGGGGGCCAGTGGCAAACCAGCGGCGCAACTATAAGCAATCTTCCAGTTGATTGGCACACCGTTGAGTTCAGTGAAATTGTGGGCTGGGATAAGCCGGCTGACCGAATAGTTGCTATTAATGCTAATCAGACCACCACCATAACCGGAACATACGTGCAGCCGCTGGTTATCAACGAGTTTATGGCCATTAACGATAGTAACCTGCCGGACCCGGAGGACCCAACCAGGTTCTGGGATTGGATTGAGATATACAATCCGGCAGATGTGAACGTTAACCTTAACGGCTGGTACCTAAAATATCAACCGGTCGGCGGCAATCTGGTCCAGTGGCAATTCCCGTCCGTTGAGCTCGACCCCGGCGAATTCCTGGTGGTTTTCGCCTCTGAATTAGACCGGCGGGACCCAACCAGGCCCCTGCACACCAATTTCAAGCTGAGGGGCTCAGGAGCATACCTGGGTCTGGTGACAGGTGACGGTGTTACTATTTCCCACGAGTACTCCCCGCAATATCCGGAGCAGTTGGGTAACATCTCTTACGGCCTGCCACAGGACGCCACAACGCTTGTGCCTACGGGAGCGCTTGCTTACTATTATGTGCCCACCCTTAGTGACGCAGGTAAACCCTGGACCACCGTAGGTTTCAACGACTCGGGATGGGACACCGGAAAGACCGCTCTGGGCTTCAGCAGTGCCCCGGTAGAGACAGGGCAGGACATAGGCAATCCGTCAGCCGCCGGCTCATATACGCTCAACGACGGTGTCTATACCGTAAAAGGTGATGGCGACGATATCTGGGACCCCCTCCCGGATGCGTTCTATTATGTATATGCCCCTCTGAAAGGCGATGGTGAGCTGACAGCACGCGTTGTCAGTATGACCTATACACATGACTGGGGGAAGGCCGGCGTGATGATTCGTGAGACGCTCGACGGCGACTCGAAGCACGCAATGACCGTGGTAACTCCCGGCAGCGGGACGGATTTCCAGTACCGTCTTAGTACCGGTGGGGGGCCAGGCAACGCAGGTCCAACCGCCAACCAGGCGCCCTATTGGGTCCGGATAAATCGCACCGGCAATACGTTTACCGGTTATGTTTCGCCTGACGGTGGTAGCTGGACACAGCAGGGTAGCACGACCATTGAGATGGCTGAGGAAGCGTACATAGGATTGTGTGTTACATCGCACTCGGACGGCGTACTGTGCACAGCCGTCTTCGACAACGTCAAGAGCGGTGGTGACGTTACCAGCAACCTGAAGCAAAAGATGTGGGGTATCAATTCCTCGCTGTGGACGCGGCTTAAATTCAACCTTGAAGCGGGGGCTGCTGATGTATTCGATAGATTGACGTTGCGTGTCAAATACGAGGACGGATTCGTGGCCTATCTGAATGGCCAGCAGGTTGCACGCCGTAACGCTCCTGCTTCTCCTTTGTGGAATTCGACAGCCGATTCCAATCGCCCGAATAGCCAGTCGGCGGTTTTCGAGTCAATTAACGTCACGGCCTACAAGAGCTTGCTCCAAACCGGCACAAATGTGCTGGCAATCCAGGCCCTGAATGATAATAAGGATGACGAGGAGTTTTTGATTTTGCCCCAGTTGATAGCCGCCATTGATTCGAGTATCCCGGAGTACTTTTCCACAGCGACGCCGGGAACTTTCAATGTTCGAGGTGCGAAGGGTGTTGTGGATGATGTCTCGTTTAGTCACGAGCGTGGATTTTATGACACTCCGTTTTATTTGATGCTTTGTACGGATGATACGGATGCCAAAATCCGTTATACAGTCGATGGCTCGCGGCCTACAGCAGTGCACGGCACTCTCTACAATCCTGCTTCGCGGCCGTTGATTTCTAAGACTGCCTGTGTCCGTGCCATCGCGTACAAAACAGGGTATCTGGACTCACCGGTCGGAACGCACACTTACATATTCGTCAGCGATGTAATAAAGCAGTCGCCTTATGGTCAAGTGCCGGGCCCTAACTGGCCTTCAGGTAGCGTTAACGGCCAGATCATTGACTACGGTATGGACCCTGATGTAGTCAATAACCCAACTTACAAAAATATAATAGATGATGCACTGCTGGCGATTCCCAGCATCTCATTGGTAACCGACCTTAAGAACCTTTTTGACTCCACAATAGGCATTTATGTCAACGCAGGGGCCGAGGGTCGCGTGTGGGAGCGGCCTTGTTCGGTGGAATTAATCTATCCTCCATATCCTGAAGGCCCGGGATTTCCTGACCTGATTTTGGTCCCGGATGGTTATGGCGGGTATTATTGGGACCTACCTCTCGAGATGCGAGGCGGCTTCCAGGTTGACGCAGGTGTCCGAATTCGCGGCGGCTACAGCACCAGCGGCAGCAACCCCAAGCATGCATTCCGTTTGTTCTTCAGGGATGAATATGGCTATGACAAGCTGAAGTACCCGCTGTTCGCAGATGAAGGCACCGATGAATTCGACCACGTTGACCTGCGCTGTAGCCAGAACTATTCCTGGGCTTTCGAGGGCGACAACAAAAACACTGATGTACGTGATGTTTTCTCACGTGATGTGCAGGGGGCGACAGACCAGCCCTATACACGCAGCCGTTATTATCATTTATATGTTAACGGCCAGTACTGGGGTCTTTTCCAGACACAGGAACGCTCCGAAGCGTCTTTCGGCGCGTCATATATGGGTGGTGACAACGACGACTATGATGTTATGTCATCGAACTGGAGTGCCGGACGACAAATGGTGCCTACCGACGGCGACCGCATGGCCTTTGACCGGCTTTACGATGAGACAATGGCAGGACTTGACGATTATGAAAGATACTACCGCATCCAGGGCCTGAATATCGATGGCACACGCAATCCCAGCTATGAGAGAATGCTTGACATCGATAACCTCATCGATTTTATGATAATCGAATACTATTCAGGCGATAGTGACGGTCCGGGCTCACGCTTTGGTAACATACCTAACAACACCTGGGGCGTCTATAATCGGGTTAATCCGGATGGCTGGAAATGGCTGCATCACGATAATGAGCACACCCTCGGTGCAGGTGGTGCCGGTGGTTCTATAGAGAATTTGGTTGAGCCGTTCACTACAGCCGGCGCACAGAGGGCTTACTTCAATCCGCAGTGGCTGCACGAACAGCTTATGTTTTCCAACCTTGATTATCGCATACACTTTGCCGACCACGTGTACCGGCACTTTTTCAATAATGGTGTTTTAACTCTCGAAAAGGCCCGAAGCTGGGTACAGTACCGCGCAAATCAAATGGATATGGCGATTATTGCCGAATCGGCACGCTGGGGCGATTCCAAGCGCCATCCTCCTTTGACCCAAAACGATTGGCGAACTGAAATAAACAAGCTGCTCTATGGAACTCTTGACCCGTGGGGCCGAAAAACGTATCTGACGCCTCGAGTGGATACGGTCCTTCTGCAGTTTAAGAATGTGGGTTGGTATCCGAATCTGAATCCGCCGACATTCAATCAGAATGGCGGGGCGGTTTCTGAAGGGTTTAACCTCACTATGACCAACCCGAATGGTTCGGGCGCGATTTACTATACGCTGGATGGCAACGACCCGCGGCTGTCGGCAGCACAGTCGTCGGGTAGCCTCGTGACCCTCGTGGCTGAGAGCGCAGCTAAGAAGGTTCTTGTTCCGACCGGTCCTATCGCCGGCAACACAGGCACAATCCTGCGCGAATACTGGACCGACATCGCAGGTGCCGCAGTATCGGACCTGACAACGAACCCTGCCTTCCCCAATAGTCCAAGCGGCAGCGACCTGCTGACTATCTTCGAAGCGCCAACAGACTGGGCTGATTATTATGGCACACGCGTTAGGGGCTATCTCCACCCGACCGCAACTGGCAGCTACAGGTTCTGGATTGCCAGCGACGATGGTAGTGAACTGTGGCTGAGCACGAACGAAAATCCGGCGAACAAAGTCAGGATTGCGAGCGTGCCGGGCTGGACCAGCTCACGCCAGTGGGGCAGATACACAGAGCAGCAGTCGGCACTGATACCTTTGACCGCCGGGAAGAAATACTATATTGAAGCATTGCAGAAGGAACACGATGGCGGCGATAACCTGGCAGTAACGTGGGACATCAACTTTGGCAATCCGATAGAGGGTAAATATCTATCTCCGGTCGGTGATATTTGGGCCACCATCTATTTTGACGACTCGGGCTGGAATGATGCGACTTATATCTCCGGCAAGACCGGCGGTGTCGGCTATGATGCGGATAATACTACCTACAAACCTTACATCAGCTATGATGTCCAGGCAAAGATGTATGATGCCGCCACCAAGAGGGATACCTGTTACATCCGTATCCCGTTCACCGCGAATACTACTGAATTTACCAGGATGACACTAAAAGTTCGATACGATGACGGGTTTATTGCATATCTGAACGGCACCGAAGTAGCAAGACGCAATTTCGATGGAACACCGGCTTGGAACTCCAGTGCAACCGGCGCGAACCCCGATAGCGCAGCCGTTATCTTTGAGGACATTGACATTTCGAGCTACAGGAAGGCGTTAAGACAGGGTAGTAACATCCTGGCTATCCACGGTCTAAACAAGTCCGACAATCGCAGTGATTTTCTTATCTCTGCCGAACTGGTGGCCAATCAGGCTGGCCAGGGAGATGTCTCGCCGACCGCGAAAAAATACACCGGGCCGGTCACTTTGACTGATAGCACCAATGTCAAGGCCCGCGTTCTGGATGGCATATGGAGTGCGCTTAATGAAGCTGTCTTCGCTATCGGGCCGGTTGCGGAGAATCTGCGCATCACCGAGATTATGTACCATCCGCAGGATGCAAACGACCCGAATGAAGAATACATCGAGTTGATGAACATCGGGCTACCGACGCTTAACCTCAACCTTGTAAAATTCACGAAGGGAATCGATTTTACCT